>ENA-OOZR01000040-OOZR01000040.1-human-gut-metagenome-genome-assembly--contig:-NODE-40-length-138220-cov-10.096168_pt1 | contig 138220 bp, 130 predicted proteins | sample MGYA00241045_ERZ501406 | MGnify/ENA primary metagenome ERZ501406 (study PRJEB25962, sample SAMEA2042920) | human gut metagenome | biome: human gut; feature: human-associated habitat; material...
TGAAATATTGAATTTTCAAGGTTAATCACACCTTATTGGTGTGGGAAGTTTGAGTTACTTGATAGTAATATAATTGTTCCTGTAAGTGGACATGGAAAGGGTAAATATCGCTTTTTATAAACTATTTCAGTCGATAAAAACAAAGATAAATAGAAATATGTGATGGCCGTAGAGCGTAAAACTCTGCGGCTTTTTCTATTTGAAGGGAGTGAAAAGAAATGCACAGCATTATCTATCTGGAAATCTTGTTTATCGCCAAAGTGATAGACAATGCCATTAATACAACAAAAACAATTATGATCCAGAGAAGTCGGTGGGTACTTGCAGGAATTGCAGTGATACTTTCCGACTTTATTTATTTCTGGATCATGCGAAACGTGGTGACTTCCGATCACATATTGACCATGCTGATTGTAGCAGTTGCTGGCGGTGTCGGTTGTTCTCTTGCATGTTTTATGAATGACAAGCTTTCCAAGGATCGAACGTACGTCAATGTAATCATGTCGGACAATCTGGAAGCTATGAAGAATCTGAGAGATTTCTTAGCAGAGCATCATATTACCAATGTTGCAACGGACAGTTACACACTTGATTGGAACACCAAAACAATTACGATAACAGCTTATCCGGAAACCAAAGCAGAGGCCATTGAACAGGCCCGAAGGATAGACCTTCTTACTTATCTATCCTGTTGTGAGCCGGGAAATCTGGTTCACATTTCATGAAACAATTACTGAACCAGAGAACATGATTCTTTAAAAATCAGTAACGGAAAATGGTACTAGTTTTCCAGAGGAATCGGTGGTGTGAGTGCCTTAGACTATTTAATGAAGGTCAAAGAGTACTCCCTGCCGGAAGCAGTGGAATTAATCGTTGGTCGTGATGCGATTGAGGAACTACCAACCAAAGAATATGAATTTAAAACAAAACCAGTCAAAAAACTATTGATGCCGGAATTGGCGGATAAACCTTATCGTGCAAAACAATATCTAAGAGAAAGAGGAATTTATCCGGAAATTATTCAGTACTGCATTGATAATAGTTTGCTTTTTGAGACTGCCAAATACCATAATGTAGTATTCGTTGGTTACGACAAGCAAGGCATTGCAAAGTATGCTGCCATGCGAGGGACGAAATCAGCATACAAGGGAGAAGTTACCGGCAGTGACAAACGATTCTCTTTTTCCATATCTGAAACGACAAATGCCGAGCATGCGCATTTGTTTGAGTTGGCAATTGATCTACTGAGTTTTGCAACATTGGAATTGCAGGAAGGGCGCAACTGGAAACAGGACGCACTTTTATCTCTGGCCGGAGTATTTCAGACAAAGCGAAAAGATGTAGTTCCAGTTGCGTTGAGCCAGTATTTGAGTGATCATCCACACGTTTCCGTGCTTCATCTTCATTTAGACAATGATGAAGTTGGACGTGGAGCTACGGAAGGTATTATTGGTGGTCTTTCAGATAAGTATGAAATTTATGACGAACCACCAGAGGAAGGCTTTAAAGATTTGAATGATCAGTTGAAAGCCAAGAAGGGTCTCAATAAAAAGAAGGAGGAACTATCACGATGATGGAAGAAGAAACAAAAGAGCAAATGATTCGCGTAGTGCTCGTGGAACCTGGAAAGTATGCCAGGGAAGCAGAAATCGGGACTTCGCTTTCGGAACTTCAGGAGGTATGTGGAGGATGGATCCACACCTATTATCCATTCGAGGAAATGGTCTGCATTGTTTGCAATGATGAAGGTAAATTGATTGGGATGCCACTGAATCGTGGTATTAAAGATTCAGAGACGGGCGAGCTAATTGAAATCATAGCTGGTCCATTTTTTATTTGTGACTGCAGTACAGAGAACTTTGGTTCTCTCAGTAAGGAACAAGTGGAATGCTATATCGAGCAGTTCAAAAAGCCGGAACGATTCTATCAAATTGATGATAAAATCATCGCTGTTCCTTTTCATCCAAGAGCGAAAGCGATGGAAAGATAACCTTAGAATAAGGCGACAAGGGTCTGGTGTCTTTAGTCTAGCAAGCATCGCCTTTGGATATCCAAAGGCATCTTGCTGGGGTAACCCCAGACCCTTATGCGAGAGGAAGTGAGTGATTTATGTGAGAAAACGAGATTGCTGTTTTCTGGTAAGATTGACTGAAGAAGAAATGGCAAAGCTGATGAAGCAGGTTCAGAAGACGGGGCTGTCGAGAGAGAATTATATTCGAGCTCTTATCGAAAACTCTCCCATCCGAGAGCGACCGCCAAAGGAGTTCTTTATGCTTCTGGAGGAAATGAGAAGGATAGGAACCAATATGAATCAGATTGCAAGACAAGCCAATTCCATTGGTTTTATCGACACTAATGCCTATTGGGAAAATGTAAAAGCTTTAGAGGACGCTATCAGTGATATTAAAAAGGAGGCGAGAAAATAATGGCAACCACATCTATATGGAGAGTGCATGGCTATATTGGAAAAGTGCTTCTTTATGCAAAGAATCCTGATAAGACGACTGTACAGGAAAGTATTCCAGTGCCAAAAAATGCAAATGTAAATTCTCTGGAAGATGTGATTTCTTATGCTTGTCGTGAGGATGTTACTCAAGAGAAATGTCTTGTGAGTTGGGATTAATTGCAAGCCAGAAACGGTACGCGAGGAGATGATGAAAACAAAACTTCTGGAGAAGAAATCAATGAGGAATACCAAGAAGAACTTGAGGAGATTAAAACAAATAATCCATATGATGAGTTGGAAATGTCCGGCTCACGTGCAGTATGGCCAGAGGTACTTTCTTTGTATGCTGTTAAGATGACAACAGATCCAGATAATCCGCAGGAAGTAGCTACAGTTACGGATGATAAAAGGGAAATCCTGAAAGAAATTTTCTGGGCAATGAATCAAATCGATTATGATTCATCAACGCGTACAGTGACGAGAATTGTCGAAACAGATGATGGGAATGGAAACATTCTGGAGGAAGAAGTGCAAGAAACCATTACTACACTTCGAATTGTAGTAAGTCATAAGACTGCAGATGAGATGGCACAGGAATATGGATTTAATGCTGACCAGAAGGAACAGCTCGTTGTATTGTTGGATTCAGAAAATAACAGCTTGTGGTCTAATGTGTCATATGGAGTCTATGCCGCAGACGATCAGATTGTAGCTGTAGCAGCTTCACAGCTTGGAAATATAGGTGGTGGGCCATACTGGTCCTGGTATGGATTTGGTTCTCGTGTAGAATGGTGCGCTTGTTTTGTAAGTTGGTGTGCAAATGAATGTGGTTACATTGACGTAGGTGTTATTCCGAAATTTGCACTTTGTTCTTGGGGAGCACAGTGGTTTAAGGACAGAGGTCAGTGGGGAGATAACTCCATGGAACCGGCACCGGGAACGATTATCTTTTTTGATTGGGATGAAGATAGAGATCCGGACCACGTGGGAATTGTAGAATATACAGAAAATGGTGTAGTGCATACCATCGAAGGTAATTCGGGTGATACATGTAGACAGAGACAGTATTCAGTAGGAAATGGACAGATATATGGGTATGGATTGCCGGCATATTAGGGTGAATGAAAAAGAACACGCTCTTCATCGGGTGACTTGCAAAGTGGCAGGTTGCTCGATGGAGGGCGTTTTTGTTGCGTTTGCCTTTACAAACTGGCGTCTCGTCTTACAAATACATATGGGAAGGTGTAAATGATTTTCGTCACCTAAATTGTTACAGCATATTAAATTAGGGGGAGACATTGCTATTTCGACAAAATAGGAGTATACTTTACTGTGATAATATGTAATTTGGTGTCGGAATATGCAAATACACGCAAAAACAGATAAATTCGGATCAGATTGGTGCAGGAGGTAGCGCATGACAATCAGTTATGAAAAACTGTGGAAACTTATGAAACAGAACAAAATGAGAAAAAAAGATTTAGCAGTAGCTGCTGAACTAACACAATATGCGATGACAAGACTTGGACGAAATGAAACAGTTAGTATGGATGTAATGATTAGATTGTGTAAGGTGTTTCATTGTGATATCGGCGATTTGATGGAAGTCATTGAGGAAGAATAAAAACTTTTGAAGGGATCAAAGGATATGGATAACGAAGCAAAACTTAGACCTCTGTATTTGGCGAAAATATTATATGAACGGACCGATGAGGATCATTATTTGACAACAGCACAGTTGATGAAAATCCTCAAAGAAGAATATGGAATAAATTCTCATAGACAAACGATTAAATCCGACATTGATGTTTTGACGAAGTTTGGAATGGAAATAGAAGAAGTGAAGTCCACACAAAATAGATACAATGCATTTGGTCGTCGGTTTGATCAAGCAGAATTAAAACTTCTTATTGATGCAGTTGAATCTTCTAAATTTATCACACAGAGCAAAAGTGATGAACTTGTTAAAAAGATTGAAACATTGACAAGCCAGTATCGTGCGCAGGAATTACATAGAAATATTTCTGTTGAAGGAAGAATTAAATCAGGCAATGAGAAGATTTACCTTATTGTCGAAACGATAAATGAAGCGATTAATCGTGGAAAAAAGATTTCTTTTGAATGTTTTAAATACAATGTAAAAAAAGAAAAGAAACTTAAACGTGATGAACCATATGTAATTACGCCACTTCACTTGGTTTGGAATGGTGATTATTATTACATGATTGGGGTTTATGATTATCAAAATAGATTAGGGACATTTCGTGTAGACCGAATTAATAAGATTCCTACGATTCTTAAGGAAGATGCTATTCCAGCACCGGAAGGATTTGATTTGAATCAGTATCTCAACACAACTTTTAGAATGTTCAATAGTGAACATGAAGAAGTAGAGCTGATTTGCTCGAATGATTTGATGGACGCAATTATCGATCGATTTGGAGAAGATGTTGTTACATATGCAAATGATATGGAATCATTCAGGGCAGTCGTGAATGTTGCGGTGAGTCATGTGTTTTATAGCTGGGTGTTTGGATTTTGTGGAAAGGTTAGAATTAAAGGGCCTGAGAATATAAGAGATTCATATAACGAAATGATTAAAAATGCTTATGAAAATAGAATTATTTAATTAGATATTCCGAAGAAAGTGGAATTTGCAATTAGCATGGTTAGGAGAATTTATATGTCAAAAATTTTAAATATTTCATATTCAAAAAATACAATAGCGGACATTAAGGAATGGGCATATGGATCAAACTGGCCAGCAGTCTATATTATTTATAATTCTCAAAAGGCATATGTGGGGGAAACTCTTGATTTGGTTCGTAGAACGGAGCAACATCTCATGGAAGAGGAATTTTCAGAATTTACAGACTTGTGTATGATTAGCGATAAAACATTTAACAAGTCAGTAATTCTCGATTTGGAATCTTTTTTGATTAAATATATGAGTGCAGATGGGTCTAAAGAGTTAATAAACGGAAATGCAGGAGTTGCTAATCATAATTATTTTTATAAAGAAGCCTATGAAGATGATTTTAAAGACATATGGCAGTGTTTGATAGATAAGGGGATTGTAAAGAAAAGTATACTCGATATAGAAAATTCGGAGTTGTTTAAATATTCTCCGTATAAATCTTTAAATAATGAGCAGATAGAATCTGTGTATGAGATCCTGAAAAATATATGTAAAAGTAACAATGCTACACAGAAATCTATGATCAAAGTTACCGGCGGGGCTGGAACAGGGAAAACAATAGTTGCTGTATATCTTGTAAAATTGCTGGTTGATATTAATAAGAATAAGAAAGTATGGGATTTTGTTGATAATGTAGAAAGTGCTATATTACTAAAAAAGTATTCTGAAAAGATTAATTCCATAAAAAAGATAGGTTTTGTTGTTCCTATGAAAGAATTAAGAACAACTATGAAAAGAGTTTTCAAGTCTATAGACGGTCTGTCTGAAGAAATGGTACTTGCACCAGAAGAAGTTGTAAGAGATTATTATGATATTTTGATTGTGGATGAAGCACATCGATTATATCAAAGAAATCATTTGCCAGGCTCTCATTTATATACAAAATTTGATCGAATTAATGAAGCGTTGATGGGAGATAAAATACAAAGAAATTCTTCAGATTATACGGAGTTAGATTGGATCATTCTCAGTAGTAGAATACAAGTTATATTTTACGATGCACAACAAACGATTCGAGCAACAGATATCGATAAGGACAGGTTTGACGCCATATGTAGACCGCATCTTGTAGCATACTTTAATTTGTTGTCACAAATGAGATGTAAGGGCGGAAATGGTTATTATGATTATGTTAAGACAATATTAGAAGGCCAAGGTTTAACAAATAAAAATTATAAATCCATAAACAATTATAAAGTTAAGGTGTGTGATAGTATTGTGGAGTTGTTTGACATTATAAATAAGAAACGCGAACGTTTTGATTTGTGTCAGGTTGTTTGTGGACCAGGATGGAGTAAGGACGAAAAAATCATAATAGAAAATCAGACTTATGAATGGTATTCAAATGGATTAAAAGAAAATACAGTCTTAAGTATACATAAAAGTCAAGGGTTCGATTTGAATTATGCAGGAGTGATTTTTGGTAAAGAAATTTATTATGACACTAGTAAAAGGTGTCTTGCAGTTAATAAACAGGAATTAAAGGATAATTTTACAAAATCAGCAGGTGATGACGCGATGAATAAGTATCTGTTGAATATATATTTAACTTTAATGACAAGAGGAGTAAATGGAACATATATTTATGCAGTTGATAAAAATTTAAGAGATTATCTTAAACTGTTTTTTGACTGATTGTTAAAGTATTTGTTTCCGAAATAATAAAAAGGAGATAATTATGGATCAACAAAAAGTGGAACTAATACCAGACGCACATCTTTTAATGTCTTCTTTACGGTCGGTAGGATATAAAACTGAAACGGCAATTGCAGATATATTAGATAATAGCATTAGCGCGCATGCTTCAGAAATACATATTGATTTTTCATGGGATGAACAAAAATCTACTGTAGCTATATATGACGATGGAGATGGTATGGATAAAGAATCCTTGATATTGTCTATGAAAATTGGATCTTCTGACCCTGCATTGAAACGAGATGTCAAGGATCTTGGACGTTTTGGCATGGGGTTAAAAACTGCAGCATTTTCCATCGGTAAAAGATTGCGAGTAATAACAAAACAAGGCGATGTTTTTTCCACAGCGTGTTGGGACTTGGATTATATAGCCGATTCTAAAGATGGAAAATGGAATTTGCTTGTTGACGATATTAATATAGAACAATTCTTAGTTCAATATCCTAAATTTAATTTTTTTGAAGACGGAACATTGGTATTGATTGAGAATTTAGACAGATTAATTGATGTGACAAATCTTTCAAAATCAAAAAGTAATTTTTATAAAGTTGTAGAAAAGGTAAGGAACCATATAAGTTTGATTTTTCATAGATTCATAGAAGAAGACGGATTAGATGTGTTTTTTAAGGACGATTTGGTTAAAGCATGGAATCCTTTTTTACTTAAAAATAGTGCCACACAAGAATTAAGTGAAGAAGAATATTTTGATGGAACCAAGTATGTTATTGTGCAACCATTTGTGTTACCACATAAAACCAAATTTTCTTCTGAGGAAGAATTTAATAATGCGGCAGGTCCTAAGGGCTGGAATGCACATCAGGGAATATATGTGTACCGAAACCGACGGTTGATTGTTTATGGGACATGGTTTGATTTTTTGAGAAAAGAACCCGCATTTAATCTTGCCAGAATACGTTTGGATATGTCAGCAAATGATGATTATGATTGGAAGATAGACATTAAAAAATCAATAGCTACACCACCACTGTATATGAGAGATATTCTTGAAAGAGTAATCACAGTTTGTACCTTACAATCAGCAAAAGTATATAATTCACGAGGGGCATATTCAAAGAATCCAGGATCCCAACAATTAAGTTATGTTTGGGAACAACGAAAAAATAGATTAGGTACATATATGTTTTATCTTAATAAAAAGCATCCGATGTTGAATAAGGTTTTTCAACAATTAGATGGTAATGGTAAGGCAGATTTAAAAGCATATTTGGCTTTAGTGGAGGGATATGCACCATCTGTACAGTCAGGTATGATGGCGTATTTGTCTGGCGGCAATAAATTAACAAATGATGTAAATGATTCAACTAAACAGGCTGATATAAAAGAAGCAAAAGATTATATCAAGAAATTTTTCGAAAATGGATTTGAAAAAGAAGAAGTAGAAAATATAATCTTAGGTATGCCTAATTACAAGTATATTGAGGAAGAATTAAAGAAGGTATTCGAGGAAGATAAATATGATTAATACACCAATAGGACTTACGGATAGTGAGATGTCATTGTATATAGCAGCTTTCGAGCGTTGTACAGAAAACATTAAGTCAAAGGATAATAAAACTACTGTTGAGGAGACCGTAGAGGAGGTTGTTTCACGATGGGGAAATATTGTGAACGATGCAGAAAAGTTGCGTGCTTTTTTATTAAAAGAAGTTAAGGTTCCAATTGAACCTGTTTCAGTTATCGTAGACACTTCAGTCAAAGATAAGAAATGGTTTACAAATTTAAAGAGAAAACAAGGAAATAAGTTGGAATATTGGAGAAGATATTACGATTATTTGAATCGTAAACCATCATGGTCGTTGGAAGCTGTAACCAAAATTGATGATTCTACAGATTCTGTTTTGAATTATATGGCTGATCCATCATTGAAACAGAAGCAAAATGTTTATGGATTGGCATTTGGGTATGTTCAATCAGGCAAAACGGCACATTATTTGGGTGTGTTGAATAAGGCGGCAGATACAGGTTATAAAATCATCATTGTTTTAGCTGGTATTCATAACAATCTTAGAAGTCAGACGCAGATTCGTTTGGAAGAAGAATTTCTTGGGTATGACGTGCGGGAATCCTCAGAGGAAATACAAAATGCTATTGGTGTAGGTATAGGGAGGGCTGTAGGCTATCATTTATCTGCACTTACATCGCGAGACGAAAAAGGAGATTTTAATAAAATAAAATCAGGAACTGCGATGAATCCACCTTTTGTTTTAGTTACTAAGAAAAATGCGTCTGTCTTAGCTGAATTGATAAGGTATTTGCGAAAACTTCCGGTAGCAACAACAGATGAAAATGGAAAAAAGAAATACACAGTTGATTATCCACTATTAGTAATAGACGATGAGGCAGATCAAGCGTCGTTAAACACCAAAGACTGTTATAACCCAGATGGTTCTTTAAAGGATGATTTTAATCCAACAACTATAAATAAGCATATACGTACGATATTAGATCTTTTTGATTGTTATTCTTATGTTGGGTACACAGCGACTCCTTTTGCGAATATTTTTATTCCTCCAAAGGCGACGAACAAGAAATATGGAAGAGATTTATTCCCAAAAGATTTTATTGTTAATATTCCACGACCTGATAATTATATTGGTGCGTTAGAATATTTTGGATTGAGTGATCAGGAAGAAGAAATTAAAGCAATGCCTCTTTTTCGAGCTATAGAAAAAGGAAAAGATTATCAAGGGAAGGAAACCAAAAAAGATGATCCGGTTGGTCCTCTTCCAGATGAATTAAAAGAGGCAATGAAATCTTTCGTGATTTCGGTAGCAATTCGCAATCTTCGAGGTGACTACTGTAAGCCTAATTCTATGCTTGTACATATAGTACGTTACAAAGGACAACAGAATCTGATAAAAAAGAAGGTTGAAAGATACTTTAATGAAGAAATTTACAACTATATCAAGAATGATGATATTGGGATAGCGAATGACTTAAAACAAATTTGGCAAAAAGACTATATTGAAACGACAGCTATTATGAAGTCGGATTTTTCAAAGTATATGGAAGGGATTCAAGATTTTTCATGGGAAGCTATTTATGGTGAAATACAAAGATTTATTAAGGCTAAGGAGTTTACTATTTATAGTATAAATGGCGATAGTTCCGATACTTTGATTTATGACAATCATAAAGGAGAACCATTCAATGTAATAGTTATTGGCGGAGATAAATTAGCACGAGGATTAACACTAGAAGGACTTGTGGTCAGTTATTTTACTAGAAGTTCAAATACTTATGACACATTAATGCAGATGGGACGTTGGTTCGGATATCGTAACGGATATCTTGATTTGTGTCGTTTATTTACAACAAAAACATTACATGGTTATTTTGTAGATATTTCACGTGCGACAGAAGATCTGATTAAACAAATTGACTATATGAGTGAGGACGTAAAACAGACACCACTGCAATTTGGATTGGGTGTAGAATCTAATCCAGACTTGCTAATTACAAGTAGAAACAAAATACGTACCGGAAAAGATATGAAAAGAGATTTTAGTGCTCATTTAAGCCAAACAAGAATTTTAGATGTAGATGGTCAGCAATTTAATGAGAACTTTGAGGCGGTTGAAAATCTTATTTATATAATGGGAATGCCAGCTAATGAACAAAAAATCAAAGAGAGAGTTTATGATGTGGTGGGAAATCATAAATATTGGTTTGATGTACCAGGAAGCGATGTAGCTACGTTTTTAGAAACATACAAAACATCGGGATCTGCTACACGTGCAAATAGTAAATATATGGCAGATTATATACGTGATCAAGTTTCTGTAGGTGGTTTGACAAATTGGACGGTTTGCTTGATTAATTATGACGCCAAAGGAAGAAAGAAATTTTCGATTGCAATGCTTAAGGATATCGGAGCAGGTTTAACAAGAGAGAAACTTCAATATACAGATGGAGAAAAAACATGTGACTTACATACATTGCTTTCGAAAGACCAAGAGTATATGGATTATAAAGATAAGAAACTTTTTAAAGATTTGCAGAATCAAGGAGTTAAGTCCATAGACATTAGAAAACAAACACGAGATCGTAAAAATGGATTATTACTTTTATATCCGATTGGAAATGTAAAACCCATAACAGAGGAGATGGATAAAACAAAAAGCAAGACAGCATTTGCAATTGCGGTTGTTTTTCCAGATAGAAAAGGTCTCGGATCTATTAAATCATATCGAGTAAATGACATTGCAGTGGAGAACAAGAGCTATGACTTTGACGCATGAAATATATAATGAATTAAAACAAAATATTGATAATGTGACAAGTTCCGAGTTGTCAAAAATTAATATGACAAACAAGAATAGGGCACTAATCTATGCAGTTACTCGAGATGTTGAACTGGAGAAATTATATTTTTCAATTGGACAAGAAGAGATAGATATCATACCTCAATGTAAAGGACTTGGAACGAATAAGGTAAAACTATATGAATATAGCAAAACTGACTACTTTTGCGAGTTATATCAAAAAGACAAAGCAGACACGGAGGTCTTCGAAGTTATTATAGAAGATGTTCGAAAAAATGTTAATGATGTTTCTAACGAAGTCCAAATGTTGCAAAGAGTTTCAAAAGTTTTGCTTAAATGGAGAACTTTTTTTACACAGGAAAAATCATTGGTTTTGTCTAGTGAACGCCAGCAAGGTTTATATGGAGAATTACTTTTCTTAAAAAAGTTGATTTCTTGGTATGGACCTTCATGCATATTATATTGGACAGGAGCAGATTATGAAACTCATGATTATTATATTAACCATAATGCCGTAGAAATTAAAACAACATCTACAAAGGCACCATATAAGATGCATATTAGTAGTGAATATCAATTAGATGATAAGGACGTTTCAGAGGGGCTATTCGTTGTTTTTTTTGCTTTGCGAAAAAGTGTATCTGACGGAGAAACATTGCCGGAGATTATTAACTCTATTAGAAAATGTTTAACAGGACATAACCTTTTAGAAACAAAGTTTAATGAGAATTTACAAAAATATGGATATTTTGATGGATTGGAAGATAAGTATTCAACTGGTTATCATGTTCGTGAAGAAATGGCCTATTCTGTTAAATCAGGGTTCCCTAGAATTACAAAAGAGGACTTACCTAAAGGGATTTCAGGATGTAAATATGATGTGTCTGTAGAGGTATGTTCTGATTACTGTATCGATAATGAAATGTTAAGAAAAACACTAAAGAGAGGTGAGAAAATTGGCTGATAAATTGCAAGAATTTAATCAAGATATATTAGAAGAAGTTGCTACATATAGGACTAATAATTTAGTATCTACCGCTACTGCTTTTAAAACAATTTTCTTATCATATTTGGCGGATATAGGAGAATCGAGTATTTCAGATTGTCAGGTGATAGATTTTAAGAAAAGCGGAGAAAAAATCAAACTTGATGGTTATGTCTTTAATGAATACTTTAACACGATTACCCTGATTATTAGTGACTTTAATCAGGGGAATGAAGTCATAAAGATGGGAAAAGTTGAAATAGATAAAAATGTAAAAATGGTTCAGCGTTTTTTGAAAAATTGCTTTACAGATTATTTTAATGATGTGGAAGAGTCTAGTGATGGCTACCAGGCATATGAATATATTCAAGCATGTAAAGATGAGATTGAAACTGCCAACATAATTCTTATCACTAACAAAAAAGCTGTTTTGTATGTTCCTGATGACGCTAAGATTGGAAAAATCAATGTAAGGTTTGATGTATGGGACATAGAAAGATTATATCAGCATGTTTTCCTGAACACGCAAACAGATATCATTGATATAAAATTAAAGAAAAAGTATGGAACACTTTTACCATTAATTAAAGTAATAGGCAGTAATGAACAACCGTATGATTGTTATGTTGGAGCAATTTCTGGAGAAGTTTTAGCGAGAATTTACAGCGATGAGGGACAAAAGTTGATTGAAAAAAATGTTCGTTCTTTTTTGCAAGCCACAGGAAAGATTAATAAAGGTATCAGAGACTCATTAAAAAATGAACCAGATATGTTTATGGCTTATAATAACGGTATTTCAACTATTGCTGAATCAATAGAAATTGATGAAAAATCATCAAATGATAATTATGTAATAATTAAATCAATTACAGGTTGGCAAATTGTTAATGGTGGTCAGACGACAGCGTCAATTTACAATGCATATAAAAGCAAGGTGGATTTATCGAACGTAAGTGTACAAATGAAATTGGCAGTAATTAAAGCGGAAGAAAAAACAAATGAAATTGTTGCTAATATATCTAAATATGCGAATAGCCAGAATCCAATAAAAATGTCAGATTTTAGCGCTAACGATGAATATCATATTCGAATGGAACGATTTTCAAGAATTGTGTATATTCCGGTAGAAAAGGGGAAATCAGTTGATAGATGGTTTTATGAGAGAGCACGTGGCCAATATTTGGTAGAATTAAATCGTCAATTAACTCCAGCAAAGAAAAAAGAGTTTAAGGATCACAATCCAAAAAGCAGATGCGTTTCAAAGGCTGTTGCAGCTAAGTGTATGATGTCTTGGATGGGATATCCGGATATAGTAAGTAAAGGATTAGAAACAAATTTTGTGTATTTTACTGGATTGGTAAATGAAGGTAAAATTCCAGAAGCAACAGAAGCAAACTATAAAAAAATGATTGCAGAAGTGATTTTGTTTAACGAATGTGATCGGATTGTTGCAAATCAGAAATTTGGTGGATTCAAAGCACAAATAGACTATTACACAGTAGCACTTTTGGGAAAGTATTATAAGGATAAAATTGATTTGAATTGGATATGGGAACATCAGACAATTACACCAGAAACTATTTTAATTTTAGAAGAACTGGTATATAAAGTTTGGAAACATTTTCAAAATCCAACGATTTCAGGGGTTAATATTGGACAATGGTGTAAAAAAGCAGAGTGTTGGGAGTTATTGCAATCCCGATTTGAGAATAATTTAATTTGAGGTGAACTATGTCGTATAGAATTTTAGATTTATTTGCTGGGGCGGGTGGATTAAGCCTAGGATTTGAAAGTACAAATTTGTTTTCAGTTGCCGCCATAGTTGAGAATAATAAAAATGCTGCCAAGACATACATAAAAAATCATCCGGGATTGAAAAATTATGAAGATATTTTAAATGTGGATTTTCAACAATTACTTCAAGAAACTGGACAGATAGATGTTGTTATTGGAGGTCCACCATGCCAGGGATTTTCAAATGCGAATCGTCAAAGAAGACAGCTTATAAATGGCAACAATGAATTGGTTAAGCGTTATGTTAAAGCAATAGAAGAAGTAAGACCTAAAGTGTTTGTACTGGAGAACGTAAAAACAATTGCCTCAGACAAACATTCATTTTGTTTGACTAATTCTGACAGAGATTATATAGAACATGAGTTGGAATTGCAATTACATGATAAAGATGTTTTGCTGTATGAAGGGATAGATGTTAATGACGTGTATGAACTTTATAATGTTTATCAGAATAACATTAAAGAAATAGCGTTAATGACAGAAGAACAATTGTACGTACTATATAATATATGCAAAAAAAAGGATAAATTACAAGCATATTTTAGCAAAGAAATCAATGTGAAACGTGTTCAAGAAATTGTTTCTGTAATGAATAGAAAACCAGCATTACCAGAATGGTATAATGAATATACAGAATGTGCAAAAGATATTTTGGTAACATTGCTTCATAACAAAGGGAATCTTGGAAATAAAAATATTGATTCTTTGAAAGATTTTTGGAATTTGCAGAGATTTTATCAAGGTATTGATGAATTGATTTCTAAAGATGCGCTTTTCAATATCATTCCGGATAATCAGGGGATCAGTATACGAATGAGAACGTATATAGTTATCGACTATATAAGAAAAGCATTTGAAAAACTTGGATACACAACAAATGAACAGGTGCTAAATGCCGCTTCTTTTGGCGTACCACAAACTAGAGAACGCTTTATTCTCATCGGTGTATTAAATGAGTATAGAGAATTGAAAAAGAATGAGATTATTTTGCCATGTCCATTAATTGAAAATCCAAATGAATATATAACGGTTGCGGAAGCAATTGGCGATTTAGAAGAGTATAATCCGACAACAGGAGATATGAATGTTGATTTAAAACTTAGAGATAAACAAACAATTGATTCATATTATAAAAGAATGGTGATGAATGAAAAACAATCACATATTTATAATCATGTTTGTACGTTAAGCAGAGAAATTGCAATTGAACGTTTTAAAAAAATTGGTGTAGGTGAAAATTTTCATTCGTTGCCAAATGAAATGAAAAGTAGTTATGAAAATCCAGCCAGAACTCAAAATACAATTTATCGACGATTGAATCCTAATAAGCCATCTGACACAGTTGTGAATGTAAGAAAATCAATGTGGATACATCCAGAGTTAGATCGTGCAGTAAGTGCAAGAGAAGCAGCGCGTCTACAAAGTTTTCCAGACTCATATAAATTTTTTGGAACAAAGGATTCTGTATATCAGCAGATAGGAAACGCAGTTCCCCCATTGTTAGGACGTGCAGTGGCAGAATCTGTACTGGAACTTTTAGGAAATGAAGAGGCATATATTACGTTAGAAAATATATATCAAGAGATGAATGAACAAAAATAGAAAAGTCAATGAAAGAAGGAATAATATGTCTAATAAAGATGCTACAATTGAGTATTATAACCAAAATGCAAAACAATTTGTAGAAACTACTGCGAACGTGGAATTCCATCACATGCAGAATCGTTTTTTAGATAAGTTGCAGAGTGGAACTTGTATCCTTGATTTCGGTTGTGGTTCTGGTCGTGATACAAAATACTTCTTGGAACAAGGTTATCAAGTAGAAGCTATTGATGGTTCTGAAGAACTTTGCAGATTGGCAAGTGAACTTGCGGGTATTGATGTAAAGCATATGTATTTCCAGGAACTATCTGAGGTGGAAAAATACGATGGTATCTGGGCATGTTCATCTATCCTTCATCTCAATCAAGATGACTTGGAAGATGTAATGAAAAAGATGGCACTTGCCGTGAAAACGAATGGAATAATTTATACGTCATTTAAGTATGGTACATTTTCCGGCGAAAGAAACGGAAGATATTTTACAGACATGACGGAAGAAACTTTTGAAGCATTATTACAGAAGATTCCGGAACTGGAAATCGAAGAACAGTGGATTACTTCAGATGTTCGTCCGGGAAGAGGAGAAGAAAAATGGCTCAACCTAATTTTGAGGAAAAATTAGAAATAGAGAAACTTCATATTGAATCAACGGATGTTATGACCGGAGACCGAAACAAAAGTAGATTTTTGCTTTATCAACTGAAACTTAGTATGGCTCAGGCAAAGCAGATTGATATTATTGTGTCTTTCCTTATGGAATCCGGTGTAAGAATGCTGCTGAAAGATTTAAAGGCAGCTTTGGATCGTGGCGTCCGGATTCGCATTCTTACCGGAAATTATTTAGGAATAACACAACCATCAGCTCTGTTCCTTATCAAAAAGGAACTGGGTGATAAGGTGGAATTACGTTTTTATAATGATAAGGAACGTTCCTTTCATCCGAAATCATACATATTCCACTATGAGAACATGAATGAAATTTATATTGGGTCATCCAATATTTCCAGAAGTGCGTTGACTTCCGGAATTGAATGGAATTATCGCTTCAATAGCAAACAGGATAGTCAGAACTTCAACTTATTTTATGAAACCTTTGTGGATTTGTTTGAAAATCATTCCTATGTGATTGATGATGCAGAGTTGACGAGATATTCCAAGAACTGGCATAAGCCAGCTCTTGCGAAAGACCTTGCAAAGTATGATCAGGAAGATTTGGATACAAAGGTTGAAATGTTATTCCAGCCAAGAGGTGCGCAGATTGAAGCACTTTGCGCATTGGAAAATAGTAGAGCGGAAGGTGCTGTACGTGGACTTGTCCACGCTGCAACCGGCGTTGGTAAGACTTATTTGGCAGCATTTGATTCTGCAAAGTATGAAAGAGTATTGTTTGTTGCTCATAGAGAAGAAATTCTGAAACAGGCGGCCGTATCATTTAAGAATGTACGCCATTCAGATGATTACGGATTTTTCTATGGTAAACAAAAAGATATAGGAAAATCGGTCGTCTTTGCTTCTGTGGCAACTCTGGGCAGAAGTGAATATTTGACAGAGGAGTATTTTGCTCCGGATTATTTCACGTACCTGGTGATTGATGAATTTCATCACGCGGTTACGGACCAATACCAGAGAATTGTAAATTATTTTAAGCCACAGTTTATGCTGGGGCTTACTGCTACGCCAGAAAGAATGGATGGAAAATCTATTTATGAAATATGTGATTACAATGTTCCATATGAGATTACTTTGAAAGAAGCAATCAACAAAGGTGCATTGGTTCCATTCCATTATTATGGCATTTACGATGAAACAGATTATTCGACTCTTCGATTGGTAAAAGGTCGATACGATGAGAAGGATTTGAATGATAAATATATTGGCAATGTTAAGCGATATGATTTGATTTATAAATATTACAAGAAATATCGTTCAAAACGTGCTTTGGGTTTCTGCAGTTCAAGAAAACATGCAGAAGAGATGGCGAAGGAATTTTGCAAACGAGGTGTAAAATCAGTAGCCGTATATAGCAACGCTGATGGGGAATTTTCAGAAGAAAGAAATCAGGCAATAGAGAGATTAAAGAATCAGGAAATACAGGTTATTTTCTCTGTAGATATGTTCAATGAGGGCGTGGATATTGCCTCTCTTGATATGGTTATGTTTTTGAGACCAACGGAATCACCAACGGTATTCTTACAACAGTTAGGACGTGGTCTCCGTACATACAAAGGAAAAGAGTATGTGAATGTTCTTGATTTCATCGGAAACTATGAGAAAGCAGGAAGAGCTCCGTTTTTACTGAGCGGTGGAGCACGTGCCGGTGAAAGAACCGCATACGATTATTATGAAATCGAATATCCGGATGACTGTATCGTAGATTTTGATATGCGATTAATTGATCTTTTCCGGGAAATGGACAAGAAGTCATTATCCATTAAGGAAAGAATTAAGCAGGAATATTATCGTGTAAAAGAACTGTTAGATGGAAAAGTTCCGACACGAATGGAGCTATTCACTAACATGGACGATGATATTTACGAATACTGCATGAAGCATGCTAAAGAAAATCCGTTTAAACGATACATGGATTTTCTTTATGAAATGCATGAATTATCGGAAGAAGAACTCCAGGTATATTCTGGGATTGGAAGAGAATTTTTGCAGTTAATTGAAACAACCGATATGCAGAAAGTATACAAGATGCCAATTTTGTCTGGATTCTACAATGAAGGTAATGTAAGGCTTGCTGTTACAGATGAAGAAGTGCTGGAAAGCTGGAAGAAATTCTTAAATCGAGGAACAAACTGGAAGGACTTCCCGAACGTGGTTTCCTATGAGGAATATCAGAAGATTACAGACAAGCAACATCTGAGCAAGGCAAAAAGTATGCCAATTAAGTTTTTAAAAGCTTCTGGGAAAGGATTCTTTGTGGATAAGGAAGGATATGCGTTGGCGATTCGAGAAGAACTGGCTGATGTAATTAAGTCGGATGCTTTTAAGGCACAGATGAAGGATATTATTGAATATCGTACGATGGAATATTACAGGAGACGGTATGTAGAGAAGTAATAGTTTAATGAGAGGAATAAAGAATGGATGTAAAAATTGACATACCAGAGTGGCTGAAAATACCATTACATATTTTATTACCGGCGCTTTGGATTTTTGGTTGTCTAGTATTATTCTTACCAGATACGATACTGGAAAAAATCAATATATTATCGTGGAGAAATGAAAATGGTTTCTGGATAGGAGTGGGATTCCTTATTGTAACCTGCTTGTTGATAATTTATGTTGTATATTTTGGTATAACACTCATTCGAAGTGTATTTTTGAATATTACAAGAAATAGAAGAACAATTAATAAAATAAGTCGAATGAATGATATGGAACAAGCAATTATTTTTCATATGTATAATAAGCCAGGCTACACTATGGAGTTGGATTATAATGATCCAATTACTAAAGGATTATTGGCAAGAAATTATATATATACTGGAAATAACCAGATAATTTCTATGGATGTATTTACCAATGCACTTCCAATAAAAGCTACATTACAACCATTTGTGTATCAGGCAATAGATGCGATGAAGCCAAAAATGAAAAAAGAAATAAAAAAGCAGGAATCAAAAATAAAGAAGGAAACTAATGCTAGTAAAAAACAAAAATTAAACGAAGAAATAATTGATATGAAGAAGATGTTTGAGGATATTTTTGGAGAAATCTATGTTGGGGAAAGCGATTGATTGAGATATGAATATTCAAATATTTGGAACAAATAAATGTTTTGATACAAAGAAAGCAATGCGTTACTTCAAGGAACGCAATATCAAGTATCAATTCATTGATATGAAAGAAAAAAGTCTTAGCAAAGGTGAATATAACAGTGTCAAGCAAGCAGTTGGGGGATTAGATAAAATGTTAAATTCTAATTGCAAAGATAAAGATTCGTTGGCGCTGATTAAGTACATATCGGATGATGATAAAGATGAAAAGATTCTAGAGAAACAGAAAGTTTTATTGACTCCGATTGTACGAAATAGGAATCAGGCGACGGTTGGATATAAACCGGAAGTCTGGAAAGAGTGGAAATAAAATATTATTAAACAAGTATAAGATAGGAATTGGGGGCTCCTGATTCCTATTTTTACACATGGATAAAGGAGGTCATTCAAGTGGAATACAAGTTGTTGAATCTACGTAATCGTAAGAAAATGAATGGAATATGTAAATCTGAAATAGAAATGGAATGGGAAGATTCAGAATTAATAGAAATTCTGCTTGGCAAACTTCCGAAGGTACGTAGAACACGAGACGACGAAAAAGTAACAAAGCAAATAAATGCTTTGGAAAATATGCTAAGAAATTATGATGTATTTTCGACAAATAAAGAGCAGTTCATAAAAGAAATAAGTCAAATTGTTTTGGAAATACGAGATGTATGTCCATATTGGTATGGAATAGATACATTTGAAATTCAAAGACGAATGGATATGCAAAAATTTTGCTTGATTTCCGGAGAAGGTGGAATCGGTAAAAGCTATTTTATGAAATGCCTAGAAGAAGAATTAGAACGTAAAAATATCGAATATTTATGTATATATGGTAAGTTTGAAAAAAATATAGATGTTATTGATGAAGCAGAAATTATCGGAGTTGCTAAAGAAAATACATTTGTATTGGTTATAGATGCAGTAAACGAGATGCCTGTACAGTCACAACGAGATTTGATGTCTGCTTTAGAACGATTGAAAGTTATAGATGGTATGCGCATTGTTTTAACTTATAGAACAGGAACAATATGATATTAAAAGAAGCATTAGCAATTGATGATAAACGATTGGCGCAAATAGTATCTCCAGATATGTTAAGAAAAGTAGTATCAGCTAAAGTTCTTAATATGAAATCGAAAGATTTAGAAGAAGTCTGCTATATCTTATCTTGGACCAAGGAGGAATCGACGTGCGAATAGATACTATTGAAGCAAGTGGGATTAATGTTGAAAAAGTTGAACTTACAAGTCATCTAAGAACACTTAATAAGGGATTTGAAACAAGCACTAAATCTATAGATGGAAGTTATCAAAACATAGATTCATCTGTAGATTATAATCTACAAAAAATGTTGGGAATAGAAGATTCCGCAGTGATTGCGTCATTGCATCCTACGATTATGGATTCTACTAAAGAAATGCTATATGGTGTTGAGCGAAATGGTTTTAAAACCATAGGATTAACTGATTTGAGTAAGTGGAAATTAGATCCAACATCAGACTATTATTATCAGAATTTAAAACAACAATCTGGATTTTCAGCAGAGATTCTATCGACTTATAAGGAGAATCTTGCAGCAAGAGCACAGGGATCAGATTTGACGACTTATCGTGCAGATGATTTACCAGAATTATTTCCAAGGAATGATCAGTATGTTGATAAAGTTAGAATGAACAGTGATGGTCAAATAGTCGAACGAATTCAGACAAAATTTGTTGGCAAAAATGGAAAAGACTGGCTTTCTAAAATGATGTCTAAAGACTTTGAAAAATATCTAGATGGTGAACATGTAGATAAACTTGAATGTCCTAAAGACTATTATGATGATGTCAAAGCTGCAATACCAGAAAAAATTTCAGATTTGGAAAAACAGCTTGAACGAGTGAAGGCAGATGGGAAAACAGATGTTGCTGAAGGGATTCAGAAAAAGATTGACAAATTAAATAAAATAGATGAAATGGTTGAGCAGAGTAATACAACAACAGGAGAGGCGATGTATGCCAGACTTCATCCTAAGAGTGCTGCTGCAAAAATTTTTGCAACAGAAACAGTAAAACTGAGTAATGCAGAGGGTTTAAAAAGTGGAGCACTTGCTGCAGGAATTACGATTACTGTTTCAACAGTAGATAATGTTTCTGCATATCTGGATGGAGAGATTACAGCTGAAGAAATGGTCAAAGATATTGCATCGGAGACCGCAGCTGCGGGAGCACTTGGATATGGAACACAATTTATAAGCACTGCAGTATCACAAACAATGAGAGCATCGTCAAGTCAATTGATAAGAACAGTTGGTGGATCTTGTTTGCCAGCTGCTGCCGTATCTTTTGCGGTTGAGTCTTATGATTCTATTTCTGATTTTGCGCAAGGCGAAATTTCAGGAAGCGAATTGGCCTATGATCTTGGCGAAAATGCTACTGCCATTGCAGGTGGCATAAAAGGAGCTGCCGTAGGTGCAAGTATTGGAACTAAAGTGGGCGCTGTAGTGGGAACCGTAGCGGGACCGGCTGGTACAGCTGTAGGAGCAGCCGTAGGTGGCGTTACGGGTTCGATTGTAGGTGGTGTTGTTGGTTGCGTGATTGCGTCAGAAGTATATGCTACTGCAGTGGAATTTGGAGCAGAGCATGTAGAACAAATTGCTGAAAAAGCACAAGAATTTGCTGACTCTACAATTGAAGCTGTTAAGGAAGCAGTTCCAGAACAGTTGGATAATGTAAAAACTGCATTTAACAATTTTGCAAATTCTATTAATCTGCCGATTCATGTATAAAATGTAGAATTTTGAGGTAATTACCATGCCATTCAAAATAGTTAGAAACGACTTAACCAAAATGCAAGTTGACGCCATCGTCAACACTGCTAATCCGAAACCAAAGTATTCTTCTGGAACGGATACCGCTGTTTATAAAGCGGCCGGCGAAGAGGAACTTTTGGCGGAACGTAAGAAAATTGGATATATGAACGAGGGCGAGGTTGCTATTACTCTAGGCTTTAAACTTCCTGCAAAGTACATAATTCATGCAGTAAGTCCGCGTTATATTGACGGGAATTCCGGTGAAGAAGATAGGCTACGAGATTGTTATAAAAAGAGTCTTGCTTTAGCTGTAAAGTACGAATGTAAGAGTGTTGCGTTTCCTCTGATTGCCACAGGAAGCTTTGGTTATCCGAAAGAAGAGGGGATGCGCATTGCTTTGGACGAAATCAATGCATTTCTGATGAAACAGGATATGTTGGTGTACCTAGTTGTTTTCGATACAGCAGCAACGAAGCTGGGACTAAATCTCTATCCGGATTTGGAAGCCTATATTGATCACAATTATGTATGTGATTATACATGAGGAAGAGTATGGCGACCGTTACTTTGGTTCTATCAGAAGTGATGAGCCAGGATATGACGCATACCGCAGAGAACGTGCCGATATGGAGGAACGATTAAAACGTTCGCTTCACAACATGCAGATTGGTGCTCCGATTGAAATGCTTAGCGAATGTTCTATGGCACCGAGTGCACCATGTGCGCCAGCTGGCAAAGCATTTGATGAATTCGATGACGATTATTATGATTTTTTAGAAGAAAATGAATCGGCATTGAAGGAACGTATGGAGCATATGTCAGATACTTTCCAGGAATATTTGATGTATTTGATTAGTACAAAGAAGCTGACGAATGCAGAAGTTTACAAGAAAGCAATTGTGACAAAACAGTTGTTTTCAAAGATTAAATTAAATCCGGATTATCATCCGGACAAGGCAACTGCTATGCGTTTGTGTGTAGGAGCCAGACTGAATCTGGACGAAACGAAGGATTTATTGGCGAGAGCAGGATATGCGTTATCGCCATGTGATAAGAGAGACATTATCTTCTCTTTCTTCATCGAACATGAAGTGTTTGATATGATTGAAATTGATATTGTACTGGAAGAGCATGGATTGCCATGTTTTATCGAGTAATTTGGAGTTCGCCGCTGAGGCGACTTCTTTTTTCGACCTTGTGATATAGTTACCTCAACAAAGAAAACAAGACATATTTCGGAGGTAGATATCATGAGAAAGAATTTAACAGAAATCGTATTTATTTTAGACAGAAGCGGATCCATGAGTGGTTTAGAAGCAGACACATTCGGAGGTTACAATTCTCTGCTTGAGAAACAGAAAAAAGAAGAAGGTGAAGCTGTTGTTTCTACGGTGCTTTTCGATGACACACAGGAAGTGCTTCATGACCGAGTTGATTTAGACAAGATGAAACCGATCACAGATAAAGAATATTATGTACGTAGGTGTACGGCACTTCTTGATGCAGTAGGCGGTGCAATCCATCACATTGGAAATGTTCACAAGTACGCAAGAGAAGAAGATAGACCAGAAAAGACTTTATTTATCATCACTACGGATGGCATGGAAAATTCCAGTCGCAGATATACATACGATAAAGTAAAGAAAATGGTGGAACGTCAGAAATCCAAATATGGTTGGGAATTCTTGTTCTTAGGAGCCAATATTGACGCTATCGAAGTTGCCGGTCGTTTTGGAATCGGAGCAGATCGAGCAGTGAATTATGAATGCGATTCAATTGGAACAGAAGTCAATTATAAGGTCCTTAGTAAAGCAGTAAGCCGAGTGAGAGCGTCAGCTACTTGCCCTTCTATAGCACTTAGAGAGGACTGGAAAGAAGAAATTGAAGCTGATTATAAGAAAAGACACAGAAGCAGAAACGGTAGATAATCGACTCTATAAGACTAGAAAATCAGTAGAAGAGGTGGCGGTTTTAAACGCCACCTTCAGGTTTTCGAAGCAGAGAATGCTTGGGCGTTATTTTTGTACTTTGGAATTGTGCAGGAACGAGAAAAATAGTATAATTTGAGTATTGAGGTTTGGGTGTACGCTATATTATGTCGAATGAAGAAGATTTAATGTAGTTGTTTTGGTAGAAGGAACGAAGTAAGGGGACATATGCACATGACGGTAGTTAGTGTATATAAAACAATAGAGTAAAATTGTTATTTGATGAAGGTGATGACAAAATGGTAAAAACAGAAGCGTTTCCAACTATTCGAATGAAAATTGACAGATTATTAAAAATTACAAATGAATATCAGTTTAATGATCTTGTGAAGGCGGTATATTGTATTAATTTGTGTATCAACAATAGATCAGTTTTGGAATCTTGTTTGTCATTAAATGCCTGTTTGATTGAATATGAAGAAAAAGGCAGTAAGAGGATTGGAACATATGATGAATTCAAAGGGTTCTTTGATAAAATATATGATGTTATGAAACCAGGGATAGCAGACGATTACACGGTAGAAGATTTTGGTGAAGTCCGGCTTAGATATAATGATAAGTTTTACCGTGTAATAATCGGAACTGGTCATAATAATGTTTATGCTTGTCTCAATTTTTTACCTACTTTAGCAAGAAAAATTTCACGGGAAGAGGAATTATGCCTGGTTTTAGAGTATGTATCTGGAACAATTAATTATTTTATAGAAGAAAATAAGAATGATGGCGTTGTAGAAAAAAGGTTTGTTCTTCCGACTGAAATATTATTTTATAAAGTACAGAAATTCTTTAAGGAGGAAGTAAAGAAATATAATATTTTTGAACTTGATTCTTTAATGAGGAACGAAGGAACTACTATTGAAAAAAGCCATTTTGTATGCAGAGAAGATAATATGTATCCTTTGTACAATGTTTCTTTGTTGATTGATTTATATGATATATGGGAAAATAAAATTGATTTCAAAGAACAGATTTCAGTTGCGAATGAGGGAATCATTGACAGAATTTATGGTTTGTTTGAGATGGATCGCTCAAGAAGTTGTTCAATGTTTGCACCTGCTATGATATTTCCAGAGCAAAAATATGATTCAAGCCAGAGAACATATACATTTATAGCGAAGGCTTCTCATGGAGTAGTTGTCGCGCTTAATGCAGATGAATATGAGGATGGACAGTTAGAAAAAGAAATTGCTAATATAGAGAAATATCATAAAAGCGGAACGCTTCATATTGCGGAAACATTTAACCGTTTTGATAAAAGTGGATTAAGGGGGATTCATATTCCTGCCGATATGCCAATAGAATATTTAATTTATGATAGTTTTATGAATCTGAATCAAATGTATATGTCTTTGGGCGAGGGAGGGAAGAAGAGAAAAACTTGTACGGCGCTGGATGTTATATATTATCTAAATTTCATGGATGACATAGATGAATTATTCGAGTATCTTTCTTATTCAAATGAGAAAGATTACGAAAGTTCGTTTGGTTTTGGAAGTGATGCTGCTTTATATTTTACATGGAAAAATCAAGGTCGGTATATTGCAAAGGGTGCAATTATATTTAATATGCTTGATGTCGGATATGATACAGAGAATGAAGCTGTTGTTGACTATTTTAAAGAGGAATTGAAAGATTATCCATTCCATATGAGGGATTATCTTTTCCGGGAACCATTTTCGTGGAAAATTGAAAAAAGAGATTTTGATACGTATGAATATACAGTAAAACATGGAATGGGATTTGGTGGTATATATCTTCCACTGCCTCAAAAAAATTATGTTTTTTTGACGAACAATGTGGAGTTCTACAAAGATGTAAAAGATTTTGGAGAATATCGTCAGTGGATTCAATTGTTGGAAGAGATTATAACAGAAGGATTTGATTCAATAAAATGTATATTTGAGGACAATAAGGCAATTAGTAACACTGGAATACAGATTGCTTTTATGCCTATTGAGTATGCTGTTCATGCAGGACATGAATCTTTTTTACATGAAGATAGGATATATGTATATAGTGATGCTCAATACTATAGTCATAAATGGATTATCAGATACGTTGTAAAAGATATTAATCAGATTTATGAAGATATTCAAGAGGCAAAAAATAGAAGTACAGAATTCAATATATTGCGCGAAATATTGATTCCATTGCTAGATAGGATGCCTGATTTGAATGAACTATTTGAATCAAAAAGAAAAAAAGTTTCTCTTGAAAAAAAGAAAGTGGGAGTTTTTTCGACATCTGTAGAGTATAAATGGGATAATAATGTACAGAATTTTTCTCCTGAGGATTACCACTATCATGAGGTTCGAAAAAGAATAGCAAATGTTTGTTATGGCAATATGATAAAACCTGGAGTATACCGTGGTCGAGAAGCAAATCAAATTATACGTGCTATGCAAAAAGCAATAGTTGAAGATTTTGAGGGCGAAGTATCAAAATATTCATGGAGTGAGTTGCATTATTCGTTGCTGGATTATCATTCGACTTTGTTACATGATATAAATATAAATTGGAAAAGATATGGATCTTATTCTGGTTTAGATGAGGCGAAGGATAAAGAAGTCAGAGATCGAATTATTGATCAAAGGGAAAAAGCTAAGCATGATGACAGAAATGCACTTTATCTAATAGAAACAAATTTGTATTTGCATTGCGAATCAGGGACACTTGCAAATAGAGATGATATAAATCTTTTACTCGCATATGCTAATTGGTTGGTTATTCTGAATGATGTAGCAGATATGTGCTACTTTGCGGATAATGAAGCCTATATAGAAATAACAAATGAGTATGTTATAGATACCTTAGCAGATGAACAAAAGGCTGAGTTGTTAGATGGAGTGCATCATAGGATATATTCATATTCAGAGGGGCTAAAGAGAGATCATGAAATAGATTGTAAATACCTTGAAAAAGTGAAGGAAACATTTAAGGAAGACATGGGGTTTGCTTTCATAGACTTCATGGATATCTTATCGTATTTCAGTTATTCTTTTTCAGAAACAATTGCTAAGAAAATAGGTAACAATGTATTCAAAGTGCCTACAAAAGAAGCACTGAGAGATTTTTTGGGACAAATGAATAATGCTATCACAGAAGATACTGCAAATATTCTTTTAAACTATTTAATGGTGTCTTCCCAAAATCTCAAGACAGAAAATGGTAAATCAGATTTTTATCTTCCAATTGGAAAAAGAAGAACAAGGGATACAAGGTTTGAATTAATGCCTCTGGTAAAAATTAATGATGAGGTTATATTTTCGCCTATTACTCTGGATCACTTGAAAAAGGATTGGATTAATGGAATAATGGATTTTATTTTACCATACGAAATACATCTTACAAAAACAAAACAATTAATACTGGATTGGAAAAATTCATATGAGAAAAAGATTGTTTATGACATAGTGAATTTGTTTAAAGAGAAAAAATTTGATATTGTAAGGCAAAATTTTGAATTAAGGAAATTAAATAAAACACATCCACAGTGGCTTGGAGATTATGATGTATTTGCTGTAGATAATAAAAACAAGTCTATTTGGATTGTAGAATGTAAAGTGATTGAAAAAGTCGCTACTTTCTACGATATGTATCGTCAACAAAATAGATTTTTCAATGAGCATAAAGAAGATGAAATGTTCCAAAGAAGAATTGATTATTTACAAGAGAATGCTGCTCAGGTTATTCAGCAACTTGGGTGCACAGATTATGCAGAATATAAAGTAATACCATATATGTGTATGAATAAGGTACTGATTTCAAGATATAAAAAAATAGCGTTTCCTATCGTATCGTATCCAGAATTAGAGGAAATTATTTCTGGTGTTATAAGGAAATAATATTTTTACATATAAACTTATAAAAAGCTGCACCCCCCTTCCTTTTTCTATCGTTAAAAGGTTTAAAAATTGTGGTAGTCTGCACCCCCTAAACCGACTACTAATTGACTACTACAGACTACTACATTTGGTCTCAAACTGCCGTATTTTGCCACTTTTGCTACAGTTTTCGGAAAACTGTAATTCATGAAGAAAATCAAAAAAGTGCGTAAAATAGGGCAAAACGAAGCATTTCAGGAGGAAAAATATAATGCTTAAAATACTATTTATCTGCCACGGCAACATCTGCCGCAGCACCATGTCCCAATTTGTATTCCAAGACATGATTAACAAGCAAGGTCTCACCGACCAATTTTATATTGATTCCGCGGCAACAAGCCGCGAGGAAATCGGCAACGGTCCACATTACGGAACGGTAAACAAGATGCGGGAAGTAGGGATTCCGGTACTTCCGCATCGCGCTGTACAGATGACAAAAAAAGACTATGAGAAATATGATTATCTCATAGGAATGGACGAAGCGAACATTCGCAATATGACAAGAATCGCAGGTGGTGATCCGGATGGAAAGATCCACATGCTTCTTGATTTTGGAAAAGCTCCAAGAGCGATTGCAGATCCATGGTATACCGGAAATTTTGATGTTACCTATCGGGATGTGAAAGAAGGCTGTGAAGCGCTACTCGTTTATATTAAACAACATGATTTGTAAGGACGATTTTTCAGTCTCTCCAAAACGGAATAAAAGTTCCGGTTGGAGGGACTGTTTTGTTATCTGTTGTCCTTATAGATTGATTTTCAAAATTGACGGGAAATGAAAAATCCTTTATGATATTTTGGAAGAAGAAAAATAGTAACAGTTCAGCCATAACAGCTCAAATTGGCTGTTACACAGCCTTTTTCGATGCTAACGAAGCTGAAATCCTGCTTATGGAAGAACGCTATATACAAAGTCCACAAAAAATCTTCGTTTTCAAATTAGTTTGAACTCAGTTTTTTGTGACTTTGTGCACGGCTGAACTGTTACGAAAAATAGGAGTGTTGAAAATGAATATATTGAATATAGAACACGTCAGTAAAGTATTTGGCGAGAAGACAATTTTCGATGATGTTTCATTCGGGATTCAAGAAGGAGACAAAATTGGCATTATAGGAATTAATGGTACAGGGAAAACAACGCTGTTGCGTATGATTGCGGGAGTGGAAGAGCCTGACAGCGGACAGATTATAAAACAGAATGGGATTCGATTGGCGTATCTTTCGCAGCATCCTTCGTTTCCTGAGGGAGCGACTGTTCTTTCGTATGCATTTGACGGAATTGCGGAGAATGACTGGGCGCTGAAAAGTGAAGTGAAAAGTGCACTCAATAAACTTGGAATTACGGATCATGATATGAAAATGGAGCATCTTTCCGGCGGGCAGAAGAAAAAAGTAGCGCTTGCGAAAACGCTGACATCTTCGTTTGAAATTTTGCTTTTGGACGAGCCGACGAACCATTTAGATGGAGAGATGATTTCCTGGCTGGAAGATTATTTGAAACGTTATAAAGGTGTTGTGATTATGGTAACGCATGACCGTTATTTTTTAGATAAAGTGACAAATCGAATTTTGGAAATCAGCCGTGGAAAATTATATGGGTATGAGGCGAATTATTCGAAATTTTTGGAAATGAAGGCAGAACGGGAAGAGATGGAGCTTGCTTCAGAGCGAAAACGCCAAAGTGTGTTGAGAATGGAATTAGAATGGGCAAAGCGCGGCTGCCGAGCAAGAACAACAAAGCAAAAGGCAAGATTGGAGCGATTAGAGCTTTTGAAAAACGGAAAAGCTCCGGAGACGGATCGTTTGGCAGAGATTGATTCTGTGGAAACGAGAATGGGCAAGAAGACGATTGAGCTCCACCATGTCAGCAAGAGCTACGGGGAGCGAAAGCTGATTGACGATTTTGATTATATTGTATTGAAAAATCAGAATCTTGGAATCGTGGGTCCGAATGGCTGCGGAAAGTCGACACTGCTAAAAATGATTGCGGGACTTGTTGAGCCGGATGAGGGAACGATTGAGATTGGTGAGACGATTCGAATCGGCTATTTTGCACAGGAACTTCCGGAAATGAATACGAGCCAGAGGGTAATCGATTTTGTGAAAGACATCGCCGAGTATATTCCGACGAAGGATGGAAGAATTACGGCTTCGCAGATGTTGGAGCGGTTTTTATTTACACCGGATATGCAGTATGCGCCGATTGAAAAATTATCGGGCGGTGAAAAGAAGAGACTTTATCTGTTAAGTGTCCTGCAGGCTGCGCCTAACGTGCTCATATTTGATGAAGCGAACAATGATATTGATATTCCGACAATGACAATTTTAGAGGACTATCTGAACTCGTTTCAGGGAATTGTGATCACGGTATCGCATGACCGCTATTTTCTGGACAACGTGGTGGACCGCATTTTTGAATTTGATGGAAATGGACATTTGCAGCAGTACGAGGGCGGATACACGGATTACATAGAGGCGAAGCAGAAGCGGGAAGTGCCAAAAGAGGAAGTGAAGGCGAAAAAGAGTACCGGAAAAAATGATTGGAAACAGAATCGTCCGACAAAGTTGAAATTTTCATATATGGAGCAGAAGGAGTTTGAGACAATTGATGAAGACATTGCCAAGCTGGAGGAAAAACTCGAAAAGCTGGATGCGGATATGATGGCGAATGCAACGAACTCTGCGAAACTTTCGGAACTTACTTTAGAAAAAGAGTTCGCAGAAAAACAGTTGGAAGAAAAGATGGAACGGTGGGTTTATCTGAATGATCTGGCAGAGCGCATTGCAGCACAGTAAAAAGTTAAAGTGACATTTAGAAAAAGTATTGACAAATAGGTTTCTAGTTGATAATATATAAAAACAGAACGCACTCTGTTTTTTAAAAATAAGAAAGTAGAGGGATGCTATGAGGAAACAAGTATTTTCATTATTGGTAAATAACAATGCGGGGTTGTTAAGTCGCGTTGCCGGATTATTCAGCAGAAGAGGATACAGTATTGACAGTATCACAGCGGGAATTACAACGGATGAACGGTTTACAAGACTTACGGTTGTTGCAAGCGGGGATGAGTTGATCTTGTCTCAGATTGAGAAGCAGCTTCGCAAATTGGAAGATGTCGTTGATATTAAGATTTTGGCGGATGGAGAGTCGGTTTGCAGGGAGCTTATTATGGTCAAAGTGATGGCAGATGCATCTGAGAGAGCAGAGATTATTTCTGTTGCTGATATTTTCAGAGCGAAGATTGTCGATGTGGAGAGAGAGTCGCTGATGCTTGAGATGACAGGAAATCAGTCGAAAGTAGAAGCTTTTTTGAATCTCCTGCAGGGATATAAGATTTTAGAGCTTGCAAGAACAGGAATCACGGCCTTGTCAAGAGGGTCAAAAGGTATCAAAGTAATTGATGATTAATGTAGAAAGCTAGGGGCAAAGGTCCTTAACTATATATTCATGAGAAGGGTTTAGGAGGTAACAGCTATGGCAAAAATTTATTATCAGGAAGATTGTAACTTATCATTATTAGAAGGAAAGACAATTGCGGTAATCGGTTACGGAAGTCAGGGACATGCGCATGCATTGAACGCAAAAGAATCCGGATGCAATGTCATTATCGGTCTTTACGAAGGCAGCAAATCATGGAAAAAAGCAGAAGAACAAGGATTTGAGGTATACACAGCGGCAGAGGCGGCAAAAAAAGCCGATATTATTATGATTTTGATCAATGATGAAAAGCAGGCTGCATTATACAAAAACGATATTGAACCAAACCTTGAAGAAGGAAATATGTTAATGTTCGCACACGGATTTAACATTCATTTTGGATGTATCGTACCTCCAAAGAATGTAGATGTTACAATGGTAGCGCCAAAGGGACCTGGTCACACAGTAAGAAGCGAATATCAAGTAGGAAAAGGTGTTCCTTGTCTTGTGGCAGTAGAACAGGATGCGACAGGAAAAGCACAGGATATCGCACTTGCATATGCGCTTGCAATCGGTGGAGCAAGAGCAGGTGTGCTTGAGACAACATTCCGTACAGAGACAGAGACAGACCTTTTCGGTGAGCAGGCAGTACTTTGTGGTGGTGTTTGCGCATTGATGCAGGCAGGGTATGAGACATTGGTAGAAGCAGGATATGATCCAAGAAATGCTTACTTCGAATGTATCCACGAGATGAAATTAATCGTAGACTTGATTTACCAGAGCGGATTTGCCGGAATGAGATACTCTATCTCAAACACAGCAGAATACGGTGATTACATTACAGGACCAAAGATCATCACAGAAGATACAAAGAAAGCAATGAAGAAAATCTTATCAGATATTCAAGATGGTACATTTGCAAAAGACTTCTTATTAGATATGTCATCAGCAGGAAGCCAGGTACACTTCAAAGCAATGAGAAAACTTGCGGCAGAACATCCATCAGAAATTGTCGGAGAAGAAATCCGTAAATTATACAGCTGGAGCGACGAGGATAAATTGATCAATAACTAGTCGTTATAATGAAAAGTAGGTAGATGCATTAAATGCGCTACCTACTTTTTGTGTGCAGTATATTGGGTGATGCTTTTCCAAATCTCTACAAGTTTCTCCAGTGAATAGACTGCGTTTGCGGGACTTGTGGATGGCAGTTTTATTGCGTCCATATGTGTCTGGCTTTTGCAGTATTTTTCATAAAGCTGGAATGCGGCGTTGCCGTTTGTATAAATCTGCTCGATATGGGAGACAGACAAGATTCGATTCAGATCATTGGGAACGACGTGTTTGATGCTGCTGTCGCTGGAGCCTTTGATTTCGCAGGAAGCAATCACATCCCAGACCGCAATCTGATTATTCAGCAAAAATTGTTTCTTTTCTTCGATTGTTTGAGGTACTTCGCAGTTGAAAATTTTTGCGAGCACCTTCCAAAAACGATTTTGTGGGTGGTTGTAGAAGAAGTGTCCTTCCCGTGACTTTACAGATGGGAAAGAGCCGAGAATCAATATTTTTGAGTCCCTATTAAAAATCGGTTCGATTTCGTGAAAAACAGTGTCCATAAAAAACTCCTTTATTTTTAAAGTGCAATCAAAAAGACAACCACATGACGGTATGGTTGTCTTATAATATATTTCCTAATAAAAATTAAGCAATTCCGTTAACAGCTTTTGTTAAACGAGAAACTTTTCTAGCACAAGTATTTTTGTGGTAAACACCTTTGCTTCCAGCCATGTTGATTTCTTTGATAGCAGCTTTTAATGCTTCAACAGCAACAGCCTGATCTTTTGCTTCAACAGCAGCATCTACTTTTTTAATAGAAGTTTTTACTCTTGATTTAATTGCTTTATTTCTAGCAGCTTTTGTTTCGTTTACTAAAATTCTTTTTTTTGCAGATTTAATGTTAGCCAATCTGAACACCTCCAATATATGTGATATAAAATTCATCTTTTGTTCAGCAGACCCGGACACGGAACGTTCTACTGAAACATACTCATTCATTGTAAAATAACTATTGTGGCTTGTCAATACATAATTCTCTTTTTTTTGTGAAAACTAAAAAATAAAGTTACAAGGAGAAGTTGAGATGTTGGAAAAGTATAGTATTCATACAGATTTAGCATTGGAGGAAAAAGAGCGATTTGAATCGGATCATGTGGAAGTTCAGGGAGTTATCTTGGAAGAGGAGTATGACAAAGAGCGGGAGATACGAATCACGAAAGTAAAGATTGAGACGGAAAAAGGGGCTCGCGCGATGGGGAAACCTGTCGGCACATATATTACGATGGAAGCACCGAATATGGCCGTCCCAGACGAGGAATATCACAGGGAAATTTCAGAAGAACTGGCAAAATATATCAAAGAGCTCATAAAAATCGAAAAAGAGGACTATGTTGTATTGGTGGCAGGTCTTGGAAACCGTCAGGTGACACCGGATGCATTAGGACCACATGTAGTCGATAATCTGGCAATTACAAGACATATTGTAAAAGAGTATGGTAAATACGCAATGGGGGAAGATGCTGTGCACATGACAAGCGCAATCGTTCCAGGGGTTATGGCGCAGACCGGTATGGAGACATTAGAGATCATCAAAGGGATTGTAAAAGAGACAAAACCGGATTTGGTCATTGCGGTGGATGCGCTTGCCGCAAGGAACAGCAAGAGACTGAATCGAACCATTCAGATTGCAGATACGGGAATTAATCCGGGCTCCGGTGTGGGAAATCACAGAAACGGAATTACAGAAGAGACAATCGGGGTTCCGGTCATTGCCATTGGTGTGCCGACGGTTGTAGATGCAGCTACGATTGTCAATGACACGATGGAAAATTTGATTGCGGCACTGGAGACATCCGAGACACTAAAAGGCGTCGGGGTCGTTTTGCAGGGATATAATGCGACGGAGAAATATGAACTGATCAAAGAACTGATCTCTCCGCATTTAAATGGAATGTTTGTGACCCCGAAAGATATTGATGAGACAATCAAACGAATCGGATATACGATTTCTGAGGGATTAAATATTTTGTTTTCGGAGAGGACATGCTCATAATTATCAAAAAGGCAACATATATTGTTAAAGCTCTAAAGATTCTGTTAGGAGAGAAATATGAGAAAAAATAGGAGTTTAGCAATATTGTCGGGCAGTTTGATCTTTTGTCTTGGCATATATATATTATTTCAAGGTGGAACGCAGATTACGGAAGAATGGAAGTGGAGTCTGCGGGAAAATCTTGTGAGAATGACGGAAAGGTCTTTTATGCCAGGACTTTTTTATGCGGAAAAAGAAGAAAAGACAGATTGGAATACATGGATTGCAAAAAAAGCGATGCAGATGATTCCGCTTGGAAGTTATGTGGAAGGGAAAGGAACTTATGAATCTGAAATTGAAGATACTGCGACCTATGAAATGATCATGGCAAGGCAGGCGGCAGATGAAAATGAGGTGGACGAGAATGGAAATCTGATCAACGGGGACGGAAGTCACGCAGAAAAAGATGCCAAGGAAGTGAAAACGGAACCAGTGACCGTATCAATAGAGCAGCTGAGAGATTTTAACTATCTGGTGAGCCATTACTATACGGTGGACAGTACAACGATGATCGGGCAGGAGCAGTTAAATGTGGATGAGCTTCTCGCAAAAGATATGCATATTGACACAAGTGGGGAAGGACCAAAAGTACTTATCTTTCATACTCACTCGCAGGAGACTTTTGTGGATTCTGTCGAGGGAGATGTCGGAACAAGTATCGTCGGGATGGGAGCATATTTGTCAGAGCTTTTGAATGCGAAGGGAATTTCAACCATCCATCATGACGGCGTGTATGATTTGATCGACGGGAAATTAGACCGAAGCAAAGCGTACGAATTTTCGGAAGTGGGGGTCAGAAAAATATTGGAAGAAAATCCAAGTATTGAGGTTGTGATTGATCTGCACCGTGATGGGGTCGGCAATGATACACATCTGGTGACGGAGGCAAATGGAAAACAGGCGGCAAAGATCATGTTTTTCAATGGACTTAGCAGAACAAAAGCCAATGGAGATATCGCATATCTTCCAAATCCTTATATTCAGGATAATCTGTCGTTTTCTCTACAGATGCAGCTTGCATCAGAGAGTATGTATCCGGGATTTGCAAGGAAAATCTATCTGAAAGGGTACCGTTACAGTCTCCATATGATGCCAAAATCTCTTTTGATCGAGGCAGGTGCCCAGACAAACACTGTGGAGGAAATGCGAAATGCGATGGAGCTGCTGTCAGACGTTTTAGCAAAAGTCATCATGGGGTAGAAGAATTTATTTGAAACGAACCTTTGTTTGTGTTATGATGGGTGCAGTATGAAAAAGAGAGGGTTTTAAGTAAATGGCGAAACAAAATACATATGATGCAGATAGTATTTCTATATTAGAAGGACTGGAAGCGGTCAGAAAAAGACCGGGAATGTATATTGGAAGTGTGTCTACGAAGGGGCTCAATCATTTGATCTATGAGATTGTGGACAATGCGGTAGATGAACATCTTGCGGGGTACTGTGACAAGATTCAGGTCATACTGGAAAAAGATGGTTCTGCAACGGTGATCGACAATGGGCGAGGTGTCCCTGTCGGGATGCACCAAAAGGGGGTATCCGCAGCGCGTATTGTATATACGACACTTCACGCAGGTGGAAAATTTGATGATACAGCTTATAAGACAAGCGGCGGGCTGCACGGGGTTGGCTCTTCGGTTGTAAATGCACTTTCTATTTATATGGACGTCAAGATCAGCAGGGAAGGTGCAATTCATCACGACCGATACGAGCGGGGGATTCCGGTTGTAGAGCTTGAAAACGGGTTGCTTCCGGTTATTGGAAAGACGAGAAAAACGGGGACAGAAGTGAATTTCCTGCCGGACGACACGATTTTTGAGAAGACGAGATTCAAGGCGGAGGAAGTAAAAAGTCGTCTCCATGAGACTGCGTATCTGAATCCGAATCTGACGATTATTTTTGAGGACAGACGCGGAGCGCAGACAGAACATATTGAATATCATGAGGAAGACGGAATACTTGGATTTATCCGTGATCTGAATCAGAAGAAAGAGGCGATACATGAGCCGATTTATTTTAAAGGTGAGTCAGAAGGGATTGAAGTGGAAGTTGTATTCCAGTATGTAAATGAGTTCCATGAGAACGTACTCGGATTTTGTAATAATATTTACAATGCAGAGGGTGGAACACATTTGACGGGATTTAAGACGACGTTTACGACGGCGATGAACCAGTACGCGAGAGAACTTGGCATTTTAAAAGAGAAGGACAGCAATTTTACAGGAGCGGATATTCGCAACGGGATGACGGCGATTGTTTCAATCAAGCATCCGGATCCGCGTTTTGAAGGGCAGACGAAGACAAAGCTGGACAATCCGGATGCAGCAAAGGCGACCGGAAAGGTGACCGGGGAGGAGATTGTGCGCTATTTTGACCGGAATCTGGATACGCTTAAAAAAGTAATCAGCTGCGCGGAGAAGGCGGCAAAAATCCGTAAGACGGAGGAGAAGGCAAAGACGAATCTGTTGACGAAGCAGAAATATTCGTTTGACAGCAATGGAAAGCTTGCAAACTGTGAGAGCAGAGATGCGAGCAAATGTGAGATTTTTATCGTGGAGGGAGATTCTGCGGGAGGTTCCGCAAAGACGGCGAGAGACCGCTCTTATCAGGCAATCCTGCCAATCCGCGGAAAGATTTTGAATGTGGAAAAAGCAAGTATCGATAAGGTACTTGCCAACGCGGAGATCAAGACGATGATCAATGCCTTTGGCTGTGGATTTTCGGAAGGGTATGGTAATGATTTCGACATCACAAAACTCCGTTATAACAAGATCATCATTATGGCTGATGCGGACGTGGATGGCGCTCACATTTCTACATTATTATTGACATTGTTCTATCGGTTTATGCCGGAATTGATTTTTGAAGGACATGTCTATATTGCGATGCCTCCGCTTTACAAGGCGATGCCGAAAAAAGGGGAAGAGGAATATCTGTACGACGACAAAGCGCTGGAGCGCTATCGCAAACGTCAGAAAGGACCATTTACGCTGCAAAGATACAAAGGTCTTGGTGAGATGGATGCAGACCAGTTGTGGGAGACAACGCTGAATCCGGAGACGAGAATGCTAAAGCTTGTCGAGATTGAAGATGCAAGAATGGCATCTTCTGTGACGGAGATGCTGATGGGAAGTGAAGTGCCTCCGAGACGTGCGTTTATTTATGAAAATGCGACAGAAGCAGAGTTAGATATATAGGAGGCAACAAAAGATGCAGGATTCACAAATTATAAGAACCGAATATTCGGATATCATGAAAAAATCATATATCGATTATGCGATGAGTGTCATTGTGGCAAGAGCGTTGCCGGATGTCAGAGATGGTCTGAAGCCGGTGCAGAGAAGAACACTTTACGATATGCATGAACTTGGTATCCGCTATGATAAACCATATCGAAAATGTGCGCGTATCGTCGGGGATACGATGGGTAAATACCACCCGCATGGAGACAGTTCCATCTACGAATCACTTGTCGTAATGGCACAGGAATTCAAAAAAGGAATGATTCTTGTGGACGGACATGGAAACTTCGGCTCTATCGAGGGAGACGGCGCTGCTGCGATGCGTTACACGGAGGCTCGTCTTGCAAAACTGACACAGGAGGTATTTCTTGCAGACTTGGACAAAGGAGTTGTGGACTTTGCTCCGAACTTTGACGAGACGGAAAAAGAACCGGAGGTGCTTCCGGTACGTATCCCGAATCTTTTGGTAAACGGTGCAGAGGGAATCGCAGTCGGAATGGCGACAAGTATTCCAACACACAATTTAGGCGAAGTGATCGATGCGGTGAAAGCGTATATGAAAAACAGTGAGATCACGACAAAGCAGTTGATGAAACATATCAAAGGACCGGATTTTCCGACGGGCGGTATCGTAGTCAACAAAGACGATCTTTTGAACATTTATGAGACGGGATCCGGAAAGATTAAGATTCGCGGAAAAGTGGAAGTGGAGGAATTGAAAGGCGGAAAGAAACGTCTTGTGATTTCAGAAATTCCTTACACAATGATCGGTGCAGGAATCGGAAAATTTTTAAACGATGTGGCGTCCCTTGTGGAGAGCAAAAAGACGAATGACATCACAGATATTTCCAATCAGTCATCCAAAGAAGGAATTCGGATTGTGCTCGAACTTCGAAAAGATGCAGATGTGGAAAACTTAAAGAATATGCTTTACAAAAAGACTCGTCTGGAAGATACATTTGGAGTGAATATGCTTGCCGTTGCAAATGGGAAACCAGAGACGATGGGACTGAAATCAATTATCGAGCACCATGTAGATTTTCAGTTTGATGTTGCGACGAGAAAATACAAGACACTGCTTGCAAAAGAGTTGGATAAAAAAGAGATTCAGGAAGGTTTGATCAAGGCATGTAATGTCATTGATTTGATTATTGAAATTTTGCGTGGCAGCAAGTCGATCAAAGAGGCAAAATCGTGTCTGACTGACGGTATCACAGAGAATATCAAATTCAAATCTAATATTTCAAAAAAGATGGCCTCGATGCTCCGGTTTACAGAAAGACAGGCGACAGCAATCCTGGAGATGCGCCTGTACAAACTGATTGGTCTGGAGATTGAGGCATTGCAGGCAGAACATGAGCAGACACTTAAAAGTATTGCCCGCTATGAAGATATTTTGAATAATTATGATTCGATGGCGGAAGTAATTATAGAAGATTTGGATGCGATTAAAAAGACATATGCAAGAAAACGACGGACGATTGTCGAAAATGCAGAAGAAGCAGTGTTTGAAGAAAAGAAGATCGAAGAGCAGGAAGTTGTATTTTTGATGGATCGTTTTGGATATGCGAGAACGGTGGATGTGTCGACCTATGAAAGAAACAGGGAAGCAGCAGACTCGGAGAATAAATATATAGTTTCCTGTCTCAATACCGGAAAAATATGTTTGTTTACGAATGCAGGAAAGATGCATCAGGTGAAGGTGCCGGATATTCCATATGGAAAATTCAGGGATAAAGGAACTCCGATTGATAATTTGAGTAATTACAACAGCACCGAAGAACAGATTGTGTTTGTGTGTGATGAGGGAAGTCTCTCTATGGCAAAGCTGTTGTTTGCGACAAAACAAGGTATGTTAAAGCAGGTGGATGGAAGTGAATTTCAGGTGGCAAAACGAACCATCGCAGCGACAAAGCTTTTAGAAGAGGATGAAGTGATCTGTGTACAGGTTGTGACAGAGGGACAAAGCATTGTGCTTCAGACGATGAATGGATATTTTCTGAGGTTTGCGTCGACAGAGGTGCCGGAAAAGAAAAAAGGTGCCGTCGGAGTGCGCGGAATCAAACTACAGAAAAAAGATGAACTGGAACAGGTATATCTGCTTGAAGAAGGAGTTGAGCAAAAGGTTCTATATAAAGAAAAAGAAGTGACATTGAATCGTCTGAAACTGGCAAGACGTGATGGAATCGGAACAAAACGATAACCCTGAAATGAGAAATTTTGAAAATACCCTTGCATTTATTGAGAATGAGTGCTATAGTGTATGTTAGTTACATAAGAAATCGGCAGAAGAGTGGACGTAATGTTCACTCTTATTTGTTGGTATAAGAAAGGAAGGTTGACAGTGTCTAAAAGAGAAGTATACGAACAAAAAACAGAAGAACTTCTATTACCAATCGTTGAAAGCAATGGATTTGAGTTGGTGGACGTTGAGTATGTAAAAGAGGGAGGAAACTGGTATCTTCGGGCATATATTGATAAACCGGGAGGAATTTCGGTAGACGATTGTGAAGTGGTAAGCAGAGCGTTTTCAGATATTTTGGATGAGAAAGACTATATCGAAGATACGTATATCTTTGAAGTGAGTTCTCCAGGACTTGGAAGACCTTTGAAAAAAGAGAAAGACTTTGCAAGAAGTATCGGAGAAGAAGTGGAGATCCGTACTTACCGTGCGATTGACAGACAGAAAGAATTTATCGGAATTCTAAAAGAATACGATCAGGATACCGTGACGATTGAATATGAAGATGAGACAACAAAGACATTTGAACGAAGCGAGATCGCTTTGATTCGTTTGGCATTGGATTTTTAAATCAGGAGGAAAGAAAAAATGAACACAGAATTATTAGAAGCGTTGACAATTCTTGAGCAGGAAAAGGATATCAGTAAAGAGACTTTATTAGATGCAATTGAGAATTCTCTGATTAACGCATGTAAAAATCATTTTGGAAAAGCAGATAATATCAAAGTAGTGATGAATCGTGAGACTTGTGACTACTCTGTGTTTGCGGAAAAGACAGTTGTAGAAGAAGTGGAAGACGATGTGATGGAGATCAGCCTTGCAAATGCAAAAATGATCGACTCAAAATTTGAGCTCGGCGATATTGTTCAGATTCCGGTGGAGTCAAAGGAATTTGGACGTATTGCAACACAGAATGCAAAGAACTTAATTCTTCAGAAAATCCGTGAAGAAGAGAGAAAAGTAGTGTACGATCAGTATTTTGAAAAAGAGAAAGATATCGTGACTGGTATCGTGCAGCGTTATGTTGGCAAGAATGTAAGTATTAACCTTGGAAAAGCAGATGCGATGCTGACTGAGAATGAGCAGGTAAAAGGCGAAGTGTTTAAGCCTACAGAACGTATCAAACTCTATATCGTAGAAGTGAAGAATACAACAAAAGGACCAAAGATTTTAGTTTCCCGTACACATCCGGAACTGGTGAAACGTCTGTTTGAGTCTGAGGTTGCAGAAGTAAAAGAAGGAATTGTTGAGATTAAGAGCATCTCAAGAGAAGCCGGTTCCCGTACAAAGATTGCAGTGTGGTCAAATGACCCGGATGTAGATCCGGTCGGAGCATGTGTTGGTATGAACGGTGCGAGAGTCAATGCAATCGTAAGTGAGCTTCGCGGAGAAAAGATTGATATCATCAACTGGAGCGACAATCCGGCGATCTTGATTGAGAATGCACTTAGTCCGGCAAAAGTCATCTCTGTAATGGCTGATCCGGATGAAAAGACAGCAAGTGTGATTGTGCCGGATTATCAGTTGTCACTTGCAATCGGAAAAGAAGGACAGAATGCGAGACTGGCTGCACGTCTGACAGGATACAAGATTGATATCAAGAGCGAGACACAGGCGATTGAAGCCGGTGAACTTCCGGAAAATTATATGAATCTTTCCACAGAAGTGTCTGAGGAAGCAGATGAAGAGATGCCAGATGAATTAGTGTAGTCAGGAGTGATTTGTTGAGTAATAACAAAAAGATTCCTATGCGAAAATGTGTAGGATGTCAAGAGATGAAAAGTAAAAAAGAAATGATGCGTGTTTTGAAAACTTCCGAAGATACATTTGAACTGGATGCGACAGGAAAAAAGAACGGGCGCGGAGCATATCTTTGTTTTTCAAAAGAATGTTTTGAAAAAGCGGTGAAAAACAAAGGGTTAGAGCGGTCTTTTAAGCAGGCAATTCCAAAAGAAGTTTATGAAAAGCTGGAAAAGGAGATGAATGCGCTTGAAATCGAGTAAAGCATTATCGTTAGTCAGCCTTGCCACGAAAGCAGGAAAGACGGCAAGCGGTGAATTCTGTACCGAAAAAGAAGTAAAGACCGGTATGGCAGAGCTTGTGATTGTGGCGGAGGATGCATCGGCGAATACAAAGAAGAAGTTTAAAAATATGTGTGATTTCTATGAAGTGCCAATTTATTTTTATGGGGATAAAGATACCTTGGGGCATGCAATGGGAAAAGAATTCCGGGCGACACTTGCAGTGACAGATGCAGAGTTTGCAAAAGGGATCAAGAAACATTTGGAAACAGAAGGATATACGATTGCATAGAGGAGGTAGTTAGTATGACAAAAGTGCGAGTGCATGAATTAGCAAAAGAGCTAAATAAAACAAACAAAGAAGTACTTGATGTTCTGAGAGAAAAAAATATAGAGGTAACCAGCCATATGAGTTCATTGAGTGATGAGCAGATTGAGGCTGTAAAAAGCAGCTTTGGCGGTGGGGATACAAAAGAAGAACCGAAGAAAAAGCATATTGTGCAGGTGTTCAGGCCGCAGAATTCTCAAAATGGTTCCCGTCAAGGCAATCGTCCAACACAGAGACGAGATGGACAGAACAACAATCAAGGACAGAGAAACGGAAACAATCAGGGTCAGAGACAGAATGGTCAGAGACCAAATAATAACCAGGGTCAGAGAAACAACAACGCAGGTCAGGGACAAAGACAGAATAATAATGCGCAGAGAGCAAATAATAATCAAAGACCGAACAACAATTATCAGGGTCAAAAACGCGATGACAACAGACGTGATGACAGAAGAGATGACCGCAGAGATGATAATAGAAGAAACGACAGAAGAAACGATAACAGAAAGAGCGCGCCTTCAATTCCGGCACCGGTAGTTCCTGAGCAGAAGCCACAGCGTCAGAAACAAAAAGATAATTTTAATAAGAAAAAAGATTATCGCAAAGATGACCATGAGGAAAGAGGACCAAAAGGGAAAAAGACAAAAAATGTGCCGTTGCAGCAAAAGCCGCAGCCAAAGGTAGAGGAAAAAGTGGAAGAAAAGATTAAGATGATCACGATCCCGGAAGTACTTACAATCAAAGAACTTGCAGATGCGATGAAGATTCAGCCGTCTGCAATTGTAAAAAAATTGTTTTTACAGGGAAAAATCGTGACAGTAAACCAAGAAATTGATTACGATACTGCAGAGGAAATCGCAATGGAATTTGAAGTGCTCTGCGAAAAAGAAGAAGTAGTAGATGTCATTGAAGAATTGTTAAAAGAAGATGAAGAAGACGAAAGCAAGATGAAAAAACGTCCGCCGGTTGTGTGTGTTATGGGGCATGTTGACCATGGTAAAACTTCCCTTCTGGATGCAATCCGTAATACAAATGTGATCGACCGTGAAGCAGGTGGTATCACACAGCATATTGGTGCATATGTGGCGACAGTAAACGGAGAGAAGATTACATTCTTAGATACACCTGGACATGAGGCGTTTACAGCAATGCGTATGCGTGGCGCTAATTCCACAGATATTGCGATTCTTGTTGTTGCGGCAGATGACGGCGTAATGCCTCAGACTGTAGAAGCAATCAACCATGCGAAAGCAGCTGGAATTGAAATCATTGTTGCAGTAAACAAGATTGATAAACCTAGTGCAAATATCGATCGTGTAAAACAGGAATTGACAGAGTATGAGCTGATTGCAGAGGACTGGGGTGGAAGCACAATCTTTGTACCGGTTTCTGCAAAGACAGGAGAAGGAATTGAAGACTTGATGGAGATGATCCTTCTGACAGCGGAAGTATTGGAATTAAAAGCGAATCCAAACCGCCGCGCAAGAGGTCTTGTGATCGAGGCAGAGCTTGATAAAGGAAAAGGTTCTGTGGCGACAGTACTGGTACAGAAAGGTACACTTCGTGTCGGAGATGCCATCGCAGCAGGTTCTGCTTACGGGAAAGTAAGAGCGATGATGGATGACAAAGGAAGAAGAGTAAAAGAGGCAGGTCCTTCTACTCCGGTAGAGATCCTTGGTCTGAATGATGTGCCGAATGCCGGAGAAGTATTTGTCGGATGCGGCAATGACAAAGAAGCAAGAAACTTTGCAGAGACATTCATTTCACAGGGAAGAATGAAACTGTTAGACGATACAAAATCAAAGATGTCCTTAGATGATCTGTTCAGCCAGATTCAGGCAGGAAATGTCAAAGAACTTGGTATTGTTGTAAAAGCAGATGTACAGGGTTCTGTGGAAGCAGTAAAACAGAGTCTTTTGAAATTGTCAAATGACGAGGTCGTTGTAAAGATCATCCACGGTGGTGTCGGTGCAATCAACGAGTCTGATGTCACACTTGCATCTGCATCCAACGCAATCATCATCGGATTCAATGTAAGACCGGATGCAACTGCGAAAGAGATTGCGGAGCGTGAAGGTGTGGATGTAAGATTATATCGTGTCATCTACAATGCGATTGAAGACGTGGAAGCTGCCATGAAAGGTATGTTAGATCCGGTGTTTGAGGAAAAAGTACTCGGTCATGCAGAGGTTCGTCAGACATTTAAGGCTTCAGGCGTAGGTACGATTGCTGGTGCATATGTGCTTGACGGTACATTTGAGAGAGGATGTTCTGCACGTATTATCCGTGATGGAGTTGTAATCTTTGATGGAGGTCTTGCTTCGTTAAAACGTTTTAAAGATGATGTAAAAGAAGTAAAAGCAGGTTATGAATGTGGATTTGTCTTCGAGAAATTTAATGATGTAAAAGAAGGCGATCAGGTAGAGTCTTATAAAATGGTAGAGATACCAAGATAAGAAAAGAGGAAAAGAATTGAGAAAAAACAGTATTAAAAATACAAGAGTAAACGGAGAGGTGCAAAAAGAATTAAGCAACATTATCCGCGGGGGCATCAAAGACCCTCGTGTTGCACCAATGACCTCCGTTGTGGCGGTGGAAGTAGCGCCGGATTTGAAGACATGCAAAGCATATATCAGTGTGCTCGGTGATGAGAAAGCGCAGGAAGACACAATCAAAGGTCTTCAGAGCGCAGAAGGATATATCCGAAGAGAGCTGGCAAGGAAGCTGAATATGAGAAACACGCCGGAAATAAAATTTGTGATGGATCAGTCTATCGCATATGGTGTGGCAATGTCGAAAATGATTGATGATGTGACAAAGGATTTAAAAGAAGAGGAAGAATAAGATGTTAAAGGAAGTCTTGAAACATGTAAAAACAGTCGCCATTGGCGGTCATGTGCGTCCGGATGGTGATTGTGTCGGCTCCTGTCTTGGGTTGTACCAGTACATCAAAGAAAACTATGAAGAGATTCAGGCGGATGTCTATCTGGAAGACATACCGGATAGTTTTCATTTTATCAAGGCGGCGAAAGAGATTCGTCACGAGGTGCCGGACAAAAAAGAATATGATCTGTTTATTGTGCTTGACTGTGGTGATAAAGAACGTCTCGGATTTTCAAAGGCGCTTTTTGAACATGCAAAAGAGACGTTCTGCGTAGACCATCATATTAGTAATCTTGCGTTTGCAGATCAAAATTATATTTTCCCGGAAGCAAGTTCTACTTCGGAGCTTGTATACCGGCTTTTGGATTTAGAAAAGATCACAAAAGAGACGGCTGAATGTCTGTATCTTGGAATTGTGCATGATACAGGAGTGTTCCAGTATTCATGTACGGCGCCGGAGACGATGGAGGCGGCATCGAACCTGATGCGGAAAGGGATCAATGCCTCTGAGATCATCGAAAAGACATTTTATGAAAAGACGTATGCTCAGAATCAGATTTTGGGGAGGGCATTGTTTGAAAGTTTTCTGTTTATGGATGGAAAATGTATTGTATCCTATATTACACAGCGTATGATGGAATTTCATGGTGTCACACCGAAAGATTTAGAAGGAATTGTCAGTCAGCTTCGGGTGACGAAAGGTGTGGAAGTTGCCGTTCTTTTATATGAGACTGCTCCGCATGAGTACAAAGTGAGCCTGCGTGCATCTGGTGATGTGGACGTCAGCAGAATCGCACAGTATTTCGGTGGAGGAGGCCATAAAAAAGCGGCCGGTGTGACGATGAAAGGAACGGTACATGATGTGATCAACAATCTGTCCGGACAGATTCATTTACAATTATAAAAAGGAAGAAAATATGGTACACGGAGTCATTAATATACGTAAAGAAAAAGGATTTACATCACATGATGTAGTCGCAAAACTAAGGGGAATTATCGGACAGAAAAAAATCGGGCATACCGGTACATTGGATCCGGATGCGACGGGCGTTCTTCCGGTCTGCCTTGGAAAAGCGACAAAATTATGCGATATGCTGACGGATAAGGATAAGACATATGAGACAGTACTTTTACTTGGAAAGGCAACGGACACTCAGGATATATCCGGAACAGTGTTATCCGAAAAAGCGATGGATGGAATTGACAATGATGCCGTAGAAAGATGCATCGGGGAATTTGTAGGAGAATACTTACAGGTACCGCCGATGTATTCTGCGTTAAAAGTCAATGGGAAAAAATTATATGAACTGGCGAGAGCAGGAATTGAGGTTGAGAGAAAAGCTCGTCCGGTTATTATCTACGAGATTCGGATTAAAGAGATTTCGCTTCCGCGCGTGCGGATGGAAGTCTCCTGCTCTAAAGGAACCTATATCCGCACATTGTGCCATGATATCGGAGAGAAACTCGGCTGTGGTGGCTGCATGGAGGAACTCACCCGCACAAAAGTAAGCAGGTTTACTTTGGAGGACAGCTATACATTGGAGGAAGTCAGACAGAAAAAGGAAGCGGGATTACTTTCAGAGATATTAGTTCCAATTGATGAAATGTTTGGGCAGTACGAGGCGGTGACACTTAAACGCCCTTATGAAGCGCTTGTGTGTAATGGGAATATGTTTTTTGAAAAGCATATCAATGAGTCAAAAGATCTGATTGACGGGGAATATGTGAGAGTTTACAGTAATTCCGGACAGTTCATTGCGATTTACGCATATCAGCAGAAACAAAAGATGTTTAAAATAGTCAAAATGTTTTTTGATAAAAATGAGTAACGATAAGAGGAAAAAACATGCAATATATCAAGGGAATGCAGTTCTATCAAAATGACAAAAAGACTGCAATTACATTGGGGAAATTTGATGGTCTTCACAGAGGACATGAGACATTGATCGAGCGGGTCATTGAGCATCAGAAAAATGACGGTGTAGACAGCGTTGTGTTTGCATTTGACATGGCACCCTTGTACGAAAAAATAAAAAAGAAAAAAGAAAGTCTGATTACGAACGAAGAACGCGCAGGACGCCTTTTTGGCAGGGTGGATTATCTGGTGGAATGCCCATTTGTCGAGGCAGTTTCGAAAATTGAGGCGGAGACTTTCATAAAAGAAATTTTGGTGAAACAATTTCATGCCGAGTATATTGTAGTTGGCACGGATTTTCACTTTGGATATCAGAAAAAAGGTGATTATCATATGTTGCAGCAGTATAGTGGGGAATACGGGTATGAGGTGGAAGTGATTGAAAAGAAGTGCTATGAAGATAGAGAAATAAGCAGTACTTACATTAAAGAAGAAGTGAAAAAAGGGAATATGAAACTGGTTACACAGCTTCTTGGATACCTGTATACCGTCACAGGAGAAGTACAATATGGTAAGCAGCTTGGGAGAAAGCTTGGATTTCCGACGATGAACATTGTTGCAGAAAAAGAGAAACTGCTTCCGCCTAACGGAGTCTATGTCAGTTCAATTCGCATTGATGGCATGCTTTATGGAGGAATCTCTAATATCGGCTGCAAACCGACAGTTTCAGAGAAAGAACAGATGGGAATTGAAACATTTGTATTTGACTATCACGGGGACGCTTATGGAAAGAAAATTGAGGTAGCGCTTTACGAGTATGTGAGACCGGAAAAAAAATTCGATTCTGTAGAGATGCTTCGCGAGCAGGTGGAACAGGATATCGCATATGGGCGTAAGCGGCTTCAAGGTTTCGACAGTAATTTTTAAAAATAAGTAGTTTACACTGGTGTAAAAGTATGATATACTCATTAAGTATGAAAAAACCGATGTTCGGTGACAGGATACTCCAACCGTCACTTAATGTCAGGTGTTAAATTAAAGAAAAACAGGAGGGTCATAGCATGATCGCAAAAGAAAAGAAACAAGCTATTATGGCAGAATATGCTAGAACAGAAGGCGACACAGGTTCACCGGAAGTTCAGATCGCTGTATTAACAGCAAGAATCAATGAGTTGACAGAACACTTCAAAGCTAATCCAAAGGATCATCATTCAAGAAGAGGTCTTCTTAAAATGGTAGGACAGAGAAGAGGTTTACTCGCTTACTTAAAGAAAACTGACATTGAAAGATACCGTACATTAATCGAGAGATTAGGATTAAGGAAATAGTTAAAAGTTTTATACAGACCACAACACAACAATGCAAAGGGGCAGGCGAATATCGTCTGTTCCTTTTTTTAGTTGCGAGTTGGGGGTATCCTTTTTCTTGACAAATAAAAAGAAAAAAGGTATAGTGATTCTAATTTGACGTATGAAGGGAGAGCCATTGATGAATAAAGTACCGTTTGTTACAAAAGAAAAATTAGATGAGATTGTAAAAGAATTTCCGACACCGTTTCACTTGTACGATGAAAAGGGAATTCGTGAAAATGTAAAAGCATTGAAAGAGGCTTTTGCATGGAATAAAGGTTATAAAGAATATTTTGCAGTAAAAGCAACTCCGAATCCATTTTTGATTAATATTTTAAGAGAATACGGCTGCGGCTGTGACTGCTCATCTTATACAGAATTGATGCTGTCTGAGGCGCTTGGAGCAGTAGGGAAAGATATCATGTTCTCTTCCAATGCAACTCCGGCGGAAGAATTTGTCTATGCAGACAAACTGGGGGCAATTATCAATTTAGATGACTTCACACATATTGAATTTTTGGAGAATGCAATCGGGCATATTCCGGAGACGATTAGCTGCCGTTATAATCCGGGAGGATTGTTTAAAATCAGCAATGACATTATGGATAATCCTGGGGATGCCAAGTATGGAATGACAACGGAGCAGTTGTTTGAGGCATTTAAGATTTTGAAAGCAAAAGGGGCAAAAGAATTCGGAATTCACGCATTTTTGGCGAGCAATACGGTTACGAATGAATATTACCCGATGCTTGCGAAGATTTTGTTTGAAGTGGCAGTGAAATTACAAAAAGAGACAGGAGCGCACATTAAATTTATCAACCTGTCAGGCGGAATCGGAATTCCGTATCGACCGGATCAAGAGCCGAATGATATCAGAGCGATCGGAGAAGGAGTCAGAAAAGTGTACGAGGAAGTACTTGTTCCTGCCGGAATGGGAGACGTGGCAATCTACACAGAGCTTGGGCGCTACATGATGGGACCTTACGGCTGCCTTGTGACAAAAGCAGTTCATGAGAAGCACACGTATAAAGAATATATCGGATGTGACGCATGTGCGGTAAACCTGATGCGACCTGCAATGTATGGAGCATACCACCACATCACAGTGATGGGAAAAGAAGATGCACCTTGTGACCATAAATATGATATTACCGGATCACTTTGCGAAAACAACGATAAATTTGCAGTAGACCGTATGTTGCCAAAGATTGATATCGGAGATCTGCTAGTCATTCATGACACAGGAGCACATGGATTTGCAATGGGATATAACTATAATGGAAAATTGAAATCAGCAGAGATTTTATTACAGGAAGATGGTACTCCGAAGCTGATTCGAAGAGCCGAAACACCGGCAGATTACTTTGCGACATTCGACTGCTTTGAGATTGGTCAGAAATTGAAATAAGGGAAATGTCAGCTGCTGTTCACCGCTGTGTGCGGAGATGCTCATTTGGGTGAACAGTAGCAATTGTTAAAAAAATTGAAAAAATTTCAAAAAAGACTTGCATTTCATAGTGGCATATGGTAATATACATTGTGTTGAGACAACAACTTAATAAAAAGAAGTAAAAATGCTTCTTGGGTAAGCAGGTGTGGCGGAATGGCAGACGCACAAGACTCAAAATCTTGCGGGGGCAACCTCGTGTGGGTTCAAGTCCCACCACCTGCATTTGATGTAAACTCTTTAGAAAATTCTAAAGAGTTTTTTTGCAAATTTGGGTGTATATACTTGAGGTGGGAAATGTATCAGATTGGAATATGTGATGATGGAAAAAATACATGTGCTTTTATAGAAGATGTTGTTTTGAAGTATGGGAAAAAGAGAAATGTAAAGATGGATATCCATGTCTGGAATTCCGGGGAAGAACTTTGTGCTTATTTAGAAACGGGAAAACAGTTGGATATTCTGTATTTGGATATCGAATTGTTTGAAGTGAGTGGAATTGATGCGGGGATATTTATCCGAAAGCAGATGGAAAACCATACGATGCAGATTGTCTATATATCGGGGAAACAGTCGTATGCACAGCAGTTGTTTAAGGTGCAGCCGATGGATTTCATTGTAAAGCCGATTGAGGAAGAAAAGATTGAAGAGACGCTTGCATTGGCACTAAAGATTGTCGGGCGAAACACAAAGCGCTTTGAATTCCAATTGGGTAAAGAGTATTATTATGTGCCTTATGGAGATATTCTTTGCTTTGTGAGTGATGGACGAAAAGTTAGATTGCTCACTACAAGTGGCGAAAAGGAATTTTACGGAAAGCTGAAAAATATTATCAAGGAATTGCTGGAAGATTTTCTTGTAATTCATAAATCGTATGTGGTAAATAAGCAGCGTATCGCACGGTATACATATGAAACTGTGGAATTGGACAATGGGAGAGTACTGACGATCAGTCAGGCGCAGCGAAAACAGGTCAGAGAAAAATTGTTAAAGGAATTATAAAAATATGATGGATATCATTGTGTGTGCGGGGTCGAATTTATTTCGAATGTATGTGACGTATCGATTTATCCGCATCTTTTTGGAAGAGACAAAGTTAAGCAGGGTGAAAGAAGTTGCATGCTATTTGCTCTTTTGGATTGTGAATACGGCATTGTATTTATTGTTTCAACGTGTTTGGATAAATATTGTGTGCAATCTAGTGGGCATTGCTTTGCTAGTAAGAATGTATACAAAAGTATGGAAAGAGAATATTTTTGTGACGGTTTCAATCTATATGGCGAATCTTTTGTGTGACGTTTTTGTTTCATTTTTATTTATTCCGTATAAAGATGGAAATATGTATAATCAGTTATATGGGACAATGGGGATTCTTTTTATTTTTGTTAGTGAGCTAATAACAGAGAAAATTGTGTCTGAACGAAAAAATATTGATAAAAATTATCCATTATCTTTAACATGTATACCTTTGTGTAGTGTTTTGTTGGTCGCAATATTAATTTATGTAAAAAGTATTAGTTATGTAGGGGTTTCGATTGTTAGCTTAGGCTTGTTACTGATTAACTTTTTAATGTTTTATTTTTACAATTTGCTTTTGAAATCACTCGCACGTACATATGAAGCAGAATTGTTGCAGTATAAAATGAACGCATATGCGAATCAGATAGATGTAATGCTGGAAAATGAAGATAAAATAAAAATTTTACGGCATGATATGAAACATCATATAAATGAAATGAAATTAATGATAGAGCAACAAGAATTTTCAGCACTTCAAACATATATTAGCGATATGGAGCAATTTTTGGGGAATTCTAATAAAATAGTGTTATCCGGAAATAGAGAAGTAGATAGTATTCTGAATTATATGCTTCAGAAAGCAAAGGAGATGCAGTTGAATACAACTGTAAAAGTTGCAATACCGGAAGATATGAAGCATTCCTTTGATTTGAATATTATCATTGGAAATTTGCTTCAAAATGCGATAGATGCAGCAGTGGAGACCGAAGAAAAATTTTTAGGTGTTGAGCTTTCTTTGAAAAATGGGATTCTTGTTTTGGAGGTAGAGAATAGTTTTTTGCCAGAGAGGATAAGAAAAGATAAACACGGTAATTTTCTTACAACGAAAAAAATTCGGAGTCTCATGGTATTGGGTTAAAAAGTGTAAAACGAATGGTAGAAAAATATCATGGAGATATGAGTATAAACATAAAAGAGACACATTTTTGTGTAAAATTGATGCTGTATATATAGAAAAATGGAGAAGACATGGGCTTTTTGAGGTCTGTGTCTTTTGATTTATGGAAAACTATGAGCTGCGGAGTGAACAGTAACACGAGTTATGACAAGAATCTATATGAATTATGACATGTTTCGGCACAGAGCAGAATTATGTGATATGATGCACATAGAAAAACAGAGAAGGGAGGAGAGAGCAATGCAGATGAAAAAAAGAGTTTCGGAGAAAGTAAAAAAAGTAGTTATCAAGCTAGTAAGAGAGACTGCGAGTGTAGAGGCTAATACAGTGTGTGCTGGTATTTATTATCAGCCAAAAGAAAATGAAAGTGTTAAGCAGTTGCGGAAGTTTTGAATTTGACGACACATCTGACAGATTATTTAGTAGATGGCAAAAATATACCTGATAGTGAACGTGAGATTATAAGATATGGTGTAGAAGGTATTTTAAATAATCTGTTGGGGATTTTCATTACATTAACTGTTGGTATCTTTTGTGATTGTGTATTTGAAAGTTGCGTGTTTTGGATTTTCTTTTGGACACTGCGAAAGCATGCAGGTGGATTTCATGCGAAGACAAAATTTCGGTGTCTGATGATGTCCGTAGTATTGTTGTTTCTTGCTTTCGAATTCCTATTGGAAGCAGGATGGACAATAGATGTATATACGTGGATTATGGTAATCGGAAGTGGGTGTATTTTTTATCTTGCACCTGTAGAAACGCATAATAAGCAACTGGATGAAGAAGAGGTTCGTGTATATCGGAAAAGAACCAGAATAATTCTTGGTATACAATTGATATTGTATTTTCTGTCTTTGATTTTGGGTGGAGAGCAATTCTGCAGGATAGTGGCGGTAAATGTGGTGGTAGCTAGTTTTTCGCTGGTATTAGGGAAAATTAGTTTAAATATGTGGTAAAAACAGTAGTGGTCATAAGGAGGGGATTTCGATGTTTTTCAAATGTCCTTATGGAAGAGATTTAATAGTAAAATTTTTAGGTAATTGCGACAATATCACATATCAGCAAGGGATGGATCAAGTTTTTGGCAGATCGGTTCGGTCAGGTCAACAAGACAGTCGAACCTAGATTGTAAGTCCGATAAGAAATCCTGCTTAAACCGAGTAAATTTATATGATGTTTCGTCATCAAAATATCGGTTTGTTAATGTAAAAGGGGGATATAGATTAAAAGGAACTAAAGTAAGTGGAGGGGTATATGAACCAGGGTACACTAGTCGAAATTTTTATGACAAACTTGTCGGGAGAACAACAGAAACAATACAAGTGAATTCTCCATTACTTAAATATAGTACAAATTCCTTGCATTTTGAAATCCTGACTCATACTACTTTTACAATTAAAGATTTGACCAATGGAGGTACTTGGAATAAAGAATTTGGAATTTATTCTATTAATGGTTAACAAAAATAAATACAAATTTCACTCGCAAATTTTTGTGAAAGTCATTTTATATTTGCTAATATACAGGGAGGGGTTATCATGGAAAAAACGAAAACTATTATACAGACAATACTCATTCTAGTTATATGGTACTGTTTCTATTCAGTTGGGGGATGGAAATCTCTTGGATTTGATGGTGGAAAAATGAATCTTTTACTTCTGTTAGGATTATATGTCCTTCCAATGATACTGATAGGCATTGTGCTAAATGGCTTTACATGTATATGCAATATTAAAGGTAAGCGACCAATACAAAGATTAAACTTACTGATTGAAGGGGTGTTTATTCTTATACTCGTGATTGTTCCGATTATCGTAATGCAGAAGTTTCCGATTTATGATGTATTTATGGAAACTATGCAGCCAGCGATTTATCAAGAACTAATAAAGTTTAGTGATATATTTGGTATGGGGGCTTATATGGCAACAGGCCTGTGTGCCGGACACATGGTTGGGGCACTATCGGAGAAACCTCAAAAAGCAATTATAAAATATGGTAGTATTATTTTTGTATGGTTTATAGCTTATGATCTGTTATTGCCGATGACAGAGGCAATGACAAAGAGCGGGCGTAATTATACGATTTCTACTTTGCTTACAATACTTCCGATGCTGTTTGCCGGTATTGTGCTGACATACAGAGGCAGAGATAAATTTGAACAGAAACAGGTTGATAAGTTTTATTTCATTTTGTTCATCATAGCAACAGCGGCGGCTCTCATTATACCGACGGTCAGTATATTGCTGGATTTAAAAATTCCTGTATATGAATCTCAAAATCTCATAGTATCAATGGTTCAATTTATTCAGGGAAATATGTTGTATATTATTTTGTGGCTCTGTGTTGGAGGTTTGGTTACAAAACTCAAACAAAAGTCGTGAGATTTGTGTATGGTTATATTATCTCATTTAATGGGACTTGGAATAAAACAACGCTTAAGGGTTGCGCAGGCAATTGAAAAACAATTATTTTGGCGAGCCATAGTAAAGAAGATATGCGATTGAAGGTTCAAAATAGTATAGGGGTGAATACCATGAAAGTGAAGTTAATGAAAGCGAAACTGAAACATGTATGCAACCAAAAAGAATTTATTTGGGGAGTTCGTGTGAGTGGTTTGATACTGGGAATCGGATGAAAAATTAAAAAATATGAGCATTGTCAAACTGATATTGCGGCTTATGATTCTCTGTTTTAGTGTGTGGGATTTGTACTTGATTTTTAAGCCATTCCTTCAATATGCAGAGATCGGTGTCGCAGCAAACCAGATGGAATATGGGATTACAGCAATCGGCGTAACTTTATTTATCATGCTGCTTTCCTACATTAATGTGAATCTAGATAAGATGTAAACAATTGAGAACTCTCGCGTTCATATGCTATATGAATAGATATGAACGCGGGAGTTTTGTAAATATAAAAATGTTTTATGGTATAGGCGCATCTGTTGAAATCTGTTATAATAAATCCAAAGTGACGACAAGGAGGTTCGTATTATGCCGAGAAGGGTATCGATCGGATATCAGGAATTTGAAGACATTATAGCAAACAACCTATTCTATGTAGACAAGACATTATTTATCAAGGAATGGTGGGAGAGAAGAGATTATGTCACCTTGATCACTCGTCCGAGGAGATTTGGGAAGACGCTGACAATGAGTATGATAGAAAACTTTTTTTCTATCACACATAAGAAAAACGCAGGTTTATTTTACCACTTGAATATATGGAAAGAGGAATCCTATCAAAAACTGCAGGGGACATATCCAGTTATCAGTATTACTTTTGCGAATGTGAAAGAACGCACTTTTGAAATGGCAAAGCAGAGGATTGGTCAGATTTTAACAGATTTGTACAGTAAACATACTTTTTTATTAGAAGGGGACTTGTTAACGAAAGAAGAAAAGATATTTTTCAAAAGTGTTACTATGAATATGGATGAGACAATTGCCACATTGGCTATTCATAAGATGTCGGATTTCCTTAGCAGATATTATGAAAAGAAAGTGATTATCTTGTTGGATGAATATGATACTCCTATGCAGGAAGCTTATGTAAATGGATATTGGGATGAGTTATCATCATTTTTGCGAAGCTTATTGAATGCTGCATTTAAAACAAATCCCTATTTGGAACGCGCAATTATGACTGGGATAACACGGGTCAGCAAAGAATCTATTTTTTCAGACTTGAATAATTTAGAGGTTGTCACTACTACCTCAGAAAAATATGCAGATGCGTTTGGGTTTACGGAAGAAGAGGTTTTTACTGCGTTGGAAGAGTACAATTTATCTGATAAGAACAGCGAAGTGAAACGCTGGTATGATGGATTTACGTTTGGGCATAAGAAAGATATTTATAATCCGTGGTCTATCATTCATTATCTTGACAAACAAAAAGTAGGGACATACTGGGCGAATACAAGCAGCAACAGTTTAATCGGAAAAATAATTCGTGAGGGTTCCTGCCAAGTGAAAGAGTCTTTTGAAGAATTACTTGCCGGGAGAAATATTATCACGCAGATTGATGAACAAATTGTGTATAATCGACTGGATTTAGATGAAAATGCAATTTGGAGTCTTTTTTTGGCAAGTGGGTATCTTAAGATTGTAAACGAAGTGAAGTGCGATGCATCGAGCAATGAGTGGAAGGAATTGTATGAGTTATCAATAACAAACTTTGAGGTTATGGTTATGTTCCGAAATATCGTGCGTGATTGGTTTGCTTTGACGGCATCTAACTATAATGCATTTATCAGAGCGTTTTTGCAGGATGACTTGAAAGCGATGAACGCATATATGAATAAAACAGCGCTGGCAACGTTTAGCTTTTTTGACAGTGGGAGCAGACCATCCGGGGAAGAACCGGAACGATTTTATCATGGGTTCGTCTTGGGACTGATGGTGGAACTTGAAAATCGATATATGATCACTTCAAACCGAGAAAGCGGTTTTGGACGCTACGATGTAATGTTGGAGCCGAGAAATAAGATAGATGATGCGATGATATTGGAATTTAAAGTGCAGGACAGTGACGAAAAATCTTTAGAAGATACAGTCAAAGCAGCGTTGAAACAAATTGATGAGAAGCAATATGCGGTATCATTAATTGAAAAAGGAGTGCCGGAAAGCCATATTAGAAAGTATGGATTTGCTTTTTGCGGCAAACGGGTTCTGATAGGAAAATAGAATTCTGTCACCGAAAAGCTCTTATGTTCATATACTATATTGATAGATATGAGCATAAGAGTTTTTTGTGTCGTAAAACAGCAGGAGGATATAGGATGAGTGGGATTTCTGGGTGGTATGATTCATATGAAAAAAGATTTGTCGGAGAGCAGTCTGTGACAAGAACCTTTGGTGAAAAAAGATATACAGTTGTATACAGCGGAGAACTTTATAATTGTGGAGAACTAAGGCGAGAGTTGGAAAAGAGGGGGCAGCGTTTTGAGACGACAGATGACACAGAAGTTGTTCTGAATGGACTGTTTACATACGGAACGGATTTTGTAAAACAAATGAATGGGGTATTTGCGTTTGCCTTTTATGATGAAAAACTGGGAGTGTTGCATCTGTTTCGGGATCGCATTGGCGTGAAACCTTTATTTTATACAAGGCAGGGAGATACGATTTTTTTTGCATCGGAGATAGAGACGCTATTAGCCAATTCGGGCGTGAAACCGGTACTGGATCGGAAGGGATTAAATGAAGTATTCAGTATCGGACCGGCAAAGACATATGGCTGCGGTGTATTTAAAGGGATTGATGAGGTACTTCCGGGACACCTGTTAAGCTATACGGGGGCAGAAATGAAAAATTCCTGCTATTGGAAGTTGGAAAGCAAGGTACACGAGGACAACTATGAGCAGACTGTTGAGAAAACAGCGTTTCTGTTGGAGAATGCAGTGAAGAATCAGATGATTTCAGGTGTGCCCGTTTGCACCTTTCTGTCGGGAGGGTTGGATAGCAGCCTTGTATCCGCAATCTGTGCGAGGGAGTTGAGAAAAGAGGGAAAGAGACTGCACACGTTTTCGTTTGACTTTGTGGGGAATGACAAGAATTTTCAAGCGAATATGTTTCAACCATCACAGGACAGACCCTATGTGGAAAAAATGGTAACTTTTCTGGATTCGGAACATCACTACTTAGAATGTGACTCTCGCACACAGGCGGACTATCTTTATGCATCAATTGATGCGAAAGGATTGCCGGCAATGGCAGATGTAGATTCTTCGCTTCTTTATTTTTGCTCTCAGGTGGCAAAGGAATATAAAGTGGCGCTGACCGGTGAATGCGCGGACGAGATCTTTGGAGGGTATCCGTGGTTTCATAAAAAAGAATGTCTGGAAGCGCATACGTTTCCGTGGACGATGGATTTAGCGCCGAGAAAAGCAATGCTTTCCGATGAATTTTTGGAAGCGCTAAAAATGGATGCGTATGTGCAGGAGACTTATGCCAAATCAGTGGCTGAAACACCAAGGCTTGCAGGAGAGTCAGCTTTGGAAACGCGAAGAAGAGAAATTTCCTATCTGAATCAGAAATGGTTTATGCAGACACTCTTAGACAGAATGGGCGGAACGAGTGCGCGTTATGGTTTGTCAGCGAGAGTGCCGTTTGCGGATTATCGGATTGTGGAGTACTTGTGGAACGTACCATGGGAGATGAAGGCAAAGGGAGGCGTTGTAAAGGGACTGCTTCGGGAGGCAGGAAGAGGATTGCTTCCGGATGACATTTTATTCCGAAAGAAATCTCCTTATCCAAAGACGTATGATAAAGCATATGAAGCGATCCTGGTGCAGAAAATGCGTGCAATTATGGCAGAGACCGACTCGCCAATCCGTCAATTTTTGGATACAAAAAAGGTAGAAAGATTCCTTTCCAGTCCATCTGATTATGGAAAACCGTGGTATGGTCAGTTGATGGCGGCGCCGCAGATGATTGCCTACCTCATTCAGGTGAATTACTGGCTTGAAAAATATCATATAAAAATAGAACTTTAACCTAAGCAGAAAATCGTTTATAATAGAAAAGATAAGAGAATTTGGAAGAACGGGAGGAGAAAACATGTATTATAAACAATATGGAAATACTGATATGAAAGTGTCTGCAATCGGACTTGGAACGATGCGCTATGATGAGGAAGATATCGCTGCGGGAAGACTGGAAAAATGTGCGGAGATTCCGTTGTATGCATTTGAGAAAGGCATTAACTACTGGGATACCGCACCATTTTATTGTGATGATAAAAGTGAGATTGTGACGGGAATCGCACTCTCTCAGGTGAAAAGAAGTGATGTTTATGTGACATCTAAGACAAATTTTAATACGATTGGTCAGAACCCTACGAGAGATGATTTCCGCAGAAGACTGGAGATGTCGTTGCAACGCCTTCAGACAGACTACATTGATTTTTATCATATGTGGTGTATGTTGAATCTGGAATCCTGGGAGAGACATATGGAAGTGATCTACCGATTTTTTGAGGAGGCAAAGGCCGAAGGACTGATTCGAAATATTGTTTTTTCTTTTCATATGGAGGGAAATGATATTGAGAAAGTGGTAGAGACCGGAAAATTCAAAGGGATGCTGATTGGATATAATGCATTGAATTATCGATTCCGCCAGAGTGGAATTGAGGCGGCGCATGCAAAAGGAATGGGGGTTGTCGTGATGAATCCGCTTGGCGGTGGAATGATTCCGCAGAATCCGGAGGCATTTTCGTATCTGACAGAAAGAACTGATCTGACTGTACCGCAGGCAGCGCTTCGGTTCGTGGCATCCCATAAAGAAATTACGATTACACTTGCCGGATGCACAACAAAAGCACATGTGGATGATGCAGTAAAAGCGGTAGAAAACTTAGAGGAACGTCCGGCAAAAGAGATCGTAAAATTGTATGAGGACAAGGGAGTTGCACTGAACAATCTCTGCACAGGATGTGCTTACTGCAAAGGCTGTCCGAAGGAAATTGAGATTCCTAAGTTTATGGATGCTTATAACCAGCAGATTTTGACAGGAAAGGAGACAGCTGCAAAAGAACGTCTGAACAATCACTGGGGACTCGATGCAAAGAAGGCAGCCGAATGTATCGCATGTGGGAAATGTGAGCGCGCATGTACACAGCATCTGCCAATCATTGAACGATTGAAAGAGATTGCATTAAAATAAAGACAAAAGGAAGAAGAATGATGATAGAAGAGAGAACAAAAGCGAATGTCAGAGTGTTGAAACTGGCGTATGGCGGACTGCTTGTGGCACTTGGAATTTTGCTGCCGCAGGCGTTCCATATTTTCGGACAGAATGCAGGGATGATTTTTTTACCGATACAGATTCCGGTACTGTTTGCAGGGATGTTGCTTGGACCGTATTATGGAGGACTGATCGGAATTCTGGTACCTCTTTTCAGTTCTGTACTGACAGGGATGCCACCGGTGCCGAAGGTCTATTTTATGTTTGTGGAGTTGATGGCATACGGGATTGTGACCGGATGGATGATTAAGAAAACAAACGTATATGCAAGTCTCCTTACGGCAATGATTTTAGGGAGAGCGGCGTATGGTATTTCTTTAGTCGTGGGAGCGCAGCTTTTGCATATACAGGCGCCCTTTCTAAATCGGGCGGCATTTTTATCGGGGATTATCTCCGGCGTACCGGGAATGCTGATTCAGATTGTGATTCTTCCGGTATTGTACCTGACGTTAAAGCGAGGAGGTCTGACATTTGAACGATAGATTAGAACAGGCGGTGGCACTTTTAAAAGAAAAGCAAGTGAGCTGTGTCATATGGATAGAGGGAAAGGAACCGATTCTTTCGGATGAAATCGGGATTAAACCGCTGATGAAAGAACTTCGAAAAGAAAGACATGCCTTTGAGCACGGCGTGATCGCGGATAAGGTTATAGGAAAAGCGGCGGCACTTATGGCTATTTTAGGTGGTGCAAAGGCAGTTTACGGGCAGGTTTTAAGTGAAAGTGCAGAAAAAATCCTACAGATATATGGGATTGAATACGCTTATGAAGAAAAGGTGCCCTACATTGAAAACCGCACAAAAACGGGACAATGTCCATTGGAAGAGTCGGTGGTTTCTGTGGATGATCCAGAAAAAGCATTTGAAGTGTTGGAGGAAACGATTGCAGGACTGATGAGAAAGGACTTCCAAAGACCGGCGAAATAGTGTATAGTATTGCTTAGTATGTAACAGACAGGAGAGACGAAATGAGTGAAAAAATCGTTTTAATCGATGGACATAGTATTTTAAATCGGGCATTTTACGGGGTTCCGGATCTGACGAATTCCGAGGGGCTTCACACGAATGCAGTGTATGGTTTTTTGAATATTATGTTCAAGATTTTAGAGGAAGAAAAACCAGAGTATCTGACAGTGGCGTTTGACGTGCATGCGCCGACATTCCGGCATGAGATGTTCGCGGAGTATAAAGGAACCAGAAAACCAATGGCGGATGAGCTGCGTCAGCAGGTTCCGGTTATCAAAGAAGTGCTGCAGGCAATGGGAGTCAAGACGATTGAAAAAGCGGGTTTGGAAGCCGATGATTTACTTGGAACGCTTGCAAAAAGATGTGAGGAGATGGGCATGGAAGTGTCTGTGATCTCAGGAGACCGCGACCTTTTGCAGCTTGCGACAGAGCATGTAAAGATTCGAATTCCAAAGACGAAGCAGGGGAAGACAGAGATTGAAGATTATTATGCGGCAGATGTCAAAGCACGTTACCAGGTCACTCCGGAAGAGTTTATTGATTTAAAAGCGCTGATGGGAGATACGTCGGATAATATTCCGGGTGTCCCAAGTATCGGAGAAAAAACTGCGACAAAGATTATTACAGAATATGGTTCAATTGAGAATGCATACGCACATGTGACAGAGCTAAAACCACCTCGTGCAAGCAAAGCACTTTCCGAGCATTACGATCTTGCACAGATGAGTAAGGTGCTGGCAACGATTCATGTGAATGCAGATTTCGAGTATGAGATTGCGGATGCAAAGCTTGGAGATCTTTACACGGAGGAAGCATATGTGTATTTTCAGCGTTTGCAGTTTAAAAACCTGTTGTCTCGTTTTGAGGTGACAGCGCCGGCAAATCGTATCGAAGATGCCTTTCGGGTTGTTACAGATCAAAATGAGGCGAAGAAGATATTTGAAACGGCAAAGAAACAAACGTGTGTCGGTGTTTCTTTTTATAAGGATACGAAGAATGTGCTGCCGTTGTTTGTGAATGAGGCAGGGCTTACCGGAGTCGGGCTTGCCTTTGGGAAAGAAGATATCTATGTGTTTACAACAGAACAGGGAATGGAGATTTCCGAGCTGCTAGAACAGGTGGAAACGCTTTCAAAAGAGGTAGATGTGCTTGCAATCGCCGATGTAAAGAATGCGATGCAGTATATTCCGAATGTGAATCAATCTGTTTGTTTTGATACGATTGTTGCGGCATATCTGTTGAATCCATTGAAGAACGACTATGAGTCTGCAGACATTGCAAGAGAATATCTGGATATATTAATTGATGACAACCAGATTGATGAGGCGCAGAAAAGCTGTTATGAGGCGTATACGGCATATGAATCCAGCAAGATTTTACGTGATAGACTCAAAGAGACAGAAATGGAGCAGCTTTTTGATGAGATTGAGATGCCACTTGTATTTACACTCTATGACATGGAACAAAATGGTGTAAAAGTGGCTGCAGAGGCACTTCATATCTACGGAGAGCAATTAGGCCAAAAGATTGTAGATTTGGAAAAAGACATTTACGAACTGACCGGAGAGACATTTAATATCAATTCGCCAAAGCAGCTCGGCGTGATTCTGTTTGAAAAGCTTGGACTGCCACATGGTAAAAAGACAAAGACAGGATATTCGACTTCTGCGGATATTTTGGACAAACTGGCGCCGGAGTATCCGGTCGTATCCAAGATTTTGGAATATCGCCAGCTTACAAAGTTGAAATCCACCTATGCAGATGGACTTGCGGGATATATTAAAGATGACGGACGAATTCATGGGAAATTCAATCAGACGATCACGGCGACAGGACGAATCAGCAGTACAGAGCCGAATTTACAGAATATACCGGTTCGCATGGAATTGGGACGTCTGATCCGAAAAGTATTTATTCCGGAAGACGGTTATGTGTTTGTGGATGCGGACTACTCGCAGATTGAACTTCGCATATTGGCACATTGTTCCGGCGATGAGCAGCTGATCAACGCCTACAAAGAGGCGAGAGATATTCACAGAATTACCGCCTCTCAGGTGTTCCATACGCCGTTTGAGGAAGTAACTGATCTTCAGAGAAGAAATGCCAAGGCGGTCAATTTTGGAATTGTATATGGAATCAGTTCGTTTGGATTGAGTCAGGATTTGAGCATCACAAAAAAAGAGGCAGCTCAGTATATCGAAAGTTATTTTGAGACATATCCGAGCATCAAGGGATTTTTGGACGATGCGGTAGAACATGCAAAAGAAAACGGATATGTGACAACGGTGTTTGGCAGACGAAGACCGGTACCGGAGTTATCTTCCAGCAATTTTATGCAGCGCTCGTTCGGGGAACGTGTCGCTATGAATGCTCCGATTCAGGGGACAGCAGCGGATATTATGAAGATTGCCATGAATGGTGTAAACAGAAGACTGAAAGAAAACAATATGAGATCAAAACTGGTATTGCAGGTGCATGATGAACTTCTGATCGAGGCATATGAGGAAGAGTTGGAAGATGTAAAGGAGATTCTTTCCCATGAGATGGTGAATGCGGCAAAACTTCATGTGCCATTGGAAGTGGATATGCATACCGGAAAGAACTGGTACGAGGCAAAATAATGAGAATTATTGGAATTACAGGAGGAGTGGGATCTGGAAAAAGTCAGGTCCTCTCCTTTATGAAAGAACGATATGGCGCTGTTATCTGTCAGGCAGATCAAGTGGCATGGAAATTGCAGGAGCCGGGAAGTGTGTGCTATGAAAAAATCGTCGCACATTTTGGAACAGATATTTTGCGGACAGATAGGACGATTAACCGAGAAATTCTAGGCGGAATCGTCTTTGGAAATGCTGAAGAAATGGCAGTGCTAAATGGCATTGTGCATCCAGAAGTGAAAGCACATATCAAAGAAAAGATAGCGACAGAAAAAAACATGGGCACGTCATGTTTTGTGTTGGAAGCGGCGCTTTTATTGGAAGATCACTATGATGAAATCTGTCATGAACTCTGGTATATTTATACGGAAGAGTCCGTTCGGCGAATTCGCCTGAAAGAATCCAGAGGATACAGTGACGAAAAAATATCAGCGATGATAGCCTCGCAGATGCCGGAAAATGTGTTCCGACAGAAGTGTCAGGTTGTGATCAACAACAGTAACTCGTTTGAGATGACACAAAGAGAGATTGAAAAAGCAATGAACAGGCAGGAGAAGAGAAAATGAGATTATGCAGCATAGCCAGCGGCAGCAGTGGAAACTGTATTTACGCAGGAAGTGATAAGACACATTTGCTGATCGATACAGGAATCAGCAAAAAGAGGATTGAGGAAGGGCTACATGAGATTGGAATCAAAGGGGAAGAACTTGGAGGTATTTTGATTACCCATGAACATTCAGACCATATTCAGGGGCTCGGAGTGTTCAGCCGGAAATACGAAATTCCGATTTATGCGACGAGAGGAACTATAGAGGGAATCAAGGCATATAAAGGAATCGGGAAAATGCCGGAAGATCTCCTGAAAGAAGTCACAGTGGATCAGATGTTTTCCATTGGAAATCTTGATATCAGACCGTTTGCAATCTCGCATGATGCGAATGAACCATCCGGATTTCGAATTGAACATGACGGAAAATCATTGGCCGTTGCGACAGATCTTGGCATTTATGATGCGTATACAGTCGAGAATTTAAAAGGGCTGGATGCGATATTGCTTGAGGCAAACCATGATGTACATATGCTGGAAGTGGGAGCATACCCGTATTATTTAAAACAACGTGTGCTTGGAAATCGTGGACATTTATCGAATGAATTGTCAGGACGCCTGCTTTGTGATATACTACATGACAATATGAAATATATCATGCTCGGGCACTTAAGTAAGGAAAATAATTATGAAGAGCTTGCCTATGAGACCGTGAAGCTGGAAGTGACAATGGGTGACAATCCATACAGAGGAGAAGATATTCCTCTTATGGTTGCAAATAGAGATACTATTTCAAATATATTACAGATTTAATCACAGGAGGTAGAAGATGAAGAAGAGCATTATAACAGTTGTAGGAAAAGATACCGTAGGAATTACAGCAAAGGTGTGTACATACCTTGCAGAGAACAATATTAATATTTTAGATATTTCCCAGACAATCGTTCAGGGATATTTCAATATGATGATGATCGTGGATATGAATGAGGCGAAAGAGGAATTCAGAGAAGTTTCTGAGGAACTGAATAAAATCGGTGAAGAAATCGGTGTTACTATCCGTTGCCAGAGATCTGAGATTTTTGAAAAAATGCACAGACTGTAAAACAGCCAATTCGAGCTTTCATGGCTGAACTGTTACTAATTTTTAGAAGAGAAAGGCGAAAGAAGACGATGATTAATATTTATGAAGTAACCGAGACGAATCAGATGATTGCAGAGGAAAATTTAGATGTGCGTACGATTACGCTTGGTATCAGCCTGATGGACTGTATCGATTCTGATCTGCAAAAACTGAATGAAAATATTTATAACAAGATTACGACAATGGCAAAAAATCTCGTATCGACAGGGGACGAGATTGAGCATGAATTTGGTATCCCGATTGTAAACAAACGTATTTCTATCACACCGATCTCCCTGATCGGTGCAGCTGCCTGCAAGTCACCGGAAGATTTTGTTACAATTGCAAAAACGCTTGACAGGGCTGCAAAAGAAGTGGGTGTGAATTTTATCGGCGGTTATTCTGCTTTGGTGTCAAAAGGAATGACAAAGAGTGAGGAAAATCTGATCCGTTCCATTCCGGAGGCACTTTCTGTGACAGAGCGTATCTGCAGCTCTGTGAATGTAGGTTCTACGAAGACAGGAATCAATATGGACGCAGTCAGACTCTGTGGAGAGATTGTAAAAGAGACAGCAGAAGCGACAAAAGAGAATGACTCGCTGGGATGTGCAAAGCTCGTGATTTTCTGTAATGCGCCGGATGATAATCCGTTCATGGCAGGTGCATTTTTGGGAGTGACAGAGGCAGATGCAGTGATCAATGTAGGAGTCAGTGGACCGGGTGTTGTGAAACATGCAATCGAACAAGTGCGTGGAGAAGGATTTGAAGTGCTCTGCGAGACGATTAAAAAGACAGCGTTTAAGGTGACTCGTGTCGGACAGCTTGTCGCAGGGGCAGCATCCAAACGTCTTGGAATTCCATTTGGTATTATTGATTTGTCACTTGCTCCGACTCCTGCAGTGGGAGACAGCGTAGCTGAGATTTTAGAAGAGATTGGTTTAGAGAGAGTTGGAGCTCCGGGTACGACAGCGGCACTTGCCATGTTGAATGATCAGGTGAAAAAAGGCGGTGTCATGGCATCTTCTTATGTGGGAGGACTAAGTGGTGCATTTATTCCGGTCAGCGAGGATCAGAGAATGATTGATGCTGTGAATGCCGGTTCGCTGACACTTGAAAAATTAGAAGCGATGACTTGCGTATGTTCGGTAGGACTTGATATGATTGCGATTCCAGGAAAGACAAAGGCGACAACAATCTCAGGAATCATAGCAGATGAGATGGCAATCGGTATGGTGAATCAAAAGACAACAGCAGTGAGAGTGATTCCGGTCATTGGAAAAGATGTTGGAGAAGTAGCTGAATTTGGTGGTCTGCTCGGCTATGCACCGATTATGCCGGTGAATGAATTTGACTGCAGTGATTTTGTGAATCGTAACGGTAGAATTCCAGCTCCGATTCACAGCTTTAAGAATTAGAAAGAGAGTAAAAAGCAATATGGGAAAGATAGCGGTAGTAACAGACAGCAATAGTGGAATTACACAGGAAAAAGGAAAAGAACTGGGTGTTCATGTTATTCCGATGCCGTTTTATATTGATGGCGAATTGTTTTTGGAGGATATCACGCTGACACAGGAAGCGTTTTATGAAAAGCTTGCCAGTGACTGTGAGATCAGCACTTCTCAGCCAGCTCCGGGAGAAGTGATGGAATTTTGGGACAAACTGTTGAAAGAATATGATGAGATTGTGCATATTCCGATGTCAAGTGGGCTAAGCAGCACCTGCGAGACGGCGATTATGCTGTCAAAGGACTATGACGGCAAAGTAGAAGTGGTAAATAACCAGAGAATTTCCGTGACGCAAAAGACTTCTGTGCTAGATGCTGTGAGACTGGCAAAAGCAGGGAAAAGTGCACTGGAGATTAAAGAGAGTCTGGAAGCTGAGAAGCTGGAAGCCAGTATCTATATTACTGTTGACACTTTAAAATATCTGAAAAAGGGCGGGCGAATCACACCGGCTGCGGCTGCGATCGGAACAGTGCTCAATCTAAAGCCGGTGCTTCAGATCCAGGGGGAAAAGCTGGATGCATTTGCCAAAGTAAGAGGTTGGAAGCAGGCGAAAAAGACGATGCTGGATGCGATGGAAAAAGATCTGCTGCATCGTTTTGGCGGTAAAAAGATGTCCTTGCTTGCCGCTTACACATGCAGCGCCGAGGAAGCGAAAAGCTGGAAAGAAGAATTGGAGGATCGTTTCCCGAATTATACAATTGATATGGATCCGTTATCACTGAGCGTGGCGTGCCACATCGGACCGGGAGCACTGGCGGTAGCGTGTGCAAAAGAAGTAGACTTATAGAAACATAGATATGAGCAGCAGATGTACTAGATACGTACAATCTGCTGCTCATATTCGTTTTGAAATGGTGTATCGAATTTTTCTGTAATGACAGATTCGTATAGATCTGCTGCAAATAAGTCAGCATTAAGCATCTTCTGTCCAGGTAAAGAGAGGGTATCTTTCGCGGTGAGTTTAGTCAGGAGTGGAACGTCTGCACATTTTTTGATCTCTGACAAAACAGCAGCACTCTCTTTTCGGAATCCTAATATACGAAAGTAAAAAGGAGCTTTGGCGGTACACAAAGAAAAATCATCCTTTTGAATCTGCAGCAGAATGTGCATGAGTGCTCTGCTGACCCTTGCGTAAGTCGATTCTTTTGTATTCAGAAGATGACAGAATTGCTCAAAACTGCGAAATTGACTGCGACATCGGATAATCCGATTGGCAAGCTCGACAGAGACATCGAGATATTGCGTGAGTGTGTCAGCAGTCTCACTTAACAGACGGTATTTCAGCAATAGAGAAAAATCATTTAAAAATACAGGAAAACGAACCTGATAATTTTCTTTTAAAAGAGTAAGGGCGGAATCAGGAACATGTCCGGAAAGAGATTCCAGTTCTTTTGTTGTTGACACTGTCTTTCGGATGGCTGAGGCAGAGCTGTATATTTTGTGAAGATCTGTCTCATGGTAACCGGAACCGATTCGTGAGATTGCAAATGGCTGAATTGAGCTGTTTAATCTAGAGAGCGCCTTTAAGTACTCAATCCCTAAAATATTGTTTGGCTGTTCTAAAATAGAAGCAATCCCTTCTTCTTTCGTGAAATCCTGAAAGGCTTTTTGACGTGCAAGCGGGAAACGATAGCCATCCCTAAGGTAGGACTGAAGGCTATGCTTGTATGCGTCTGGTTCCTCCGCCATAATATCTGCCGCTTTTTGCAAAAGTGTAAGGTCTCCACATTCACTTCCAAAACAGATGCTGTCCACGCAGCGGAGGGCATGAAGGAGTGAGACAGCACCGTATGCAAAATATTCCGCACTGGCACAGGCATAAAAAACCGGCAACTCAATGACCAAATCTGCGCCTGATTTTAAAGCCATCTTTGCGCGAAGGTGCTTTGGCAGTAGTGCAGGAGCACCACGCTGTACAAAGTTTCCACTCATAACGACAACCACTTTGTCTGCTTTTGTCAATTTTTTTGCTTTTTCAATATGGTACTGATGTCCATTGTGAAATGGATTATATTCTGTAATTAACCCTGTGATTTTCATAAAAAATTCCTCACAATCAGATTTTGTAGGTGTATTATACTATACAATCAAAAAAATCGCAAAATATTCTGTTATTTTATTTGACAAAAAGAATGAAAAAAGGTTAAACTAAAAATAGCGTTTGGAGACGGGAGGTAATTATTGATGAATGAAGAGCAGATTTTAGAGATGCTTGAAAACAGAGAATATAAGGAATTAAAAATAGAATTAGAGAAAATGTATCCCGTCGACTTGGCTGAGTTGCTGGAAGAATTTGACGAGAAACAGCGAATCATCGTATTTCGTCTTTTGTCAAAAGAATCTGCGGCAGATACCTTTACGTATCTTAACAGTGACATGCGAGAAGTGCTTATCAACGCTTTGACAGATTCGGAGATCAAAGAAGTGATGGACGAGATGTATCTGGATGATACGGTCGATGTGCTGGAAGAGATGCCCGCGAATGTGGTCGACAGACTTTTGATGGTGACAGATGAGGAGACACGTAAACAGATTAATGAGCTTTTGCAGTATCCGGAGGATAGTGCGGGAAGTATCATGAATGTGGAGTATATTGCTCTCCGAAAAGAGATGACAGTCGCAGATGCGATATTAAAGATTCGTCAGGTTGGAATCAACCGTGAGACAATCTACACATGCTATGTGACGGAAAAGCGAAAACTGATTGGTGTTGTCGATGTGAAAGATCTGCTGACAACCGGTGAGAATCGTCTGATTGAAGAGATTATGGAGACGAACATGCTCTATGTCAATACACATGATGATCAGGAAGAGGTGGCAAGTCTGATCAATAAATACGGTCTGATCGCAATTCCGGTTGTGGATTATGAGATGTGTATGGTCGGTATTGTAACGGTAGACGATGCCATGGCAGTCTTGCAGGAAGAGGCGACTGAAGATATGAGCATGATGGCCGGTATTGCGCCAAGTGAGGACTCTTACTTTGGGACATCCGTTTGGAAGCATGTCAGGAACCGTTTCCCGTGGCTTTTATTTCTGATGTTGTCAGCAACAATGACAGGTCTTTTACTGGGACATTATGAAGGAGCGCTGGCAGTGATGCCGATTTTAAATACATTTGTTCCAATGCTTACCGGAACCGGCGGAAACTGTGGTTCGCAGAGTTCGACGTTGATCATCCGTGGTCTTGCTGTCGACGAGATTGAGTTTGGCGATATTTTTAAAGTGTTGTTTAAAGAAATTCGGATTGCTTTATTAGCTGGATTTTTACTTGCGATTGTGAATGGAATTCGTATTGTTTTAATGTACAAAGATACAATGCTTGCATTTGCAGTAGGACTCACTTTGATGTGCACCGTAATCTTATCAAAAACAATCGGATGTTCGCTTCCGCTAATTGCGAAAAAATGCGGTCTTGACCCGGCGATTATGGCGGCCCCTCTGATCACAACACTTGTGGATACGGGAACAATTTTTGTATACTTTACGATTGTGACGAGAATTTTTCATATATAATGACAGCAGGCAGTTATCCAGTGTGATAACTGCCTGTCTTTGTATTGTACTTAAAAAGAGACATGAAACCCTCTTGTATACAAAATACGTTTGCGTTATAATACAAATATGTGAGAAAAATGGAAAGATGGAAAGGAGTCTTTAAATCATGGGATTTATTGATGTAATTAAAGAAAAAGCGAAAGCAGACAAAAAAACAATTGTACTTCCGGAGACAGAAGACAAGAGAACTTACGAAGCAGCAGAGGCAGTGCTCAAAGAAGGTACAGCTAATCTTGTTCTCGTGGGAAGCAAAGAAGAGATTGAGAAAAACGGAGCGGGATTTGATATCAGCGGAGCAACGATTGTTGATCCGGCAACATATGAAAAAACAGAAGCATATATTGCAAAATTGGTAGAATTGAGACAGAAAAAAGGAATGACAGAAGAGCAGGCAAGAGAATTGCTGCTTACAAACTATCTGTACTATGGGGTTATGATGGTGAAAATGGGAGATGCTGACGGTATGGTATCCGGAGCGTGTCATTCAACAGCAGATACATTGAGACCATGCTTACAGATCTTAAAAACAAAGCCTGGAACAAAATTAGTATCCGCATTTTTCGTAATGGTAGTACCGGATTGTGATATGGGAGCAAACGGAACATTTATCTTTGGTGATTCAGGGTTAGAGCAGAATCCGGATCCGGAAAAATTAGCTGCAATTGCGCTTTCTTCAGCGGAATCATTCAAATTGTTGGTTGGGGAAGAGCCAAAAGTTGCTATGCTTTCTCATTCTACAAAGGGAAGTGCAAAACATGCAGACGTTGACAAAGTGGTAGAGGCTACACGTCTTGCAAAAGAGATGGCACCGGAACTTCAGTTGGACGGAGAACTTCAGCTAGATGCTGCAATCGTTCCGGAAATCGGAGAATCAAAAGCTCCTGGAAGCAAGGTTGCAGGACATGCTAACGTACTGATCTTCCCTGACTTGGATGCAGGAAATATCGGATACAAATTAGTACAGAGACTTGGAAAGGCGGAAGCGTACGGACCTTTGACACAGGGAATTGCAAAACCGGTTAACGATTTGTCACGTGGATGCAGTGCTGCTGATATCGAAGGTGTAGTAGCAATCACAGCTGTTCAGGCGCAGGCTCAATAATAAAAGTACGGAGGAAAGAAACATGAATGTTTTAGTAATCAATTGTGGAAGTTCATCTTTGAAATTCCAATTAATTAATTCAGATACAGAAGCAGTTTTGGCAAAAGGACTTTGCGAGAGAATCGGAATTGACGGAAGTCTTACTTATCAACCGGCAGGCGGAGAAAAGAAAACAGAAGATAAGGCAATGCCTACACACACAGAGGCAATTCAGTTCGTGATCGATGCATTGACAGATGCGGACAGAGGTGTTGTGAGAAGCCTCGATGAGATCGGTGCTGTTGGACATCGTGTTGTACATGGTGGAGAGAAATTTGCAAGTTCAGCAGTGATCACAGATGAGATGATCAAAGCAGTAGAAGAGTGCAATGACCTTGCACCACTTCACAATCCTGCAAACTTGATCGGTATTCGTGCATGTCAGGAATTGATGCCTGGAACACCTATGGTTGCAGTTTTCGATACTGCATTCCACCAGACAATGCCTGAAAAAGCATATATGTATGGACTTCCATACGAATACTATGAAAAATACAAAGTAAGACGCTACGGTTTCCATGGGACAAGCCACAGCTTTGTTTCAAAAAGAACAGCAGAATTGTTAGACAGACCTTACGAAGAAACAAAGACAATTGTCTGCCACTTAGGAAACGGCGCAAGTATCTGCGCAGTAGAAAATGGAAAATCTGTAGATACTTCTATGGGACTTACTCCATTGGAAGGACTTGTAATGGGAACACGTTCGGGAGATATCGATCCGGCAATTTTAGAGTTCATTGCGAAGAAAGAAGATCTTGATATTGACGGACTGATGACAATGTTAAATAAAAAATCAGGTGTATATGGTCTTTCCAACAACTTGTCAAGCGACTTCAGAGATTTGACAGCCGGAGCAGCACAAGGAAATAAACCGGCTCAGATCGCCTTAGATGTATTCTGCTATCGTGTGGCAAAATATGTAGGAAGCTATGTCGCAGCAATGAATGGTGTAGATGCAATTGCATTTACGGCAGGTATCGGTGAGAATGTATGCATCGTAAGAGAAAAAGTATGTGCTTACTTAGGATACTTAGGAGTAGAACTTAATAAAGAAGCAAATGCAAAGCAAGGAGAAGAAGTTACAATCTCTACACCAGATTCAAAAGTAAAAGTCATGGTTGTTCCTACAAATGAAGAACTTGCCATTGCACGTGAGACAGTTGCTTTAGTGTAAATAGAATTTTCTGATAAAAGTGTTGACAAATATCATTTACATGCTATAATAGTTTAGGTATGAATAGGAGTAACAATATGTTAATAAACCTATCAGACGTATTGTCTGAACATCACAAGACAATTGATAAGACTACTTCGGTAGAGATGACAGAATTTCATTCAGAATTAGGACGTTTTCCGGTTCTTGAGAAAGAGGATGTTCACATTGTTGTAAAACACGTGAAGAATCGCGAACTTATGATTACCGGAGAGGGAAGACTGGTGCTGGAGATTCCGTGTGACCGTTGCTTAGAAGCGGTTCCAACAGAATTTATTTTGGAATTTACGAAGAATGTAGACTTAGATGAGTCGAGTGAAGAACAGGCAATGGAATTAGATGAAAAAAATTATATTGACGGATATAATCTTGACGTAGACAAATTACTCTATAATGAGATTTTGATAGGATGGCCGATGAAAATTCTGTGTCGCGAAGACTGTAAAGGAATTTGCAACATGTGTGGTCAAAACCTAAATAAGGGAACTTGTGACTGTGAAGATACAAGCCTTGACCCTAGAATGTCAGTTATCCGCGATGTTTTTAAGAATTTTAAGGAGGTGTAATCTATGTCAATCTGTCCAAAGAATAAATCTTCTAAAGCTAGAAGAGATAAAAGAAGAGCAAACTGGAAAATGAGCGCTCCAAATTTAGTGAAATGCAGCAAATGTGGAGAATTAATGATGCCACACAGAGTATGCAAAGCTTGCGGATCTTACAACAAAAAAGAGATTGTTAGCGTTGACTAATGAAAAGCGAAGAAAGAGAGTCGTCTGTTGACGGCTTTCTTTTTTTGAAAAAAGTTTATATTGATTTTTAGAGTGATGTCTAGTAAAATTACTGTTAGCAGTGCAGGAGGTAATAGCATGTCAGAAATTACAAAAGTAGCATTAGATGCCATGGGTGGAGATAACGCACCCGTAGAGATTGTAAAAGGTGCAATGGATGCCATCAGCAAGAGAAAAGATATTAAGATCTTTCTTGTAGGGCAAGAGAATGTTGTACAAAAAGAATTAGAAAAATATACTTACGATAAAGAACAGATTGAAGTTGTAGATGCGCCAGAAGTGATCGAGACAGCAGAGCCGCCGGTCATGGCAATTCGTAAGAAAAAACAATCATCAATCGTAGTCGCAATGAATATGGTAAAAAAAGGAGAGGCGGATGCATTTGTCTCTGCCGGAAGTTCAGGGGCAATTCTTGTCGGAGGACAGCTTTTAGTCGGTCGTATCAAAGGCGTGGAGAGACCACCGCTTGCACCATTATTGCCGACAGAAAAAGGCGTTTCATTGTTGATTGATTGTGGCGCTAATGTAGATGCAAGACCTTCTCACTTGGTACAATTTGCAAAGATGGGTTCTATCTATATGGAGCACGTTATGGGCGTGAAGAATCCGAAGGTTGCGATTGTGAATATTGGTGCAGAAGAGGAAAAAGGGAACGCACTTGTAAAAGAGACATTCCCGCTGCTGAAAGAATGTGAGGATATCAACTTTATAGGAAGTATTGAAGCCCGTGAGATTCCACATGGAATGGCAGATGTAATAGTATGTGAGGCATTTGTCGGAAACGTTATCTTAAAACTCTATGAAGGAGTCGGCGCAGTACTGATCAGCAAAGTGAAAAAAGGAATGATGACTTCGCTGCGGAGTAAGATTGGTGCTTTGCTAGTGAAACCAGCACTGAAGGAGACATTAAAAAGCTTTGATGCAAGTGAACATGGAGGTGCGCCGCTGCTTGGACTGAACGGACTTGTAGTAAAGACGCATGGAAGTTCCAAGGCAAAAGAGGTATCCAACTCAATTATTCAATGTGTAACGTTCAAAGAGCAGGGAATTAATGAAAAAATAAAAGAACGTATACAAAAACAAGAAAATGAGAATCAGGAATAAAAGATTCTGAGACAAAGGGAGAGAAAGAAATGGAATTTGAAAAATTACAAGAAATTATTGTGGATGTATTAAATGTAGGAGCAGAAGATATCACAATGGATACAACATTTGTGGATGATCTGGGCGCAGATTCGTTAGATATTTTCCAGATTATCATGGGAATTGAAGAAGCATTTGACATTGAGATCGACAATGAAGAAGCTGAAAAAATCGTTACAGTTGGTGACGCAGTAGAACAGATTAAGAATGCAATTAATTAATCGAATTATGAAAAAGCCCTGCGTAGGGCTTTTTCGCGTTTAGAAAGGGAGAGTTTATGGAACAGACAATGAGAGAGTTACAGGAAAGAATCGGATATACTTTCCGCAGACAGGAGTTGTTAAAATCAGCATTGATGCACAGTTCTTATACGAACGAGACACATTTGCCGAAATATAAGTGCAATGAACGTCTGGAATTTTTGGGAGATGCGGTATTGGAACTTGTTTCCAGCGAGTTTTTGTTTTTTGCAGATCGAAAGATGCCGGAGGGAGAATTGACAAAGACGAGAGCAAGTATGGTCTGTGAGCCTTCACTTGCGTTCTGTGCAAGAGAGATTGAGCTTGGCAAATATTTGTTTATGGGACGAGGAGAAGAGAATACAGGTGGAAGAGAGCGGGATTCCATCACATCCGATGCGCTGGAGGCACTCATCGGTGCGATTTATTTAGATGGTGGTTTTGCTAATGCAAAAGAGTTTATCTTAAAATTTGTCCTGAATGATCTGGAGCATAAAAAACTCTTTTATGATAGCAAGACTATCCTGCAGGAGATTGTGCAGGCACATTTTCCGTATGGAGTGGTGTATCATCTTATAAAAGAGGAGGGACCGGATCATAATAAATCGTTTACGGTTGCTGTTCATATTGGCGAGGAGTGTTATGGAGAGGGAACCGGAAGAACGAAGAAAGCGGCAGAGCAGGAAGCGGCATACCATGCGATTTTAAAGTTGCATGAGAAGAACATAAAGTAGGTGTAGGATGTATTTAAAAAGTATTGAAGTACAGGGCTTTAAGTCCTTTGCGAATAAAATTCTATTTGAGTTCCACAATGGAATCACCGGAATTGTAGGGCCGAATGGAAGTGGAAAGAGTAATGTCGCAGATGCCGTGCGCTGGGTGCTTGGTGAACAGCGCGCAAAGCAGCTTCGAGGTGGGAACATGCAGGATGTTATTTTCTCAGGCACTGAGAATCGAAAACCATTAAGCTATGCATCTGTTGCAATCACTCTGGACAATTCAGATCATCAGCTTGCGATTGATTTTGAGGAAGTGACAGTTGCTCGTAAGATTTACCGCTCCGGTGAGAGTGAATATCTGATCAACGGAAGTCCGTGCCGGTTGAAGGATGTCAATGAATTGTTCTACGATACCGGAATTGGAAAAGAAGGATACTCAATTATCGGACAGGGGCAGATTGATAAGATTTTAAGTGGAAAGCCGGAAGAACGAAGAGAGCTGTTTGACGAAGCAGCAGGAATTGTAAAATTCAAAAAGCGGAAAAATATGTCCGTGAAAAAGTTGGAGGAAGAAAGGCAGAATCTCGTTCGTGTAAATGATATTCTTGCGGAACTGGAAAAACAGATCGGACCTTTGGAAAAACAATCCGAAGTGGCAAGAGAATATCTGAAAAAGAAAGAATCTTTGAAGACATATGATATCAATTTGTTTTTGCTGGAGACAGAGCGGCTCAAAAAGGAAATTGCTGCGGTTGATCATAATTTAGAAAATACGACCAGAGAGCTTGCGGATGCAACGACACGATATGAAAATACGAAGACAGAATATGAGGCGATTGAACTAAAGACTGATGAGATTGACGCTGCGATGGAGAAGGCTAAGAGTCAGTTGAATGAGACCACATTATTAAAGCAGCAGCTGGAAGGTCAGATTGAGGTCCTGAAAGAGCAGATTAACACGGCACGAATGAATGATGAGCACATTGAACAGCGCTCTAAGACGATTTATAACGAAATGTCTGAGAGGGAAAAGAATCTTTCGGCGATGGGAAAAGATAAGTTTCAGATTCAGGAAAAGTTGTCAGAGCAGGAGGAGCAGGAGAAGGCAGCACAGCAACAGCTTTTGAAAATCCAAACAAAAAGTGCGGAACTTACAGAGGTGATTGATGAAAATCAGAATCAGATCATGGAGATTTTGAATAATCGCACAGCTACGAAGGTAAAGAAGCAGCGTTATGATTCGATGCTGGAACAGATTCAGGTGCGCCGTTCGGAAATGCACCAGAAATTAATCGCAGTGGAAAGCGAGGCGTCCGAACAGGATGAGCTCATCGCAAAGTTTGAGGCAGAGCTTCAGGAAATTGCACAGACGATTTCCGGATATGTCACAGAGAATAGGACATATGAAGAAAAGATAGCCGCCCTACAGCAGACGATTGCCAAAAAGAACGAACAGCTGCGTATTGGACAGACGGCATTTCACCGGGAACAATCTAGATTAGAGTCGTTAAAGAATATTACAGAACGCTATGACGGATATGGGAACAGCATCCGAAAAGTCATGGAAAAGAAAGAACAGGAAAAAGGACTCTTAGGTGTTGTTGCGGATCTGATCAAAGTGGACAAAGCGTATGAGATTGCGGTGGAGACTGCCCTTGGAGGAAGTATCCAGAACATCGTAACAGATAATGAAGAGACGGCAAAACGGATGATTACGTTTTTGAAGCAGAATAAATTCGGTCGGGCGACATTTCTTCCGCTGACGAGTATCAATGGAACTGCCGGTATTCGGCAAAACGAGGCTCTTCAAGAGGAGGGGGTGATCGGGCTTGCGAATACACTTGTCAAGGTGGAAGAAATATACAGGGGGCTTGCCGAACATCTGTTGGGAAGAACAGTTGTTGTAAAGCATATTGACCACGGGGTGGCGCTGGCAAAAAAATATAAGCAGACACTTCGCATTGTCACTTTAGAAGGAGAGTTGATTAATCCAGGCGGAGCAATGACCGGTGGAGCCTTCCGCAATTCCAGCAATCTTTTGAGCAGACGTCGTGAGATTGAAGAATTTGAAAAGACTGTCGAGAAGCTGAAAAGCGAAATGGATCAGATGGAGCAGGAAGTGGAACACGAAAAAGAGGCAAGAGCGGACTACTACAGTAAGATAGAGGCTATCAAGCAGCAGCTTCAGAAGGCTTATGTCATTCAGAATACGGCAAAGATGAATGCAGAGCAGGTTAAGGCAAAGAAAGCAGATGCGAAGGCGGTTTCAAGCAAGATTCATGAAGAAGGAGCTGAGCTGGAACAACAGATAAGGGAAATTCGGGAAAATCATGAATCGATTCAGGTAGAATTGGAAACTTCTGAAAAATTAGAACAAGAATTGACGGAACAGATTGCAAGCTATCAAAAAGAGTTAGATCAGGAACGTGAACGAGAAAGTAAACAGCTTTTAGAATCTGAGAAAGTGCATCTCGCTTATGCTGCAATGGAACAGAAATATCAGTTTCTGTTGGAAAATGAGCAGCGTATTCAGGAAGAGATCACAAAATTCAACGTGGAATTGTCTGCACTTCGTGCCAATAAAGGGGATACATCCGAAGAGATTCAGAAAAAAGAGACCCAGATTGAAGATATTCGGCTGACGATTGCAAATTCGAAAGAACTGTTTGAGGAGATTCAAAAAGAGATTGCATCTTATAGCAGTCAGAAAGAAGAACTCACAAAGAAACATAAAGCATTTCTTGCAGAGCGAGAAGCACTTTCCAAACACATGTCGGATCTGGACAAAGAATCCTTTCGTTTGAACAGCCAGAAAGAGGCGTTTGAGCAGGCTTCTGAAAAGCAGATCAACTATATGTGGGAAGAATATGAGCTGACTTACAATATGGCGCTGAAGATCAAAGATGAGAACCTGACGGATCTTACGTTTATCAAAAAACAGATACAAGCTTTGAAAAATGAGATTCGTTTACTTGGAAATGTCAATGTTAATGCGATTGAGGATTTTAAAGAAGTATCAGAGCGATATGCATTTTTAAAGAATCAGCATGACGACTTGATTGAGGCGGAAGCAACATTAAAACAGATTATCGAGGAGCTGGATGCAGCCATGCGAAAGCAGTTCAGAGAACGTTTTGCGGAAATCTGTGTGGAATTCGATAAAGTGTTCAAACAGCTATTCGGAGGCGGAAAAGGGACATTGGAACTTCAGGAGGAAGAAGATATTCTGGAGGCGGGAATCCGCATCATTGCACAGCCTCCCGGAAAGAAACTGCAGAATATGATGCAGCTTTCGGGTGGTGAAAAAGCATTGACAGCCATTTCGCTGTTGTTTGCAATTCAGAATTTAAAACCATCTCCGTTTTGCCTGCTTGATGAGATCGAGGCGGCATTGGATGACTCGAATGTCGACCGTTATGCGAGATATTTGCATAAGCTGACAAAAAACACGCAGTTTATCGTGATTACGCATCGTAGAGGAACGATGACTGCGGCAGACAGACTATATGGAATTACGATGCAGGAAAAAGGGGTATCGACACTCGTGTCGGTAGATTTATTAGATAAAGATTTGACGAATTAGAGGAGGAACTTATGGGAGAAAAAAAGGGATTTTTTAAACGACTGGTGGAAGGACTCACCAAGACAAGAGACAATATTGTCTCCGGAATTGACAGTATTTTTAATGGATTTTCAAACATCGACGATGACTTTTATGAAGAACTCGAAGAGATTCTTATTATGGGAGATTTGGGCGTCCATGCGACAATGGAAGTTATTGAGGATCTGAAGAAAAAAGTCAAAGAAAACCATATTAAGGAGCCAGCAGACTGTAAGCAGTTTTTAATTGACAGCATCAAAGAACAGATGGATGTCGGGGAAGCCGCATATGAGTTCGAGGATCGTACATCGGTTGTATTGATCATTGGAGTAAATGGTGTCGGAAAGACGACGACCATCGGAAAACTTGCCGGGAAACTACGGGCGCAGAATAAGAAAGTTGTACTTGCAGCAGCAGATACATTCCGTGCGGCAGCAGGAGAGCAACTTAAAGAATGGGCAAACCGTGCGGAGGCAGAATTGATTGGCGGTCAGGAAGGATCTGACCCGGCTTCGGTTGTATATGATGCAGTTGCAGCGGCTAAGGCACGAAAAGCAGATGTTCTTTTGGTGGACACGGCAGGACGTCTTCATAATAAAAAGAACCTGATGGAAGAACTTCGAAAAATTAACCGTGTCCTGGAGAGAGAATATCCGGATGCGTATCGTGAGACATTGGTTGTGTTGGATGGAACAACTGGTCAAAATGCGTTAGCACAGGCAAAAGAATTTAAAGATGTTGCAGATATCACAGGTATCGTGCTGACAAAGATGGACGGAACAGCCAAAGGCGGAATTGCAGTAGCCATTCAATCAGAACTTGGTATCCCTGTAAAATACATCGGTGTCGGGGAAAGTATTGATGATCTGCAGAAATTTAACTCCGATGATTTTGTAGATGCACTGTTTCTCACCAAAGAGTAATAAAAATAAAGAAAGAAGGAATCCATATGTTGACATTAGAAAAATTTGAGCAGGCAAGTGAAATTGTAAAACGAGTAACGAATCCAACAAAGCTGGTATACAGTGACTACTTAAGTCAGCAGACAGGCGGAAAAGTGTATTTAAAACCTGAGAATATGCAATATACCGGAGCATATAAGCTGCGCGGTGCATATTATAAAATCAGCACCTTGTCTGAAGAAGAAAGAGCAAAAGGTCTGATTACAGCTTCTGCCGGGAACCATGCACAGGGCGTCGCGTATGCGGCAAAAGCATTTGGCTGCAAAGCTACAATTGTTATGCCGACTGTGACACCACTTATCAAAGTCAATCGTACAAAGAGTTACGGGGCAGAAGTGATTTTGCATGGGGATGTATATGATGACGCCTGTGCAAAAGCATATGAACTGGCAGAAGAACACGGATATACATTTGTACATCCGTTTGATGATTTGGACGTTGCAACCGGACAGGGAACGATCACAATGGAAATTATTCAGGAACTTCCGACTGTTGACTATATTTTGGCACCAATCGGTGGTGGCGGTCTGATCACAGGCGTGTCAACACTTGCAAAAATGCTGAATCCCAAAATTAAAGTCATCGGTGTAGAACCTGCGGAGGCAGCAAGCATGAAAGCGGCGCTCAAAGCCGGACATGTTGTGACTCTGCCAAGCGCGAATACAATTGCAGATGGTACTGCTGTAAAAACAGTCGGTGAAAATACATTAGAATATGTGAAAGAAAATGTAGATCAGATTCTGACTGTGGAGGATGATGAATTAATCGGAGCATTCCTTGATATGGTTGAAAACCATAAGATGATTGTAGAGAATTCGGGATTGTTGTCTGTTGCCGCTTTAAAACAGCTTGATTTGAAAGGAAAGAAAGTCGTATCGATCCTAAGCGGCGGAAATATGGACGTCATTACCATGTCCTCAATCGTGCAGCACGGTCTGATCCAAAGAGACAGAATTTTCTCTGTATCTGTACTGCTTCCGGATAAGCCGGGTGAATTGGTACGTGTTGCAGACACAATCGCAAAGGCACAGGGAAATGTCATCAAATTGGAGCACAATCAGTTTGTCAGCACAAACCGTAATGCAGCAGTGGAGCTTCGTATTACGATGGAATCATTCGGTACAGAGCATAAGAAAGAAATCTTAAAAGCATTGGAAGATAATGGATACAAACCAAAGAGCATCAGTGCAAAATTATATTAGAAATCATCCGGAAAGGAAAGATATATGGAGTATAATAGAAGACCAAAAGAAGGGGAATGCTACCGACACTTTAAAGGAAGACGGTATCAGGTCATTGGAATCGCAAAGCATTCGGAGACGATGGAGGAATTAGTCGTATACAGACAACTGTATGGGGAACAGGAGCTGTATGTGAGACCATTGGAGATGTTTATAAGCAAAGTGGATAAAGAAAAATATCCAGAGGTAGAACAAGAATACCGATTTGAATTAGAGGGAGAGGAGGACGGTCAAAGAGAAGATGACCGTTCTCTTATCTGGGAGTTTTTAGACTTGTCTTCGTCAAAAGAAAAAATGGACTTCCTGCAGAAAAAGAAATCTGAGATTACGGAAGAGTTTATCGGAATCGCAGCACAGAGCCTTGATTTTGTGGAGAATGACGGAACGGTTGAGGAGAGGTACGAGGCGGTGCTGCAGTATCTGCGGACTGTGATGCGGTATGAGAGCGGAAGATTACGGTAATAGACTGGAGAAAATGGGAATAAAAAATGAGAGATAAAGTATGGAAGATTGCAGTCTGTGATGATGAGACTGTATTTTTAGAAAAGATACAACAGTTGGCAGCACAATATTATTCTGAAAGAAATATACAGGCATAAATCCATTGTTACGACAATACAGATGCTTTTTTGCAGAGCAATCTTGTGGAGTATGATTTGATTTTGCTGGATATGAATATGCAGGAGAAAAACGGGATTGAAGTGGCGAAAGAGTTGCGCAGCCAAAAGATAGAGACACCGATTATTTACATTTCCGCATATATAGAAATGGCGCCGTATGGATATGTAGTCAATGCATTCCGATATTTGCTAAAAAACGATTTGGAAGAGACATTTTGTTTTGCGATGGATGATGTGATGAAAGAATTAAAACATCATTTAGAAACAATAGAAGTACGGACAGAAAATGTGCAGATAGAGCTTCGGCTTTCTGATATTGTATTTGTGGAAAGCTATAAACGGTATGTGCTGATACATACGAAGAAGGACGAATATAAGCAATATGGCAAGATGTCCGATATGGAAAAAATGCTTTGTCAAAAAGAATTTTTGCGGGTACACAAAAGTTATCTCGTCAATTTAGACCATGTGGTAAAAATCAAAAACCGGATACTCTTTTTGGACAATGGAGAGGAAGTACCATGCAGCAAAGAGCGGTATTCAGAAATTGTACATCGGTATGTGATTTGGAGGGGATGTTAGTATTGGACATATTTTTTGATTGTATACTTCTTACAATAGAAATTATTGGACTTTTTATTATTGCGGATGTATTTTTTGAGAGAAAATTCAAAAGGATAAAGTCAATGCTATTTGTGATAGCAGGTTATGTCTTTTGTTTTCAGTTGCTCGGTCAATTTTTAAATTTGATTGGAACAACAACGATAAAATCTATAATAGTTGTGATTACTTTCTATTTTTTGATTATTTTATTATATCAAGGGAGAAAGATAAGACAACTGTTTTTTGTCGCGATGTTTTATATTTTGTTATATACAATCGATTATCTTGTGATTGCGGGCAGTTTATTGTTTTTACAGATAGATATAAGTGCATTATATAACAGCCAATATGCATATGTTGTGGCGGCACTTTTGGCAAAAAGTATATTGCTTTATAGTTGTATCATGTTTTCAAAAAAGATAGAAGCCAGTAGAAGACATGAAAAATTTTCTATTTTAGAATGGGGACAACTTTTAATTGTTCCGATTTGTATGATTTTGAATTTGACGATTGTTGTGTATGATCTGATTCAAAATAATAATCTCACGTTTGTCCTATTTTTGGATATTGGATTATTGCTCTTAGGAACATTTATTTATGCATATTTAGAGACAGAACTGGAAAAAAAGAAACAAGTGGAAATCCAAAATCTGATTCTCACCCAACAAATACAGGCAGAGGAAAAACAAGCTGAATTAGTGCGAAACCACTTACAAGAACAAAGGAAGTTGACCCACGATTTCCAAAACCATTTATATACCTTGCGAGGATTATTGCAAAACAAAAATCATACGGAAGAAGCTTTGGAATATATTCAGAAATTAACAGGGAAAAATGAATCAGGAATACAAATTGTCCATACAAAGAACGCAGTCATTGACGCATTATTGAACCAAAAGTATGATGTCTGCAAAAGAGAACGGATTCCTATCTTCTTTGAAGTAAGCGATTTGCAGAAGCTTCATCTCAGTCAGGAAAAAATTGTCGTGATTTTATCGAATATTTTAGATAACGCAATTGAGTCCTGCAGAAAGCAGAATACGGGGCGGTATATCAAAGTAAAGTTTTTGATGGATGATCTCGGAACGATTTTGTCAGTTCAAAATACAGCGAGTTTAAAGAAGTCCAGTAACTTAGAAACATTTACATCCACAAAGGAGAATCAGATACTTCATGGGTATGGTTTGAAAAATGCATTGCATACAGTGGAAGATAGTGGTGGAATGGGAGAGGTATCGTGTGAGAATGGTGTGTTTCAATTTACTGCTATTTGGAATTGAGGTCGTTTGGGAACAAAAACTGTCGTTTGGGAACAAAACACTTGATAAAAGTCAAAAAAATGTTATTCCAGTGTTACGAAGGAGAAGAACATATGCTTCTAAGAGTAACAGAAAGAATAGCATTTTTTTTATATGATAAGAAAATAATACAGAAAGAGGATATAAGATGGTGTGTCTATTTATTTCAAAAGTGGATATTAAATACTGTAAGCTATACCATATTATATTTTATCGGATGTTATATCGCTACGCCAGTACAAGTGATTTTGTATTTATTGAATTTTGAGGTTTTGCGGAGAAAAAGTGACGGTTATCATGCAAAAACACCTTTTAGATGTATCTTGTTATCAACCAGTATAGAAATTGTTGACGACTAAAAATGAATATAAAATCAACAAGAGAAAGTCAAAATGTCAGGAGGGACTGAATATGTTAAGAAACAAAAGAAAAAGAGTAGCAGCTTTGCTAGCTGGATGTATGGTAATTGGAAGTAGTATGAGTGTGTATGCAGGAACGGCAAGTGGATATGTTGGTAAGCAAAGAACACATTTGAATGTAACAGTCAGGCATGCTTATGCTTCCACCGGCGGTAACAATGCAAAGACTTCCATTGCAGCAAAAAGATATGTGACGGGTGGAAGTATGAATCAAATGGTTGCGATGCCGACCCAAACCGGAGCAAATGAACTGACTGTATATGCTCCAAATGGATGGGATATAGGTACTGCAACAAGTTTTCATACATATGAAGGCGCAACAAGTAATCTGACAGCTCATTCATAAAAACTGTTTAATGACATGCGAGAAATAGAGTATTTTATACTCTATTTCTCGTGCAAGTGAAACAGATAAACTATTAATTTATGAGATTGGAGGAATGTTTATACGGAAACACAGATGGAAAATGTTATTGCTCTTACTATTTTCAGTAACACTTATCGGCTGCAGCGAAAAAAAAGATGGTGAAAGTTCCAAATCAGAAAAATTCCAGTCTGATTACATTGACATTTCCGGGAGGGATATAAAAGTGAACGGTGGATTTTTCAGTGCCATTCATGGAATGTCATATTTTACGGATTTTAAGACGAATACAGCCGTTCCAATCTGTAATAAACCGGATTGCCGCCATCTTTCCAATTATGAGGATGCAGAGACTGCCTGCAATGCCGCAAAAGGTTCCAACAATATATTTCCATATAAAGGGAAGCTATATGGAATGATGAGTGATGAAGATGGAACGAGGCTTGTTGTGTCAGAATTTGACGGAAGCAACCGGAAGGAAAAAGATTATTTTATCGATGCAGGCTGTGTCTTTCATGCAGGGGTTGTTGTCGGAGATGAATTATACTATTTTTATTCTGATATTTTGGATGCGGCAGAAGAAGAGAATATTCAGGATACAAAATACCAACGTCATTTTAATGTGCTGAATTTGGATTCCATGAAACAGGAGGAGATTTTCACAGAAGAAGCCGATTTTGTGAACGTTCTTGGGGTAACAAAGGACTATTTGATTTATTCTCTGATAAATGGAGACACTCCATTGTTTTATAAATTTGAGTATCAAACAAAAAAATCAGAAGAGATTGTGCTGCATAATAGTGGGTATGAGCTGATATACTTTAGTCCTGACAAAAGCAGTTTTTACTATGCCGGAACGGAGAAAAACGAATTGGATACCATTTATCAATATCATCTTGATACGAACGAAAATGAAATATATCTGAACCGGTCTGAACTGAAAGAGTTTGTTGGCGAAGAAACAGGCTATCTGTCACTGGATGGTATTTTAGAGGAAGGGATTGTTTTCCGTTTGTCTGATTATCCAAAGCAATGGATGTTCTTTAAAGAGAAAGAAAGCGGGGCAATCCGGGAGTTGTCTCTGCCGCAGAACCTTCCGGCGGAGGGGGCTGTACTGAGTAACTTTATCTGCCAGACAGAAGAAGGAGTATATCTGAATTATTACACTATCGGCGAGACGGAAGGCGACTTGATTGAATGGTATGGATATATTCGCTGGGAGGATTTGTTGAGTGGAAAGAACGATGTGGAAGTTGTTTTGAAGCCAAGTGTCTCTTCAACGGGAAATTTAGTGGATAAGGATGGGAAGCTGATTGGGGATTAGAAAGATGGAGGCAGTATGGAATGTGTAAGGTATGAGTGGAAGAAGTTCATTGCATTTCGTTTCTTTTGGCTGCTGTGCGTGGTGGCGTTCCTGTTTAATCTGTGGAATCTTTCTGAGCAGGCAAAGATGAGCTGGCCTCCGGCGGAGGCAGTAAAAGAGCTGTACGCGGATTTGAAACGACAGCCGGAGGAAGAGCGGGAACGTTGGCTTAAGGAGCTGAAGGAGAATAAAATATCATCATACACCGGCAACCCTTATGCGGAGGAGGAACTGTATAAAAAAGTTCTGCACGAGTATGTGCAGGCTGGACAGTATGAATCTTATTTGGATGAGATTGAGCAAAAAAGCACAAATATGTCGAGTGCGATTTTCTCAGAAGAAAGTTCTTTTGCATATCGGAATGCACAGAAAACACCGGAAGCATTTGAAAAGCTGCATGGTTTAGAGTTGGCGGTGGATATTTCGGATGGTGTGATTTTTGCAGCACAGACAGAATTTACGGACGTCTGCATGGTTCTTTTGCTGACTGCAATGACATATTTTTTGGTGATTTATGAGAAAAAGAATCAGTTATACCGGCTTTTAAAATCTACATATAAAGGACGGAAGTATGTAATTCGGGCAAAATTGCTGATTGCAGCCGGAATTACATGCTTTCTTGTCTTGTTTTTATATGGCGGAAATTACTTGTTTTCCATGCATCAATATGGATTTGGGGATTTGGAAAGACCGGTTCAATCCGTGACTGCAATGTATGAAAGTCCATACATGCTTTCGGTTGGCGAATATTTGATGCTTTATCTGCTTTTAAAAATGTTTGTCTGTTATGTGATTGCACTGGCTATGATGTGGCTGGCGCAAAAGGCGGGCAGTTCTTCGGGGGCAGTTTTAGGAATTGGATTTATTGGGATTGGGGAGTATCTGCTCTGTCTGCTGCTGCCGTCTGTCTCTTATATGGACGTGCTGAAATATGTAAATCTTGCGCAGTATATCAAGGTATATCCACTGTTATCCCAATATCATAATTTGGACGTCTTCGGATATCCGGTCAACGCAATGCACATATTTTTGGCGCTTCTGCCAGTATGCCTGTTGCTGCTTTTGGCTGTCAACATCCGAAAATTTTCCCACTGCGACAAAGTAAAGGCGCGATGGAGAAGGAAGAAGCCGAAGAGCGTACCTGCATTTGTGACGGATAAATTGTGTCTGCATGAGCTGTTTAAAAACCTGTTCACGAACAAAACAATATGGCTCTGTGCCGCTGTTCTATATGGCGCTGTTTTAGTTGGAAATGGCATGAAGTTTTACAAAGATGTGGAGGAAGAGTACTACCAAATGTATGTGGCGAAACAGCAGGGGCACATTACGGAGGACAAGCTGAAATACTTTTCGGAAGAAAAGAAAAAATACGAGGAAATCATGGCGTTGACCCCGGAAAAATCGGGACTTTCGGAACAGGAGATTGCACAAAAACAGAATAATATCCGCTATCCATATGCAGGTTTCAGGAGGGCTTATGCCCAGCTTCAATATGTGGTGGGCAACAATTCCATGCGCGGCGTCAATGAGCAGGAACTCGTATATGACACCGGGTATGAAAAGATGTTCGGCAGCAGCCTCGCAAGAAGCCGCCTGATTCTACTCAGCCTGTGTGTGTTTGTCGCCGTCTACAGCGCATCCTCGGCGCTTGGCATGGAATATGACTTGAAAGTGATGAATTTGCTTCGGAGTACAAAGCGGGGACGGCTGCCGATTTTGACTACGAAGATAGGCACGGTATTCAAAATTACATTTTTGATGGCAGTTTTGATTCACCTCCCTTTCATTTTGAAAATAGTGAAGTCGTATCCGATGGATAACTGGGGGGCGAAAGTGCGCTCCATGCCGTTCGCAGGAGAGTCAGTCTTAAACTGCACGATTGGGGAATATGTTTTTTTGCTGGCACTCTCCCAGATTCTTTCGCTGTTTGTTATTGCACTGGCGGCTGTGGCGCTGTCTGCACTGTTAAAAGATACGATTTTGACAAATATTTCAGGGATTGTAATCTTTATAGGACCGCTTGTCATGGAATGGGGCGGGCTTTATAAAATACATTTTTGGAGCATCAACGCGCTGCTGGATGCGCATCAACTGTTACAGGGGCGGTGGGATATGATTGTGTTGCAGGTGCTGGTTTTTTGGATTTATCTCCCTGCTGCGAGTTGTTATATTCTCTATGAAATCTATGATAAAAGGAAGTGAGACGGATGAAATTAGTGATAAGAGGACTCAACAAAAACTATGGGGCAAAAGTTGCGTTGCAGGATTTCCATGCAGTATTTGAAAATGGAATTTATGGGATATTAGGTCCAAATGGAGCCGGGAAAAGTACATTGATGAATATATTGACGGATAACCTGCTGCGTGATTCGGGGAGAATCCTGTGCAATGAAACAGAGATTACGAAGATGAAAGCACAGTATCGGAAAATCATGGGGTATATGCCGCAGCAGCAACAATTATATGATTCTTTCACCGTAAATCATTTTATCAGCTACATGGGAACACTGCGCGGTATGGATAAAAAAGAAATCAGGAGGCGCATGGAGGAACTTCTTCCACTTTTGAATTTAAGCGAGGTGAGAAGAAAGAAGATAAAAGAACTGTCCGGCGGGATGAAACAGAGGGTTCTCCTTGTGCAGGCTCTTTTGGATGATCCACAGATTCTGATTTTAGATGAGCCGACTGCCGGTTTGGATCCAAAGGAGCGTATCCGTATCCGAAACCTGATCTCGGATTTGAGCGGCGACAAAATTGTCCTGATTGCTACTCATGTGGTGTCTGACATTGAGTTTATCTCAAAAGAAATTCTTTTGATGAAAAACGGAAAGGTTGTGGACAAAGACTGCCCGGAGGCATTGCAGAAAAAAATTGCTGGGAAAGTATTTGAAATCAGGATTTCACAGGATGAATTGAATCAGGTAAAACAAGAATTTGAAATCAGTAACTTATTTCGGACGGACGGGGAGATTGTCGTGCGTGTTATCTCAGAGCAGCGCCCGGAAAAATACCGGTGGACAGAAGTCAGCCCGACACTTGAAGACGTCTATCTGTATGAATTTGAGTGCCTGTGCAGGGATGCTTAAAATAAGCTGAAAAAGAAGCATAATGAAAGTATCGATTGTTATGGTTTTGATTGGAAATTCAAAGCTCATTATTTTAGATGAACCAAAATATATGTAGATTATAACTTTGGGAGTAAGGAAATTTTGAAAATATATCCAATTTATTTATATAATATGATACAATGGGGCTGAAAGCGGAAAGTGAAGACATAAAAAGTTTGTATAATTGATATTGGTAACCGTGGGGATAGTTATAAGAGATATTAGAAATAGAAATTAAAAAAAGGGCGCAAGCTCTTTTTTTTGATGCAAATAAGATGCATCTCTCCGGTATAGTCATATTAGAAAACAATACAAGGAGGGATAGCAATGAGAAAAGAAATCGGAATCTTACTGGCATGGGTGGTGTTTTTATCCGGTTGTGTGGGAAAGCCGATGGAGAAACAAAATGAACAAACAAAGAAAGAAGATGCAGTGCTACGTTTGTATACCCTAAAAGAAAATGAGAATTTGTGGCAAAGCGCAAAGTTATTTATGGAGAAATATCCTAAGTATCCGGTTGTGATAGAGGTGGGGATATCAGAGGAAGACGGAAAGACGGTATCCGATGCAATCCGAAGTCTGAACACCGAGATTATGGCGGGAAATGGACCGGATATCATTTTGATGGATGGACTTCCAATTGAGGACTATATCGAAAAAGGGGGATTGGAAGACTTAAGTGACATGGTGGAGAGTGTGAAAGAAAATGGGGAAGAATTTTTTGAAAACGTACTTTCCTCATATGAAAAAGGGGAGAAAGTGTATGCAATCCCATCCCGTTTTTCCGTTCCGATTATTATTGGAAAAGAAGGTGCGGTGACACCAGAGGAAGTAAAAACTCTATCAGGCACATTGAAAACACGGACGGAAGAGCAGATAAAAGGGATCGCACGGAATGCAACGAAGAGTATTCCGTTACTTCTATTGACTTTTTGGAACGATATTATTTCAGAAGAGAGTGTGGTAGATCAAGAGGCACTGTCCACATTTTTAGAAGAGGCAAGGATGCTTTTTGATGCATCTGAGATTGATTTGGAATTGCCGTATTATCAGGAAGTACCACCCTTTCAGGAAATGATAGATACGTATCCAAACTATTCCGGAGACGCCGGGGTAACAATGGCATTTCAAAAGGATATTTTGTCGGTTGATGAAATGGATATGGGGCAGACACTGGCGCAATTGGAAAGTGTGAGTGCGAATAGTCCCGTGTTCTATGATTATTTAAACAGCGAAAGTGGGAAAAAGTTTATCCCGAAATGGATATTTGGCATAACTGCGTCCAGTGAGAAGAAAGAAGCTGCGAAAGCGTTCCTATCGTACTTTTTATCTTCCGAGAATATGGATCAGTATGACTGGACATTGAGTGTGAATAAGACAAGCTTTCGAAAGACGCTTCCGATATCAGAGACAAAGGAACAGATGACAGTCATGTATCCGGAACAGGATAGTGCAGAAGGGATTCGCATTCAGAAATTAAATGCAGAGGAAGCGGAGGAATTTGTAAATTTCTTAAGTGAAGCAGACACGAAAATTGCAGTGGAGCAGGCACTGTTTGAGGAGATTCTGACACAGGCGGAGCATTATGTGTATGGAGAAGAATCGTTGGAATCTGCTGTGAATGCAATTGTAGAAAAAGTAGAGATTTATCAGGCGGAATAAGTGATGAGAAAGAGAAAAATGTGGGTGGGATATCTGTTTATCCTGCCAAGCTTTGTCGGTGTATTGCTCTTTGTGTTGATTCCGTACATTGATGTCGTAAGGAGAGCATTTATGCAGACTGCTTCCGGTCAGTTTGTAGGTCTTTTGAATTTTAAATCTATCTTACACAATAAAGCGTTTTTGTTGGCATTCACAAATACGGGACGTTTTGTGGGAGTCTGTATTCCTGTTTTGCTTGTCTTATCATTAGGAATTGCGGTGTCCCTCGCAAAACAGACTGCGTATGCGGAAATTTTAAAAACTGGATTTGTGGAAAAGCAGCTTTCAGCGTTAAAAGAGCTTCAGAGTGCGAAAGGGAAGGTAGTGTCTCCTATGGATGGAGTTGTATCAGCTGTGAATATACAGGTAGGTGGTATGACTTCTGGAACGGCAGATATTTTAATTGCTGATACATCTGCTGAAATGATGCTGAAAGTACAGTTTTCGGAAGAGAATAAAGAACATGTGATAGTCGGTGCAAATGTAAAGCTGATTTCTGATGTGCTTATGGAAACAGAGAAAAATGCAGTTGGGAAATTAAAAATTACAGCGATACAGCAAAATACAGAAACGGGGGCAGGGGTAGAGGCAAGTATACGGATTCCACCAAATACGCTTCCGATTGGCACCTCAATAGGTGTGCAAATAGAGACAAGCAAAAAAATGTATTCAGGGTGTATACCTTTAGAAGCGCTGCATCAAGAAGAGGGAAATCAATATTATGTGTATACCACCGATGAGAAGAAAACAATCCTTGGAACAGAAGTCATTGCAAGACGTGTGGATGTGACTGTCGAATACAAAGGAGATCGATATGCAGCAGTGAAAGGTCTGAGTGTCAATCAGAACATTATCCTATCCTCGTCAAAACAGATTTCTGATGGCGGCCGCATCAAGCCGCAGAAGCAGTGAAAGCGCATAGAAAGCAGGTGGTTGGTGTTCTGGCAATTGCACTGATAGCCTGTTTCTATATATTGGCGGTACATGCTATGCAGAGGTTGGAAGAGGAGATGCAATTTGTATCGTTTGTTCAGACAACAGAAGGTGGGATCCCGGTACAGGAATATCAAGAGGAAAAGCAATATGAGATTGCGGGAGTGATCGAACATAAGGAAAATTTGTTTGTATACGAGCCAAAAGAGGGAGAAACGGCTACGTTTCAGCGGGTAGTTACCAAAGTGAAAGAAGATGAATCCATGCGTGTACTGGAAGAGACACTTCAGATGAAATTTGGGTCAGGGAAAGTATTGGATTACACATGGCTGAAAATGATTTTAGATTTGTACTTGCTATGATTCCGGAGCGCTGGTCTGATTTTGAGTTTTGGGCAGATTATGTGAGTTATCAGCGCGAAAATCTGGAAAGACTGATTCAGATGAGAAAAACGTTACTCGATATGCGATTGGTGAGGGCGATGAGACAGATTGTGTTCTGTAATACGGCAGCAATACTTTTGTTTTGCGGAAACTCATGTTATACTAAAAGACAAAGAAAGCAAGAAAGGATATGATACGATGCCATTATTAAAAACAAAACTATATACAATCGATGATATTTATGCCCTTCCGGATGGTAAGCGAGCGGAATTGCTTGACGGGAGAATTTATGACATGGCGCCCCCTTCTCCTTTGCATCAGGAACTTGTTGCAGTACTGACAACTTCGCTGCAAAACTACATTGCAAAAAAACATGGGAACTGCAAAGTTTATCCAGCGCCATTTGCAGTGTTTATCAAAGAGGATGATTCTAATTATGTGGAACCGGATATTAGTTTGGTATGTGACCATAATAAAATTTCAAACCGTGGCTGTGAAGGAGCGCCTGACTTTATTATTGAAATTGTTTCTCCAAGCAGTCGGAAAATGGATTATTCTACAAAAAATGCGCTTTATGCAGATGCAGGAGTTCGAGAATACTGGATTGTCGATCCGGCTAGAGAACGCACTACCATATATCGTTACGAAGAAGATGTCGCGCCTGTTATCATTCCTTTTGGCGATACAATTAAATTAAAAGTATATGAGGATTTTCAAATCTGCATTTCTGATTTGTTAAAATAGGTATTGAAAGGAAAGGTTTATTACAGAATATGGATGATGCATACAAGAGAAAATGGAAATAAGTTATAGGAGTATTTCTCTGAAATATGAAAGTGAAGAAGGGGAACAGATATTTTGCAAAGGATCAGGAGAGGATTATCTGTACACGATCAGTTATAAGGCAGTTGGAGATCAGATAGAAAAAGTATCACTTTGGTTTTCGGAAAAACAACTGCTTTCTGATGGAGAAAAAGAGAGAAATTTTCAATATAATGAATCTTTGTTTGCACTAGACTCTTTTGAGACAGAGAGTGTCAAATACTGTTTAGATAAAATGCGCAAAAAGGACAATTTTATATAAATGTGGCGAAATAAGAGTAGCAGAGTGGGAAAAAATATTCTCACTCTGTTATTTTATTTCGGTAAAGTATTGACACGAAATGTATAATTGTATACAATTATACAAAACTGGAATAAAGAAAAGAGGATGACCATGGAGAATAGAAAAGTATTTATGAATCAACATAATAATCTGTTAGAACTTGAGGAACATATGTATCCTCTGGTGGATGTGGAGACACCGAACATTTTCCGCAATCTATTTCCGTATGATGAGATTCCAAAGATTGCGTTCAATGACCGAATCGTGCCTCATCACATGCCGGATGAAATCTGGATTACCGATACGACATTCCGTGATGGACAGCAGTCGAGAGCGCCTTATTCTACAGAACAGATTGTCACATTGTATGATTATTTTCACAGACTTGGTGGTCCGAAAGGAAAGATCCGCCAGTGCGAATTTTTCCTATATAGTAAAAAAGACCGGGACGCAGTTTACAAATGTATGGAGAGAGGATACGAATTTCCGGAGGTGACAAGCTGGATTCGTGCAAGCAAGAAAGATTTTCAACTTGTAAAAGATATCGGAATGAAAGAGACTGGGATTTTGGTCAGCTGTTCTGATTACCATATTTTTTACAAACTGAATATGACAAGAAGACAGGCGATGGAGCATTACCTTTCGATTGTAAGAGAATGTTTGGAAATTGGTGTCAGTCCGAGATGTCATCTGGAGGATATCACACGTTCGGATATTTATGGATTTGTCATTCCGTTTTGTCTGGAATTGATGAAATTGCGTGAGGAATATCAAATTCCCGTAAAGGTGCGTGTTTGTGATACAATGGGATACGGTGTCAATTATCCGGGGGCTGTGATTCCGCGATCAATTCCGGGAATCATATACGGTCTGATGGTTCACGCAGGTGTGCCAAGTGAGTTGATTGAATTTCACGGACATAATGACTTTTATAAGGCGGTCAGCAACTCCACGACAGCTTGGCTGTATGGTGCAAGCGGCGTAAACTGTTCTTTGTTTGGAATCGGTGAGCGTACAGGAAATACACCGCTTGAAGCAATGGTGTTTGAATATGCGCAACTTCGTGGAACTTTAGACGGAATGGATACGACAGTCATCACAGAGATGGCGGAGTATTACGAGAAAGAGATTGGATATCGTGTGCCGTCAAGAACTCCGTTTGTCGGAAAGAACTTTAATGTGACAAGAGCCGGTATTCACGCCGATGGACTTCTGAAAAATGAGGAGATTTACAATATTTTTGATACGGATAAATTCCTGAACCGTCCGGTTCTTGTTGCGGTATCCAACACATCGGGGCTTGCGGGAATTGCACATTGGATCAATGCATATTACAAGTTGAAAGGTGACCGTGCTATTGACAAAAATTCACCATTGGTAGCGAAGGTAAAAGAATGGGTAGATGCAGAGTATGAATCCGGACGTGTGACCGTTTTGGCAGATGACGAATTGGTACGTGTGATCACAGATGCCTGTCATGAGTTGCAGATAATTTTATAGTGGAGGCAGAAGATGGAAGAATATCAGGAGTATTCGCTCCGTGGAAGAGTCTTTCAAAAAATCAGAGATGGTATTTTGAAGGGCGAATACAAAGAAAATGAAGAATTGCGGGAAAGCACAATTGGGAAAAAGCTTGGGGTGAGCAGAACTCCGGTGAGAGAGGCGTTAAGACAGCTTGAACTGGAGGGACTTGTAAAAATCGTACCAAACAAAGGCGCATATGTGACCGGAATTACAGGGAAAGATGTGAAGGATATCTATTTGGTACGCTCCCTCCTGGAAGGACTTTGCGCCAGATGGGCGACCGAGCATATTACAGAAGAACAGATAGAAAAACTAGAAGAGATTGTTTTACTCTCAGAATTTCATGCAAACAAAAATCAAAAAGAAAAATCGGGTCAGGTTGTAGAACTTGATGGAAAATTCCATGAAGTATTGTACGAAGCATCAAATAGTCGTATACTAGAACATGTATTATCCGATTTTCATAAATATGTCCAGATGGCAAGGCAGGCATCTGTTACAAGAGAACATCGGGCAGAAAAATCAATCAAAGAACATAAAGAGATTTTGGAAGCAATCAAACAGAAAGATGCAGATAAAGCAGAACAACTTGCCAATGAACACATTTTGAAAGTAATGCAAAATTTAAATATCGAAGCGTAGAGCAGGAGGAAATGGAAGATGGATAAAATTAAGATGACAACACCACTTGTAGAGATGGACGGAGATGAGATGACAAGAATCCTTTGGAAGATGATCAAAGAGAATCTGTTATTACCATTTATTGATTTGAAAACAGAATATTATGATTTGGGATTGGAGTACCGCAACGAAACAAATGACCAGGTTACCATTGATTCTGCAAATGCAACGAAGAAATATGGAGTCGCTGTAAAATGTGCGACCATCACTCCGAATGCTGCACGAATGACAGAATATGACTTAAAAGAGATGTGGAAAAGCCCAAATGGAACAATCCGTGCGATGTTAGACGGAACAGTTTTCCGTACACCGATTATTGTAAAGGGAATTGAGCCATGTGTGAAAAACTGGAAAAAGCCAATTACAATTGCAAGACATGCATATGGAGATGTCTATAAAAATACAGAGATGATCATTCCGGGACCGGGAAAAGTGGAGCTGGTATATACGGCAGAAGACGGAACAGAGACAAGAGAGTTGGTACATAATTACACAGGAGCCGGAATCGCACAGGGGATGCACAACTTGGATGCTTCTATTGAAAGTTTTGCGAGAAGTTGTTTTAACTATGCGCTTGATATCAAACAGGATTTGTGGTTTGCAACAAAAGATACAATCTCTAAAAAATACGATCATACATTTAAAGATATTTTCCAAGAGATTTATGATAAAGAATATGATGAGAAATTCAAAGCTGCCGGAATTGAGTATTTCTATACACTGATTGACGACGCAGTAGCGCGTGTCATGAAAGCGGAAGGTGGATTTATCTGGGCTTGTAAGAACTATGATGGGGATGTAATGAGTGATATGGTCTCTTCCGCATTCGGTTCTCTTGCGATGATGACTTCCGTGTTGGTATCTCCACAGGGATATTATGAGTACGAAGCTGCTCACGGAACAGTGCAGCGTCATTATTACAAACACTTAAAGGGTGAAGAAACTTCTACGAACTCTGTTGCAACCATTTTTGCATGGACCGGTGCACTCCGTAAACGCGGTGAATTAGATGGCAATCAAGAATTGATGGATTTTGCAGACAGACTGGAAAAAGCAACTATCGATACGATCGAGAGCGGTAAGATGACAAAAGACCTTGCTTTGATTACAAGTATTGAAAATCCAACGGTATTGAACAGCGAACAATTTATCAAAGCAATTGCGGAATTATTGTAATGAATGTAAAATGTCCGAATGACCTGAGACACAGGAAATTCGGGCATTTTCTTTTTTAGCATACTTTTTATTCCGCGAGTTCTTCCCAACGCATGTAAAGTGTTTCCAATTCCTCAGCGATTTTTGCTTTTTCCTCAGATAATTCACGGCATCTCACAGAGTTGGTGAAGACTTCTTCCTGAGTCATTAACTCATCAATTTCAGAATCCCTTTCTTCCAGTTTCGCAATTGCATCTTCAGTCTTTTTTAAATCGTTTTGACGTTTCCGTTCTTTTGCCTGTGCTTCTTTTTGGGCTTTCCAGTCCAGCTTTGTGTCGGATTCCACAGACGTGGAAGAGACGGAAGGAGTGGAAATTTCAGAAATGCCGGCATACGCTGCTGTCAATTCTTCTTTCTTTTCCAAGTAGTAATCATAGTTTCCGATATAATTAACAAATGTGCCATTGACAAGATCTAAAATACGTGTCGCCGTCTGATTAATAAAGTAACGGTCGTGGGACACATAAAGTACAGTCCCGATGTAATCATTCAGCGCTTTTTCCAAAATCTCTTTGGAAGCAATATCCAAATGGTTCGTTGGCTCATCGAGGATGAGGAAGTTTGCCTCAGACAGCATAAGTTTTGCAAGAGAAACACGACCACGCTCGCCACCGCTTAAATCACTGATCAGTTTGTAGACATCATCGCCCGTAAATAAAAATGCGGCGAGTGTATTTCGAATCTGTGTGTTGTTAAGACTTGGATAATCATCTGAGATTTCATCAAAAATATTTTTTTCCATATGTAACACGTGGTGTTCCTGATCATAATAGCCAATCTGTACTTTGGAGCCGAGCTTGAAAGAACCGCTATCAGCGGCGACTACCTGATTCAGTATTTTTAAAAGTGTTGTCTTTCCGGTTCCGTTGTCTCCGATGATGGCAACGTGTTCCCCACGCTTGATCTCAAAGCTGATATCCTGAAATAGTTTGTGGTTTCCGAATGTCTTGCTTAAATGTTCAACTTCTAACACATCGTTTCCGCTGACGCAGGATGGCTCTAATGAAAAGTGGAGTTCTTGCGGATCCCCCATCGGCTTTTCAATGACGTCCATTTTTTCAAGCATCTTTTCACGACTTTCTGCACGACGGATTGATTTTTCTCGATTGAAAGAGCGAAGTTTTTCGATTACTGCTTCCTGATGCTTGATTTCCTGCTGTTGATTTAAGTATTCTTTTAATTTTGCTTCACGAATCATCTTTTTCTTTTGTGCATAGTCTGAATAGTTCCCCATGTAAGTCATAATGCTGCCATATTCAATCTCTACCACTTTTGTGACAACACGGTTCAGAAAATAACGGTCATGGGATACGATTAAGACAGCACCGTCATAGTTGAGCAAATAGGTCTCGAGCCATGAGATGGAGTTCATATCCAAATGGTTTGTCGGCTCATCGAGCAATAAAATATCTGGTTTTGTAAGAAGCAGCTTTCCGAGAGACACACGGGTCTTTTGCCCTCCTGAGAGCGTGTCCACCTCTTTTAAAAATTCATCTTCACGAAAGCCAAGTCCTTTTAAGACACCGACCAATTCACTCTGATAGGCGTATCCGTTGGCGTGTTCAAAACGCTCTGTCAGTCGGTGGTATGTCTGAAGCCGGTTTTCTAAATCTTCGCCGTGAAGATGTTTCAATTCCATCTCAATCGTGCGAATCTGTTTTTCCATCTCAATGATATCTGCTTTGGCAGTCTTTAACTCTTCCAGAATTGTGTTTCCGCTTGAAAGCTCCTGATGCTGTGACAGATAACCGATTGTCTTTCCTTTTGTCAGGATAATATCGCCACTGTCTGTATCGAGTTCTTTCATGATCATTTTTAAAATAGTAGACTTTCCGGCACCATTTGGTCCGATCAGTGCCGTTTTTTCGCGATCTTCTATATGAAAAGAACCAGATTTGACAATCACTTGTTCTCCAAATGCTTTTGAAATATTATGACATGCGAGAATCATATATATAACCCCTCCCTTTTTGGTACAATAATTTTATTATAACTAAAATGTAAGAAAATACAACTAAAAGTTTGACTTTGATGCGGTGATTCTATATAATGATTCTTAGAATGGACAGGAAAACAGAGGAAGGTGAAGAAAAAATGGAAGAAAGACAAATCTCCCAGGCAGTTATCAGAAGATTACCCCGCTATTATCGTTACTTAGGTGAGTTATTGGAAAATAGTGTGGAGCGTATTTCTTCTAATGAATTAAGTAAAAGGATGAATGTAACAGCTTCCCAGATCAGACAGGATTTGAATAATTTTGGTGGCTTTGGACAACAAGGTTATGGATATAATGTAAAGTATTTATATACAGAGATTGGAAAGATTTTAGGTCTGGATGTCAATCATAATATGATTATACTCGGAGCAGGTAATTTAGGACAGGCACTTGCCAATTATGCTGCTTTTGAGCGAAGCGGATTTGTCTTAAAAGGAATTTTTGATGTGAACCCAAGACTTGAGGGCGTTACAATTCGAGGTATTGAGATCCGGATGATGGATGAGTTAAGCGACTTTATCAAAGAAAATAATATCGAGATTGCAGTGCTCACTATTCCAAAGACAAAAGCAATTGAAGTTGCAGACATGCTTGTGGAAAGCGGTATCAAAGCTATTTGGAACTTTGCGCATACAGATTTAGAACTTCCGGAGGATGTGATTGTTGAGAATGTACATCTTTCAGAAAGTTTGATGAGACTTTCTTATAATGTCAATCGTTATCATGTGGAGCATACGACGGAAGAATAATTTCCTGCTTTTGCGGGAAATAAGATAAAAGAGACGTGTAGTGGAGGCATGCAGCAGGCAGGTTTCCTTTACACGTTTTTTTCAAGAATAGAAGGTGAACAAAAATGATATATTTGCCAACCGGCGAACAGATGCGAAGAGCGGATCTGTATACGATTGAAGAAATCGGAGTTCCGTCTATGGTTTTGATGGAACGTGCGGCACTGGAAGTGGTAAGATGCATGGAAGAAGAACAACTGGATTTTCGCAAGGTGCTTGTAATCTGTGGGAGCGGCAACAATGGTGGAGATGGATATGCAATTGCCCGCCTGTTACACTTAAAGGGGCATGATGTGACTATTTTTTTTGCCGGGAATTCTCAAAAACGAAGCGAGGAAAATGCACAGCAGGCAAAAATTGCAGCACATTATGAAATTCCGGTGATAACCAATCTGGGTACAGAGGAATATAGTGTAATTATAGATGCACTCTTTGGAACCGGATTGAAACGTGAAGTTACAGGCCATTACAGGGAGGTTCTTTGTTCTGTCAATCAGATGGCCGGCAAGAAGGTGGCGGTTGATCTGCCATCGGGAATTCATGATACGACCGGAGCCCGGATGGGGATTGCTTTTTGTGCAGATCTGACAGTTGCAATTGCCTTTCCAAAGAGAGGTCTGTTTTTACAGGAGGGAAATGTGTGTGCAGGAAAGATTCTCACAGGTGACATCGGCATTTCCTCGGAAACATTCTCAGAAGGAACAGTTACATTTGGCTATGAAAAACAAGACCTATTTCTGGGATTTCCAAAAAGGAAGAAAAATTCACATAAGGGAAGCTATGGAAAAGTGTTGATGATTGCAGGCAGCAAAGGGATGTCAGGAGCTGCTTATTTAAGTGCAAAAGCCGCTTATGCAGTGGGGGCAGGACTTGTGCAGATTTATACACACGAAGAAAACCGTGTGATATTACAACAGCTTTTACCGGAAGCGATTATTACAACATATGACACGTTTGATTCTGAGCAATTAGAAAAATTGATTCAATGGGCAGATTTGATTGGAATTGGATGCGGACTTGGGAAAAGTGACACAGCAGAACGAGTGATGCAATATACGTTGAAACGTGCGCTGGTTCCTTGTGTGGTGGATGCAGATGGTATCAATATCCTGTCAAAACATATGGAATGGATTGAAGAAACGAATGCTCTGATTGTTTTGACACCACATATGAAAGAGATGTCCAGAATGCTGCAGTGCAGTGTAAAAGAACTGATAGAACAGCGAATGGAAAAGCTGCATGCGTTTGTGGAACGATATAAGGTTGTCTGCGTGCTAAAAGATGCGAGAACGCTTGTTGCGAAAGAGCATCAAAATACATATTTGAATTTGTCCGGGAATGCGGCGATGGCAAAGGCAGGCTCCGGAGATGTGCTTGCGGGAGTTATTGTGGGGATTTTGGCACAACAGTGTGAACCGTATACATCTGCATGTCTTGGGGTGTTCCTCCATGGTCTTGCAGGTGATATGGCCCGGGACAAAAAGGGAGCATACAGTGTACTGGCAAGTGATTTGGTTGCGGAAATCAGCAGTGTATTAAAGAATATATAAGAGAGGCGACAGAACAGATGAAGACTTATAGCAGAGTATATGCAAAGATTGATTTGGATGCAATTGCATATAATATGGAACAGATGAAACAAAACATCAGACCTGAGACGAAAGTAATGGCGGTCATAAAAGCGGATGGATATGGGCATGGAGCCGTTCAGATTGCGGAGATGATGGAGCGTTGGAACTACATATGGGGCTTTGCGGTAGCGACTTTAGACGAGGCAGTTGTGCTTCGCACAGAAGGGATTCAAAAACCGATTCTGGTGCTTGGATGTGTGTTCCCAGATCAGTACATGGAGATGTTAAAGCATGAGATTCGAATGAATATTTACACAGAAGAGATGGCAGAGTCAATCTCTCGAATGGCGGCAAGAGAGGGGAAAACAGCTTATATGCACATCAAACTGGATACCGGAATGTCGCGGCTGGGATTTGGAATCAATGAACAATCAGCAGAGACAATCAAGCGAATCAGCAAGATGCCAAATGTCAATATGGAAGGGATTTTTACACATTTTACCAAAGCAGATGAGAAAGATAAAAGCTTTACAAAAAAACAGATACAGGAATTTGTATGGATGACGGAACGCCTGAAAGAAAAAAATGTCCGGTTTACATATGAGCACTGCTCCAACAGTGCAGGCATCATTGATGTCCCGGAGGCGAATTTCGATATTGTAAGAGCAGGAATTTCTACATATGGACTCTATCCATCGGAAGAGGTAGACAAGACAAACGTAAAATTAAAACCGGCATTGGCATTAAAGAGTCATGTGGCATTTGTAAAGGAGATAGAGAGAGGGACTCCTGTGAGCTACGGAGGCACGTTCGTGGCCAAAGAGAAAATGAAGATTGCAACAATTCCGGTCGGATATGCAGATGGATATCCAAGAAGCTTATCAAATAAAGGATACGTGTTGATCCGTGGAAAGAAAGCACCTATTCTCGGGCGGGTCTGCATGGATCAGTTTATGGTGGATGTGACACAGATTGAAGGCGTAAGCTTTGGCGATAAAGTCACAATGATTGGAAAAGACGGAAATGAGATTTTGCCGGTGGAAGTGCTGAGCGAACTTTCCGGGCGATTTAATTATGAATTTGTGTGCGACCTTGGAAAACGTATTCCGCGTGTATATGTGCGGGATGGGAAAATAGCAGAGCAGGTGGACTATTTTGCATAAACGAGAATTCAGGTTCTAACTGGAATACATCCGAAAAAGATGGAAATACTAATTTTATCTTAAAAAATCGGAGTGTGAATAGAGTGCAGATTAGACGTGGTGATATATTTTATGCGGACTTAAGTCCGGTAGTCGGTTCAGAACAAGGTGGAATACGACCTGTTTTGATCATACAAAATGACATTGGGAACAGACACAGCCCGACTGTGATCTGTGCTGCGATTACATCAAGAATGAACAAGGCAAAGTTGCCGACACATGTTGAAATTGATGCAGGAAAATATCAGATTGTAAAAAATTCAGTGGTGCTGTTGGAACAGATTCGCACGATTGACAAGCAGAGGCTAAAAGACATGGTTTGTCACGTGGACAAAAAACTGATGACAAAAGTTGATGAAGCGTTGAGAATCAGCTTGGAGCTTCATACATAATAAAAGGAGAAAAAAGAAATGGAAGATGAGGGTAATCTATTATCGCGAATGAGAAAAATATTTTCAGGAGAGATGGAAGAGGGAGAAGATGCGGCGGAGGCTGTGATGGATATGGTCGATGAGGGGTATCGGCAGGGTGTGTTCCTGAGCAGTGAAGCTCAGATGATACGAAATATTTTCGCATATGGGGAAAAGGATGCGAAAAGTATTATGACGCACCGGAAACATATGGTTGCGTTGGATGGCGAAGAGACGCTTGAAAATGCGTTGACGTTTATATTAGAGCAGAATAAATCCAGATTTCCGGTCTATGAAGAAGATATTGATTCTATCATCGGAACGATTCATCTGCGGGATGCAATGAAATGCTACTTTAACGAACAGCTTCGTCATATTCCGATTAAACAGCTGGAGGAATACATAAGACCAGTAAGCTTTATACTGGAGACGAGAAGTATTGATAAACTGCTGAAAAAGATGCAGGAAGGGAAATATCATATGGCGATTGTCATTGATGAGTATGGTCAGACTGCAGGACTTGTGACAATGGAAGATATCATAGAAGAAATTGTCGGAAACATTCAGGATGAATACGACGAGGAAGAAGAACTGATCAGGCAGGAGGCAGATGGAAGCTATCTTGCAGATGGAATGACAGAAGTTGAAGATTTGGAAGAACTGCTTGGAATTCAATTTGAGGAAGAGGACTATGAGACACTTAATGGATTCCTTATCTTTCATTTAGAAAGAATTCCGACAGAGGAGGAAAATTGTGTTGTATCCTATGGAGGTTATGATTTTCAAGTGCTGTCCATGGAAAATAATATTATAAAAACTGTACAAATAAAAAAAAGAGTGCTAGAATAGACAAGTGATTTTTAAAAGAAAACAAGGAGAGGAATAAAAATGTCAGGACATTCAAAATTTGCGAATATTAAACATAAAAAGGAAAAAAATGATGCGGTCAGAGGAAAGATTTTCACGAAGATCGGTAGAGAACTTGCCGTTGCAGTAAAAGAGGGAGGCGGTCCGGATCCGGCCAACAACAGCAGACTGCGTGATGTAATTGCAAAAGCAAAGGCAAACAATATGCCGAATGACAACATCGAGAGAAGTATTAAAAAAGCAGCCGGAGATGCGGATGCTTCCAACTATGAACATGTTACATATGAGGGATATGGACCAAACGGTACTGCAATTATTGTAGATGCACTGACGGACAATAAGAACCGTACTGCTTCCAATGTGAGAAATGCATTTACAAAAGGAAGTGGTAATGTCGGAACACCTGGATGTGTGTCATTCATGTTTGACAAAAAAGGACAGATTATCGTTGCAAAAGAAGAGTGCGAGATGGATGCAGATGATTTGATGATGACAGCACTAGATGCGGGGGCAGAAGATTTTGTAGAGGAAGAGGACAGCTTTGAGATTCTGACAGATCCAGATTCTTTCAGTGAGGTGCGTCTGACTTTGGAGGAAGCAGGCATTCCTATGGCGAGCGCAGAAGTAACTATGATTCCACAGACATGGGTACAGCTAACAGACGAGACAGATCTGAAAAATATTCAGAAAACACTTGATCTGTTAGAAGAAGATGACGATGTACAAGAGGTTTACCATAACTGGGAAGAATAGACAGTAAGTGATATGAGGAGGAATGTTTATGAGCAGTAACTACAAAATTGAAACAAAATGTATCCAGTCAGGATGGCAGCCGAAAAAAGGAGAACCAAGAGTGCTTCCGATTTATCAGAGCACGACATTCAAATATGAGACAAGTGAGCAGATGGGAAGACTGTTTGATCTTGAAGATAATGGATATTTTTATACAAGACTCCAAAATCCGACAAACGACACAGTCGCTTCGAAGATTTGTGATCTGGAGGGCGGTGTGGCAGCTATGCTGACATCTTCCGGTCAGGCAGCAAATTTCTATGCTATTATGAATATTGCAGAAGCAGGAGACCATATTGTGTGCGCTGCAGCAATTTACGGCGGTACATATAACTTATATGCTCACACATTGAGAAAGATGGGAATCGAAGCTACGTTTGTGGATGCAGATGCAAGTGAAGAAGAGTTGCATGCTGCGTTTCAGGAGAATACAAAAGCAGTATTCGGAGAGACGATCGCCAATCCGGCATTGGTGATTCTGGATATTGAGAAATTTGCAAAAGTTGCTCATGAACATGGAGTGCCTCTAATCGTAGACAATACATTTGCGACACCAATCAACTGTCGTCCGTTTGAGTGGGGAGCTGATATTGTGACACATTCTACGACGAAATACATGGACGGACATGCGGCATGTGTCGGCGGCTGTATTGTGGATAGTGGAAATTTTGACTGGGAAGCATATGGTGATAAATTCAAAGGTTTGACGACTCCGGATGAGACTTATCACGGTATCGTATATACTGAAAAATTTGGTAAAGGTGCTTACATCACAAAAGCGACAGTGCAGCTGATGAGAGATTTGGGTTCTGTTCAGTCTCCGCAGAATGCGTTCTTATTGAACCTTGGTCTAGAGACACTGCATTTGCGTGTGCAGAGACATTGTGAAAATGCACAAAAGGTTGCGGAATATCTTGTGAATCACGAAAAAGTTGCGTGGGTGAATTACGCAGGGCTTCCGGATAACAAATATCATGCGCTGGCTCAAAAATATATGCCAAACGGCACTTGTGGTGTTATCTCCTTTGGCTTGAAAGGTGGACGGGATGCGTCTGTAAAAATGATGGATCAATTGAAACTTGCCGCAATCGTAACACACGTTGCAGATGCGCGCACTTCTGTGCTGCACCCGGCAAGTCACACACACCGCCAGATGAATGAGCAGGAATTATTAGAGGCCGGAGTACAGCCGGATTTGATTCGTTTCAGTGTCGGAATCGAGAACGCAGATGATATCATTGCAGATTTAGAACAGGCGTTTGCCACAATTTAGATGAAAAGATATAAGGCGGGAAGCAGGAAATGCTCTCGCCTTATTTTGTGAAGAGATTTTTGTATATTTCTTTCAAACTGCTGCATACTAAAAGAAAACAATGAAAAGGAGCAGGCGTATGGAGGAAGAAAAAAGAGAAGAGATTAACGAAACCGGAAGTATTGAACTGACACACAATAACAGAAAGCACAATATTCAGTTACTGACAATTATCGGAGAGATTGAGGGGCATGAGGCGGTGTCCGGCAACACAAAAGCGACGAAATACGAACATCTGCTGCCAAAACTTGCTGAAGTGGAGGATAATGAAGAAATCGAAGGACTTCTCATTTTATTAAATACACTTGGAGGTGATGTGGAGGCGGGACTTGCGATTGCAGAGATGATTGCATCACTCAGCAAGCCGACTGTGTCTTTGGTTCTTGGCGGAAGTCATTCCATCGGAGGGCCGCTTGCTGTTTCAGCCGATTATTCTTTTATTGTTCCCAGTGGGACGATGATCATTCATCCGGTCCGTTCAAATGGGATGTTTATCGGAGTGATTCAAAGCTATCGGAATATGGAACGAACTCAGGATCGTATTATACGCTTTCTGGCAGGACACTCTCATATGACCCAGGAACGTATTGAAGAGCTGATGCTTGATTCTACACAACTTGTCAAAGATGTCGGCACGCTTTTAGAAGGAGAAGAGGCCGTAAAAGAGGGACTGATTGATGCCGTTGGCGGGATGAGCGATGCTTTGACGAAATTACATGAGATGATAGAAAAAAAGATCAATAAAAATAGATGATGACATGAGATTTTATTGATGATATACTATATTATAGTATGTTTAAGATACAAGGGGGAGTTTCATGGCAGCAAGGAAGAATACTAGCAGAAAAAGAAACAAAAAACAAACGAAAAAGAAGCAGGACAGCCAAAGTTTTTTGAAAGATGAGATTATCATTTTATCAGCTTTGGCTGCCGGTATTTTACTATTGATAAGCAATTTTGGAATTGGGGGCTTTGTAGGCGATGCCGTTTCTTCCGTATTATTTGGACTTTTTGGGACAATCGCATATATCATACCGATTCTGTTGTTTATAGGAATTGCTTTTGTAATTTCAAATAAAGGGAATTCTATCGCGTACATAAAGACTGCAGCAGGAGCGGGATTCACACTGATGGTCTGCACATTGTTTCAGTTGATCATGAATGAATATACAGCAGGCACAAGATTGTTCTCTTATTATAAAATTTCCAGTATGCATAAAGACGGCGGTGGTCTTTTGGGAGGAATTGTCGTTTCTGCGCTCTGTCCTGCAATCGGTGTCATCGGTACATATGTGATTGTAATCATTCTCTGCATCATTTGTCTTGTCATCATTACAGAGAAGTCATTTATACGCGGGGTGAAAAAAGGCAGTGAAAAAGCCTATTCTTCCGCAAAGCAGGATGCAAAGAAACGAAAAGAGCAGGCAGAATTGAGACGCGAAAAAAGAGCACAGGAGAGGGAACAAAAAGCAGCTGAGAAAGAACGCAAGCGAAAAGATAATACGGTCTCAGGGGTATCGTTTGACACAACACTTGTGAAAAAGTCACCGGAGATGAGAGAGATTACACCTCCGGAAGATGTACCGGATTTATTTGCGGAAGAAATACCGTCATATGATGGGAGAGAAGCTGAAGTTTCAAAAAATATTGTTCCGGACGATATTACGATCAATCGGGCACAGCCGATTATGGAAGAAGAGGCTCCGATTCCGGAACCTGTTCCTGAGAAACGAAAGACAAAAGAAAGTAAAAAGCAAGTTGAGACGGCGACAGCAAACGTGGAACAAGAGATTAAAAAGAGCGAGGAAAAACGGGCAAAAGAATATGTATTTCCGCCACTATCTTTGCTGAAACATGGAAAGAAAAGCGGAGGAGATTCCGATGCTCATTTACGTCAGACTGCAATGAAACTTCAGCAGACGCTTCAAAATTTTAATGTCAATGTAACTGTGACTAATGTAAGCTGCGGTCCATCGGTGACCCGCTATGAACTTCAGCCGGAGCAGGGGGTAAAAGTCAGCAAGATTGTCGGTCTTGCAGATGATATCAAATTGAACCTTGCAGCTGCGGATATTCGTATCGAGGCACCAATCCCAGGAAAGGCGGCTGTTGGAATCGAAGTCCCGAACAAAGAGAATACGGCTGTTATGCTCCGAGATCTTTTAGAGACGGACGAATTTCAAAACCATGAATCGAAGATTGCGTTTGCTGCGGGACGTGATATTGCAGGAAAAGTTGTCGTGGCAGATATTATGAAGATGCCGCATGTATTGATTGCGGGGGCGACAGGCTCTGGTAAATCTGTCTGTATCAATACGCTGATAATGAGTATTTTATATAAAGCCGATCCAAAAGATGTGAAGTTAATTATGATTGACCCTAAGGTCGTTGAGTTAAGTGTCTATAATGGAATTCCGCATCTGATGATTCCGGTTGTGACAGATCCCAAAAAAGCGGCAGGTGCCCTGAACTGGGCTGTCGCTGAGATGATGAAACGGTATGATCTGTTTGCACAGTACAATGTGCGTGATTTGAAAGGATACAATGCAAAAGTTGAGACAGTCGAAGCGATTGAGGAAGAAGGAAAACCAGAAAAATTACCTCAGATCGTTATTATCGTGGACGAGCTTGCGGATCTTATGATGGTCGCACCGGGAGAAGTAGAAGAATCTATCTGCCGCCTTGCACAGCTTGCAAGAGCCGCCGGAATTCATCTTGTTCTTGCCACACAGAGACCATCCGTCAATGTCATCACCGGTCTGATCAAGGCAAATATGCCGTCGAGAATCGCATTTTCAGTTTCGTCAGGTGTAGATTCCAGAACGATCATTGACATGAACGGTGCGGAAAAACTGCTTGGAAAGGGTGATATGCTTTTCTATCCGGCAGGATATCAAAAACCGGCGCGTGTACAGGGAGCGTTTGTGTCAGATAAAGAGGTGCAGGCTGTTGTAGACTTTTTGGTAAAGAACAGTGAAAGTGTTCAGTATAATGAAGAGATTACAAACCATGTAAATAGTGCCAGTGTCGCTGCGGGAGGCACGGTTTCCGGAAACAGCGGTGCGGATGACCAGGATGCCTATTTTGTAGATGCCGGAAAATTTATTATTGAAAAAGATAAGGCATCCATTGGAATGCTGCAGCGCGTATTTAAAATTGGCTTTAACCGTGCAGCAAGAATTATGGATCAGTTGGCAGAGGCAGGTGTTGTAGGAGAAGAAGAAGGCACGAAGCCAAGAAAAGTATTGATGTCAATGGAACAATTTGAGCAATATATTGAAGAACATGTATAATTCAAAGGAGGAAGAAAGATGAAAACAGACATTCAGATTGCACAGGAGGCAGTGATGAAACCAATCAAAGAGGTGGCTGCAAGTATTGGGATTCAGGAGGATGATTTGGAATTGTATGGAAAATACAAAGCCAAGCTTTCTGATGAATTGTGGGAGGCAGTAAAAGACCGACCGGATGGGAAACTTGTACTTGTAACTGCAATCAACCCAACTCCTGCAGGGGAGGGGAAGACTACAACCTCTGTGGGACTTGGACAAGCTATGGCAAAGTTGAATAAAAAAGCATTGATTGCGTTGCGTGAGCCTTCGCTGGGACCTTGTTTCGGCATCAAAGGTGGTGCTGCAGGCGGCGGATACGCACAGGTTGTACCGATGGAAGATTTGAATCTTCATTTCACAGGAGATTTTCATGCAATCACTTCGGCAAACAATCTTTTAGCGGCTCTTTTGGACAACCATATCCAACAAGGAAATGTGCTTCAGATTGATCCGAGACAGGTTGTATGGAAACGCTGTCTTGATATGAATGATCGTGTGCTTCGCAATATTGTAGTTGGCCTTGGGAATAAGATGGACGGTATGGTTCGTGAGGATCATTTTGTCATCACGGTTGCATCTGAGATTATGGCAATTCTCTGCCTGGCTGATGACATCAAAGATTTGAAACGTCGCCTTGGAAAGATTGTTGTTGCATATAACTTTGCGGGAGAGCCGGTGACTGCCGATGACTTACAGGCGACAGGTGCGATGACAGCTCTGCTAAAGGACGCCATCAAGCCAAATCTGATTCAGACATTAGAGCATACACCGGCATTAGTACACGGCGGTCCATTTGCAAATATCGCACACGGATGTAACAGTATCCGCGCAACAAAAATGGCATTAAAATTAAGCGATATTGCAATTACAGAAGCAGGGTTTGGCGCTGACCTTGGTGCAGAAAAATTCATGGATATTAAGTGCAGAATGGGGAACCTGAAACCGGATGCGGTAGTGATTGTCGCAACTGTGCGGGCCTTGAAATACAACGGTGGAGTTGCTAAGAAAGACCTGAATGAAGAGAATCTGGAAGCATTGAAAAAAGGTATTGTGAACCTGGAAAAACATATTGAAAATGTTCAAAAATTTGGTGTTCCGGTTGTTGTGACACTAAATTCATTTGTGACAGATACCGATGCAGAAAATGAGTTTATCAGACAATTTTGCGAAGAAAGAAACTGCGAATTTGCACTTTCAGAAGTATGGGAAAAAGGTGGCGAAGGCGGTATCGCATTAGCAGAAAAAGTTTTGAATACATTGGAGACAAAAGAGAGCCATTTCCATACATTGTACGAAAACAGTCTTTCTCTGAAAGAGAAGATCGAGACGATTTCAAAAGAAATCTATGGCGCAGACGGTGTGGAATATACTCCGGCAGCGGAAAAACAACTTGCTAAGATTACGGAGCTTGGATATGGAGAGCTTCCAATCTGTATGGCAAAAAATCAGTATTCCCTCTCTGACGATGCGACACTTCTGGGAAGACCGGAACACTTTAAGATCCATATCCGTGAAGTGTATGTCAATGCGGGAGCAGGCTTTGTAGTCGCACTTACAGGTGCAGTGATGACGATGCCTGGGCTTCCGAAGGTGCCGGCGGCAAATGGCATTGATGTGAATGAGGAAGGAACTATTACAGGATTATTTTAGGGAGAGATTGAATGGCAAAATTAATTGACGGAAAACTGATATCAACACAAATTAAAGAAGAATTAAAAGAAGAAGTGGCAAAATTAAAACAAGAAGGAATTGTTCCATGTCTTGCAGTTGTGCAAGTTGGAAAAGATCCGGCATCATCTGTCTATGTAAATAATAAAAAAAAGGCATGTGCGTTTATCGGAATAGAGTCTTTATCATATGAGCTGGATGAGACTGTGACAGAAGAAGAACTGCTTTCACTTGTTCAGAAATTGAATGAAGATGAAAAAGTAAACGGAATTTTAGTTCAGCTTCCACTGCCTGCTCATATTCGTGAGGATGCTGTGATTCAGGCGATCGCTCCGGAAAAAGATGTGGATGGGTTCCACCCGGAAAGTGTGGGAAATATGTGCATTGGAAGAAATGGTTTTCTTCCTTGCACTCCGGCAGGAATTATCGAACTTTTAAAACGTTCCGAAATTGAAATTGAAGGAAAAGAATGTGTGGTTGTCGGAAGAAGTAATATTGTAGGAAAACCGATGGCATTGCTGTTACTCCGTGAAAATGGAACGGTTACGATTACCCACTCTAGAACAAGGGATTTGAAAGAAATTACAGGACGTGCAGATATTCTTATTGCGGCAATCGGAAAACCAAAGTTCATTACATCTGACTATGTAAAAGAGGGGGCTGTTGTGATTGATGTAGGTATCCACCGCAATGCAGAAAATAAACTTTGCGGAGATGTAGATTTTGATGATGTGATTGAGAAAGTGAGTGCAATCACACCGGTTCCGGGTGGGGTTGGACCAATGACGATTGCCATGCTTATGAACAATTGTATAGAAGCTGTTCGAAAGTAATTTTGATAGATAATTTGTACTAAAATAAATACAATTTTTTTCTCTAAATCTGTTGCGTTAAATAATTAACAGAGTTAGAATACTGTTAAAAGGTTAACAATACATATGCAAAAGGAGAGATTGAAATGAGTAGATTTTGTTTACCAAGAGATATTTATCACGGAAAAGGATGTTTAGAAGAATTAAAGAATCTGAAAGGGAAAAAGGCGATTCTTGTAGTTGGCGGCGGCTCCATGAAACGTCAAGGATTCTTAGATAAAGCAGTGAATTATCTGAAAGAGGCTGGAATGGAAGTACAGCTGTTTGAAGGTGTCGAGCCAGATCCATCTGTGGAGACTGTTATGAAAGGTGCAGAAGCAATGCGTGCTTTTGAACCAGATTGGATTGTAGCAATGGGCGGTGGATCACCAATCGATGCTGCAAAGGCAATGTGGGCTTTTTATGAATATCCAGATGTAACATTCGAAGATTTATGTATCCCATTTAACTTCCCGGAATTAAGACAGAAAGCAAAATTTGCAGCAATTCCTTCTACATCAGGAACAGCAACAGAAGTAACTGCATTTTCTGTTATCACAGATTACGCGAAAGGAATCAAATATCCATTAGCTGACTTTAATATCACACCAGATGTTGCAATCGTTGACTCAGAATTAGTAGAAGGGCTTCCTGCTCATCAAGTAGCTTACACAGGTATGGATGCACTTACACATGCAATTGAAGCATATGTTTCTACACTGAACTGTGCATATACAGACCCACTTGCAATTCAGGCAATCGAGATGGTGTTTGATTATCTGCCAGCTTCTTACAAAGGCAACATGGATGCAAGAGCACATATGCATGATGCACAATGTCTTGCAGGTATGGCATTCTCCAATGCATTACTTGGTATTGTACATTCTATGGCACACAAAACAGGTGCAGCATTCTCAACAGGACACATTACACATGGTCTTGCAAATGCCATGTATCTGCCATATGTAATTAAATACAATGCGAAGGATCCTGTTGCAGCAAAACGCTATGCAGAAATCGCTCGCAGAGTAGGATTGGAAGGAGCTTCCGAGAAAGCACTTATCAACAGCTTATGTAAGAAAATTGACGACTTTAACGTGATCCTTGGAATTCCGGCTACTTTGAAAGAATTCGGTATCAAAGAAGACGAATTCAAAGAAAAAATTGCATCTATTGCAGAGCTTGCAGTTGGCGATGCCTGTACAGGTTCTAATCCACGTGCAATTGATCCGGCTACTATGGAAAGACTATTTACATGCGTTTACTACGGAACAGAAGTGGACTTCTAGAAGTAATATACATAAATTTACAAAAAGCGGGTGTATTGTGCACTCGCTTTTTATCTAATATAATAGAGTGTGAAGCAAAATTGAGAATACCGCTTGAAATTTTCAAAGTTTTGCTTTATCATAGTGAAGTATAAAAGAAAATGGGAGGCGTAAAATGTATAAGATACAAAAAGCAGAAAAGTTAGCAGATAAAATTTTTCTCATGGATGTAGAAGCAAAAAGGGTAGCAAAGCATTGCGAACCGGGACAGTTTGTAATTGTAAAGATGGATGAGAAAGGTGAAAGAATCCCTCTCACGATTTGTGATTATAATAGAGAAGCAGGAACGATTACCATTGTATTCCAAACAGTTGGTGCATCTACAGAAAAGATGGCAGAATTAAAAGCAGGAGACAGTTTCCGCGATTTCACAGGACCTCTTGGATGTGCTTCGGAGTTCGTTCATGAAGATATAGAAAGTTTAAAGGGCAAGAAGATGTTGTTTGTTGCCGGTGGTGTTGGTGCAGCTCCTGTATATCCGCAGGTAAAATGGCTCCATGAGCATGGAATTGAAGCGGATGTTATCGTTGGTTCTAAGACAAAAGACATGTTGATTCTGGAAGATGAGATGAAAGCAGTTGCTGGGAACTATTATCCTTGTACAGATGACGGTTCTTATGGACATGCCGGAATGGTTACAACAAAGATTGAGCAGTTAGTGAAAGAGGAAGGCAAAAAGTATGATGTCTGCGTGGCAATCGGTCCGATGATCATGATGAAATTTGTCTGTCTTTTAACAAAAAAATTGGAGATTCCAACTATTGTAAGTATGAATCCAATCATGGTAGATGGAACCGGTATGTGCGGGGCATGCAGACTTCAGGTTGGAGATGAGATCAAATTTGCATGCGTAGATGGACCGGAATTTGATGGACACTTAGTTGATTTTGATCAGGCAATGAAAAGACAACAGATGTATAAAACAGAAGAAGGCCGTGCGATGTTAAAACTTCAGGAAGGCAATACACATCACGGCGGATGCGGAAATTGTGGAGGTGACAACTAATGGCTGATGTATTAAAAAAAGTACCTGTAAGAGAACAGGATCCGAAGGTACGTGCAACGAATTTTGAGGAAGTGTGTCTTGGATACAATCAGGAAGAAGCGATGGAAGAAGCGACAAGATGTATTAATTGTAAAAATGCAAAATGTATTCAGGGCTGTCCAGTCTCTATCAATATTCCAGCATTTATCAAAGAAGTAAAAGAAGGAAATATCGAAGAAGCCTATAAAGTAATTGGAAAATCCTCTGCGCTTCCGGCAGTTTGCGGACGTGTATGCCCACAGGAATCTCAGTGTGAAGGTCAGTGTATCCGTGGAATTAAAGGAGAGCCTGTTTCCATCGGTAAATTGGAGCGATTTGTCGCAGATTATGCATTGGAGCATGACATCAAACCGGAAAAAGCAGAAAAAACAAATGGTCATAGAGTAGCTGTGATTGGTTCCGGTCCTGCAGGACTTACTTGTGCCGGAGACCTTGCGAAACTTGGTTACGAGGTAACTGTGTTTGAAGCATTACATGAACTTGGAGGCGTTCTTGTGTATGGTATTCCGGAATTTCGTCTTCCAAAACATAAAGTTGTGGCAAAAGAGATCGAAAAAGTAAAAGAACTCGGCGTAAAATTTGAGACAAACGTTGTAATCGGTAAATCTACGACAATTGATCAGCTGATTGAAGAAGAAGGATTCGAGGCAGTATTTATCGGATCCGGAGCTGGACTTCCGAAATTTATGGGAATTCCAGGGGAAAATGCGAACGGCGTATTTTCTGCAAATGAGTATCTGACAAGAAGTAATCTGATGAAAGCATTTGATGATTCTTATGACACACCAATCGTTGCAGGCACGAAAGTAGCTGTCATCGGCGGCGGTAATGTTGCGATGGATGCAGCAAGAACAGCAGTACGTCTTGGTGCAGATGTACATATTGTTTACAGAAGAAGTGAAGAAGAACTTCCTGCCAGAGTGGAAGAAGTCCATCACGCAAAGGAAGAAGGAATTGTGTTTGATCTATTGACAAACCCTACAGAAATTCTTGTGGACGAAAATGGCTATGTAAAAGGTATGAAATGTGTGAAGATGGAACTGGGAGAGCCAGATGCTTCTGGAAGAAGACGTCCGGTTGTAATTGAAGGTTCTGAGTTCGAGATGGAACTGGATACAGTCATCATGTCACTTGGAACTTCGCCGAATCCATTGATTTCTTCTACTACAGAAGGATTAGAAGTAAACAGATGGAAATGTATTGTTGCCGATGAAGAATTTGGGAAAACAACAAAAGAAGGCGTTTATGCCGGCGGTGATGCCGTAACAGGTGCTGCGACAGTTATTCTTGCTATGGGAGCAGGAAAAGCAGGGGCACGAGGTATTCATGAGTACTTAAAAGATAAATAAACTTCATTTGGGGACGTAGTAAAATTCAATTTTACTACGTCCCCAAATTGTAAAAAATATGTTATAATACCTCCTACGAACAAATTATGACTAGGAGGTTTTGTTTATGGAATTGGCACTGATTTCGGCTTTTGGTGTAGGTGGTGCAACCATCGCAGGTGTTATCATTGGGTTTTTCTTTCAGAAAATACCTCATAAATTTAACGATGCAATTTTGGGATTTGCAGCGGGAATTATGCTCTCAGCTGCAATTTTAGGACTGATTATCCCATCCCTTGAAGAAGGAAATGTGTGGGTGACAGCAGTCGGTATTCTTGCAGGCGCCATTTTTTTGAATTTGGCAGATAAGCTGACTCCACATCTGCATCATATCACAGGAGTAGATCATGAAACGCATGCAGACAGACAAAGTAATTTGAACAAAGTGATGTTGTTTGTCATGGCAATTGCAATCCATAATCTTCCGGAAGGGATTGCGGCCGGTGTTGGATTTGGAAGTGAAAATATCAGCAATGCAATTACAGTTGCGCTGGGTATTGCTTTACAAAACATTCCGGAAGGAATGGTAATTGTATCGCCTTTGATTATGGCAGGTGTTGCCAGGAAAAGAGTCTTTTTTATTGCCTGTTTTACAGGCGTGGTGGAGATTGTCGGAACGATGATCGGATTTGGAGCCGTTTCTATTGCAACAGTAATTTTACCTTTTGCTTTGGCGTTTGCCGGAGGAACGATGCTTTATGTTGTGAGTGATGAGATGATTCCGGAAACGCATAGTCATGGATATGAACGTATGGCAACGTATTCATTGATTATCGGGTTTCTTACGATGTTGATTATGGATTTTTATATTGGGTAGGAGTGTTTCTATGAAAATAACTGTTTTGATTGAAAATACGGCTCCGGAGTACTTAAAATGTGAGCATGGATTGTCGATATATATAGCATATAATGAGAAGTGCTATTTGCTTGACACTGGTTCTTCCGATATTTTTATGGATAATGCAGAAGTTTTGAAAACGAAATTGGAAAATGTAGATGCGGCATTTTTATCGCATGGACACTATGATCATTCAGGAGGCTTTGAGGCGTTCTTTGAGAAAAACAAGAGCGCAAAAGTTTACTTACAGGAGAGTTCTAAAGAACTTTGTTACAAAAATGTAGATGGTGTGCAAAAATATATAGGGCTTCCGAAAGATTTGTTACAAAGATATTCTGACCGTTTTGTATATGTGACAAAAAAATGTCAGGTAGATGATGGAGTTTGGATTGTACCGCATAGTACAAAAGGATTGGAGGAATATGGAAAACGTGCACATATGTATCGCAAACAGGGAGAGGGGTATGTGGTTGATGATTTTGCGCATGAACAAAGTATTGTAATAGAATCTCAAAAAGGGTTGATTGTATTCAATAGTTGTTCTCACGGAGGAATTGTCAATATTGTAGATGAAGTACATCACGCATTTCCTAACGAACAGGTTTATGCTGTTGTGGGAGGTTTCCATTTGAAAGGAATTCACGGGGTGGATTCTTTGTCTGTTACAGAAGAGGAAGTAATAGACATAGGAGCATCGTTGTTTCAACGGGGAGTCTCCTATATTTATACAGGACACTGCACAGGACGTCCGGCTTTTGATATTTTAAAACGTGAATTTGGTGAAAAAGTCCAATATTTGTGTACGGGAACAACAATTACGTTTTAAGGAAAAGGGGAGTAAATGAAGATTACATTAATTACAGTCGGTAAAATAAAAGAAAAGTATTTGAAAGATGCAATTGCAGAGTACAGCAAACGTTTGAGCAAATATTGTAAACTCGAAATCGTGGAAGTGGCAGACGAAAAGACACCGGATCAAGCAAGTGAAAATGTGGAACGTCAAATTCGTCAAAAAGAAGGGGAGCGTATTTTACGTTATGTGAAAGACGATGCCTATGTATTTACTTTAGAAATCGGTGGAACTATGCTGGATTCGGTCGCATTTGCAAAAAAGATGGAAACCTTGGGAATACAAGGGAAAAGTCATTTGATTTTTATAATTGGAGGTTCCATTGGTTTGGGAGAAGAAGTATTGAGACGTTCCGATTATGCATTGAGTTTTTCAAAGATGACGTTTCCACATCAATTGATGCGGGTGATTTTATTAGAACAGGTGTATCGTGGCTATCGGATCATTGAAGGTGCACCTTATCACAAATAGTGGAGGAAGATTGAAAATGGTTAAAATTATTTCAGATAGTACATGTGATTTGTCTCAGGAGCTATTGGACAAATATGAAATTTCTATTTTGCCGCTTCATATTTTGTTGGGAGATACAGAGTGTGAAGATGGCATCAATATTACACCGGATGAGATTTATAACTGGTCAGAAGAGCATAAAATGACACCGAAAACTTCTGCTCCGGCAATGGATAGGGCGGTTGATTTGTTACAGCCTTATGTTGAGAAAAGGCAAGAAGTTATTTGTTTTGCAATTTCCGGAGAGATGTCTACTTCTGCAAATGTATTTCGTTTGGCAGCAAGCGATTTGGAAGCAGAAGAGACTGTTTTTGTGATTAATTCAGAAAATTTGTCTACAGGTATTGGGCTTCTTGTAATAGAAGCGGCAATTATGGCAAACAAAGGGAAAAGCGCAAAAGAAATTGTAGAATATATTGAACGACTGAGACCATTTGTGCGTGCAAGTTTTGTTGTAGATACGCTTACTTATCTTCATCGAGGTGGAAGGTGCAGCGGCCTTGCGGCAATGGCAGGCGGTGTTTTAAAGTTACATCCTAAAATTGTCGTGGAAAACGGAAAAATGTTACCTAAAAATAAGTATCGAGGCAAAATGAATAAAGTTCTTTTGGAATATGTGAAAGAAATGGAAATGGATTTGCGGCATGCAAAGAAAGAACGTGTATTTATTACACATTCCGGATGTGATGCGGAAACGATTCAGCAAATATATGATTATTTAAAAAACTTAAATATTTTTCAGGAAATTGTTATCACAAGAGCTGGCGGTGTTATTTCTAGTCATTGTGGTCCTGGAACATTGGGGGTGTTATTTATTGATGGACATGCAGAATAAAAGTGATGAAATAGAAGAGATTTTTTCATATTATAGTCAACAGCCGGATAAAGGAAGCCAGGAGATGGTTGTAGCTCTTTTACGAGAGCTGCAAGATGCTCATGGATTTATATCCTTGGAATTAAAAGAACGTGTGGAACAGGTAACAGGTGTTTCTCCCAATTATCTAAAATGTTTGATAAGAATGTATCCAACTCTCAAAGAGGAAAATACAGTACATGAAATAATTGCCTGTACAGGGGAGCGATGTGGGAAAAAAGAGGGCGGAGCGATTTTAAACGCATTAAAAGGAGAACTCCGGATTCAAAAAAATGGAGTATCTATCGATGGAAAATTTAAACTTCGAACACAAAACTGCCTCAAAAAGTGCGGAACAGCTCCCAATATTATAATTGATGATGTGGTATATTCTGGGAGCGAGCTGAAAGATTTAAAAAAATTATTGGAAAAATTTATGTAAATTGTAGGAGAAACTATTTTTTTGTTGTGCGATTTGTCCCGAAATGTTGTAACAAACAAAAAAATGTGATAGAATTTTAAAATATATATAAAAAAATTATCGAGAGGATAAGAGAATGAAAAAGAGACAACAATTAATAACAGGAATTTTGATTTCCGCAATGGCATTTTCAACCATTACAAAACCTGAAGTAGTACAAGCAAGCCCTCAAAAGTCGGTAAGTGCTTATGAATTACAACAAAAAGAGCGTGATTTAGAACATAACCAGGCAGCTATTGATTTTATTTCTTACTGTGACGAAAATCAATTTAGAACATGGGATCAGTCGCTTGGAGCGCTGAAAGACGAAGACGCGAAAGAAATTGAAAAATGTGTAGAAGATATCGTTAAAGGCGAGACAGAAGACTATAAAAAAGCAAAGTTAATATATGAATGGATTGTTAAAAATATTCGTTATGCGCAACCAACCGAAACTCCGGGATTGGATCCATATGAAGTATTTACGACAAAAAAAGCTGTATGTGGAGGATTTTCAAGACTTTATAAAGCAATGCTGAATTTAGCGGGAATTCCGGCTGTCACAATTGCCGGAAACACACCGTATGGAGCGCACGAATGGAATCTTGTATATGCAGATAAAGAATGGTTTTATTCTGATAGTACATGGGGTGCCAGCAGCATGGATTATTTCCATAAAACATTAGAAGATTTTTCTAACGAGCATCGGGTGCAAAGACTTGTTGCTGTTACCCAGAAAGGCGAAAACAATACAATTATCGGATTTTGGGAAGGCGTTGCGGTTGTCGATGTCGAAAAGAATGTAAAAGACGTTATTGTGCCGGAAAAATTTAGGGATTTGGATATTGTCGCAATTTCCAGTGATATTTTTAACGGAACTGGAATTGAGAAGTTGAAGGTATCAAAGAATGTTACAATAATAGATGCGCAAGGAGCGTCTAACGCAACAGAGTTAAAAGAGATTACGGTAGATTCAGCCAATACTGTATATGCATCTGCGGCCGGTGTACTCTTTACAAAAGATTATTCGGAAATTTTACATTATCCAATGAAAAATACGTCGAAACTGTTTACGATACCAAAAGAAACAATATCTTTCGATATAAAACAGACATTTATCAGTCCTTATTTGGAAAATATATATGTAGAAAAAGAAAATGAAAAGTATTCGTCTTATGAGGGTACTGTATACAATAAAGATAAGACAGAATTGATTATTATTCCTGAAGGGAAAAAATCGGTAACTGTATTTGGAAATGTCGATTTTAGTAAAAGCGAATTGAGTCCGTTTAACTCTAAGCGGAATCTAGAAGAAATTGTTCTTTTAGACGGAATTAAAGAAATTCCGGCAGATACTTTTAATAGTTGTACAGGACTGCAAAAAATCACAATTCCAGAAAGTGTAAATAAAATTGATGAATGGGCATTTACTAATGTTAATTTGAATCAACTTACAATTTTAGGTAGATCCGGAACAGAGGCAGAAACTTATGCAAAGAACCATAATATTAAGTTTTCAGCATTAGATACACCAACGCCAAAGCCGGAAAAACCGGAAGCAGAATTAAAAACATTAAATGAAGTGATTGCAGAAGCGGTAAAAGTAGACGTTTCTCTTTACACAGAAGAAAGCGTTGCAAAATTCAATCAGGCATTAAAAGCAGCAAAAGAAGTTGCTGTGAAAGAAGAAGTGACAAAAGAAGAAGTTGTGGAAGCAACCGAAGCACTTCAGAAAGCAATGAAAGGTTTGGAAGAAAAACCTGCACCGAAGCCGGAAAAACCGGAAGCAGAATTGAAGGAATTAAACGCTGTGATTGCGAAAGCAGCGAAGGTAGATGTGACTCTTTATACAGAAGAAAGCGTTGCAAAATTCAATCAGGCATTAAAAGCAGCAAGAGCAGTTGCAGCGAAAGAAGAGGTGACAAAAGAAGAAGTTGTGGAAGCAATCGAAGTGCTTCAAAAAGCAATGCGTACTTTAGAGAAAAAAGTAATAAAAGCTCCTGAAAAAGAAACTGAGAAAGAAACAGAAAAAGAAAACGGGAAAAAACCGGCACCTGTGACAAGTGATGTTGCATTTCCTGGTTTGCCAGCAGGATGGCTGGCTTTAAGTGGAGCAATCGCACTCTTGCTTTCTAAAAAGAAAAAATAAATTACTGCGTAAAAAAGCACGACGGAATGTCGTGCTTTCCTATGAAATAAAAATAAAAGGATACAAGATTAATATGTCCAATGAATTAGAAAAATATTATAATAAGTTTTGCGAAGAAAAACGACTAACAAGACGGCATGGTAATGTCGAATATATTACATCTATGAAATACATTCACAAATATTTAAAAGATAAAAATGCAAAAATATTAGATGTTGGAGCAGGAACGGGGCGATATTCCGTTCAACTTGCCACGGAAGGCTATGATGTTACCGCAGTTGAATTAGTCAAATATAATCTGGGAATTTTAAAATCAAAAGGAAGCAGTGTGAAAGCATATCAAGGAACTGCTTTGAATTTGTCGCGCTTTGAAGAAGAAACCTTTGATGTGACACTGGTTTTCGGACCGATGTATCATTTATATACGTTTGAAGATAAGGTAAAAGCGCTTGAGGAAGCAAAACGAGTCACAAAAACAAATGGTATCATTCTTGTTGCATATTGTATGAATGAGTATAGTATTTTGACTTATGGTTTTAAAGAAAACCACATTTGTGAAAGTCTGAAAAACGGAAAGGTAGATCAAACTTTTCACGTTGTGGCAGAGCCAAAAGATTTATACGACTATGTTCGAGTGGAAGACATTGATGCGATTCGGCAAAAAGCAGGTTTAGAAAGACTTCAGTTGATTGCTGCAGACGGACCGGCAAATTATATGAGACAAATTTTAAATGCCATGGATGAAGAAACTTACCGACTTTTTATAGAATACCATTTATCAACGTGTGAACGTCCGGAATTGCTTGGTGCATCAGCACATACGTTGGATATTTTAAAAAAAGTATGAAAAATGATTGACATTATACCTGCTATATCCTTTATAAGAGAGGTAAGAGGAGGCGATAACAATGTTAAATATCAAAGAAGTAGAGAAATTAACAAACATTACAAAACAAAATATTCGTTATTATGAGCGGCAGGGACTGATTTTTCCAAAGAGGAATCCGGAAAATGATTATAGAGAATATTCAGAACAGGATATTCGCCAACTGAAAATAATCAAAATTCTACGGAAACTGGATATGCCAATAGAAGAGATTCGAAGATTATTACATCATGATATTATTCTTTCTGATGCGATGGAACTTCAAAAAGAACGGTTGGAAAAAGAAAGAAACAGACTGGAAGATGCTTTGGAATTTTGCAGTCAAATCAATGAAAAAGAATTAGAACAGTTAGATGTAGATGATTGTTTGTTGAAAATGAAAAATGCAGAAGAAAGAGGTGCTGTATTTGCAAATCTTCTGAATGATTATAAAAAAGTAGTACAATTGGAAGAAATGAGAGAATTTCGATTTATGCCGGATTCGATGTGTATGAATCCTTCCGAGTTTACAGAAGAATTGTGTAAATTTGCGAATAAAAAGCATTTGAATTTAGTTATTACAAAAGAAGGAATGTATCCGGAATTTACAATCGATGGAATAGAGTATGAAGCGGAACGAGAATTTTCCAGATATGGTGCAGTAATACATTGTCATATGAAATATTTCGATGAAATTGTACCTTTGGAGATGCCGAAGAAAAAGTACAAACAAATGAGTATGTTTCATAAACTGCTGCCCCTTGCCATCGTAGCGATTGTTTTAGTGCTGCTTGTCATAATAAGATTTGAAGATGTTGGGAATTGGGCAGATAAATCAGTCATTATAATAGGAGCGTTGGTTGAAATATTCGTATTTCACCGATACTATTATAATATGGAAGAGTAAAAAGAGAGGTATTTATGAAACGTGAAATAGATATGAGAGAAATATCAGACGGGAAGTTATATGGTCCCAATGATCTTGTCAAAGCAGACTGTGGCGATTGCCACGGCTGTTTTGCGTGTTGTCAAAAAATGGGACAATCAATTGTATTGGATCCCCTCGATATTTATAGATTAACGAAATATTTAAACGTGAGTTTTGAACAGCTTTTAGCAGAGAAAATTGAATTGAATGTAGTCGACGGTCTGATTCTTCCAAATTTAAAAATGTGCGGTACAGAGGAACGATGCGCATTTTTAGATGAAAATGGGAGATGCGGCATTCATCAAATTCGTCCGGGGATTTGTCGATTGTTTCCGCTTGGAAGGTATTATAACAATGGCAGTTTTCAGTATTTTTTGCAGGTACATGAATGTAAGAAAGAAAATCGTACAAAAGTAAAAGTAAAAAAATGGATTGATACGCCGGATTTGAAACGGAATGAAAAATATATTTTAGAATGGCATGATTTTGTGATAGAATTACAGGAGCAGCTCATGAAAATGACAGATGAATCCTATAGCAAAAAGATAAATCTATTTGTGCTGCAATCTTTTTTTGTAGAGCCGTACGATATGCAGACTGATTTTTATATACAGTTTGAGAATCGGCTTGCAAAGACAAAAACCGTGATTCGACAATTGCAAAAAGGACAAAAATAATGATAAAAACATATGTAGTATTTGATTTGGAGACAACCGGATTGGATGTGGAGAATGACAATATTATTGAAATTGGAGCATTGAAGGTAAGAGAAGGAAAAGTAACAGACCGCTTTATGGAGTTTCTGAAACCGGATATGCCGATTTCCCCTATGATTACCGGAATTACAGGAATTACGAATGAGATGGTTAAAAATGCAAGGGATACGAAAACAGTTATACGTGATTTTGTAAATTTTTGTGAGGACCATATTTTAGTGGGGCATAATATTATGTTCGATTACAAATTTATGAAAAAGTATGCATCACAATACGGCGAGTCTTTTGAAAAAAAGGGAATTGATACACTAAAAATAGCCAGAAAAGTACATAAAGATTTGGAATCGAAAAGTTTAGAAGCCTTGTGCGAGCATTATCAAATTGTAAATACTGCTGCACACAGGGCTTATCATGATGCTTTGGCAACTGCAAAAGTATATCATATGATGGCGCATTATTTTGAAGAGAAAGGACCAACAGTTTTTGAGCCGGAACCATTATTGTATCGTCCTAAAAAAGTACAGCCAATTACACCAAAGCAAAAAACATATCTGGAATCACTTCTTTTAAAGCATCCTTTTCCGTTAGAAAAGCAAATCACAGAACTGACAAGAAGCGAAGCTTCTAAAATAATTGACCGGATTATTTTGCAATATGGAAAGTAATATTTATGATGAGGAGAGTGAAATATGATTATTAAAGGTAATTTTATATATATGACTTCCAGAACGGATATGCAGATTCGACAACAACAGTTTTTGCATGTTGAGGATGGAATTGTACAGTCGTTTTATACAGAACTTCCAAAGCAATTATATACGTTCCCTGTGGAGGGAAAATACAAGGATCCTGTGTTTGCCAAGAGGGCGTACAAGCTGTTTCTCAACAGACTTTGGGCATCCGGAACGATGCGGTTTTCGGCATTTGCAACGCTGCATCATTATGCGACATGGGAGTTGATGAGGCTTACAGAAGAATCGGGATTACATGCATTTATCGGAAAAGTCAATATGGACCGGAATGCGCCGGATTATCTGATGGAAGATACGGGAAAGGCGTTGGAGGAAACAGAAGCTTTGATTTTACGAGCAAAAGAGGAGTTACAGCATGTGCGTTATATTGCGACTCCGAGATTTGTTCCGTCCACGACAGAAAAGATGATGGTTGGGATTGGAAAATTGTGTGAGAAATATAATTTGCCGGTACAGTCTCATTTGTCTGAGAATCGAAATGAAATTGCATGGGTAAAAGAGCTGCACCCGAAAATCAATTCTTATACGGAAGTATATGATTACTATGGACTGCTGCGAAAAAATCAGACAATTATGGCGCATGCGATTTATTTGGGAGAGAAAGAAAAAGAATTGTTAAGAGAGAAACAAGTATTTCTTGCACATTGTGCACACTCTAATGCAAATCTATCGAGTGGAGTCATGAGCCTTAGAAAAAATCTGGAGATTGGATTGAACTGTGTTATCGCAAGTGATGTAGCAGGAGGACATACGCCTGCAATGAACCAGAATGCAGTGATGAGCGTGGAAATTTCTAAAATCAACGCTTTGTTCCATGAAGATGAGCCGGCGTTATCACTTCCGGAAGCATTTTATCTTGCGACAAAAGGCGCAGGTACATTTTTTGGAAAGGTCGGAAGTTTTGAATCCGGATATGAATTTGATGCTCTCGTAATTGATATGGATGAGATGGGCGATTTATTTGTGAGAACTGTCACAGAAAAATTGGAACAGTTTTTCTATGATGGTGATGATCGGAACATTATAGACCGTTATTGCCAAGGGAAACAACTTCCGAAACCTTTTCCGGAAGTTGAGAGAGTAAAGAAGGGGTAGTCTGATGAAAAATACAGAGAAAAAGGGGAAAAAAGAGCATATTTGTGTTGGTTTGCTGGCCCATGTAGATGCCGGAAAGACAACCCTTGCAGAAAGTATTTTGTATGTAAGCGGAAAGACGAGAACACTTGGGAGAGTGGATCATGGGAATGCATATTTAGATACCTTTGAGCTGGAACGTGCAAGAGGTATCACGATTTTTGCAAAACAGGCAGAGGTAGATCTAAAAGAGAAGGAGGTCACCTTTTTAGACACACCGGGACATGTCGATTTTTCTGCGGAAATGGAGCGGACACTGCAGGTGCTGGATTATGCGATTCTTGTCATTGGCGGTGCAGATGGCGTACAGGGACATGTGCAGACATTGTGGCATCTTTTAAAGAGATATGAGATTCCAACGTTTCTGTTTGTCAATAAGATGGATCAATCCGGAACAGATAAGGAAACGTTACTTGCGGAACTTCAGAATCGTCTTTCTGCTTCCTGTATAGATTTTACCTGTGAGAAGGATAGCGAGGCTTTTTTGGAAGCGGTCGCTATGTGTGATGAAGAGGTATTGGAAAATTATCTGGAAGGAGAACCGATTACAGACTGCAAGATTCGTAAATTGATTCAAAAACGAAAAATTTTCCCTTGTTATTTTGGCTCTGCCTTAAAACTGGAAGGAATTGATACCTTTTTAGAAGCGTTTGACCGGTATACAATCTGTCCGGAATATGCGGATACATTTGGTGCAAAAGTATATAAAATATCAAGAGATGCACAAGGAATGCGGTTGACACATCTGAAAGTGACAGGTGGTTCGCTGCGGGTAAAGATGGTTTTAAAAGAAGAAGAAAAAGTGGATCAAATCCGTATTTATTCCGGTTCGTCTTATCGGACAACAGAGGAGGTGGAAGCCGGAAGAATCTGTGTGATTACCGGACCGGATACGACTCGTGCCGGAGAAGGACTTGGTGCAGAATCAGAAGCAGCAGCTCCGATGCTGACACCAGTGCTGAATTATCAGATTGAACTGCCGGAGGGCTGTGATGTCCATGGTATGTTTTTAAAGTTAAAACAGTTGGAAGAAGAGATTCCGGAGCTGCATATTGTTTGGGACAGACAATTAAATGAAATTCATGCTCAGGTTATGGGAGAGGTACAGATTGAGATTTTAAAAAGCATGATTTTGGAACGATTTCAAGTTGATGTAGAATTTGGAACGGGAAATATTGTGTATAAAGAGACGATTGCAGAACCGGTGGAGGGGGCAGGACATTTTGAACCGCTCCGCCATTATGCAGAAGTCCGTCTTGTACTGGAACCGCTTCCCTCCGGAAGTGGACTTGTTTTTTCATCGAATTGCAGTGAGGATGTGCTAGAGCGCAATTGGCAGAGACTGATTATGACGCATTTGGAAGAAAAAGCGCACAAGGGAGTTCTGACCGGTTCTGAGATTACGGATATGAAGATTACGTTGATTAATGGAAGGGCGCACCAGAAACATACAGAAGGTGGTGATTTCAGGCAGGCAACGTATCGTGCTGTACGACAAGGTTTGAAGAAAGCAAAGAGCATTTTACTGGAACCGGTTTATGAATATCAGTTGGAAATTCCGGCAGAGCAGGTTGGACGTGCTATGACAGATTTGCAGAGAATGCATGCCGTCTTTGAACCGCCAAAGATGGAAGTGGATATGGCAATCTTAAAAGGGACGGCTCCGGTTGTCACTATGCGGGATTATCAGCGGGAGATGATTGTGTATACAAGGGGACATGGAAGGTTGTTCTGTTCTCTGAAAGGCTATGAGCCGTGTCACAATGCAGAAGAGGTTATCGATTCCTGTGGATATGATTCGGAGGCGGATACGGAAGAACCGACAGGGTCTGTATTTTGTTCTCACGGATCCGGATTTTATGTAAAATGGAATCAGGTCGAGGAATATATGCACACGGAAAGCCGTGAAAAAGCAGTGTCAAAAGAAAAACAGACAGTTGTTTATGAGTTGCCTCCTGTGATTGACGAAGAAGAATTAAGAATGATTTTTGAGAGGACATATGGTCCGATGAAACGGGAGAGGAATGTGTTTGCCAAACGTGTGCAGGCACCGGAACCTTCTGTGAAACGCCCCAAAAAGCAGACGGATGAGAAAGAATATCTGTTGGTGGACGGATATAATATCATCTTTGCGTGGGAAGATTTGAAAGAGTTGTCAGAAATTAATATTGAAGCTGCCAGAATGAAATTGATGGATATCCTGAGCAACTATCAGGGGTATCGGAAACAGACATTGATTCTGGTGTTCGATGCTTATAAGGTACCGGGGAATGTGGGAGAAGTTCAAAAATATCACAATATTCATGTGGTGTATACGAAAGAAGCAGAAACTGCCGATCAGTATATTGAGAAGACAGTACAGGAAATCGGGAAGAAATATCATGTGACAGTGGCGACATCCGATGCGTTGGAGCAGATGATTATTCTCGGACAGGGAGCGCAACGAATTTCAGCGAAAGGGCTGTTGGAGGAAATTTTGACAGTCAATCAAGAGATTCGAAGAGAGCATTTGAATCGTCAGCAAAATACGGCATCACAATATTTGTTTGAGAGTCTTCCGGAGGAGATGGCAAATCTGATGGACGAGGTAAGGCTTGGAAGAATTGAATTTGATGAGATAGGAAAGAGATATGAGGAAAAAAACAGGGGCAATTGACCTGACAACAGGCAATGAGATGAGAGCGATTGTAGTATTTGCACTGCCTTTGATCGCAGGCAATTTATTTCAACAGTTATATAATTTGATGGATACGATGATCGTGGGAAAATTTATCGGTGCAGATGCGCTGGCCGCAGTCGGTTCTTCGTATATGACGATGAACTTTCTTACTTCAATCATTATCGGACTTTGTATGGGGAGCGGGATTGTATTTTCCTGGTTTTACGGCTCAAGACAGAGAGAAAAGCTGGAACAAAGTATGTTTCAGTCTTTTCTGTTTATTTTGGCGGTTACTGTAATGATCACGGGTGCCAGTCTTTTATTTCTTGACCAGCTGCTGCATCTTTTGAATATCGAATCGAGTATCTTTCAGATGACAAGAGCATATTTATTTATCATTATCTGTGGTATGGGATTTGTGTTTTTATATAATTATTTCACCGCCGTACTTAGAAGTATGGGAAATTCGTTTACGCCACTGATTTTTTTGGTGATTTCGTCGGTGATCAATATCGTATTGGATTATATATTTGTAGTTCCGCTTCAGATGGGAGTATCCGGAGCAGCTTATGCCACGGTCATCGCGCAGGCAGTATCGGCAGCAGGAATTGCAGTCTATACACTGTGGAAGGTAAAAGAGGTAAGTATTTCCAAGCGGATGCTAAAAGGCAAGAGAGAATTGTTCTGTATGATCGTGAATCAGTCACTTTTGACAAGCGTGCAGCAGTCGATTATGAATTTCGGTATTTTGATGGTACAGGGTTTGGTGAACAGTTTCGGCGTGATTGTCATGGCTGGTTTTGCAGCTGCTGTGAAAATTGACAGTTTCGCATACATGCCGGTGCAGGACTTTGGGAATGCATTTTCCACCTATGTGGCACAAAACCGTGGAGCAGGAAAGATGGAACGTATCGAAAAAGGGAAAAATTCTGCATTGAAATTGATTGTCGGTTCCTGTGTGGTCATTTCCACACTGGTTGTCCTGTTTGCGGGACCTCTCATGCGTTTATTTATTGATGCATCTGAGACACAGGTCATTTTTGAAGGGGTTCGCTATTTGCGGATTGTATCTCCTTTTTACTGTCTGATCGGATTTTTATTTTTACTGTATGGTCTTTACAGAGGAATTGGGAAACCACAGTTTTCTATTGTATTGACAATAATTTCGCTGGGGACACGTGTCCTTTTGGCATACGTCCTTTCTGCAATCCCGGCAGTCGGAATTGTGGGAATCTGGTGGGCAATCCCAATTGGATGGTTCCTTGCAGATACAGTCGGGTTTCTCTATTATCATTTTATGAAAAAATAGATATTTTTCAGGAGCCACACATATACTACTATAAAAGTATATGTGTGGCATTTTTATGGAAAAGAAAACATTCATAAATCGCATGGCAGATGCGGCAAATATGCCGAAAGATGTAGTGCTGGGTGTCCCGATTCTCACCATGACCGGACAGAACGAAGTGAGTGTGGAAAATTATAGAGGCATTATTGAATACACCGACTTATTAATTCGCATACAGACAAAAATCGGTCAGATTAAAATTATTGGGAAATCACTTCAAATTGACTATTACACAAATGATGAGATGAAAATTACCGGTCGTATCACTTCAATAGAATATCATTAAGGGGGATAAGGAGTGTTAAATACAATCATTCGATATATACAAGGGTATCTGCTTATACAGGTAACCGGATATTCCCCGGAGCGATTCTTAAATTTGTGCAGCCGTAAGCAAATCTATCTGTGGGGGCTTGAGCCAAAAGAAAACAGCTATGAGATGTTTATTACTATCCGGGGATTTAGAAAATTAAAACCGATCCTGAAAAAGACAAGGACAAAGGTGACAATTTTAAATCGGCTTGGACTGCCGTTTTTTTTTCACAAGTATCGAAAACGAAAGGTATTTTTTTTCGGGATACTCTTTTGTGTGATATTTATTTATGTCATGTCTTTATTTGTATGGAATATACATATTGAAGGAAATTTCACAAGGACAGATGAGGTTATTTTGGAGTTTCTGGAGTCCAAACACATTGAACATGGAATGTTAAAAAAGAAAGTGAATTGTGAGCGTATCGTAAAAGATATCAGAAAAGAATTTGATGATATCGTGTGGGTGTCCGCATATGTGACCGGAACCAGACTGATGATTCAGGTCAAAGAAAATACAGACACATTCCCGATGGAGGCTGCAAAAGAAGAGCCGCCGAATGACATTGTGGCCGAGAAGGACGGACGGATTACGAGTATCGTCACAAGAAATGGAGTTCCTCTTGTCAAGCCGGGCGATGAAGTAAAAAAGGGGGACATATTAGTCTCCGGAAAAGTCGAAGTAAAAAATGATGCAGGAGAAGTTGTCAATTATCACTACCAGAATGCAGATGCAGATATTGAGGCGGAAACTACTCTGGAATATGAAAATGAGCATCGTTTCTCTCACTCGGAAAAAAAGTATACGGATGCTAAGAAAAAAGCTTTTTATATCAAGATCGGAAACTATTTCGGCATTTTGGGAGGGTGGAAGAACCATTATCAGGAAGCGGAGATCTATACAAGTGAGTGGCCTTTGAAAATCGGGGAGCATTTTTACATTCCCATATCATTTGGAGTTAAAGAAATCCGCCAGTATGAATCAAAAGAAAAAGTATACACACAAGAAGAAATGAGGATACTTTTAAGCGAGGAGTTTCAGTTGTTCTGCAAGGAACTGGAAGAAAAGAAAATAGAGATATTGCAGAAAGATGTGAAGATTTATTTACAAGAAAATAGTGCAAAAGCCAAAGGAACGCTCCGAATTCAGGAGAAAATTGGTCAACACAACGAAACGGAAATGATTGATTTCTAGTGATTTTCTGTGATACAATAAAAAAGATTACGAAAATAGAAAGGGATAGGCAAATGAGTATACTGGAAGAATTCATTGAAATACCTGTTGCACATGAAAAGAATATATTCGGGCAGTTTGATGCATTTGCAAAGAAGATAGAACGTACTTTACAAGTGACATTAATCGCACGGGATGGACATACGAAAATTTTAGGAGAAGCCCAGCGTGTGAATCAGGCAAAACGAGTGCTGGAGCAGCTTGCGGAGCTGTCAAAGCGAGGCAACACCATTACAGAACAGAATGTAGACTATGCGATTTCACTGGTCTTTGAGGACAATGAAAAGGGAATCGTAGAGATTGATAAGGATATTATCTGTCATACTTTGCAGGGGAAACCAATTAAGCCGAAGACGCTCGGGCAGAAGAAATATGTGGATGCAATCCGAAAGCAAATGATCGTATTCGGACTTGGACCTGCGGGAACCGGAAAGACATACCTTGCGATGGCAATGGCAATTACGGCGTTTAAAAACAACGAAGTGGGAAGAATCATCTTGACACGTCCGGCTATTGAAGCGGGAGAAAAACTTGGTTTTCTTCCGGGCGATCTGCAAAGTAAGATTGATCCGTACTTAAGACCATTGTATGATGCTCTGTATCAAATTATGGGGGCAGAGAGTTTTATCAAAAATTCCGAAAAAGGGTTGATTGAAGTGGCTCCTTTAGCGTACATGAGAGGGCGTACGCTAGACAATGCATTTATTATTTTGGACGAGGCACAAAATACGACACCTGCTCAGATGAAGATGTTTCTGACCAGAATCGGTTTTGGCTCAAAAGTGGTAATTACAGGAGACTCCACACAAAAAGACCTTCCATCCGGAATGGTGTCCGGATTGGATATTGCGACAAAAGTAGTTCGCAATATTGATGATATTACAATCTGTAATTTATCCAGCAAAGATGTTGTCAGACATCCTTTGGTGCAGAAGATTGTAAAAGCGTACGAAGAATTTGAACAAAAGAAAGAACGTCCGAGAGACAAAAGGAGAAAATAATGACTTTATTATTTGAAGAAGAGGGCAGTTTGAAGCTTTCGCTTCCTTGCGAAGAACTTGCGGTAAAAGTAATTGAGATGGCTTTGGATTATGCAAAATGCCCGTATGAGGCAGAGGTGAATCTGCTTTTGACAATGAATGATGAGATTCAGGAGATGAACCGTAATTTTCGTGGAATTGACCGCGCGACGGATGTACTTTCCTTCCCGATGGTAGACTATGAGACAGCAGGATCATTTTCTTTTCTGGAAGATGCCCTTGAGTATTTTAATCCGGAGAGCGGAGAGCTGATGCTTGGAGACATTGTCATTTCAAAAGAAAAAGTAGTTTCACAGGCAGAAGAATACGGACATTCCATTGAACGGGAATACGCTTTCTTGATTGCGCACAGTATGCTTCATCTGTTTGGTTTTGATCATATGGAAGAAGAAGAGCGGGCGGTGATGGAAAGAAAGCAGGCGGAAATATTAGAACGTCTGCAAATATTGCGTTAGCAGAAGGTAGTGAGGAGAGTTATGATAGAAAAACAAAAGAAAAACAATAGTTTCTTAATGCAGGGAATGATTCTCGCTGCTGCAGGAATTATTACAAGAATCATCGGGATTGCATATCGCATTCCGGTAACAAATATTTTGGGGACAGAAGGGCAGGGATTTTATGCCACTGCGTTTTCTATTTACAACATTGCACTGCTTCTGACTTCCTACAGTCTTCCGTTAGCAGTTTCAAAGCTGATTTCTGCAAGAGTGTCTAAAGGTGAGCGGAAAAATGCTATGCGTATTTTTAAAGGTGCACTTTGGTTTGCTTTTATCGTCGGGAGTGTTGTTGCCTGCATCGTTTTCTTTTTCTCAGATTTTATTGCGAAAACGATTATGTCCATGGAATTAAGCGCCTATGCACTTCGTGTGTTGGCACCGGGACTTCTGATTGTAGCTGTAATGGGAGTCTTACGTGGATTTTTCCAGGGAATGGGAACGATGATGCCAACTGCAATCTCGCAGATTTTAGAACAGATTGTCAATGCTGTCGTCAGTATTATCGGAGCAAGCTATCTGCTTGAGATGGGGAAAAAAGTGGCGGAAAAAGCGAGCAATGACTCTGTGGCATATGCATATGGAGCAGCAGGAGGAACGCTTGGAACGGTGTGCGGAGCGCTGTTTGGATTATTGTTCTTACTGTTTGTCTTGAAGATTTATTCGCCGACAATCAAAAAGCAGCTCAAACGAGATCGCAGCCTTAAAACAGAAGGGTATAGCGAGATTTACAAAATTCTCCTGATGACAATTGCTCCTGTTATTTTGAGTACGGCAATTTACAATATCAGTGAGACAATTGACATAGGAATGTTTGGAAGCATCATGGCGGCACAGGGACATTCTTTGGCAGAACGTTCGGACTTATTGGGACGTTTCAGTGGACATTACAATGTGTTGATCAACATTCCGCTTGCAGTGGCAAACGCACTAGGAGCATCTTTGATTCCAAGTCTTACAGCTGCGGTGGCAATCGGAAATAAAAAACAGATTCACAGTAAGATTTCAATGTCTATTCGATTTTCTATGATGATTGCCATTCCGAGTTTTGTAGGATTCCTTGTATTGGCGAACCCGATTTTAGCGTTGTTATTTAACGGAAATATCGATATTTCAGCGAACATGCTGAGACTTGGAGCAATCACAGTTGTATTTTATTGCATGTCTACTGTGACAAATGCAATTCTGCAGGGATTAAACAAGATGACAACACCGGTAAAACATGGCGCGATTTCCCTTTGTATCCATTTGGCCGGCCTGTTTATCATGCTTGTGATTTTTAAGATGGGAATTTATGCGGTTGTGGCAAGTAATATTATCTTCTCGCTTTCAATGTGTATTTTAAATGCACGTGCACTTAAGCGCGAGGCTGCTTATCATCAGGAGGTGGAGAAGACATTCCTGATTCCTGCTGTTGCAGCAGTTGTTATGGGAGTTGTTGCATTGATAATCTACTTCCTGTGTAATCTTGTGATGAGTCAAAATATTGCGGTGATCATTGCTTTGATTGTAGCTGTGGTTGTATATGGTGTGTCATTGCTGAAGTTTGGAGGTCTTTCCCAAGAAGAGATCTTAGCACTTCCAAAAGGAAGCACACTGCTTTCCTTGTTTCAAAAATTACATTTGGTAAAAGAGGAGTATGCATAAAATGAGACCAGTAAAAAAGGTGGCATTGTTACATGATTTATGCGGCGTTGGAAAAGCGGCGCTGACCAATATGGTTCCGGTTCTGAGTGTTATGGGGATTGAGGCTTGCCCAATTCCGACGATTTTACTATCCACCCATACAGGGGGATATGGAAAACCTGCCATGGAAAAGATATCGACAACATATATTCGGGAATGTGCGGATCACTATGTTGCAAATCAGGTGACGTTCGATTTGATATTTGTCGGATATTTAGGCAGTGAGGGTATGATTGAAGCAGTTGAATATTTTCTTTCCTGCTTTCCCGACACAGAAGTTATTATTGATCCGATCATGGGAGATCACGGCAGATATTATACAAATTTTGACAGCTCTTATGGCGAATCTATGAGACGGCTCCTTCCGTATGCAAGTATTATCATGCCTAATATTACAGAAGGATGTCTTCTCACCCAAACTTCCTACTCAGAAAATATGATACAGGAAACAATTCTTACAATTTGTCAGGATTTGGAAAAAGCCGGAGCAAAAAAAATTGTTATGACAAGCGTTCCCTGCACTTCTGGAAGAAAGGGAATTGTCCTCTACGAGAACGGAGAGATGCAACTGTTTGAAAAAGAGTGCCTTGCCTGTGAATACCACGGAACCGGGGATACGTTTGACGGTGTATTTGTGGGGGCATATTTAAACAATAAGTCACTTGAAGAATCATTAGAGCTTGCTCATGCATTTGTATATGCATGTATGAAAGAAAGCGAGCGTTATGATTATGAAGAACGAGAAGGATTGATCATAGAAAGAAATCTCTATATGCTTGTATAAAATAGAAAAGAAAACCAATACTGTATAATAAAAAGGAGTTGTCCTTATGAAAAAAAGATATGGTATTGGTTTTTTGATTGGAATGATCGTGTTTACGTTAGTTCTTGTATGTGCATATCAGTTGAGTTATGATCGTGCAATGCGTAAATTGGAGGCAAAACAAAAATCGATTCAGAAAAAGCAGGAAAACGTAATAGAGACAAAAGGATCTGCTCAAAAAGAAGAAGGGTATTTTATCAAAGAGAAAGACGGCTATATTATCGTATATCTATCCGATGAAAAGACGGTCTATGAATATACGACAATTGAAATACAGTATCTGCCGGAGCGGATTCAAGAGGAAGTAAAAAAAGGGAAAAAGGCAGATACTATCGGAGAAGTTTACGGATTCTTAGAAAATTATTCCAGTTAAAATATTTTACTGCGCCGGAATAGATAGTAGACTTCAAAAAGAATATAGTGTAATATAAGAGAAGTATTAGAAGGAAGGAACAAAAGAAAATGACAGACGAAAAAATTCAGCGAATTAATGAACTATATAAAAAATCCAAAACAGTCGGACTGACCGATGCAGAAAAAAAAGAGCAGAAAGTGTTAAGAAGAGAATTTGTTGATTCTTTCAAGCGAAATCTGCGGGGACAGTTAGATAATATCTCTATCCAGGAATTGGACGGTTCGATTACAAATCTTGGTGAGAAATATGGAAACAAAAAGGGACATTAGAGCACGCATTTTAGAAAAGCGAACGCATATGACTCAGGAAGAATGGGAGTTCAAAAGCGATCTCATTTTGAAACGTTTGATGGAACACCCATTCTTTGTGGAAGCAAGAGAGATTTATTGCTACATGGATTACCGTCGTGAAGTCGGTACTCGCCGTATCATAGAAAAAGCATGGGAACTGAACAAAAAGACAGCGGTTCCGAAAGTATGTGGAGATGATATGGAATTCTATTATGTGCAAAGGTTTGATGAGCTTGAAAAAGGATATTCAGGCATTTGGGAACCTGTCACGAAAAAGAAGGCGAAAGGTGACTCGGTGCTTGTGCTCTTACCTGGAAGTGCGTTTGACCGGAATCGGAACCGGATCGGATATGGAAAAGGATTTTATGATAAATATCTCATAAAGCATCAGCAATATCGAACACTTGCTCTTGCGTTTGAATTTCAGGTAGTGGATTCCATTCCCACAGACAGTTATGATATTCGACCGGACGGAATTATTACGGAGGAGACTTATTATGTTTGAAGAATTACCAAAAGACCCTATGCTCCTGTTGAGTGTAATCAACACTAAACTGCGGGATTATTATTCCAATTTGGATTTGCTTTGTGAGGAACTTCAGATTGACCGGAAAACCTTGACAAAGCGACTTGCAGAGATTGACTATGAATATGATCCGGCACAGAATCGGTTCATATAATAAATTACGAAAGGATACATATACATTGAAAAATATAGAGACTTATTTAGAGACAATCGATATAACAAATGAGGCGCCGGTTAATGAGCCGGAGCGCCAATATTATTTTATGAAAAAGGCACGTGCTTATGTGAAACAGATATCAGATGAACTGCAAAGACCATTGACGTTTTGTGTGACAACATTCGGATGTCAGATGAATGCAAGGGATTCAGAAAAACTTGTCGGTGTGCTCGAACAGATTGGATATGTGGAGGAACCTGATGAAGACAAAGCGGATTTTGTCATTTACAATACATGTACAGTACGTGAAAATGCAAATATGCGTGTTTACGGACGTCTTGGTCAGCTGAAACATGTCAAAAAATCCAATCCACACATGATGATCGGACTTTGCGGATGCATGATGCAAGAACCGGAAGTTGTAGAAAAATTAAAGAAAAGTTATCGCTTTGTAGATTTGATTTTCGGAACACATAATATTTATAAATTTGCAGAACTTATTGCCACTCGTTTCGAGTCAGAGAGAATGGTCATTGATATCTGGAAAGACACAGATAAGATCGTAGAAGATCTTCCAAGTGAGCGCAAGTTTTCGTTCAAATCCGGAGTCAATATCATGTTTGGATGTAATAATTTCTGCAGCTATTGTATCGTTCCATATGTCCGCGGACGTGAGCGGAGCCGAAATCCAAAAGATATTATCCGGGAGATTGAAACACTTGTTGCCGACGGTGTTGTGGAAGTGATGCTGCTTGGACAGAATGTCAATTCTTATGGGAAAAATTTGGATGAGCCGATGACTTTTGCAGAGCTTTTACAGGAAATTGAAAAAATTGAAGGGTTGGAACGAATTCGTTTCATGACCTCCCATCCAAAAGATTTATCCGATGAATTGATTGAGGTGATGCGTCACTCTAAGAAGATCTGTAAACATCTGCACCTTCCGGTTCAGTCAGGAAGTACTGAGATTCTGAAAAAGATGAATCGGCATTATACAAAAGAGCAGTATTTGGAGTTGGTACGCAAAATTAAAGAAGCAGTGCCGGATATTTCGCTGACAACTGATATCATTGTCGGATTCCCAGGCGAGACAGAGGAAGATTTTCTGGAGACAATGGATGTCGTGAAAAAGGTTCGCTATGACAGTGCATTTACATTCATCTACTCTAAACGGACCGGAACACCTGCTGCTATTATGGAGAATCAGATATCTGACGATGTTGTGAAAAATCGTTTTGACCGTCTGTTAAAAGAAGTTCAGGAGATTTCCGCAGAGGTGTGCAGTGTACACGCAGGAACTACACAGCCTGTTTTGGTAGAATCCATGAACGATCATGACGACTCACTTGTGACAGGTCGTCTGAGCAATAACATCTTGGTTCATTTTAAGGGAGATGAAAGTCTTATCGGGAAAATTGTTGATGTGAACCTGAAGGAATGTAAAGGATTTTATTATCTTGGAGAAATGAAATAACTTCCAACTATAATTTTTGAAAAAGCGTCCAAACTATGTAATATGGAAATTACATGGGAAGGACGTTTTTTAATGAAAAAACTCAGTGAATATTTATTTTTATGGACGCTTGGAGGGACCCTTTACTACACGTTTGAGATGATTTTTCGCGGTTTTTCGCATTGGTCTATGTTTTTGCTTGGAGGATTTTGTCTGTTGTTTTTTGGAGTACAGGGGATGGCAGTAAAATGGAGTGATCCACTTTGGATGCAGGTACTTCGGTGCACGATATTCGTGACTGCCGGAGAGTTTATCACAGGAATAATCGTCAATAAATGGTTGGGCTGGGCTGTCTGGGATTACAGTGATCAGCCATTTCAGCTGTTCGGTCAAATCTGTCTTCCGTTTACAATTATTTTCTCCGGGCTGTGCGCACTTGGGATTTTTTTGAGCGGTTATCTGCTGTATTGGATTTATGGAGAGGAGAAACCGAAATATCATGTGCTCTAGAAAAGCATTGAAACGAATTGTTTTGGAATTGAGATAAGGTTTTTGGTACAGCAGTAATGATTGTATGTAGGAGACTGCCACGACAAACGCATGAATGAATAAATTATGAACACCCTGTCCGGATTTTTTGATA
>ENA-OOZR01000045-OOZR01000045.1-human-gut-metagenome-genome-assembly--contig:-NODE-45-length-132830-cov-35.259981_pt1 | contig 132830 bp, 143 predicted proteins | sample MGYA00241045_ERZ501406 | MGnify/ENA primary metagenome ERZ501406 (study PRJEB25962, sample SAMEA2042920) | human gut metagenome | biome: human gut; feature: human-associated habitat; material...
AGAATATGGCAGAAGAAGTTGTATTAATGAAAGGAAACGAAGCCATCGCCCATGCAGCCATCCGCTGCGGCGCCGACGGATACTTCGGTTACCCTATTACCCCCCAATCAGAGGTATTGGAAACACTCGCCGAACTGAAACCGTGGGAAACCACCGGTATGGTAGTGCTTCAGGCAGAGAGTGAAGTGGCAGCTATCAATATGGTATACGGTGGCGCCGGAAGCGGAAAAATGGTAATGACCTCTTCATCCAGCCCCGGTGTCAGCCTCAAGCAGGAAGGTATCTCCTACATTGCAGGAGCCGAATTGCCGTGTCTGATTGTAAATGTAATGCGCGGCGGTCCCGGACTGGGAACCATCCAGCCAAGCCAGGCCGACTATTTCCAGACCGTGAAAGGCGGCGGCCATGGCGACTATCGCCTTATCGCCCTCGCCCCCGCTTCCGTACAGGAAATGGCAGACTTCGTAAGTCTGGGCTTCGAGCTTGCCTTCAAGTACCGCAATCCGGCTATCATCCTTGCCGACGGCGTAATCGGACAGATGATGGAGAAGGTAGTTCTTCCCGCACAGAAGCCGCGCCGTACGGATGCCGAAGTTATCGAGCAATGTCCGTGGGCCACTACCGGCAGAACCAACGGCCGCAAGCCCAACGTCATCACTTCTCTGGAACTGAAACCGGAAGAGATGGAGAAGAACAACATCCGTTTCCAGGCCAAATACAAAGAAATCGAAGAGAACGAGGTACGCTTTGAAGAGATTCACTGCGAGGATGCCGAATACCTAATTGTAGCTTTCGGCTCCATGGCGCGTATCGGCCAGAAAGCCATGGAAATGGCGCGCGAAGAAGGCCTCAAAGTCGGAATGCTTCGTCCCATCACTCTGTGGCCGTTCCCAACCAAAGCCATTGCCGCATACGCCGACAAGGTAAAAGGCATACTGGTTACCGAGCTGAATGCCGGACAGATGATTGAGGATGTCCGCCTCGCCGTAAACGGTAAGGTGAAAGTAGAGCACTTCGGACGTCTCGGCGGCATCGTTCCCGACCCGGACGAGATTGTAGAGGCGCTTGCCAAATTAAAAATCGAGGGTTGAGAATCAAGAAGTCTCAGCCAACTCTATTTTTATTTTTAATTTTTAATCCTCAACTCTCAAATTAAGAAATGAATCCTGACAAAATAAGAAACGTACTGAATATTCTCTTTCTGATACTTGCCCTGGCATCTATCATCGTGTACATTGTAGCAAGGGACGACTTCAAACTGTTTATATACGTTTGCGGCGCAGCTATATTTGTAAAGCTTATGGAGTTTTTCATACGGTTCACCAACAGATAAGGAGAAGTGATTATGACAAAAGAAGATATTATCAAACCCGAAAACCTGGTTGCCAAGAAACCGACTCTGATGAACGATAATCCCATGCACTACTGCCCGGGATGCAGCCACGGCGTGGTTCACAAACTGATTGCCGAAGTAATCGAAGAAATGGGACTGGAAGATAAGGCCATCGGCATCTCCCCCGTGGGATGTGCCGTGTTTATCTACAACTATATAGATATCGACTGGCAGGAAGCCGCCCACGGACGCGCTCCCGCCCTTGCCACTGCCATTAAGCGCCTGTGGCCGGACCGTCTGGTATTCACCTATCAGGGCGACGGCGACCTGGCATGTATCGGTACGGCCGAAACCATCCATGCGCTGAACCGCGGTGAGAACATCACCATCATCTTCATCAACAACGCCATCTACGGTATGACCGGCGGACAGATGGCCCCCACTACCCTTGTGGGCATGAAAACCTCTACCAGTCCTTACGGACGTGACGTACACCTGCACGGTTATCCGCTGAAAATGGCCGATATAGCCGCCCAACTGGAAGGTACGGCATACGTAACCCGCCAGAGCGTAGATACGGTTCCCGCTATCCGCAAGGCAAAGAAAGCCATCCGCAAGGCGTTCGAGAACTCCATGGCAGGCAAGGGTTCCAACCTCGTGGAAATCGTTTCCACCTGCAACTCCGGCTGGAAGATGTCTCCGGAGAAATCAAACAAATGGATGCAGGAGCACATGTTCCCCTTCTATCCATTGGGTGACTTGAAAGATAAACAATGATGCTAAAAACAGAAGAACAATGAAAGAAGAAATCATTATAGCAGGCTTCGGCGGACAAGGCGTATTGTCCATGGGAAAGATTCTGGCATATTCCGGACTGATGGAAGGCAAGGAAGTTACCTGGATGCCGGCCTACGGACCGGAACAGCGTGGTGGTACGGCAAACGTTACCGTAATCGTGAGCGACGAGAAAATCTCCTCGCCCATCCTGAGCAAGTATGATGCGGCTATCATCCTGAACCAACCTTCACTGGAGAAGTTCGAGAGCAAAGTAAAGCCGGGCGGCATACTTATCTACGATGGCTACGGCATCATCAATCCGCCTACCCGCAAGGATATACACATTTACCGCATCGACGCCATGGATGCAGCCAATGAAATGAACAACGCAAAGGCTTTCAATATGATTGTGCTTGGCGGACTGCTGAAGATTGCTCCCATCGTAACGCTGGAGAATGTTATCAAGGGATTGAAAAAGACACTCCCCGAACGTCACCACCACTTGATACCCATGAATGAAGAGGCTATCAAACGCGGTATGGAGCTGATTAAAGAGGTCTGAAAAAACAGACCGTCCGTTTGAGGTAAACAGATGGTCTGTCAGCCCCGAACGGACGATGCGTTCAGTATAAACGGATGATGTATTTCAAAGCGATACATCATCCGTTTTTCATTGCCCTCATATCACCAATGGTCAGGCATATCGGAATAGTCCGTCAGTTTTGTGCAATCTCCGAAGCAACGTACATATTCTTGCAGTGCAACGAACTCGGTCGGGTAGTCTCCGCGTTCATACAAGTGTACCTTTTTATTACCTATCACGGTATAAGGCGATTCGCCCTCTACGTTCAATGAACCGCTAAACGCCGATTTCACATTCATAAGTTTCCGATTATTATCAAAGAGCATTGCGGGAATAGCCGTCAAAGCCGTACAACTCGAGAAAGTGCCTTCCACCTGCTCCAGTCGGGAATTCTGCCTGAACAGATTATCGGGAAGTGACGTCAGCGCTTTGCATCCGGCAAATGCGTAAGACATGTCCTCTGCAAGCGGGCAACCGGCAAACAGAGTTTCCGGAACGGCCTGCAAGGATTCGCACTGTTGAAACACGCCCAGCCCGCCTCTGTGACTGCTATCGCGCAGCCAATTCATGCCGAAATAAAGAACTTTGTCGCAGTTGGCAAACAGAGTCGGCGGAATACTCTTCAAACTTGTACACTGGCTGAAAGTACCCTCAAATGATGTCACCTCCGTATTATCGGCAAAGAGGTTTGCGGGGATACTCTCCAAAGAAGTACACAGAGCGAATGTGGTGGAAAAATTCGTCACAGCCTTACATCCGCTGAAAAGGTCTTCGGGTATCTGCCTGAGTAATCCGCACTCTATAAAAGTCCGCTGGAAAGAAACGGCTTTCGTGCAATTCTTGAATAATCCTGCCGGAATACTCTTCAGTTTTTTGCAATCACCGAACGTATAGTCAAAGCTGGTGGCATTTACCGCATATTTAAAGAAATCATCGGGAATGGACTCGATAGCCGTACCGGTAAAACTACCGCCATAAGGCTCCACGCCGAAGTGCTCCATGCCCCGGAATGCACCTTCCGTATCGGCAGCTATCGACTTCAAACTGCTAAAGCCGGAAAGCATAATCCGTGTCAGTCCGGTATATCCCCACTGCTTGATTGACAGCAATGTGTTTTCTCTTGCTTCGCGGACATCCGCCACCAGGTCAAGCGAAGTGAGTACACCCGAAAAACGCACTTCATACGTGGTGGCAACGTTGGTTTCATATTGATGACTGACCCCGTACATATTCCAGCCTTCCACCTTCTCTACCGTGCCGTCTCCCCAGTCGACCGTACCTTTCAGATAATCATCACAGAAAGGCAGGTAAACCTTAAAGTCGTTCGCCCTATTGGCACTTACCTCCAGCACCAAATCATGCCTGCTTTCCTGCACGGCAGTTGTGGCAGTTTCCATCATGTAAGCGCCCGCAGCGTCTCCGGCACTATGAACCGGAAGCATGTACAGGTAATAGGTCGTGGCAGGAAGCAGACCGTCAAAATTCAGGGCAAACTCCTCCGCCCCGTCGGACAAGGAAAGCTCTTGCGACCGGTTGCGGTCGGCAAGAAACTCTTCCACTTCCTTTTCCGACCGCAGCCGAGTGTCCGAAAGTCCGTAATACACATGGTGCACCTGACCGTTTGTCCCAAACCGGAACACCAGTCCGCCTACTTCCGACTGTGTATCGAGCAATTGACACACGGCTCCCCGTTCCTGCCTCAGCACTACAACAGCCAACTGCTCATTGTCGTGCGTCATAAAACGCAGAATGTTCCTCCGTTCCTTATCCAAAATGTTTGGGAACACCTCCAGTTCCAACTGGCTGTTTTCATCCGGAGTACACATCAATGCCCCTCGAATGGCGGCAACGTATTCCTCGCCCTCTTCTTCACCCGGCAACTCCAGCGCTATCGCAGGCTCTTCCATCAGATTCGATTTGAAGTTTACGAAGAAGCGACCAGAAGCCACAGCAGGCAGAACCACCTCTTGCTCTTCTACCGTCACATACGGCGCTTCACCATCATAAGTAGGCTCCTGGTTGACGGGGACATCACCCGATTCAGTAACCGCCTTTTGCTCTATTATAATGGTAATGCTGCTTCCGCATGTTATCCTGATATAAGCCTTGCGGTCGGCACCCGTATAATTCTTACGGACAAATACGGTTATCGTATATTCGCCTGCCGCATTGCCGCTGTACTTGTCGAGAGTGACCCAACTCACACTGCTTCCTTCCGCTTTGGTAGATGCCTCCGTCACCTCCGCTGTCCAAGCACCGTCTGTCGTGAAATGTATGTCGCCATCGGTAGTCGTTTCGTCAGCAAAGATGGTCTGACCGGGAGCCGTCCCTTCTATAAGACGTATGCCGGAGTTTTCTTCCTCTTCCGTACACCCCGCCAGCATGCAGATACAGACCAGAAAAATAAAAAGTTGAAGTTTGTTCATCATTCCATATTTATTACTGTTAATCAATTAATTATAAGGACAAACTCCCGTATCGCGCATCTTGCATCTGGAGTTTGTAATCTTGCATATCCCCCTTCCGTTGATTACATCATCGGTCAGATTTTCACAAGTCACTTTATACTTACCTTTCCCTCCCGAATTGCCGGTAGCGGAAAGGACTATATAAAGAATGAGCAGCGCAACTGCCACGAATATCAGAATCCAGGTGATAGTGAACACCGCATAGGTAGTCAATACCATATATCCACACCGCCATGCAATCTGTTTTCTGCCTTCGGGTGCGGCACTGCGTATCTGATACCAGGCATAACCGATGAGGGCAAGCACGGATATGCCCACCAGCCAGCCGATTACCGCCTCACCGTCCGAACCCCAGAACTGCGACAGTACGGCAACCACACCCAGCACAGCACCTATCCAGTAATAGCTATTCGACTCCGGCACAACGTCCACTCCGGACATCTCACGGAGATGCTTGGGGACGAAACCGTTCCATTTCGTAAAAGACAAGATTACCGCCACAAAAGACAAGATGACAAGCAACAGCAAACCGCCGAACAAACCTGCCAGGTTTACCGCTACGTCGTAGAACAGTCGCCACCTTTCCGCTTTCCTGTTTTCCGCACGACTGCAACGCACGATACGGCGTATCACGCGCCAAACCGGATACACCAGCGTCAACGCTACAAACGTACCTGCAAACCAATACATCTGTGTATCCGTAGGCGTCTTATCTATAAAAAGCCCCACACTGCAAAGCAGACCCACCATCATCATTACAAACCCCAGCACCCCGGTTACAATCAATGTGCGGAGAGAACGGAAGCTGAATGAGGATACAATCTCCGTACCTGCCTTCTTATTGAACCAACCTTTTACTTTACCGAACCTCAAAAACAAAAGACATGAGAAAACAAAGCCGAACAGACCCAATATTTGAGAAAGCAAAGCCAATAATATGATTATAGTTTCCATAATATTTTGTCTATTATCATTCGTAATAAGTAATGCTACGTTCCGCAATGCCATAGGGCTGTCCGTTAAGGGTTATCACCATGAGTGTCCAGTTGCCCCGGTCGTCCGTTTCCGGATAATCGTAAGACACCTTATTATCATCGGAAGATACGCAGGTTTCCAGCCAGCCTTTTTCGTTATAGGTATACTCCTTTACGGTGAGATAATCGTCCATCTCGCTGTAAGCGGACTCTTTCAGCACACGCCCCAGAGCGTCTTTCACAACATAATCGCGTTCCGTATCACCATGCTCTATGCAATTGCCATCCACATACTCTGTCTTTGAAGCATCCACCGGATACTCACTGGTAGTCTTGTCGCCGCCGATATACATGTCTTCGATTGTACTTGCCAGCTTGCCGTCCCGATAAACATATCTGCGGTCGGTTAGCAGTTCACCGTTCTGAAAGAGTTTCTCATTGCTGACATTCCCGTCCCGATAGGCATAGACCGTAATGTATTTGACGGCGTCCACCACACTCACCACAGAATCGAGCTGCCCGGCAGCATTATAAATCCGGGTATCTTCTTTCGGAAAGAAATCCGTTTCACGATAAGAATCCGGTTTGCCGTCCTTTACTGTTTCATTGCCCTGAGACTTCGCGTTGTAAATCAAGGTTTGCACCTTATGCACTTTGCCGTTCAGTCCTTCTTTGTCCGTACCGTTGCCGTTTTGTGTGGATACACCACCACAGGCTGCCAGCACAATAAGTGCCGCCGCCATTAAAAGCCTGTTCATAGTTGTTTGCCTTTAAGATTAAAGAAGTTTGTTTCTATCAGAAGCCGTAAGCCTGCTTACGTATAGCCATATAATCTTTCTCTGCCAGAAATACAATCTTGGCAAATTCCGTAAAGTCGTAGGTATGGCAGTTGATGTACACCGGAGCTCCTTCGCTATGGCAAGGTACGCCGGCTTGAACCATCTGTCCGGGAGCATATTCGGCTTTCAAAGAGCTGTTATAAGAATTACCATTGAAAGGGTTCAACTGACCGAGTTCAATCAAATGGTCGTTGGCCTTCATCAAGGCGAAATACAGACGGGTATCTTTCAGCGGATATTCGCCTTCGGCACATTGACGTTTGGTTTCACGTACTACAATATCCCGTTTGGGAGTGACCGTAACCCTCACAATTATACTGCCCGCCTCTCTGCCGGCATGATATTCCGCCACTTTAGCACCCGTTATCTGAAAATCAGGGTAGACATCTCCCGTACAGACAATTTCACGTCCGACAAGTTTCTCGCCTTCTTCCGCCGCCTTCTGATAACTCTTGGCAGCATATTCATCAAACTCTTTCAGTTTCTTCTGATACCGGTCCAAATCATCCTCCTTACGCAAGCTTTCGTCCAATGCTTTTTTCTTGGCAGCCACCTCTGCAAATATCGCGGGCACACGGCCCAAAGGCGCATCGCTACTTGCAGCCGAACCCGAAGCGGCTCCACCGCCGCATGCCGACAACACAACCAGTCCGCAGAACATTGCGGATAAAGTTATAACCGTAAACTTTTTCATACTATTGAATTATTTAAATGAGTAATGTTGTCAGCATTTACGGATAGGGATTATCCCTTTGGAGATAGCTGTCATAATGAGGTCGGCCACATTACGTGCATCCAGCTTGTCCATCAGATGACGGCGGTGCGTATCAACCGTATTGGTAGAGACACAAAGTTCCTGAGCTATTTCCTGCGTGTTCTTGCCCTCGGATATCCGTTTCAGTACATCAAGTTCGCGCAAGGTCAGTTCCTCACGCCGCCCTTCGTCCGAACGCCGCATCTGTGCACGCACATGCTCGGCATAAGGGCAATAGTAAGTTCCGCCATCCAACACCCGGCGAATGGCTTCGGCTATTTTCGTAGAATCGATGGATTTAAACAAGATACCGTCTACTGCACTTTGAATCAAATCTTTGATAAACCAGATTTCTTCGTGCATGGTGTTAACAATGATGCGTGCCCGCGGGTCTTTCTCCCGTATCCGCACAATGATGTCCATCCCGGATATGTCGGGTAGTTCCATATCCAGCACGAAAAGATTGAAACGTTGAGATGCGATAAGATGCAATGCCTCCTGTCCCGACGATGCAGTACATACGTTTTTTATTTCCGGTAGCGAACATTCTACTATCCGCTTCAAACCTTGAAGCACCAAATCATGGTCATCCACCAACAAAATGCGTATATCTCTTTCTTTCATCAACCTATCTTTGTGTTCTGAATTATGTTGCAAAGAAATAGCATTTATCAATATGCGGCATCATCAAAAATAGTGATTTTACTCTCCGGCATACCGGTTTTCCATTAAATGGATAACGATATTTCAAGCTTGAACTTTTGGCTTCCGTCCTGAATATCCGTGGTAAACAAACCACCGACGGCTTTGGCGCGTTCTTGAATGGTAGTAAGCCCGATGCCCTTTCCCCGCACCTCGTCACCACAGTAATTTTTACCGTTATTTGAAATTTGCAGAGTCAGCAACTTCCGTTTCAATGTAAGAGTCACATCTATCTCCGTCGCTCCGGAATGTTTCAGGATATTGGACAGCAACTCCTGCATGATGCGATAAACTTCATAAGACACCTCTTCGGGCACTTGGCTCCATTGAATCTCTTCATTTTCCTTACTGAACGCAAGTTGCACCGACGCAGGAAGGGCAAGCCCCTCCACATAGGCCTCCACCGTCTCGGCAAGGGTGGTAACCTGGAACTTAGGCGGCATCAGTTCGTGAGAAATACAGCGTACATCGCTGCGCACCTGCTCCAACAGAGCCAGAATCTCCCGTTTCGATTCGTCCGTAGGCTGCATGTACTGCATATTCATACCGATACCAAGCAGGTCGTTGCACACACCGTCGTGCAAATCCTTGGCAAGACGCGTACGTTCGCGCTCCAAACCGTCTATATAGCTTTGGGCAAGTTTCAATTCCTCCTCTTTCCTGATGCGCTTCCGCCGGAAGACATAATAGGCAGCCAGCAGCAGGAAAGCAGAAGAAGCCGCCACTGCCGCCACACTCCATTGCATCGTCTTAGCTTTCTGTTCCAAATGTTGCTGAGTGAGCCGCGCTATCTCAAGTTCCTTTTCCTGATTCTCGTATTTAATGGAGAGTTCCGACAATTCCGTCTCCACCTCTGCTTTATGCAGGCTGTCTGCCGTATGATAGGCCTTTGCGTAATACTCCATAGCCTCCGGATAGTTTTTCATTCCGGCATAGTTGCGTGCCATTCTCTCAAAAAGCCGGTCTACGGGAGTCTGCGAACTGCTGTCCCTCGCAGCCAGCATCCGTTTCTGGATATGCAGGCTCTCGCCATAGCGTCCCATTTTAGTCAGTATGTCACACAGACTTTCATGATACCCCTGCACTTCGGCATTGGTAGCGGGCAGTCCTGCCGCCACTTTATCGCCTTCCGCCATGTAATGATTGATGGAGTCGCGATTATCCAGCCTGTAATAGGCACTCAACAGATACGCTATGATTTTCAGTACGAATCTCGGCTTCTGCTGCTCCCGTGCTTTGGCAAGTACGGGATAAAGCAGTTGGGCAGCTTCCGCATAATTTTCCCTCAGCATGAAAATACTTCCCGCCGTAGCGGCAGCATACATCACCATGTCCATGTCATCACTCTTCTCCGATGCCTCCAACGCTTTCCGGATGTAATATTCGCCTTCTTTCAGCCGGGCGGTGTTCGTATAGAGAATGGCTATACTCGTCAGTAACTGTGTCCGTTCATCATAAGCCTCGCGATTATCAAGCAACGCCAATGCCCGGTTATAGCACACCAGCGCCGAATCGGGCATCTCCTTTCTACGGTATATCACGCCGACAGAGGAAAGCACGGAAGCTATCTCGACCTCGTCCCAATGCAAACGTCCGGCCTCTTCGAGCACAAAACGGAAACGCTTTAACGATTCGTCCAACTGCCCCGAAGAAAAATAAGCGTCTGCCAGATTATTCAACAGGTAAAGGTAAGGCTCGGCTTTATCCGTTGCGGCATATTTCAATCCCTGTTCGCAATAATACCGGGTACTGTCCGCCTGGCGATAGGCGTAGTATTCTCCCAAATGACAATAAGCCGCTGCAATGCTGTCGCGGTTCTTCTGGCTCATGCCGCGTGCCAGCTCTTCCCGGCAAGCCTGCAACTCCGCATCTTGAGCGTATAAACAAGGATAAATTACAAACATCCCCAAAAGGACAAACAATGTTTTCATGTTATAAGATATGGATTTTAAGTATATATAAACAGTCTTTGACACCCACTCACCACAAAGGTAACAATTCATCATAATATCTGCGCAAATATAAATAACCCGGCACATACAATGCTCCATTTACAAGAAAAAACATTCTTTCCATCTCTTTTTTATCGTCAAAAAGAAAGAGATTGCCTGTAAACGCCGAATGTAAAAAAGAAGCAAAAAAGGCTGAATTCCGTAAGCGAATAATTTTTTATTGTATCTTTGCGCCTAATTATGAGACGAATCGTACTGACATACATATTTCTATCTATTATAGGCATCTTGGGCATCGGGGCACAAAACCCTTTCAACCGTATGGATCCTGTAACAGGCCGTGACCAGTTCGGCAACCAGGTAGACCCCAACACATTACCCGATAATCTGGAAGACAGCACCGATACGGAAATCCAAAGCCTTCCGCCCAAACTCTATATGTGGCGTTTGAGTGAAACATTGGGCAACCGCACTATTATCCCCGCCGATACTGCCAACCTGAACTTCCAGAATACCAATCTGGTAGAAGGCATGTACGGACACTATAATTATCTGGGTAATCTGGGTTCCCCCCGTATGTCACGTATCTTCTTTGAACGCAGAGACAACGAGCCGACCATCTTCATGGAGCCCTTCTCCAGCTTCTTCGTCCGCCCCGATGAAGTGAAATTTACCAACAGTAATGTGCCTTTCACCAATCTTACCTACTATAAAGCAGGAAATAAGGTCAACGGTGAAGAACGCTTCAAGTCCTATTTCTCGGTAAACGTCAACAAGCGGTTGGCGTTCGGCTTCAACATTGACTATCTGTACGGACGGGGATACTACCAGAACCAGTCCACATCGAACTTCAATGCCGGAATATTCGCCAGCTATATAGGTAATAAATACCAGATGCAGGCGGTGTACAACAACTTCACTATGAAGATGAACGAAAACGGCGGTATTCAGGACGACCGTTACATCACGCGCCCGGAGGATATGGCGGAAGGCAAGAAAGAATACGAATCCACCACCATTCCGGTTAAGTTGGAACAGACGTCAAACAAGAACAAAGATTTCTATGTATACCTGACGCACCGTTACCGCCTTGGCTTCACACGTGAAACCACAACTGTGGAAGATGCCAAATCCCCCAAAAGAGCAGTTGCCAACGACAGCGTACCTTTAGCCAAAGATACCATTATAACCGAAGAGTTCGTTCCCGTCACCAGCTTCATACATACCATGAAAGTGGAACGGGCGCGTCACAAATTCTCTTCCGCCAAGGAGACGGAAGGGCAATACCCCAACGCTTACTTCAACGAAGTAGCCAGCAGGGACTCTACTACGGCTTTCAGTGTAAAGAACGTATTCGGCATCGCTTTGCTCGAAGGTTTCAACAAGTATGCCAAAGCCGGACTGACAGCCTATATATCGCATAAATTCAGCCGCTATGAGCTGATGGACACATTGTCGCGAACCAATTTCGACGAACAGGAGATATTCGTTGGCGGCGAACTGGCCAAACGGCAGGGCAAAACGCTGCATTACAACGTAAACGGTGAAGTGGGCATCATGGATAAGGCACTCGGACAGTTCCGCGTCAATGCCGACCTCGACTTGAACTTCCGCCTCTGGAAGGATACCGTGAACTTCTATGCACGAGGTTATGTAAGCAACACGCTACCCTCTTTCTATATGCGTCATTATCACTCCAACCATTACTACTGGGACAATGAAAACATGGACAAGGAGTTCCGTACACGCGTGGAAGGCGAGCTGAACATCAGCCGCTGGAAAACCAATCTGCGTGCCGGCGTAGAGAACATAAAGAACTACACCTATTTCAACCAGAATGCCATGCCCGCTCAGGAAAGCGGTAATATACAGGTGCTCTCCGCTACACTGAAACAGGATTTCCGCTTAGGCATCCTGCATCTGGACAACGAAGTAACCTGGCAGAAATCAAGCAATGAAACGGTATTGCCCTTGCCGCAGCTCTCGCTATATCACAATCTGTATCTGCTTGCCAAAATAGCCAAGAAAGTGCTGACTGTACAACTTGGTGCGGATGTGCGGTATTTTACCAAATACAATGCACCTGCCTATACCCCTGCCATTCAGCAGTTCCATCTTCAAGCAGCAGATGACCAGGTGGAGATTGGTGGCTATCCGATTGTAAACGTATACGCCAATCTGCATTTGAAGCGGACACGCATCTTTGCCATGATGTATCACGTTAATGCAGGAATGGGTAAAGGCAATTATTTCCTTGTGCCGCACTACCCTATAAACCCGCGCCTGTTCAAGATTGGCATTTCATGGAATTTCTACGACTAATGCCGTCTTTCAACTATGAAAAAGAGTAAATTATCAAAATATATCATCCTGGGGGCAATAGCCGCACTCGTTGCCACATTTATATTGCCCAAAAAGGAAATCCGTAAAGGACATCCGCGCGATTATGCCGAAATAGCAGCAGACGGTACGCTCCATGCCGCTACGGAATATAACTCCATCAGCTTTTATGTGGACGGAGACACCCTGTCCGGATTTCATTACGAATTGATAGAGGCTTTTGCCCGTGACCACGGTCTGCAGGTAGCCATTACTCCCGAAATGAGTTTTAACGAACGTCTGGAAGGTCTGGCAAACGGCAGGTTCGATGTCATAGCCTATGGAATTTTAGCAACCAGCGAATTAAAGGACTCCTTGCTTCTGACCTCTCCGATTGTTCTGAACAGGCAGGTATTGGTACAACGGAAAACAGACTCTCCCGACGATTCCCTGTTTATCAAAAGCCAATTGGACTTAGCGGGAAAGACGCTGAATGTGGTAGAAGGGTCGCCTTCCATCCTGCGCATCCGTAATTTAGGAAACGAAATCGGTGATACCATATATATTAAGGAAGTAGAAAAGTATGGTTCCGAACAACTTATCGCCCTTGTAGCACATGGCGATATCGATTATGCCGTATGCGAAGAAAGCATCGCTCGCGCAGCAGCCGACAGTCTGCCGCAGATAGACATAAATACGGCTATCAGCTTCACCCAATTCTACTCATGGGGAGTGAGCAAGCAGTCTCCCGTACTCTTGGACAGCCTGAATACCTGGCTGAAAAGATTCAAAAAAGGAAAAGAGTACCGGAAAATATATAAGAGATACTACTAAAAAGTTAAACGCTGAAAGCTAAAAGGTCGTGTCAAAAAGAACCTGATAATTTCTTTTTGACACGACCTTTTAGCTTTCAATGCTTAATTCTCAAATCTTTTCAACTTCCTTCAGCCACATTTCTGAAGAAGCATCGCTCGGCATCCGCCAGTCACCGCGCGGACTGATAGAAATACTTCCTACCTTAGGGCCATCGGGCAAACAGGAACGCTTGAACTGCTGGTTAAAGAAGCGACGGCAAAAAGTCTGCAACCACTTCTTTATAGTTTCTTCATCATAAACATCTTTAAACGTACGCGCAGCAAGGAAGAAAATCTTGGAAGGACGGAAACCGCAACGAAGAAAATAATATAAGAAAAAATCATGCAGTTCGTACGGCCCTACAAGGTCTTCCGTAATCTGCCTGATATTTCCGTTTTCATCCGCCGGTATGAGTTCCGGACTGATAGGGGTGTCCACAATATCCAATAATGTGGCCCGCGACGTCTCATCGATGTCATTCTCCGCCACCCACTTCACCAAATGTTTCACCAATGTTTTGGGGATACTTCCGTTAACACCGTACATAGACATATGGTCGCCGTTGTACGTAGCCCAGCCTAAGGCAAGTTCCGAAAGGTCACCCGTGCCAACTACCATCCCCCAGGTCTGGTTGGCAATATCCATCAATATCTGCGTACGCTCACGCGCCTGCGAATTTTCATACACCACATCGTGTACGTTGATATCATGGTCTATATCTTTGAAGTGCTGGATACAGGCATCCTTTATGCTGACCTCGCGCATGGTTACACCTAATGATGCCATTAAGTCCACCGCATTGGTATGGGTGCGGTCGGTAGTACCGAATCCCGGCATAGTAACGCCGATAATTCCTTTACGGTTCCAACCCAGTTTATCGAATGTTTTCACACAAACCAGCAATGCCAGTGTGGAATCCAGACCACCGGATATGCCTACCACCGCACTCTTGGCATTGGTATGCAGCAAACGTTGCGCCAATCCCGACACCTGTATGGAGAATATCTCCTCACAACGCTCGTCCAACGCTGCTCCTTGAGGAACAAACGGATGCGGATCGAAAACACGGGTCAGATTCAAATCTTTGGAATTGACATATTCCGTAGAGACACGCACCGGCACTTCCGGTGCACAATTGGCGCGACAGGCTGCAAATGTAGTGTTCACCCGGCGTTCCGTACGTATATGCTCCACGTCAATCTCACTGATAACGACCTGTTCCTCGAACGAGAAACGCTCGCTGCCTGCCAGCAACGTACCGTTCTCGTAAATTAATCCGTTACCTGCAAACACCACGTCTGTAGTAGACTCGCCAAAACCGCATGAACTGAATACATACCCTGCGATACAACGTGCCGACTGCTGGCTGATAAGCGAACGCAAGTAAGCATGCTTGCCTATCCCTTCATTGTCTGCCGAAAGGTTGAAAAGAATTTCCGCTCCTTGCAATGCCAAAGAAGAACTCGGCGGAATCGGAGCCCATAAGTCCTCGCAGATTTCAATTCCAAAGGTTGTATCCGCCGTCTCGAAAAGCAGATTCCGCCCCATGGGGACTATTTGCCCGCACAAACGGGCTGTCGTTTCCGAAACTTCACACGCAGAAGTAAACCAGCGCTTTTCGTAAAACTCTTTATAATTCGGAAGATAAGTTTTAGGAACAACTCCCAATATCTTACCTTTCTGTATAACCACCGCAGTATTCAGCAGTACACCGTTCAAAGGCACGGGCATACCGAGAATGGATATAATATCCATCTGACGGGTATTGTTCAAAATCTGCATCAGCCCCATTTCAGCCTCTTCAAGCAGAAGTTGCTGGGCAAAAAGGTCACCACAGGTATATCCGGTAATGCACAACTCCGGAAAGGCAATTATCTGCACTCCTTTCCCATCGGCAATGATTATCTCTTTTTCAATCTGTCCGGCATTGAACTTACAGTCCGCCACTCTAACACGGGGTACAGATGCCGCCACTTTAACATATCCGTAATTCATATATGAATCCTATTAATATTAGGGTGCAAAAATACGGCAATTTATCAATAAACACAAAAGAATCAGCCTTTTCACTTTGCATAGCCGCACTTTCTGATAAAAAATATCTAAAATCTTTTGGATAAACAAAAGAAGTGCCTATCTTTGCAAGAGAATTAAAAATGTAATTATTACAAGTTTGAATTGCAGATGATATGGATGTAGTAAAACGATTGCAAAATCATAACATTAAGCCCTCGGTACAGCGCATAGCCATTATGACTTATCTGATGGAGCATCGTACACATCCCACGGTGGATGAAATTTATACGGCACTTGCCCCTTCCATTCCCACATTGTCTAAAACAACTGTTTACAACACTTTAAAATTACTTAGTGAACAAGGTGCTGCACAGACATTGACAATTGACGAACGGAATACCTGCTATGATGCAGATACCACTCCTCATGCCCACTTCTTATGCAAACATTGCGGAAAAATATATGATTTGGAATGCAATGCCAACATTAAACAGGTAGAAGAAATGGATATGAACGGACACGAAGTGCAAGAAGTCCATTATTACTATAAAGGTATCTGCAAAAGTTGTCTGGAAAATGAATATTTAACCAAAATAACGAATAACTAATTCAACTAATTAAAATCTGAAGTAAAATGAAAAAGTTTAGATGTACTGTCTGCGGTTACGTATATGAAGGAGACGCAGCTCCTGAGAAATGTCCTTTGTGTAAAGCTCCTGCAAGCAAATTCGTTGAAGTAGAAGAAGCACAGGCAGGCGGTCCGTTGGTTTTTGCTGACGAACATGTTATTGGCGTAGCCAAAGGTTGCGATGACGAAATGATTAAGGATTTGAACAACCACTTCATGGGCGAATGCACGGAAGTAGGTATGTACCTTGCAATGAGCCGCCAGGCAGACCGCGAAGGCTATCCTGAAGTAGCTGAAGCTTTCAAGCGTTACGCATGGGAAGAAGCAGAACACGCTGCAAAATTTGCTGAATTGCTGGGTGACTGCGTATGGGATACCAAGACTAACCTTGAAAAGAGAATGAATGCAGAATCAGGCGCTTGCGAAGACAAGAAGCGTATCGCTACACGTGCCAAAGCATTGAATCTGGATGCTATCCATGACACAGTTCATGAAATGGCTAAAGACGAAGCTCGTCACGGTAAAGGTTTCGAAGGTCTGTACAACCGCTATTTCAAGAAATAATCCGAAACAATACGGTAGAATATAAAAAAGACTTGCAGAAGAAATTCCTGCAAGTCTTTTTTTATCGGTAACGGGGAATCACTTCCCCTTAAAAACGTAAACCTAAGGTCAGCAGCACCTGGCTTCGGGTATTTTTTACTTTCGTTGCTTCAGGAGAGCCTATCACTAACTGGCCTCCATCTTCATAGGCATTAATGAACGGATAGAAATCTTCCTTGTATGAAGAGAACTTATATGCCAAATCAGCATAAAACATAGACCCTCTGTAACCGAGACCCACTGTATAGTTACTCAAAGCTTTGGTATTTGCAAAATCCGTATCCGTCTGAATTGAGTTATAAGGCAAATCCTTATATGCATCACTATTGAAAATGGCAGAGGTATAATTGTATCCTGCACGCAAAGCAAACTGAGGAATCACTTTATATTCGGCTCCCAAACGAATGGTGCTCACCCCTTTCATCATAGAAGTAGTACTGTTTTCGTACCCAAATGTATCGGAATAGCCTTCCTGGTCCTTGAATTTCATGGACGAATAGTCCTGATATTCATACTCTGCCCCTAAAGCCAAACTGGAACCTACAGTATATCCCAAACTTACATTATACGTCCATGGTGTCTGCAAGTGGAATTGACGCACCATGTCTCCATTCATTATATCATAAGTATCCACAGTATATTGACCAATCACACCGCTTCCTATACCCGACTCGTTAGCTATATCCAAATCATTCAAGACATTCGACTCCAGACGGGCATTTGTCTTATAATCCAGATTATAATAGGTCGGTGTATGAATGGCTAATCCAATCCTCAAAGGGGAATATTCGAAAGGACGCACGATGGCTCCGAATTTCACATCAAAACCCGAACCGTGTATCTTGTTCCAGCTCTGCAGGTTATAATTCTGCCCGATGCTATTTCCGGCATTATCCAAATAGTCTTCACTATAAAAAGTATATTTATTGTAATCTATGGCATAAGCCCCCACAGTTACGCCTAAATATACCCGGTCATTAATATTGAATGAAATATTGAAATCATATTGTTCAATTCCGCCACGCTCTTCCGACCGGAAATTGCCATTTCCTCCTAAAAACATTCCTCCATATTCACCCGGAGTGATATACATTAAATCACCGTTCAGATTCTTTACCTGAGTCCCGTTTTTCATATAGGGAACGTAACCGGAAGGGACATCTCCCTGTCCGTTGTGGGCAATAAAGTCGGTTATCAGATAACTGTCATATCCCAATGCGGATAGCCATCCTACTTCCGGATCTGTATAAATATTGCCCGACCAGTCCTTTATTCCTCCGGCTTGTGCTGCCATATAATCCGTTTGCGTATAATCGCCTAAATTACCTCCCATCGACATATTCTTATAAAAAGACTTCGCCTTATGATAATTAAAGCCGAAATTCACATAACGCAAAGCCGTAGCATTGCCTATCTTTGAAGAAATAACAAAACCGGCATTATCAAATGAGGTTTTCATCTTGTCTGCATTCATCTTACTTCCCATATAATTACTTTCAGTACCATAAGAAGAAAGACTGAATGACAGCATTGCATCATTACTGCGATAAATACCTATACCGGCAGGGTTTGTAGCAATAGTGGAAATATCTCCGCCCAACGCACCCATAGCCCCGCCCATACTTACAAAGCGTGCTGTACCATTTAAATCCTTGTTTGCGATGTTGGCTGCATCGTACACGGTCTGTGCACTTACCGGAACTGCACCCAACATCCCCAAAACAGCTAAAGTTATAATTTTTTTCATATCCTACTCATCTTTTTCTATTGAATACTATACCTATCTTCTTCTTGAAGAACCACCACCTGACGAACGGGTAGCACCGCCGGAATAACTGCGTGAACTGCTACCGCCTCCCGAAGAATAACTACGGGTGGAAGAGTTGTTTTGCACAGGCGTATAAGAGCGACGGCTACTACTGTTACCGGTTGAATAATTGCGTGTTGACGATGCAGAACTGCCCCTGTTGTAAGTAGAAGAACTTCCGGCTGCGGAACGTCTTACACCTGTAGCATGTACACGACTACTACTTCCCTGCACTCCTGAAGCTGAAGAACCTACCCGCGTACTGCTTGGACGGGTATATACCCTGCGCCGGGTAGAGGCGGCATCTGTACGGGTAGTTACCCCACTACGTGTACCCGACGGACGTGTACCTACCACACGTCTGGTGGTCGTACCGCTTTGTCCGTCTCTTCTATAGGATGACACACCTGAACGGGCAGCCGAACCGGTCCTGCGAACCGTAGAAGAAGAATTTCTATAACTGCTTGCTCCCGAAGAACGGCGATAGGTATATGTATTACGCGGCCAATAACCGCCGCCGGGATAACAGTGATGATGATAGTGGTGATGTCCCCACCAGCCGCCTCCATACCAGCCGCCCCAGCTTACGCTCCAGCCAAAGCCCCAGCCCGGACCATACCAACTGTTCCAACCCCAGCCATAATAGGGATAGCCGCCCCAACCGAAAGAGTTATAGCGCCAATCCCACCACAAACGGTTGGTGAAGGTAGGAAATGCATATGCGTACAATCCGTCCGTATATACATTCCAGTCCCATGGATTCAGACCATAAACTACATCCCAGTAAAGCGGGCTGCTGATACTGATGGCATAGCGTGGATTGCGGAAACGGATAATGCGCGTGGCATATTCATAATCATCTTCCGAACCGTCAAAACCGTTCACCCATTCTCCATCCAGGCCATCGTCTTCTTTTTCGTCTATATAAAGCGTATCATTCTCTTGTGAAAAGTCATAGTCTTTAGAGTCATACCGACGATTATACTCGTCTACATCACGAATATTCCCTTTACGGTCTTTCACTACAATGGTCGTATTGCCCGGCGACGCATAAACCGTAGTCGGAGCATTTGTCTTTACTACAACCGCATCGGCAGCCGGAGTTTTTTTCTTCTCCGTCTTTTCCTCTTTTTTCTTGGAAGGAACGTAGTAAAGGTCGTCATCTACACTTTGAGCTGAAAGTGCCCACGGAAGACACAATGCAAAAAGCGATAAAAAAACAATCTTTTTCATATTTATTTGGTTTATGGGTTTACAATTCCATACTTTTTCACACCACAAAGATAACGCAGGGATTTACTCTATACAGAAGATTTTCCCCAAAGATTTATAGGGATTTCCCTAAATGCACCTATCTTTGTATCCAAAACAAATATACGCAGAAATAGGATTTTCTCCTATACCTGCCTTTTGCATTTAACAAACAATTATATTCCAATGAAATATTTAGAATTTACATTCCATACCACTCCCTGCACGGAAATCGTCAACGATGTCTTATCGGCAGTGCTGGGTGAAGCCGGTTTTGAGAGTTTTGTAGAGCAAACAGACGGGATTGCCGCCTACATTCAAAAAGATTTATACAATGAAACTGTCCTCAAAGAAGCTCTTGCCGATTTTCCCTTACCTGATACACAGGTAGAATATGCTTACCAAGAAGCGGAAGACAAAGACTGGAATGAAGAATGGGAAAAGAATTTCTTCCAGCCCATTATCATTGGCGACCGCTGTGTCATCCACAGCACATTCCATCGCGACATCCCTCAAGCTGAATACGATATAGTCATCAACCCTCAAATGGCATTCGGTACAGGACACCACGAAACGACCAGTCTCATTATCGGTGAATTGCTGGATAACGATCTCCAAGGCAAATCTTTGCTTGATATGGGATGCGGAACATCCATTCTCGCCATATTGGCACGTATGCGCGGTGCTGCGCCCTGTACAGCCGTCGATATAGATGAATGGTGCGTACGCAACTCTCTTGAAAACATTGAGCTAAATGGAGTAGACCGTATATCCGTTTTTCAAGGAGACGCTTCTCTATTGAAAGACCAAGGACCTTTTGATGTAATCATAGCCAACATCAACCGTAACATCCTGCTGAACGACATGAAACGATATGTAAGTTGCATGCATCCGGGGTCGGAACTATATATGAGCGGTTTTTATGTAGATGATATTCCTGTAATACAGGCCGAAGCGGAGCATAACGGACTGCGCTTCGTACATCATAAGGAAAAAAACCGTTGGGCCGCAGTGAAGTTTGTATTATGACACAACGATAAAAGGAAGAAAACGGAAAGCAAGCTATTGCAGGGTCATACCAACCAATTCTTCCAACGTGCCGTTAAAAACATTCAGATCGACTTCTTCTTCAATGCCGGGGACATTACCTACATCGGTATGTTGCCAAAAATGCCATTTGCCCTCGTACTTCACGGAATCAACGTAATAATGGGCTATCCAGTAAGGATAAGCGTTGAATATGGAGTCGTTGAGATAACGTTTCTTAAATTTATAGGAAGTGTAAAGAATCGGTTTTACGCCGTAATGCGCCTCTACTCTGTCGAGCCAGGTTTTAACGGCAGATTTCAGTTCCTGAGGAGATCTCTTACCCGTAGTTTCCACATCAAGAACGGGAGGAAGGTCTCCTTTTGACAAGTGTACCGTACTAATAAAAAAGTCAGCCTGCTTATGCGCATCTGTCTTGGGTAGGAAATAATGATAAGCTCCTCGGATAAAACCGTATTTCCGTGCCTGACTGAAATTTTCTACAAAAGTTTCATCGCCATAATCGCCCCCTTCGGTAGCTTTCATAAAGATAAAATGTATGGGAAATTTCGCTTCTTTATTATGAAGGAGCTTATCCCAATCTATAATACCCTGATAGTGGGAAATATCAATGCCATGCACCTCATAGTTGCAAGGCATGCATACGCCGTAGCCCTTTAAACCGTAACAAGGTTTCCAACGATAAGCATAAGGACGGATAAAGAACCAATAGAATCCTGCTGAAAATACCGCTATTATACAAAATGCCAATAAATTACGCAACCATACAGGCATGGGACGAGACACCGTCTGCTTCTTTTTTCGAGAAGAAGTACGACGGGATACAGGTTTGCGCCGGGAAACTGTACTGTTTTTAGAAGGCATTCAAGTATATTGAAGTAACAAATATCTATCAAAAATAAAACACAAACTACACAGATTACACAAATTCGGATTTGCGCAACTCTTGTGTAATTTGTGTTCTACATAGCCAATTACTGCAAATGCAGCAATTGGCTATAAGATTTTATCTACCTTGTTCCAGTTGCAAAGTCTTGGTAGGCTGGTCGCAAACTTCGGCAGGACCGAAGTATTGGATAGGACCCGGATAAACATAGTCTGTTTCCACAGCCCAACGCTCACGCTGAGCGGCAAATGCTTTGAAAGGAGCACCGTCCAGTCTTACCAAAGCTTTCTGGATAACCGGTTTCATTTCGCCGTGACGACGTTCCATATTCATCATCATTGTAATAGGTACACCACCTGCAATCCACTCTTCGGCAGGAGCTGTAGTATTACGTACGGAAGACATGTAACCGGTCTTACCGTTAGCAATCAGCGCAGATGCCGCATAACCCAAAGAGTAGCAGTAGTCGGCATCGAAATTAGACGGAGCAGCGCAACGTCCTTCATAACCGAAGAAGTGATGCTGTGCAGCGAACTTACCTACATATTTGCCTTCTTCTTTCCACTGAGCCAATTTGGCAGCTACCATTTCGGACAACAGTTTCTCCGTTTCAATGAGAGATACCTGTACGTTTCCGTGCGGGTCGCGATCCAATGACAACTGACGCGCTACACCTTCGGGAAGACTGGCATAGATAGCGGCATTTTCCGGAGAAAGTTTGCGGATGATATAGTCGCGTTGGTGTGATTTCTTAATCTGAGAGAATTCCTCTGCATTAGCAGCCAGGAAATCATTCAACTCAGCGATAAGACGTTTCATAGCGGGGATGAACTCAACCAAGCCCTCGGGGATAAGAACCGTACCGAAGTTATTGCCCTGTGCGGCACGATTAGCCACCACCTGAGCGATACCCGTTACGATATCATCCAAAGACATATCCTTAGCTTCAACTTCTTCGGAGATAATACAGATATTAGGCTGTACCTGCAATGCACATTCCAAAGCGATATGTGAAGCGGAACGTCCCATCAGTTTTATGAAATGCCAGTACTTACGTGCCGAGTTACAGTCGCGCTGGATATTACCGATTACTTCAGCATACGTTTTACAAGCTGTATCGAATCCGAAAGAAGTTTCAATCATTTCGTTCTTCAAGTCACCGTCGATAGTTTTCGGACACCCGATAACTTGTACACCGCAATTCTTCGCAGCATAATACTCAGCCAATACGCAGGCATTTGTATTAGAATCGTCACCACCGATAATAACCAGTGCTTTGATATTCAATTCCTTCAAGATTTCCAGTCCTTTTTCAAACTGTTCCTCTTTCTCCAATTTGGTACGGCCTGAACCTATGATATCGAAACCACCGGTATTACGATATTCATCGATGATATCGGCAGTCAGTTCCATATAATTATGGTCTACCAAACCACCGGGGCCAAGAATGAAACCGTACAGTTTACTATCTTTGTTCAACTTTTTAATACCGTCAAAAATACCGGATATCACATTGTGACCACCGGGAGCCTGACCACCGGAAAGAATTACACCCACATTCATAGCAGGAAAATCAACGGTCTCATCGGTATTTTCGAACTTAATCAAAGGCATCCCATAAGTATTGGGAAACAATTTCTTGATTTCTTCCTGATCGGCAACCGACTGGGTAGCTGCGCCGGCCACTGCTTTTACAGTACCTGTCAGCCCTTTCGGAAGTTTGGGCTGATAGGCAGCCCTTGCAATTTGCAATGCACTTTTAGTCATTTCTCTTAAATATTTAAAGGTGTTAATAAAGTTTCGTTTAAAAGCGTCGCAAATTTCGCTCTTTTCCGCAAGAAATGCAAACTGAATGAAGAAATAATGCAAACTTATTCTTCTATCTGCCAGCCTCCACCCAAAGCCTTATAAACATTTACCACTGCTATCAGTTCGTCACGGATTGCATTGCTGACACCAATCTGGGCATCGAAATATCCACGCTGGGCATCAAGCACGTCCATATAATTAATAACACCATTAATATATTGCAACTGCGCTAAATCCACGTACGTTTTGGCTGAACGTTCCAATTTGAGACGCAACTGATACACTTCCTTTATTTTGTTGAAGTCCACAATTGCGTTCTTGGCCTCTTTAAAAGCATTCAACACCGTTTTCTCATAGCTATGAACTTCCGCCTCAAACGAAGCTTTCTGTGCCTTTAGAGCAGCCCGGTTCTTACCCCAATTGAAAAGCGGAGTCAATACTGCTCCGTTCAACAATGAATAAGGCGACTGAAGGAAGTTTGACAAGACATCACTCTCCAATCCAAACTGACCAGTCAGCGACAACCGAGGGAACATATTGGTATAGGCCACTTTCACACGAGCATGTTCAGCTATAAGCTGCTGCTCTGCAGCACGAATGTCAGGACGACGTTCCAATAAGCCGGACGGCAATCCTACAGGTAAAGACTCCGGCACATCCAACTCCTCCAAAAAGCGGCTGCGCTCTATACGTGTAGGAAATTCACCGGCAAGAAAGGCTATGTCATTCTCCTTAATGGAAATCTTACGTTCCAGATCCGGAACAAGCGTAGCTGTACGCGCCAACTCTACTTGCGCCTGCTGATAAGATGTCTCCGAAGTAAGCCCGCCTTCAAAACGGATTCTTGCAAGACGCACACCTTCTTCACGAGCCTTTTGTGTCTGACGGACAATTTCCAATTCTGTATCGAGTGCTACCAGCTCGTAATATGCCTGCGCCACTTCCGCAACAATTGTCATACGCAAGGCACGCTGTGATTCTACACTTTGCAGATAATCGGCTACGGCAGCTACTTTTTTCCAACGCAGATTTCCCCAAAGGTCAAGTTCCCACGACAAAAGAGCCTTTGCTTCATAGCTGTTACCCACATCGCGGCTATGTCCGCCATAGTTTTCAACTTCACGCTCTGCCTCTATTTTTCCATTTAACTGAGGAAGTAGATTAGCTACGCTGATACGTTTCTGGGCCGCCATTTCTTTCACGCGAGCGGCCGCAACGAGCATATCTTTATTATACTCCAATGCGCGTGCTATCAGATTACGCAAAGTATTGTCTGTATAAACAGCCTGCCACTGCTCATCGGCAATGCTGATGCTGTCCTGCTGTTGCATCAAACTGTCGGGCAATGCCATTTCGGGACGGACATAGCTTTTGCCTACCTTGCACGATGCAAAAAGAACCGGGGCGAGCAACAGAAGTATATATATATTCTTTTTTTTCATAAGCGTGTAATCAGAATTCATTTACAATGTTATCATCAATCTTTTTTGATTTTGTGTTGCACTTTTTCCTTTGCCTTATAAATCAAAACAAAGAAGAAAGGCACAAGCACAATGCCGAATACAATGGCAAAAATCATTCCAAAGAAAACTCCCGTACCTATTGCCTGACGGCTTGCAGATCCCGGTCCGCTTGCAAGAACCATAGGAAGCATACCCAATACAAAGGCAAGTGAAGTCATCAATATAGGACGGAAACGGAGTTGGGCGGCATGAATGGCCGACTGCACCAAATCTCCTCCATTATCCACCTGTACTTTGGCAAACTCAACGATAAGGATAGCATTTTTTGCTGCAAGTCCCACCAACATTACCAAGCCAATCTGGAAATAAATATCATTTTCCAAGCCACATACAGCAACGCCCAAATAAGCTCCCAATGCAGCTACCGGCAACGAAAGCAATACAGCAATAGGCACAGTCCAGCTTTCGTATTGTGCTGCCAGGAACAGGAATACGAAGAGGAATACCAACGTCAGCACCAGTCCGGTCTGCCCACCGGCTTTCTTCTCCTGATAAGAAAGTCCGCTCCACTCAACACCTATATTATCCGGTAAATGTTCGCGCGCTATCTGTTCCATAATCTCCATAGCCTGGCCGGAACTGTACCCCTGTGCCGCCGAACCGAGAATAACTGCAGTAGTAAACATATTGAAACGTTTAATACTGCCCGGACCGGTTGTATAGGATGCATTACCCAACGAGGTTAACGGAACCATCGCACCATTAGCTGCTTTTACAAAGAACAGATTAATGTTCTCTTTGTGCTCACGATACGGAGCTTCAGCCTGAATATATACCTTATATATACGATTGAACATATTAAAGTCATTCACATATACGGAACCCGTATAAGCTTTCATCGTAGAGAACACATCTGCCAACGGCACTCCCAGCATCTTCACCTTGTCACGGTCTACATCAAAATAGAGTTGCGGAATCTCAGACTGCAAAGAAGAAGAAAGCCCCGTCAATTCCTTGCGTTTCTGAGCATAATACATCAAAGTATCCGCTGCCTGTACCAGATTTTCAAAAGTAGCTTCCCCACGTGCCTCAAGCTGCATTTCAAAGCCACCGGATGTTCCCAATCCCGGGATTACAGGAGGAGTAGAAAGATAGACTCTACATTCGGGGTATTCCCTCAAATCCTTTTCCACTTTCTCCATTATCTTATTGATAGTGGTATTTTTGCGTTCCTCCCAGGGCTTCAATATAACAGTTAACTCACTGCGCGCCTGATTGCTTCCTACACGCGGACTGCTACCCGTTACATTCTGCACATAAGCCACATACGGATTCTGCTCCAGATACTGCACGGCACGATCGGTCACGATACGGGTACGTTCCAAAGTAGAACCTTCCGGCAGTTCCAACTCCACTTTAAAGTATCCCTGGTCTTCCACCGGCAAGAAACTGGTAGGAATCAGACGGTGAATGATGAAAATAGCTATCAATACCATACCGAATGCACTCATCAAACGTCTGGGATGCTTGATAACGCGGCTGATAACACCAATATACTTATGATTACTGATATTCAACCATTCGTTAATCTTACGGAACACGATATTCTTTTTCTTTCCGCTGTCGGGCTTCAGGATAAGCGAACACATCACGGGACTAAGCGTCAGTGCCACAACTGTAGAAAGCAATACCGATACAGCAATGGTAATAGTAAACTGGCGATATAATTGTCCGGTGATACCGCTCAGGAAGCTTACCGGAACAAATACGGCACAGAGCACCAATGAGGTTGCAATCAAAGCACTTGCCAAACCGTTCATTGCTTTTTTCGTTGCTTCATAAGGAGAGAGTTTTTCCGTTTCCATCAGATGTTCCACATTCTCCACTACCACAATAGCATCATCCACGACAATACCAATAGCAAGAATCAATCCCAACAATGTCAATATATTCAGCGAGAAACCGAAAATAAGCATGAAACCGAAAGTACCGATCAAAGAAATAGGCACTGCAACAACAGGTATCAAAGTAGCACGCCAGCTTTGCAGTGAAAGGAACACTACCAATACCACAAGAACCAATGCTTCGAACAATGTCTTATACACCTCGTGGATAGACTCCGAAATATAGGTAGTCATATCAAAAGGAATCTCGTAACTCATTCCTTCAGGAAAATTCGCACTGATTTCTTCCATTGCCTTCTTCACGTTGTCCGCCACTTCCATAGCATTGGCACCCGGAAGCATATAAATGCCGAGAACTGCCGCATTTTCACCGTTAATACCACTTTCCGTACTATATGAGGAAGCTTCAAGTGACACTCTGGCCACATCGCGAAGACGAATAATAGACCCATTGGCATTGGCACGGACCACAATATCCTCAAACTGCTTTGCCGAGCTCAAACGACCTTGCGTTGTAATAGGAATTGTAATGTCCAAACCTTGCACCGGCTGCTGTCCCAAAACACCGGCAGCCGATTCGCGGTTCTGGTCTTTCAAAGCATTCTGCAAATCCTGAACAGTCAATCCGAAATTTGCCAGTTTGTCTGGCATGGCCCAGATTTGCATGGCATAGTAACGGCTACCGATATTAGACACACGTCCCACACCGGGAATACGGCGTAAAAGGTCGAGTACGTTAATAGTAGCAAAGTTGCTCAGATAGATTTCGTCGAATTTCGGATCATTGGAAGTCAAACAGATTGTCATCAGCTGGCTGGGAGCCTGCTTTTCTACCGAAATACCATTCTGAATGACTTCCGCAGGCAAACGGCTTTCCGCCAGCTTTATACGGTTTTGAATTTCCACGGCAGCCAAATCCGGATCGGCAGATACATCAAAGGTCACGGTTGCCGAAAAGCCACCGGAATTGGAACTGTTGGACTCCATGTACAACATACCCGGAGTACCGTTTATTTCCTGTTCGATAGGAGTCGCCACTGCTTGTGACACAGTCAGCGCACTTGCCCCCGGATAGGATGCACTGATTTTCACAACGGGCGGTGTTATCTGTGGGTATTGATCCACCGGAAGCATAGTCAGACCGATGATACCGACAATTACAATCACAATCGATATCACCGCCGAGAATACAGGGCGGTCTATAAAGAAACTTACTTTCATACTGTTATTTTACTTTGAGAGATTCTTATCCTTTTCTTTATTCTCAGAAGCGGCTTTCTTATTCAGAGAATCTGCCGGCTGCTCATCTTCCTTTTTGGGAGCAACTGCTTGTGCACGCACTTTCATTCCCGGAGTAAGTTTATGGAAACCTTCCGTCACTACCTGCTCGCCTGCCGCCAGTCCGCGTTCAACAACCATATTGTTACCAAACTCAGGTCCTAATTCAATGAAGCGCTTTTCAACTGTCGAATCGCGGCGCATTACATATATATAAGCACCGCCTTTCTCAATGGTAACGGCCTTTTGAGGAACTGCCACAGCACCTTCGCGTACGTCCAACAACAGTTTTACTTTCGTAAACTGTCCGGGCAGCAATACTCTGTTCGGATTAGGCATTTCGGCACGAACGGAGAACGTACCGGTTTGCGGGTCAACCTGCGGTTCTGCAAAATCGACATAACCTTTGTAAGGATAAACAGTATTATCAGCCAAAGTAATCGTGATATTAGGCTGCCAAGAGCGGGTAGAATCCTGACGGCCTATCTCTATATTGCGCTCTTTGCTTTTAAGATAGTCCAATGCGGTCATGCTGAAATCTACCAATACCGTATCACTTTTTACTATGGTAGCAAGCAATGATTTAGCCCCGGGACCTACCAATGTTCCCAAGTCCACATTTCTTTCACTGATATGCCCTGATAGCGGAGAACGCACAATGGTATACCCCAGTTCCAATTCCGCCTGGTCCAGATCGGCCTGGCTCATAGCAACAGAAGCCTCGGCTGTTTCATAAGCAGCCTGCGCATTATCCAAATCCAGCTGACTGGCAGCATTCTGTGCATACAAAGGACGAATACGTTCCAAATCCCGTTTGGCTTTCAACGCCTGCGCCTCATCTTTCTTTAACTGTGCACGGGCCTTGTCAGCCTTTGCACGATATTGGTCTTGATTGATAACAAATAAAACCTGGTTTTTAGTTATATACGTCCCTTCGGCAAAAAGCATACTCTCCAAATAGCCTTCCACACGTGCACGGACTTCCACAAACTGTTGTGCACGTATACGACCTACATACTCACCAAAAATTTCCACATCACCCACTTCGGCAGGTTCTACAATAACAGTAGGTAATTCCGGCTGAATTTTCTTGGGCCAAGTCAATATCAGATAACCGGCAAGCAGCACTGTCATGCAGGCTATCATCATTATCACCCGTTTCTTTCTCAGCTTTAATTCTTTTTTTGTAAAAAATAGTCTCATGCTTGTTTGTTTATTTAATTTAACCCTATTTCCCATTTCAAAGCAAACGCAATGCCAAAGCAGGACAAAGGGTATTCTTTATTATATAATAGTTTAGTTATCAGACATGAACATATATATAAGTAGTAATATTCCACCTGCTTTCCACACTCACATTGTAGAAAATCTCCACAAATGTAGAATTATTCCACGAACTATTTCTCATTAAAAACACATAAATTTTCATTTTTCCACTCAACTCATGAAGAAAAACACTATCTTTACCGAAAATAACACTATTCATTCACATAAAAAGTAAAGATTATGGCAAGTAGAAAAGCATTGAAAAAGAACGTCAATTATATCGCCGGTGAATTATTCGCCGAATGCCTTATGAACAGTCTGTATGTACCCGGAACAGACAAGAAGAAAGCCGATGAACTAATGGGTGAAATTCTGAAAATGCAAGATGAATTCATCAGCCGTATCAGCCATACCGAACCGGGAAATGTAAAAGGTTACTACAAGAAATTCCGTTCTGATTTTAATGCAAAAGTAGACTCAATCATTGAAGCTATCGGCAAACTTAAATAATAAGAATGAAGAAAAGACTATATAGTTTTATCTATTATCGCCTGTTAGGTTGGAAAACAAATGTAACAGTGCCCAACTATGACAAATGTGTCATTTGTGCAGCGCCACATACATCCAACTGGGATTTGTTTATCGGCAAACTGTTTTATGGTGCCATCGGACGAAAAACCAGCTTTATGATGAAGAAAGAGTGGTTTTTTTTTCCTTTGGGATTGATATTCAGAGCTATCGGCGGCATACCGGTAGACCGAAGCCGGAACACATCTTTGGTAGACCAGATGGCAAACAGATTTGCCGGAAGCAAATTGTTTCATTTAGCCATTACTCCGGAAGGTACGCGCAAATCCAACCCTAACTGGAAAAAAGGTTTTTACTTCATTGCGTTGAAAGCACAAGTTCCTATCATGCTTATCGGTATAGATTATCCTACCAAGACTATAACTTCCACCAAGGCAATAATGCCAACGGGAGACTTTGAGAAGGACATGCATGAAATAAAGCTCTATTTTAAAGATTTTCGCGGAAAGATTCCTGAGAATTTCTCCGTTGGAATAAATTAAAAGACAACCGATAGCAACTGTTTACTAAAATGAACCGACTGCGTGTCAGTATCCTACAAATGGATATTGCTTGGGAGAATAAACAAGACAATCTTCGCCGTCTTCGCGAAAAGCTGGAAGCTCTTCGCGGAGCGACGGAGATTATTGTTTTACCGGAAACCTTTTCTACCGGTTTCAGCATGAACACCGACACATTGGCAGAGCCGGTAACAGGTAATACAATTACAACACTACGCCAATGGGCTTCAGAATATCAGATAGCTATTGCCGGAAGCTATATAGCTTGTGAAGAGAATTTTGTTTCATCTGAAAGCAATCCATCATCCTACAAAAACTCTACCTATTACAACCGCGCCTTTTTCCTCACTCCCGAAGGGGAAGCTTATTTTTACGATAAACGACATCTGTTCCGCATGGGCAACGAGACAGATAATTTCACGGCAGGCAGCCGTCGTATCATAATTCCGTATCGAGGTTGGAATATACTGCTACTCGTCTGCTACGACCTGCGCTTTCCGGTATGGAGCCGGAATACAGGCAATGAATACGACCTCCTGATTTACGTTGCCAACTGGCCTGTACCCCGACGTAAAGTCTGGGACATACTTTTACAGGCACGGGCATTGGAAAATATCAGTTACGTTTGCGGTGTAAACCGTATCGGTAAAGACGGTAATAGCTTCTCCTATAACGGCGGCAGCGCAATCTACTCATACAAAGGTGAAATGCAGATTCAAGTGCCCGACCATGAAGAAGGAACAGCTACGGCTACTCTTGAACTTTCCGCACTACAAGAATTCAGAAACAAATTTCCGGCATGGAAAGATGCGGATTCATTCACTATCGTCTCAGATAGTAATTCACGGTAGTCACTACCCGTATACTTTTAATATAAGGCGTATTGGCATCTCTGTCCGATATGGAGAATTGTCCCTGCGAAGCATTCCGTATCTTACCCAGGCTACTGTCTGAGTCTTTTGCAAACTTTTCGGCAGCGGCACGGGCATTTTTCGTAGCTTCTTCTATCATTTGCGGTTTCACATCATTCAAGCCTGTAAATTCATACACCACATTATAGCGATAATCACCTCCACTGATGGCAATACCCTGTTTCAACAGTTCAGCCTGTTCTGACATCAGTTTCCGTACCTTATCTACATTTTTTGAAGTAACCGTAATGACTGATGTAGCATTATACCGATAAGCAATATCACGATTTCCATAGCGTTCGGCCTGCATATCTATCACTTCCGGCGGGGCAATACTGATTTCTTCCTTAGCAATGCCGTTGCTTTCCAAAAATTTCACAATTGCCTTGTTTTTCTGTTCCATATTGGCATAAAGCAGCGACGGATCATTCCCTATATCTTTATACATCAATGGCCATATCACCTTATCAGCAGGAACTTCCATCTCAGCCAACCCTTTTACACTGACAATACGTTCTTTATCTATAAAATCATTTATACCCCATTTAATTATCACTCCCAGCAGTACCATACCAACGGCAATAATAGCCGCTTCTACTTTCCATGTTTTCATAATCCATCGTTTTATTAAGTTTATTATAAGTAAAACAAAATAACGAAAATAAAGTTCCCGCTTACCATCATCCTGATTAAAAGATATTAAACAGGTATTTCTTTAAACATTACGTATTAAATTTTAGAGTATTTAATAGAAATACCTAAATGTATGGAGTGCATCTTACCTAAAAAGTAGTTATTTTTGTCCTTTGAAATAATGTCTGACGACTGAAACAATTAATTTATTAACACTAACCCCTAAATCCTATGTTGACTCAACTTATCAACGCACGTATTCTGACCCCTCAAGGTTGGCTCAAGGACGGTTCCGTTCTCATCAGAGACGGAAAAATTTTAGAAGTAACCAATTGCGACCTCGCCGTTATCGGTGCACAACTGATTGATGTAAAAGGAATGTATGTACTGCCCGGCGGTGTAGAAATCCATGCACATGGCGGTGGCGGACGCGATTTTATGGAATGTACCGAAGACGCTTTCCGCGGTGCGGTCCAAACCCACATGAAATACGGAACTACCAGCATATTCCCTACTCTGTCCTCTTCTACCGTACCGATGATTGAACAGGCGGCAGAGACTTGTACGAAGATGATGGCGGAAAAAGACAGTCCTATACTGGGTCTGCACCTCGAAGGCCATTATCTGAACATGGCGATGGCAGGCGGACAGATGCCCGAGAACATCAAGAATCCCGACCCTAACGAATACATTCCTATCGTGGAAAACTGGCACTGCATCAAGCGTTGGGATGCTGCTCCCGAATTACCCGGAGCCATGCAGTTCGGAAAATATATCACCGGAAAAGGCATTTTGGCTTCGGTAGCCCATACACAAGCCGAATTTGAGGACATACGTACAGCCTATGAAGCCGGATACACACATGCTACACATTTCTATAATGCAATGCCCGGATTCCACAAACGCCGTGAATACAAATACGAAGGCACTGTGGAGAGCATTTACCTCATGGACGACATGACTGTGGAAGTTGTAGCCGACGGTATCCATGTACCGCCCACAATCCTGCGCCTGGTCTACAAGATAAAAGGTGTGGAACGGATGTGCGCCATCACCGATGCCCTGGCATGTGCGGCCAGCGACAGCAAAGAAGCTTTCGACCCGCGTGTCATCATTGAAGACGGAGTCTGTAAGCTTGCGGACCACTCCGCCCTTGCCGGCAGTGTGGCTACTATGGACCGGCTGATACGTACAATGGTGCAGAAAGCCGATATACCTCTGGCAGACGCCGCACGAATGGTATCCGAAACACCGGCACGCATCATGGGTGTATACGACCGTAAAGGCTCGCTCCAAAAAGGGAAAGATGCCGATATTATCGTAATGGACGAAGATTTGAAGATTAGAGCAGTATGGGCAATGGGTAAATTAGTGCCTGAAACCGATACTTTATCATAAAATTTATCCCAACATCATGCGGATGAACTTTGTTTTTCGTATTTTTGTTAAGTTTTGAACAAGCGAACAGCTTTAATCATTTATTAATAACCAAATATTGTATGAAAACCAATCTTAGTTCTCAAATTACTCTGAATAGAGTATCCCCCAGGTACTACAGACCGGAGAACGCTTTCGAGCGATCGGTACTGACACGTCTCGAGAAAATTCCGACAGACATTTACGAGTCTCCCGAAGAAGGAGCCAACCAAATTGCATTGGACATCGCACAGATGATTCGTGACAAGCAAAAGGCCGGACGCTTCTGTGTATTGGCACTGGCTGGCGGCAACTCACCGCGCAATGTCTATTCGGCCCTTGTGCGCATGCATAAAGAAGAAGGACTGAGTTTCCGCAATGTAGTGGTATTCAACCTTTACGAATATTATCCGTTGGCTTCAGACGCTGTGAACAGCAACCTCAATTCTTTAAAGGAAATGCTGCTCGACCACGTAGACATTGACATGCAGAACGTATTCAGCCCCAGCGGTACTATCGCCAAAGATACTATTTTCGAATATTGCCGTTTGTACGAGCAACGTATCGAAAGTTTCGGCGGCATTGATATAGCTGTATTAGGTATCGGACGTGTCGGTAATATCGGTTTCAACGAACCGGGTTCACGCCTGAACTCCACCACCCGATTGATTTTGCTGGACAGTGACTCACGCAACGAAGCATCCAAAATGTTCGGAAGCATTGAAAGCACACCGGTAAGTTCCATAACAATGGGTGTAGCCACTATTCTCTCCGCCAAGAAAGTATATCTGCTGGCATGGGGTGAGGAAAAAGCCAAAATGGTAAAAGAATGTGTGGAAGGTAACGTAACGGATACAATTCCTGCCTCTTATCTTCAAACCCATAACAATGCCCATATCGCCATCGACCTTTCGGCAGCCGCCAACCTGACACGTATCCAACGTCCCTGGCTGGTGACTTCCTGCGAATGGAACGACAAACTGATTCGCAGCGCCATCGTCTGGCTGTGCCAACTGACCGGAAAGCCGATTCTTAAACTGACTAACAAAGATTATAACGAAAACGGTCTGAGTGAGTTGCTTGCCCTCTACGGTTCTGCCTATAATGTAAACATCAAGATTTTCAACGATCTGCAACACACCATCACCGGTTGGCCGGGCGGCAAGCCGAATGCAGACGACACTTATCGCCCCGAACGTGCGAAACCGTATCCAAAACGTGTCATTGTATTCTCTCCGCATCCGGACGATGATGTCATATCCATGGGAGGTACTATCCGCCGACTGGTAGAACAGAAACATGACGTACATGTGGCCTATGAGACTTCCGGCAACATTGCCGTAGGCGATGAAGAGGTAATCCGTTTCCTGCACTTCATCAACGGTTTCAACCAACTCTTTAACAACAGTGAGGACCAAGTTATCAACGAAAAGTACACCGAAATCCGCAACTATCTGAAAGATAAGAAAGACGGTGATATGGACACCCGCGACATCCTGACTATCAAAGGACTGATTCGCCGCGGTGAAGCGCGTACGGCATGTACCTATAATAATATCCCGTTGGATCACTGCCATTTCCTCGACCTGCCGTTCTATGAAACTGGTAAGATTCAGAAGAACCCCATCAGCGAAGCCGATGTGGAAATCGTACGCAACCTGTTGCGTGAAGTGAAACCTCACCAAATCTTCGTTGCCGGCGACCTTGCCGACCCACACGGCACACACCGTGTTTGTACGGATGCCGTATTCGCAGCTATCGACCTTGAAAAGGAAGAAGAAGCCAAATGGCTGAAAGATTGCCGCATCTGGATGTATCGCGGTGCATGGGCAGAATGGGAAATCGAGAACATTGAAATGGCAGTGCCCATCAGTCCCGAAGAATTACGTGCGAAACGTAACTCTATCCTGAAGCACCAAAGCCAGATGGAGAGCGCACCATTCCTGGGCAACGACGAACGTCTGTTCTGGCAACGAAGCGAAGACCGCAACCGCGGTACAGCTGCATTGTACGACAGCCTGGGTCTGGCATCCTACGAAGCCATGGAAGCATTCGTAGAATACATTCCGCTGTAAATGTTTGCTAAATAGAAACAAGAGAGTGGGAAGTGATGAACTTCTCACTCTTTTTTATGTATTTTTGTACGGTACTTAACCATCGGACATGAAAAAACTATATTTATCCATATTGTTCCTGCTCGCAGGAGTTGGTTCTGTCTTTTCACAAGACGTAGAACAGGCCGTTCGGGAACGGCTGCAGGCCTTTTTCCAAACGTATATCCCTGTCAATGTCAATATCGGTACATGCCGACTCGACAGTGTACTTATCGATTTCCACCGAAAAACAATCCGCATCTATGCCGATAATACATTCTCCTACCAGCCCTTCCGGCCGGAAACGGTGAACAGAATTTACCGGGACATCAAAGAAATTCTTCCGGGTCCCGTAACTTACTTCGACATTACTGTCTTTACAGACGGACATTCCATCAACGAACTTATTCCCAACACATACAGAAACGGAAAAAAAGACAAGAGCCGCCTGTTTACCGATATACACTATAAAGATGCTCCCTGGGTGACCCGTACGTCCCGTCCTTTTGAAATAACCCGCGGACTGGAGGGACGCCATATCGCTCTGTGGCAAAGTCACGGAAAATACTACATCAATAACAAAGACAAATGGGGTTGGCAGCGTCCGCGCTTGTTCTGTACCTCCGAAGACCAATTCACACAATCGTTCATCCTGCCTTACCTCATCCCGATGCTGGAAAATGCGGGAGCCAACGTATTCACCCCTCGCGAACGGGACACGCAAAAACAGGAAATCATTGTAGACAACGATGACAACCGGAACACCACAAACTCCCTCTATCTTGAGGTAAAGAGCAGAAAAGCACAGTGGGAAAAAACCGCTCTGCCTGGATTTGCACAACAGAAGCGTATCTACACGGAAGGAGAAAATCCTTTTCATGACGGTACAGCCCGCTTTGCACAAACTGAAAAGAAGAAAAACAAAGCCTTTGCCGAGTGGGTTCCCGACATCCCGGAAACCGGAGAATATGCTGTATACGTTTCCTATCAAAGCCTGCCCAACAGCGTGAGCGATGCCAAATACCTTGTATTCCATAACGGCGGTGTCGCTGAGTTTAAAGTAAACCAACGTATAGGCGGCGGCACATGGGTATATCTCGGCACTTTTACTTTCGACAAAGGAAGCAACGACTACGGCATGGTAGTATTAAGCAATGAAAGCCGGGAAAAAGGAGTGGTATGCGCCGATGCCGTGCGCTTCGGCGGTGGTATGGGCAACATTGCGCGCGGCGGCCAAGTCAGCGGTCTGCCCCGTTATCTGGAAGGCGCGCGTTATTCCGCTCAATGGGCCGGTATGCCCTACCCCGTATATGCCGGATACAAAGGACAGAACGACCTTTCGGATGATATCAATGTACGTTCGCGTACAATCAACTACCTGTCGGGCGGTTCCGTATTCAACCCCAAAGAACCGGGATTGGGAGTTCCTCTTGAGATGAGTATGGCACTGCACAGTGATGCGGGTTTCAGGACAGACGACCGGATTGTAGGTACACTCGGCATCTACACTACCCATTTCAACGATGGCAAGTTAGCGGCAGGAACAAACCGCTACGCTTCGCGCGACCTTGCCGACCTGTTCCTCACCCGTCTGCAACAGGACATCCGTTCCACTTTCAATGCAGACTGGACGCGCCGCAGCATGTGGAACCGTAACTACAGCGAGACCCGCCTGCCTGCTGTTCCTTCCACAATTGTAGAACTTCTGTCGCACCAGAATTTTGCCGACATGTGCTTGGGACACGACCCCAAATTCAAGTTCACGGCAAGTCGTGCCCTATACAAATCCATCCTGCAATATATCTGTACCCAGCATAATAAAGAATACGTCGTACAGCCCTTACCTGTCAACAATTTCTCCGTCCGCTTCGGTAAGAAGAAAAATACCCTGGAACTTTCCTGGCAAGGAGTGGATGACCCGTTGGAACCGACTGCCACACCCCACGAATACATTGTCTATACACGCATCGGGCGAGGCGGATTTGACAATGGTGTACGCGTAAGCAATCCTTTCCACACTCTGAAGATAGAACCGGGCATCGTCTATTCCTTCAAAGTAACGGCAGTGAACCGGGGTGGTGAAAGCTTCCCGTCCGAAATCCTTGCCGCATACAAGTCCAAGCACGAAAAAGCACGCGTTCTCATCATCAACGGTTTCGACCGTATCAGTAGCCCCGCTGTGATAAACACACCCGACGAAGCCGGCTTTGACTTGACGAAAGACCCCGGAGTACCTTATCTATATGATATATCACTCTGCGGCAGCCAGCTGAATTTCGACCGCAAAGAAGCCGGAAAACGTTTGGGAGAAAGCGGCAATGAATACGAAGGGATAAAAATAGCCGGAAACACATTCGACTATCCCTTTATACACGGTAAAGCCATACAGACCGTCGGCGGCTACAGCTTTACTTCATGCAGCGACGAAGCCGTAGAAAACGGTAGTGTAGCATTGGAAGAATATCCAATAGCAGACTATATTCTGGGACTGGAAAAGACGGACGGCAATCTGTCACGGGCAACCTATTACAAAACTTTCTCTTCGTCCATGCAGCGTGCCTTGACAGCTTACTGCCGGTCGGGCGGCAACCTACTGGTCAGCGGTGCATACATAGGCAGCGACATGAACGACTCGCAAGGCAATCGGGAATTCACCCAAAACATCCTGAAATACCGTTTCGACAGCAGCTTACAGGCATCCGGCGAACATATCGGCATACAAGGTTTGGGGCGCATCCTCAGCATTCCCCGCCTGCCCAATGAACGGGCTTATCCCGTGACGACCCCCGATTGTATCCGCCCTATGGCAACCGCCTTTCCCGTAATGACCTATACCGGGGGAAATCTTCCTGCTGCCGTAGCTTATAAAGGTAACGACTACCGCACATTCATCATGTCATTTCCCTTTGAAAGTATCCGGGAAGAAGCCGGCAGAACAGCGGTTATGGCATCCATTCTGCATTTCTTTTCCGCCGATAATGCAGGTGTGCACAGAGAATAACGACAATCTTGATAAATAATCCGGTGAAATAGGTATAATCTGTGGTGAAAAACTTATCTTTGCTTTTACAGAAAATATGAATCACTGAATATTAACCATTAAAACATTAACGCCATGTACACTATACAAGCCAATCCCAGCGGAACCCGCAACTTGGAAATATCGGAAGAAAACCTTGCCACTATCGAAAAATACGGTCTCTTTCGTCATCTCATCGACAGTAACGGCATCGTGGACGAAACCGTGCTCGACAAACTCAAACTGAATATCCGTTCCCTCATCGCCGCCCAGGAAGAGGACAGCAAAGACCTGCTCGACCTCTGCATCGATGTTATCTACCACAACAATATGAAAGCCTTCGGATTACAGCAGCTTATCAAGCTCTACCTGCAATGGCTTTCCCAACAAACAACCATAGAAGAGGAAGAAAATAAATGAGAACCATTGACACACGCGGACAGAACCTGTACAGTCCTCTTATTCCGGCCATAAAGGCCATGTGCGAAGCCGGAAAAGGCGAGAAACTGGAAATCATTATGGACGATGCAACCGCCTTTAATGACCTCAAAGAGTATCTTGCCGAACAGGGAATCGGCTTCCGGGAGATTTATGACGGAGAGGAAATGCTGGTACAATTCTGTAAATAATTAAAACTTTCCGTATCTTTGCACCCATGAAAGAGTACAGACTGACTGATTGGTTGCCTACAACCAGGAAAGAAGTGGAACTTCGCGGGTGGGATGAGCTGGACGTTATTTTGTTCAGCGGTGATGCGTATGTGGATCATCCGTCATTCGGGGCAGCCGTCATCGGGCGCATCCTCGAAGCGGAAGGTTTGCGTGTGGCGATTGTACCCCAACCCAACTGGCGAGATGACTTACGGGATTTCAAGAAACTGGGACGTCCCCGTCTCTTCTTCGGTGTCAGTGCAGGCTGTATGGACAGCATGGTCAACAAATACACAGCCAACAAACGTCTGCGCAGCGATGATGCCTATACTCCCGACGCGCGTCCGGACATGCGTCCCGAATACCCTTCGATTGTCTATACCCAAATACTGAAAAAGCTATATCCCGATGTACCTGTCATACTGGGCGGCATCGAAGCAAGCATGCGCCGGTTGACACATTACGACTACTGGCAAGACCGTGTGCGCCCAAGCATCCTCGTGGACAGCGGTGCCGATGCACTGATATACGGCATGGGTGAAAAACCCATTATGGAACTTGTACGAAAACTGAAACAGCAACAACCGATTCTTGACATCCCCCAATTGGCTTATCTTACGAAAGAAGTGCTGCCGCAAGAAGGAGATATCACCCTATTCACACATGAAGAATGTCTGAAAGACAAGAAGAAACAGGCTTCCAACTTCCGCCATATCGAAGAAGAGAGTAATAAATATGCTGCTTCGCGTATCTTGCAGGCCGTAGGCAGGCAAACTGTCGTTGTCAACCCGCCTTATGCACCCTTGACGGAAGCGGAACTCGACCGTTCTTTCGACCTGCCTTACACGCGTCTCCCTCATCCCAAATATAAGGGCAAACGCATACCCGCATACGATATGATTAAGTTCTCCGTCAACATTCATCGCGGATGTTTCGGCGGTTGTGCTTTCTGTACCATTTCGGCACATCAGGGCAAGTTTATCGTCAGCCGCAGCAAGGAAAGCATATTGAAAGAAGTAAAGGCAGTAATGGAATTGCCGGATTTCAAAGGGTATCTTAGCGACTTGGGCGGTCCTTCTGCCAATATGTACAAGATGCGGGGACGTGATGAAGCCATGTGTAAGAAGTGCAAACGCCCGTCGTGCATCCACCCCAAAGTATGTCCTAACCTGAATACAGACCACAGTCCGTTACTCGATATTTATCATGCAGTAGACAGTCTGCCCGGCATCAAAAAATCATTTATCGGCAGCGGTGTACGCTATGACCTGCTGCTGCACCAAAGCAAAGACCCCAAAACCAATAAAAGCACGCAGGAATACACCCGCGAACTCATAGTCCGCCATGTCAGCGGCCGCCTTAAAGTTGCGCCGGAGCATACCTCGGAACGGGTACTCAGCATCATGCGCAAACCGCCATTCAGCCAGTTCGGAGAGTTCAAAAAAATATTCGACCGTATCAACCGCGAAGAAGGTCTGCGACAACAGCTCATCCCCTACTTTATCTCCAGCCACCCCGGCTGCAAGGAAGAAGACATGGCGGAACTTGCCGTCATCACCAAGCGTCTGGACTTTCATCTGGAACAGGTACAGGACTTTACTCCTACCCCCATGACCGTTGCTACCGAAGCATGGTACACTGGTTTCCACCCCTATACACTGGAACCCGTATTCAGTGCCAAGACCCAGCGCGAGAAATTGGCACAACGTCAGTTCTTCTTCTGGTACAAACCCGAAGAACGGAGAAATATTATCAATGAACTGCGACGGATAGGACGAAAAGATTTGATTGACAAGCTGTACGGGAAATAACAGCACCGACAACCGGACCATCCATATCCTGTGACAGGCAACTTTCAATAAGTTAAAACATTCTTTTCTATTAAAATAAACTTACTTTCATAAAACAAATGAATAGTTATCGATGTTGATAGATGACATTGCCTGATAACTATTTGTAAAAATTAGTATACAGGCATATCATTAGAAGCTAATTGTTCCGTTTGCAATAATACCATCCGACCAATTAAATTTCTCTTGAACTTAGTAATAATAAAAGTACGAAAACCGGACATCGTATCCGGCTTTCCGGACTCCAACACTCTCTTAAAAGCAATCGGTTGGTAACAAAAAGTCAGTAGCAATGATACAGCGTACAATTAAAAACAGAATCCGATACTCAAAATATAAACTTCTGCTTATGTTCATAGGGGTATTATCGGCACACTCTTGGACACAAGCGCAAAACAGTCCGCCGACCAATGAAGTGATGATCGACATCGACACAACCGCCTCATGGGAAAAAATAAAAAAGAAAAAGACACATCTGGCTCTCAAAACAAATCTCCTGTACGCTGCTACCTTAACTCCCAATCTGGGTTTGGAAATAGGAATAACCCCGCAGATAAGCCTCAACATAGTCGGCAGCTATAATCCATGGAACCGTGAAGGGAAAAAAGGCGATAATGACAAGCTGGTACATTGGTTAGTGCAACCCGAAGTGAGATACTGGCTTTGTGAAGCATCAAACGGACATTTTATCGGCATTCATGGCATTGCCACAAAATACAATATCGCCGGGTATAGCCTATTCAGCATGCTCGATAAGAACTATCGCTACGAAGGTTGGGGAGCAGGAGTCGGAATCAATTACGGATACAGTTGGGCATTCTCCAAAAGATGGGGCATAGAGGCTTACCTTGGAATAGGAGTCGTGCAATTCACATTCGACAAGACAGATAACAGGGACTGGTGCTGTAACAAGTCCGAACATGCTGAAAAGACCTATTTCGGGCCCACCCAAATAGGCATTTCATTAATCTACAACATTAAATAATCCGGAGAAATATAAACCTAATGAATCCTATTATTATCATCATTTCATTCATTTCACTACTGATACCTGCCTATGCCCGGGCATCAACAGAAAACGGGTCTCAGGGGAGACACCTGTCCATCACTCAAATTCAAGTGCGGAATACAGGTGACAGTATAGAGCTCAGCTTCAGTTGTGCTCCCGCCCAGTTCAATACCCGAAAGCCGGAACGCATTACAGTTACTCCGGTAATTTCCGATGGCGATCATCAAGCACGGTTCCCCTCTTTTGCAATAATCGGCAAAAGAAAGAGGATGTCCCCTGCATTACAGTACAATGCAACCATGAAATACGAAGACTGGATGCGAGGAAGCATACTTGCCTTTGAAAGCAACATTAAATTATGCGCCAAACAAGCCATACTGACAACAGCCGTTGTCAACAACAGAATACTTCAGGACCCGGATGTGGAAATCGTACAATTTACCGATACCGCCGAAACTGTCATACCTGTTCTTACTACTGCCGAAAAGCTGGCTCAAGACTACGATTTTCTGGCTGACGAGTCCACGAGAAGCAAATTTGATGAAGAAAACCGGAGCAATGCTGTTTCCATTTTATTTAAAACTGGTTCGGCAACCCTGCTTCCCGAATACCGGAACAACAGTCGGAATCTGGATTTACTGGTCGATATTATCCTGAAGATCAACCAGTCTCCCGACAGTCGCATCAGTCATATCCTGATTGCAGGTTATGCGTCTCCCGATGGCGATATCCGCATAAACTCCGACTTTGCAACGCTTCGCGCCGCTGCATTGAAAAAGTATCTGATGCGGCACACCCGGCTCAACTCCGGTACATTCGAGGTAATTAACGGCAAGATAGACTGGTACGGTTTGTCCCAGATGGTCGGTAAATCCGATATGCCGGATAAGGAAACGGTACTCAATATTCTCAGTGTCATCCCCGTCGAGGGAAGCTCGGGCAAACGTGGCAGAAAGAACGAACTTATGTACCTGAAAGCCGGAGTCCCTTACCGTTATATGCTGAAGAACTTCTTTCCGGCACTCCGTTCAAGCACCTGTATCAAGGTATTTTACGAAAAAAATAAGAATATAAAATAAAAAGACTCCCGACAGGGAGTATACAATTCACTTTTCTAATAACTTAACAAAACTTTAATTATGAAATTAAGAAATCTTTTGGCAGTTTCCGCAACTGCATTCACATTGCTGTCATGCAATGATTCAGACAATCATCCGACTCCCGGCAAAGGTGAGTTAACCCCCATTACCGTCAATATAAAAGGAAATGCCGACACCCGTGCACTGACAGGAGAAGAAACGGGCGCAACCAACGAAAACGACATCAACTCATTGGAGTTCTTTGTTTTCAACAGCGACGGTTCTTTCCAGAAGTATTATAAACCGGCAAGCGTGGCATCCGACAATCAATACACATTCCTTGTCAACGCCGGCAGTCTGACCATCCTTACTGCCGCCAACCAAAACTTAGGTGAACCCTCACCCGCCCCTGCCTCTTTGGCAGATTTCAAGAAGAGCAGCTCATACAAAGAGCTTTCTTTGGATGGCACAAACTCCCGTTCGGACATCAGTACTTCCCTCGGGTTTGCCATGGCGGCAGAAGGGACGGCCAATGTAGTGGAAGGCGAGACAAACAAATTAAGCCTTTCCATACGCCGTTTGCTGAGTAAGGTTGAAAGCCCCAGGGTAGCCCCGACCAACGAAATAAAAATACCCGATGCCGAGTTGCTTAAAATATTGGGACTCGGCACTTCCGAAACCGTTCCAAACGATTTGAAATGGACATTCAAGGGTTATATGGTAATCAACGGCATCAACCAATCACTGGCTTTTGAATACGAGAACCTGACAAACTGGGAACGTTTTGCCACTGCATTCAACTTCAAAACTACATTCAGCCCCGACGGTGCAACTGTAGAGACCGTATATTCCGTAAAAAGCGATGATAACAGCGAAACATCAAACGGCTTCCTGCCGGCTGGCTACGACAAACCGGTCTATGTATACGAAAACATTCCTACCATGCTGCAAGGCGGCAACGGACAGGCGGCAACGGTATTCGACAAAGATGAAGTTGTGGCTTTCATCATCAAGGGAACCTTCTCTGGCACAGGAGTTTCAGATGCGACCCGCTACTGGAGAGTCAATCTTCTGAAAGACGACGCTTGGAAAATATTCCGTAACAGCATTTACCGCATCACGATGCAGGACATCACTACCGTAGGATGGAGTACTCCGAAAGAAGCCGAAGAAGAAGGACCTGTTATCGACCCTTCCGAAAGCAGCATTACAATAGACATTGAAGTAGCCAAGTGGGATGTCAGAACCCAAGATGTAGACCTATAAACGTACAAATATCGTGAAGAAAGTAATTCTAATAATATCAATGGCATTATCCCTCACCGGATGTACCCATGAAGGTCCTCACACAGGTTGTGACGAGGGCTCATTGAATCTGCTCTTCACGTATGACGGCAACACGGCCGGCTTTGACCAAACCATAGCCGAAGACATAGAATTATATCTGTATGACGGCCAGGGAAAAAAGATGGATGAAAGGCATATCCCCTATGAAAACATCAAAGGGGGTAAGCCTTACCCTCTTGAGTTGTCCTATTCGGGAAATGCCTATCTTGTGGCATGGACATTGACAGGCAACGAGGATATCAAAAAGACTTCCCCCGCATTGCATGACGATGAAAGCTATTCCACCGCCAGGTTCAGTATGGGCGAACATGCCACGAGGCTGTCATCTGCCTATAACGGTTCCATGCAGGAACTCTTCCTGAGAAGTATGGCGTTTACCCACAACCGACAGGAAAACCGTATTCTCAGTGTCGATGTCCAAAAACAGTTATGCAGCATTTCCGTCACCATAGAAGAAGGAAGCAGCTTCGCAACCCGATACCCCGGAACACTCAGCATAGCCATTTACGGTTCATCCCATTCATACAATATTGCTGAAGACAAACAAAACGGCAGCAGGATTGTGATAGAAGACAGCTTCGCCTATATAGAGAGCAGCAATGAATACGTTGCGGAGAACAAGGTCATGCCTGCTTCCGTCGATTCGGCAACCGGGCAGAGAGACAACATTGTTGTCACGATTCTTGAAGACGGAGCAGCCTGCCTGAGCGTAGATACGGAGACTCAAGCGCTACGAGGCGCACAAATCAATGTTGTAATCAGACCGACGAAAATGGAAGCGATTATTACAGTCGGCTCATGGCAGATTCGTAAAGCAGTGACTGTACTTTAATAAAAAAACGGTAAAAATATGAGAAAATCATTTATACTATTAACAATATGCGCATTGGCGGGACTTTGGTCGTGTCAGTCAAGGATTGAAGACGAAACTCCCATTACGTACGCTTCGGACGAATCCGAAGTGGAAATTACTGTTGCAGCGGACAGAACGCCCCGCAATGTCCCGTCAGCCACTCCGGACGAAAACATCATCGATAATCTGGATATATTGCTTTTCGATTCCAACGGAAAGTTTATATGTTGGCGGGCGACTTTCAAGATAAACGGAAAGTTGCGGACGACTCTTCCCGTAGGCAAAGACTACGATGCCTATTTCTTGGCCAATTGCCGTAGCTTCATCGGGGAAATGCTTCCCGATAAAGCCACGGAAAAACAATACAGGCAGCAGGCGGATTGGGAAGTCTTCCGAAAAACCTTGGTTGATGCAAACCCTCAAAGGCTGCTCCAGGAAAATACAGCTTTTACCAGCCTGCCCATGTGGGGAATGCTGAAGAAGCAGGATGTAAACGACCGTGTAATCAATTATTGGCCGCTACTGAGCCTGACCCGTTCGGTCGCATCAGTAGATGTGTATGTAGCCAATGGCATCGACTATTTTATATTAAAAGATATCACCCTGTTTCATGTGCCCGACAAGGGCTTCTTAGGCAACGTCCCTGCTAATGTTACAGATGGGCAGGCTCTGGAAGCCTCTTCACCCGCAGATATGCAGACCGGCCTGACTTTGGAATCGGACAGCTACAACAGCACCAACCGTTCCATTGCCAACAAGCTTTATCTGTACGACAACGATACGGAGAACGAAACTGCAGACAAGAAGCATACCCGCCTCGTCATCGGAGCCGAATACAAAGGAACGAAAGGCTATTACCCCGTTGATTTTGAAGATACCGATGCAGACAAGCTCATCAAAATCATACGGAACAAGAAGTACGTATTCAATATCAATTCTGCCGACGGTCCGGGATATACGGATAAGGAAACAGCCGCCAGCCAGCCTTCCGTCCATATCAATGTCAACATCATAGAATGGGACATGACGGAAGGACAGATGGGAGCAAGCGGCAATTACTACTTATGGACGGAAAAGCGTGAAGCGGTATTATACCGCAAGGCAAACTCTGCTGTTACTATCGGCATGAAAAGCAACATCCTGTCAGAAGCTATTACCATGGCTTTTAAAACGGACCTAAACGGGCCTGCCACAAACATCGCAAACGGCATCCGCAACAACCGCTTCGAAGCCCTGTTTGTGAACGATGCCGACGGCTATCCTGCCGGACTGAAAATAACGGCTTTGGGAGACTACGATAAAAACTCCGCCGGTACCAACTCCGATACAATCGTGCTGCTTTCCGGACGAATCAGACTGGAAATACAAATACACCTGTATAATCAAGGGCAGAACGACTGGGAACTGGATGGCGACATCAGCACCGATTTAGGAGAATAATTATATAACATCATTACAATAAAAACAATCAACATAATGAGAAAAATATTATGGTATGCTTTTCTTCTGATACCGGCCGTTTTCACGTCTTGCAATTTGGAAGACGATAGCGGGCTCATTCCACAAGAAAACAGAAAACTGACTATCAGCTTCAGTGTACAAGACCCTGCCAGCGGATTGGCTACACGTGCGGCCATCGCACCGGAAGCCGGGGAAGAAAATATAAAAACGCTCGATTTGATTTTCTTCGAATCAAACGGTAACGGTACCGGCACATTCAAAGGCTGGAAAGAACTGACCTCTGCATCCGGCTCTCCCTTGGAGATGAATACCGACATTGTGTTCGACTTTTCGGATATAGGACTAAAAACGACAGATGCTTATGATATTTTAGCTGTAGCCAATATGGGAAGCAACTATCTGCCCACAGACGGTTCGCAAAGTATGGACGACTGGAAAAACGCCATTAAGAACAGCAACTTCAAAACAGCCCGGACGGAAGTACAGGCTTTTATGGCAGGTACATCCGCAGATATCCCCGAATATATTACAAAACCGATAGTGAGCGAAGCATTGCTTATGAGCGCTTCGCTTAGAAAAGAATCGGAAGATACTAAAATCAGCATAGTATTGCAACGTTCCGTTGCCCGTTTCGACGTGTATAACTCGGCGGCAGGATATACGCTTGAATCCGTTTCCGTATGGAACGGATACCCTTCCCTCTTTGTGTGGAACGGAGAGCCTACTGCTTTCGACAAAGCGGCGAAACGAATTGCAAGACTCTACGGAGTGGAGAGCGAAGCCGGTGCCGACATTGTAGGAAAACTATACGCATACGAAAACTATGTACCCGCCCCCAAACAGAACGACCAGGTGACTACCTGCCTCATCATCAAAGTAAGAAACAAGCAGAGCGGTACGGCATCGTATCACCGCGTCAATGTACACCCGCTGGAATCGGGACAGTCGCTCAAACGCAATAATGTGTACAAACTTACCGTCAATTCCGTAAAGAAAGAAGGATATGCCACCGAACTGGAAGCCTATAAAGGCGCACTGACTTCTTTAAGTTACTCCATCAACTACTGGGATATGGACAGCCACGGCACGGTGCAATTCGATGGTGACAACATTCTGGCCATACCTTCCAAAAAAGTTCTGTTCACCCCCAATGGCGGCAGTTATGATTTGGGCATATTCACTTTTGGCGAAGGGACGTTATCCGTCAGCAAAAAGGTGCTGGACAACGGTCTGTCCGCCACTCTGAACGGCAAAACACTGACCGTATCGGCCACTGCACTGGACAATGTAAAAGACCGGCGCAGCGGAATCGTCGAACTCTCTTTCGGCAATCTGAAAGCGACCATAGACGTGGTACAGTTGGAAGGCGGAGACCTCTATCTGGAACTGAACCCGAAAACCATTTCCCATTTCGGCAATAACGCCGGTGTGGCTGCATCTCCCATTGCAGTAAAGAGTTCGGGAGAGTGGAGCGCAAGCATCTATCCCCCGGGAGCCGGTGCTTTCTTCTCTTTTGCCCAAACGGGTTCCGCCGCCGTAACCGATTACGACAGCAGTAAAGCTGTAAACAACATTATTCCCGTCTATACCCATACCGGCAACACAGGTATCAGTCCGCGTTATGGTTTTATGGTGGTCAGCTTGAAAGAAGACCCTTCGGTACAAGGCACCATGTTACTGATTCAGGACGGTGTGCCCGGATTTACGCTGACACCGGATATTGCTTCCATCGACTTTGAATACGACGGTGAACTGACAATCACCGGCAACAATACCAATTCGTTCCTTGTCAACCCCGGATTGACGGCAGACGGCTCAACCGTCAACGAATGGGAATACGTGCTTGAAGGCAACGATGCGGCAGCCTTTGAAGTAAAGGACACGCACGATGCGTCCGATCCCAAGCTCAACCGTATCACCGTAAAGGCCAAAAGTCATAATGAAGGCAACGGTATCCTGAAAGCCCGGCTCTATCTGGCTTTGAAAGCCTCTCCCGGAGTGAAGTCTCATGTAATCGACATCAGCCAGCAACCGATGTCATTCGGTACAGGAGTTCCGGGCAACACGCTTTACATATCCGAAAATGCGGACGAGACCCAACTTATAACTCTGCAAGGCGGTAGCGGGATGCGATGGATTGCCGAACTGGAACAACCCGAACCGGCAACGGCTCATGCGTACAATATAAAAATGACCGGCGAAAACGGTACGGAGATGTCTTGGGGAAGCGAATACACCATGAGTACCAAATTCAAGGTCAATTTTCCCAAAACACTGTACAAGGACGCCAACCGGAACATCACCTATAATGTAAAACTCACTTTGGCCGGAACGGCAGTAACAATCCGTCTGGCTATCGTAAGAACGGTGCTTCAGCCCATAGCGATTAACACCGCCAATCTTTCCGGTGGCTACGGTTCACTCGGCAACGGCATTTTCAGCACATTCCGCGAATACGGCAATTACGGCACATTCTTCGGTCCTCAAGGAATAGTCTATACTCCGGCAGTACCGACTTTGCCGAACAGCGACAATAACAATGCGGGAGTAGGCGCAGACATTCCGGACAATGTGAACATTCTCTTCTCGGGAACATACACAAGCAGAACTGCAAATTATTATGACAACCTGCTTACTTGGCTCAAGAGCAGTCCCGGCAAGAACAGAATTGCCGTAATCACTCTTGACAACAGTGTCGCGGATAATCAGGCCTTGTTCACCAAGATCGCCTCATTGGGATATACCTACAAGAGCAACAGTAGCGTATCTGCAACTTGGGCCGGAACTCATTCCAACGATCCTGTATGGGATTATATTGTCAAAAACGGACCGTTCAGCAATTACAATCCGTCGCAATCCATTGACTTCACCGCCTTGTTTTATAGAGACGGGATAAGCGGAAGCTTTGACACGCCTACCGGAGTAACCCATGTACTGGAAGTGCCCGGTTACGGATGTTCCTTGTCTGTCGACCTGCAAAGGCGAATTATAGTTATCGGCGACAGCCAGCATACCAATACCTGGACACCGACTTATAGTGCGCTGGCAAGTACCACCGACAACAAATACTACGGCCGCGGAATACTATGGGCTTCATTGTGGGCAATCATTTACAATACCGCTCAGTACGGAGACCATTTTACGGATGCACTCAAATAGTTGAGGATATCCGGTTACCGCTTATATACAGAGAAGTCCTCAAGAACGGAGCATATCGAATCCGTTTTTGAAGACTTCTCTCATTATATCAATAATAAACAAAGATATATTCTCCACGAGCATATTGCTCCTTTGCCCGCATGGCCGATGTCAACTCATGTTCCGGAATTTAGAATAAAGTCGTAAGCCAATAGAATCATTCTTCCACCTGCATCGCCACAATCTCCTGTAACACCGACACAGCCTCTTCCACGGTAGTGACGTCCTTCACCACCATGCTCCGCTTGCCGTTCTGCTCACGCAGGTCGCAACGGCGGGTATATTTCATCATGTAGGCGATAACTTTGCCGAAAGCCAGGCTCTGATAGTAAGGGCTGTCCGGATTGGAAACAAAGAACAGCGTCATGCGACCGCCTTTAAGGAACACCTTTTCCGTTCCCAGACGCGCTGCAAGACGGCGTAGGGGAACGATACGGAGCAGTTCCTCCGTTTCGGGCGGAACAGGTCCGAAACGGTCTTCGAGACGGGCACGGAAAGCATCTACGTCTCTGTCCAGCGTCAATCCGTCCAATTCGCGATAGAGCAGCATACGTTCGCTGCTACCGGTGACGTAGGCGGCGGGCAGCAACAGTTCGAGATCGCTTTCCACCTGGCATTCGTCAACAAACTGCTCGCCGCTGATAGTACCGTCGCCTTTCAATTCATCAGCATAGAGGTCGGCAAATTCGTCGGTCTTAAGCTCACGTACGGCTTCGGACAATATCTTCTGATAAGTTTCGTAGCCCAGATCGGCAATAAAACCGCTTTGCTCCGCGCCGAGCATATTACCCGCACCGCGGATGTCGAGGTCCTGCATGGCAATGTGGATACCGCTACCTAAATCGGAGAAGTTCTCGATGGCCTGCAGGCGGCGTTTGGCTTCTGGAGTAAGCGAGGACAAGGGGGGAGCAAGCAAATAGCAGAAAGCCTTTTTGTTGCTGCGCCCCACACGGCCGCGCATCTGGTGCAGGTCGCTCAAACCGAAATTCTGTGCCTGGTTGATGATGATGGTATTGGCGTTCGGTATGTCGATACCGCTCTCGATAATGGTGGTGGCGAGCAAGATGTCATAATCATAGTTGACAAAATCGAGAATAATCTTCTCCAGTTCGGCAGGTTCCATCTGTCCGTGACCGATACAGACACGGCAATCGGGAATGTTGCGCTCTATCATCGCTTTCAGTTCCGAAAGATTGGAGATACGGTTGTTTACAAAGAACACCTGTCCGTTGCGGCTCATTTCGAAGTTAATGGCATCAGTGATAATCTCATCACTGAAAGTATGCACCTCCGTCTGAATGGGGTAACGGTTGGGAGGCGGCGTCTGAATAACGCTTAAATCGCGCGCACCCATCAGGGAGAACTGCAAAGTGCGGGGAATGGGAGTGGCGGTCAGGGTCAGGGTATCCACGTTTACTTTCAACTGGCGGAGTTTCTCCTTGACGGAAACACCGAACTTCTGTTCCTCATCGATAATCAGCAGGCCGAGGTCTTTAAACTTAACATCCTTGCCCAAGATGCGGTGCGTACCGATAAGGATATTCACCTCCCCCCCCGCAAGACCTTTGACAACGGATTTAGTCTGTGCCGCCGTCCGGGCACGACTCAAATATTCCACACGGCAAGGCAAACCTTTCAGACGCTCCTTGAAAGTCTGGAAATGCTGGTAGGCAAGGACAGTGGTGGGAACGAGAACGGCAACCTGCTTGTTGTCCGCCACCGCCTTGAAAGCGGCACGTATGGCAACCTCGGTCTTGCCGAATCCTACATCGCCGCATACCAGCCGGTCCATGGGACGGGCACTTTCCATATCTGCCTTTACGTCGGCAGTCGCCTTGCTCTGATCGGGAGTATCCTCGTAAATAAAAGACGCTTCCAGCTCCCGTTGCAGGAAACTGTCGGGACTGTATTGGAAGCCTTTCTCTTCGCGCCGTTGCGAATAGAGCTTTATCAGGTCGCGGGCTATATCCTTAATCTTGGTCTTGGTACGGTCCTTCAGTTTCTCCCACGCACCGGTTCCCAATTTGTTGAGACGGGGAGCTTCGCCTTCTTTGCCTTTGTACTTGGAAACCTTGTGCAAAGAGTGGATGGAGACAAAGACCACATCGTCATTTTGATAGACCAGGCGCATTACTTCCTGCGTAGTGTCTCCGTTGGGAACACGTACCAATCCCGTAAAACGCCCCACGCCGTGGTCGGTATGTACCACGTAATCTCCAGGGGTAAACTGGTTCAGCTCCTTCAGGCTCAGGGCCACCTTGCCACTGCGGGCTTTATCGCTTTTCAGGTTGTATTTATGGAAACGGTCGAAAAGCTGGTGGTCGGTAAAGATGCAGAGACGCAACGTATCGTCGGCAAAACCCTCATGCAGGGTACGTTCAACGGGTGTGAAGGAGATATTATCTCCCCGGTCTTCAAAGATAGCGCGGATACGGTCGGTCTGCTTCAGACTGTCGCTGCATATATAGAGGGTATAGTTGCGGGAAAGATAGTCGCGGAAACTTTCTGCCACCAAGTCGAAATTCTTATGGAAGATAGGCTGTGCAACGGTGCTGAATGCAACTGTCGCATCCGGCGTTCCGGTGGGCTTCGTACCGAATTCCATGCGGCGGAAATCGAGGGCACGCAAAGTAAACTCTCCTCCATCAATCAACTTACCTTCCAAAGAGATTGCACCGTTTTCTTCGGCTTCGCAGGCTGCAATAGCCTGTGCAGTAAGCGATTCATCGTGGACGACCTGAATACGCTCCCGCAACCAAAGGAAATCACGCATCGCCAGCAAGGTATCCGGCCGCAGAAAATCCAAGAAAGAAACCATGCCGCCATTCCCCCCTTGCTCCAAGCTACGGCTTAAATCGGGAACAATGACAATCTCCTCTTTCTTCTCTTTGGAAAGCTGGCTTTCCACTTCAAAAGTACGGATACTTTCCACCTCATCTCCAAAAAAGTCGATACGGAAAGGAAACTCGGACGAAAAGGAAAAGACGTCGATAATACTGCCGCGCACAGCATACTGCCCCGGCTCGTACACATAATCCACATACTCGAACCCATAGCTGCGCAGCACTTCCGTAACAAAGTCCATATCTACCTTTTCGCCGGCATGAAGCTTCAAGGTTTTATCTCCCAGTTCTTTACGGGATACAACTTTTTCCGCCAACGCATCCGGATAGGTAACTACACAAAGCCCCTCTTCTCCCTTTTGCAAACGGCTCAGCACTTCCGTACGGAGAATCTCGTTAGCTGCATCTTTCTGGCCGTACTTTATGGCACGGCGGAAAGAAGAAGGAAAAAACAACACCTGTCCGGTTCCCAAAATCTGTGTCAGGTCGTGGTAGAAATATCCCGCCTCTTCTAAATCGCCGAGGATAAAGACAAACGGACATTCCGCCTGCTGCACCAGCACGGATGAAAACAGTGAAGCGGCAGAGGCGCACAAACCACTGCAATAGAGATGACGGACGGAATTGTCCTTTAGCAACTTGCACATGCCTTCTACATTGGGGTGGGTGGCGTATAATTGTTGTAGTTCGGTAATAATCATTGCTGTCTTTTTTAGTTCACCGTAGATTACACAAAGTTACACAGATTAAGAGAAACCGATAATCTGTGTAAACTCATAAATGTTCCATAACGAATTTCCGTTGCAAAAATACATAAATAATCCTTAGTTTTATCTGTAAGTAATAGAAAAGCACTACTTTTGTTCCCAATAACAAGCTCCATCTATTTTCAATGAATATGCAGACATCAGACAGTATTGTCATCATCCCCACCTACAATGAACGGGAAAATATCGAGAATATCATCCGTGCCGTTTTTGCCCTGGAACACGGATTCCACATACTTGTCATCGAAGACGGTTCTCCCGACGGCACAGCCACCATCGTAAAAGACTTGCAACGCGAGTTTCCCGACCGCCTGTTTATGGTAGAGCGTAAGGGAAAACTGGGACTGGGTACGGCCTACATAGCCGGATTCAAATGGGCTTTGCAACGCGACTACCAATATATATTCGAAATGGATGCCGATTTCAGCCATAACCCCAAAGACCTACCCCGCCTCTACCGGGCTTGTACCGAAGAGGGAGCGGATGTGGCCATCGGCTCGCGCTACGTCAGCGGCGTGAATGTGGTAAACTGGCCTATGGGACGTGTGCTGATGTCTTATTTCGCTTCCAAATATGTACGGTTTATCACGGGATTGCCCATACATGACACTACCGCCGGCTTTGTATGCTACCGCCGCAAGGTATTGCAAATCATCAATCTGGACGGCATCCGCTTCAAAGGGTATGCTTTCCAGATAGAAATGAAATTCACCGCTTACAAATGCGGAGCGAATGTAAAGGAAGTGCCGGTTATCTTCATCAACCGCGAACTGGGAACATCCAAGATGAACAGCAGTATTTTCGGAGAAGCCGTGTTCGGAGTTATCCGGCTGAAATTGAACAGCCTGTTCCATAAATATCCAGACTTAAAAAACTAAAGATATGAAAAGAACACTGATACACAACGCTACGATTGTCAACGAAGGACAAAGCGTACAAGGCTCGGTAGTGATAGAAAACGGGCGCATCGCCGAAGTACTTACCAACTGGAAGCCTCTTTCCGCCCCTTGTGAAGAAGTGATTGATGCAACAGGCTGCTACCTGCTGCCCGGCATTATCGACGACCATGTGCATTTTCGTGATCCGGGTCTTACCCATAAGGCAGATATTCTGACGGAAAGCCGTGCAGCGGCTGCCGGCGGGGTGACTTCCATTATGGACATGCCCAATACCAATCCGCTGACCGTAACGTTGGATGCCTTGAATGCCAAACTCGACTTGTTGAATGAGAAGTGTATCGTCAACCATTCCTGCTACTTCGGAGCAACCAACAACAACTATACAGAATTTGACAAGCTGGACAAACACCGCGTTTGCGGCATCAAGCTGTTCATGGGCTCCAGTACCGGTAATATGCTGGTGGATAAAATGAACAGCCTGCTGAATATATTCAACGGTACGGATATGCTAATTGCCGCCCATTGCGAAGATCAGGAAACAATAAAAAACAATATCGAGAAATACAAGCAAAAATATAAAGGAGCGGATGACATTCCCGTCAGTGCCCACCCCAGTATCCGTTCCGTTCCGGCATGTTATGCCTCTTCCGAACTGGCTGTCCGTCTGGCAAAGATTGCCGGAGCGCGCCTGCACATCCTGCATGTTTCCACAGCCAAAGAACTGCAACTGTTCAGTGACGAACCTTTGGCAAACAAGAACATCACCGCTGAAGCATGTGTAGCGCATTTACTTTTTACGCTGACGCACTACAATAGTCTGGGCGCACGCATAAAGTGTAATCCTGCCGTTAAACGAAAAACAGACCGGGAAGCACTGCGGACCGCCGTCAACTCAGGACTGATTGACGTTATCGCCACCGACCACGCCCCTCACTTGTTGAGCGAGAAAGAGGGCGGGGCTTTGAAAGCGATGTCCGGTATGCCTATGATACAATTCTCCCTTGTCAGTATGTTAGAACTGGTGGACGAAGGAGTGTTCTCACTGGAAACGGTTGTTCAGAAAATGTGTCATGCACCTGCCCGGATATACGGTATTTGCCAGCGTGGATATATCCGTGAAGGCTATCAGGCGGATTTAGTGCTGGTACGCCCTAACTCTCCCTGGAAAGTCACTACCGACAAGATTCTGAGCAAATGCGGCTGGAGTCCTTTGGAAGGGCATACGTTCAACTGGAAAGTAGAAAAAACGTTTGCCAACGGACATCTTATTTACAACGGCAATACTGTGAACGATTCCTACCGCGGTGAAGAGCTGCGGTTTGATTATCCGTCAGCAGGAGCATAATATAGTATTATCTATTCAGAGCATAACCTTATATAGAGATTATCAATTGCCAACTATCAATTATAAAATCCATGAAGTAAGCCCCTATATCAACTGGATTTATTTTTTCCATGCCTGGGGCTTTCAACCCAAGTTTGCAGCAATCGCCAACATTCACGGTTGCGATTCCTGCCGCGCCATGTGGCTTGCGGCTTTTCCGCAAGAAGAACGCTCCAAAGCCGCCGAGGCTATGCAATTGTTTAAGGAAGCCGGCAGAGTACTCAACCGGTTGGATGAGAAAATTTCGGTGCAATGTATTTACAGGCTATGCAGTGCCAATGCAGAGGGAGACAATCTCATCATCGAAGATACGGTGTTCCCTCTGCTCCGCCAGCAGACACCTCATCCGGACGGAAGTCCGTTTCTCTGCCTGAGCGATTTCATACGGCCTCTTTTATCCGGAGTGCCGGATACGATAGGGCTTTTTGCATCTTCCGTCAGTGCGGAGAGCGAAGGATGTTATAAAGACGATCCTTATAAGCATCTTCTCGTACAGACCCTGACAGACCGGCTTGCCGAAGCCGCAACAGAAAAGATGCACGAATATGTGCGCAAGACAGTCTGGGGATATGCTCCCGATGAATCGCTTTCCATTCCAGATTTGCTGGTTGAGAAATATCAGGGCATCCGTCCGGCAGTAGGCTATCCTTCCCTACCTGACCAATCCGTAAACTTTATATTGGACGAATTGCTGGATATGAAACAGATAGGCATTACGCTCACCGAAAACGGAGCCATGTATCCGCATGCTTCTGTCTGTGGTCTTATGTTTTCACATCCCCAGTCACGCTATTTCGCCGTAGGCAAGATTGGTGAAGACCAGTTGGAAGATTATGCCTGCCGGCGCGGTAAACCGATTGAGGAAATGCGAAAGTTCCTGGCAGCAAATTTAAAGAGTTAAATGTTGCAAGTGTGATTTTCCGGTTTCTCTTACGACAAACAGAATAAAAGCGATTCGAGCAAGCATACACAATGGAAAATGTAGAACAAGAGTTTCTGTCCGTCATACGGGAATATGAGCGCGTCATCTATAAGGTGTGTTACCTGTACACCACTCCGAACGCGACTCTTAATGACCTGTATCAGGAAGTAGTGCTCAATATATGGAAAGCGTTTCCTAAATTCAGAAGGGAATGTAAAATCTCGACGTGGATTTACCGTATCGCCTTGAATACCTGTATCAGCTTCATACGGAAAGAAAAGAACATTCCGGAGATTGTCACCCTCACCCAGGAAGCCGACTGCAGCGAAGAGGACGACGAAACGCAAGCCATGTTACAGCAACTCTACCGGATGATAAACCGGCTGGGACAGTTGGAGAAGTCTATCATCCTGCTTTATCTGGAAGAAAAAAGCTATGAAGATATTTCCGAGATTACCGGACTGACCGTAACCAATGTGGCCACCAAACTCAACCGTATTAAAGACAAACTAAAAAAGATGAATAAGGAGGATTAATATATGGAACTGGACGAACTGAAAAAATCATGGAATGCCCTGGATGCACAGTTGCAAAAGGAACCTATTGCCGATGAGAAACAGATAAAAGAACTGATTGCAAATTATAAAACAAATACCCGGCACAGTTTGGGACGACTCGTTATCCTGCAACGCTTCTCACTTGGAACAGGTGCGGTAGGATTGGCTGTCATCCTGCTGGTGTGGTTCTTACTGCCTACCTTCGGTTTCAACGAGCATTTGCAGAGCAAGATAATTCTGTTTCTGATTTTCATTACCGTAACTATTCTCAGCGGTATGTGGTGGGACTGGAAAACCTACCTTTGGAACAAGAACACCCACATAGACGAAATGTCCGTAGCCGAAGTGAGCCGACGCATGACCAGATTCCGTAACTGGACCCGTTACGAAATATGGGCAGTAGCTGCCTGGACCGTTATCTTCACCATACTGTTCTTCTGGATAATGGATTACTATACACTGCCTCTCATGGTACAAGCAGTCTTGCTCGGTTGCTACATCATCCTGGATGCACTTCTTATTTATTTCATATATAAAAAAGTCGTTTACAAACACCTCGACAGCATTAAAAAGAACATAGAAGAATTGAAAGACATATGCACCGAATAACTCTCATACTTATCTTATGCCTGCTTTTACCGGACATGTACATCTACTTGGTGTACATCGTAAAGAGAACACGTAACATACTTTGGCGCAGTGTGTATTGGCTTCCTACAGTTGTGCTGGTAGCTATATATATGTATTACATCTATATGACAGGTGACAATGCGCTTTCACGCCATCCGCAAGGCATCGGCAGGCTGGCAGTGGCCGTAATGCTGTTTGCCGTCCCGAAGACGGTATTCATGCTTTGTTCGCTGTTTGGCATATTGATGCGGGGAATCAGCCGCCTTTTGTCATTCATCATTTTCCATACGCCGTTCAGGAATCCCCGTTTTCCTTTCGTTGCCCACCGGCTTCCTTACACACTTCTCGGATTGATATTGGGGATAATCGGTTTTGCCAATATCCTTTACGGAGCCATTGCCGGTATCACGCGCTTTGAGGTAAAGAATGTCGAATATCGCTCGCCCAACATTCCCAAAGGTTTTGACGGTTACCGCATTCTTCAGCTATCGGATATACATATAGGCAGTTGGTTAGGAAATCCGGAAGCTATCCGGCGTCTGGTTACGCTGGTGAACGAACAGCAAGCGGACCTCATTGTCTTTACCGGTGATTTAGTCAATCAGCAAAGCCACGAACTGGACGGTTTCAAAGAGACACTTTCCCTGCTTCATGCTCCCGACGGAGTATATTCTATCCTCGGCAATCACGATTACGGGACATATTACCGCTGGCATAACAGAAAAGAGGAAGCAGCCAACTTGGAGTATCTAATAGGACAGCAAAAAGATATGGGTTGGAAAATGCTGAATAACGAGCATTGCATCCTATATCATCAGGGCGACAGCATAGCGCTGATAGGTGTTGAGAACGACGGCGAACCGCCTTTCTCACAATTCGCCGATTTATCCAAAGCCATGCAAGGCACGGAAGGCATGTTCCGTATACTGCTCAGCCATAACCCTACGCACTGGCGACGCGAAGTTTTGCCTGATTCGGATATAGAGTTAACCCTTTCCGGACATACGCACGCCATGCAGATGGAAATATTCGGACACTCGTTATCTTCTCTCATCTACCCTGAATGGAGCGGTATGTACTACGAAGGCAAACGCGCCCTATATGTAAATGTCGGTATAGGATACGTAGGTCTGCCTTTCCGCTTCGGTGCATGGCCCGAAGTCACCGTCATAAAATTAGTTAGCGAGAAAGAGTGACAGAATATAAAAAAGACCTATCTTTGTGGCAATAAAATCCACAACCCATGAAGATACTCTACAATATTTACCAGATTTGCTTTGCACTGCCTGTTTTATTGGTCCTGACTGTCCTTACCGCATTGGTCACAATTATCGGTTCGTTACTGGGGGGCGCTCATTTCTGGGGATATTATCCGGGTAAAATATGGTCACAACTGATTTGCTACCTGCTGCTCATTCCGGTAAAGATAAACGGACGCGAGAAACTTCACAAACGTACTTCCTATGTGTTTGTCCCAAACCATCAGGGTTCTTTCGATATTTTCCTGATTTACGGCTTCTTGGGCAGAAACTTCAAATGGATGATGAAGAAAAGCCTGCGAAAGATTCCGTTCGTAGGCAAAGCATGCGAAAGCGCGGGACATATCTTCGTAGACCGTTCCAGTCCTAAAAAAGTACTGGCCACCATGCGCCAGGCAGAGGCTTCCTTAAAGGATGGAGTATCATTGGTAGTATTCCCCGAAGGAGCACGCACATTCACCGGTCACATGGGATACTTCAAGAGGGGAGCCTTCCAATTGGCAGACGAACTGCAACTGGCAGTAGTGCCCGTTACCATCGACGGTTCGTTTGAGATACTTCCCCGCACGGGCAAGTGGATACACCGCCACCGCATGATACTGACTATTCATGAACCGATTGCCCCTAAGGGACAAGGAGTGGAGAACATCAAGGCAACTATGGCGGAAGCCTATACAGCAGTAGAAAGCAGCCTTCCGGAGAAGCTTAAAGGAATGGTTAAAAACGAAGATCAAGACCGTTGAAGTCTTTCATCCGCACTGCCTACGGTTTATTGGCGGAAGTATCAGTTGAAGCGTTTTGCCTGACGCGCTGGTGTTCCTCAATCAACTGCATGTTTTCCTTCGCCTTTGAAAGGAACTCCTTTATCAACTGATTCTGCTTGAATGCCAATGGAGCGGTTCGCATAATATCCTCTATCTGCGGAGTCATGACAGGATACGGTAATGTGCTGCACATCATCATAAACACGCTTGGACCCAGAACATTTTCATTGTTGTCAATGATGAACTGCTTCACATAATTATTCATTTCTTCAACAAGAGTTTCCCCTTCTTTCGCCAGCTCCTTATGGACATCTTCCAAATTGGCTCCGTCCAGCACCATACGCGCCTCTTTGCGGTCGAGCTCCTCTATCTGCAGTTCCAGTGCATTCCGTTTTTCTATAAACTCATACAGCCGATCATTGAGCAATGTCCCTTTAGCCGCCAATTGCGTATTTGAAATAGAGACTTCTATCTTACCGTCTTCCAGTACAAGCGGCATAATCCCTTCATCGTCCATATAGAGAGTTACCATCATCACAGAATCTACAGGACCTTTCATTGAGAAAAGCCCATGAATAACTTCCGCAGAATCGACAGCTACCCACTGCCCGTTCTGAAGAGTTTTAAGAAACAACATTTTTCCATCGAGGCTTGTCACTGAAGAACTGCCTTCCACCTTGTATTTTCGGGCACAAGAAGTGAAAAACACGAGTAAAAGCAAAAGAGGCAAAATACGATTTACACTCATTCTAATCATGCAGGAAACGATTTATGAATTATACGTGGCAAAGGTATTAATATTCCTTATAAACGGGATAGAAAGAAAGGAATTTTCATTTGGTTTACGTATTTTTGCACAATCATAAATATAAAAAACGGAGAAATATACATGTCAACCTATGCTCCTTTTGCCAAACCTCTTTATGTAATGCTCAAGCCCGTAGGGGCTGTATGCAACCTGGCATGCGATTATTGTTATTATCTGGAGAAGTCCAAACTGTATGTAAACAATCCAAAACACGTGATGAGCGATGAACTGCTGGAGAAGTTCATTGAAGAATATATCAATTCGCAAACAATGCCTCAAGTATTGTTCACCTGGCACGGCGGAGAAACCCTAATGCGCCCGCTGGCCTTCTACAAAAAAGCGATGGAACTGCAAAAGAAATACGCCAACGGACGGACGATTGACAACTGCATACAAACCAACGGCACACTGCTCACCGACGAATGGTGCGAGTTCTTCAAAGAGAACAATTGGCTGGTGGGCGTATCTATCGATGGGCCGCAGGAGTTTCATGACGAATACCGTAAAAACAGGCTTGGAAGACCATCCTTTGTCAAAGTGATGCAAGGCATCAACCTGTTGAAAAAGCACGGAGTAGAATGGAACGCGATGGCGGTAGTAAATGACTTCAATGCCGACTATCCCCTTGAATTCTATAAATTCTTCAAAGAAATCGGTTCTCATTATATCCAGTTCGCTCCTATCGTAGAACGCATCATGCCGCACCAAGACGGACGCCATCTGGCCTCACTGACCGATAAGGAAAAAGCTACGGAACTGGCGGACTTCTCCGTTAGCCCGGAACAATGGGGAAACTTCCTCTGTACCCTGTTCGATGAATGGGTGAAACAGGATGTAGGTACTTACTATATCCAGCTCTTCGACTCCACCCTTGCCAACTGGGTGGGCGAACAGCCGGGCGTATGTTCCATGGCAAAGACCTGCGGACATGCCGGTGTAATGGAATTCAACGGTGATGTATATGCCTGCGACCACTTTGTATTTCCGGAATACAAGCTAGGAAACATCTATCAGAAAACACTAGTGGAAATGATGTACAGCGAACGTCAGCAAGCCTTCGGACAGATGAAACAAAAGTCGCTCCCCACCCAGTGCAGGGAGTGCGAATGGCTGTTTGCCTGCAACGGTGAATGCCCTAAAAACCGCTTTGCACATACTGCCGACGGCGAACCCGGACTGAACTACCTGTGCGTCGGCTACCGGAAATTCTTCAAGCATGTGGCTCCTTACATGGATTTCATGAAGCAAGAGCTGATGAACCAGCGTCCGCCTGCCAACATCATGGATGCTATCCGGGAAGGAAGATTCAATTAAAAATCATATAGTAAATTAACAACAAAAAAGATGAAAGTAACGAAGTATTTGATTGCGGCGGTCGCCGTACTGACAGTCTGCTCGGCACGTGCAGACGAAGGAATGTGGTTACTGCAACTGATGAAGCAGCAGAACTCTATCGACATGATGAAGAAACAAGGACTGAAACTTGCAGCCGATGATTTATACAACCCGAACGGAGTATCGCTGAAGGATGCCGTCGGCATCTTTGGCGGTGGTTGTACGGGCGAAATCATCTCACCCGAAGGACTGATTCTCACCAATCACCACTGCGGCTACGGTGCTATCCAACAGCACAGCTCAGTGGAACACGATTACCTGACAGACGGTTTCTGGGCAAAAAGCCGCAATGAAGAGTTGCCTACTCCGGGATTGAAATTCCGTTTCGTACACCGCATTGTAGACATCACCGACCTCGTAAACGCGAAAGTCAAAGCCGGAGAAGTGACGGAAGTCGATGCATTGACCGCCCCGTTCCTCGGCAAACTTGCCAAAGAAGAACTGGAAAAGAGTGATTTGAAAGGCAAACCAGGCATCGAGGTAAGAGCACTTCCTTTCTATGCGGGAAATAAATTCTACCTGTTCTATTACAAAGTGTACAGTGACGTACGCATGGTAGCCGCTCCCCCTTCCTCGGTAGGTAAGTTCGGCGGTGAAACCGACAACTGGATGTGGCCGCGCCACACGGGCGACTTCTCCATGTTCCGCATCTATGCCGATGCCAACGGAGAACCGGCCGAATACAATGCAAGCAACGTACCTTTGAAGACTCCGAAATTCCTGTCCATTTCCATCAAAGGACTGAAAGAAAACGACTATGCCATGATTATGGGATTCCCCGGCAGCACCAGCCGTTACCTCACCCGGTCGGAAGTGAAAGAACGCATGGAAGCAGACAACCAGGCCATGATTGACATGCGCGGTGTCCGCCTCGATGTACTGCGCAAGTACATGGATGCCAGCGACAAAACCCGCATCCAGTATGCCAGCAAATTTGCCGGAAGCAGCAACTACTGGAAAAACTCCATCGGCATGAACAAGGCAATTATCGACAACGATGTGCTGGGCACAAAAGCGAAACAGGAAAAGAACTTTGCCGAATTTGCCAAAGGTAAAACCGAATACGAGGGTGTAGTAGAGAGAATCGACGAAATCATTGCCAAGAGAATGCCGGTTACCCGTCAGTTCAACTACTTGTACGAAGCCTTGAGCGGCGCCATCGAATTCGGAAGCCCGTACATGATTATGCATAGGATAAAGACGGCGCTGAAAGAGAAAAACGACTCTTTGCTTGCTGCTTCCAAAGCACAGTTGGAAGAGGTGTTCAACGACATCCACAACAAAGACTACGACCACGAAGTAGACCGTGCCGTAGCCAAAGCCATCCTGCCCGCTCTCGCCCAAAAACTGCAACCTGAACAATTGCCCGTTTTCTACCAGACTATCCAAAGCAAGTACAAAGGCGACTACAATGCTTTTGTAGATGATATGTACGACAACTCCATCCTTGCCAACCGCACCAACTTCGACAAGTTCATGAAGAAACCTACGGTAAAGGCTATCGAAAAAGACCCTGCCACAGCTTACTCCCGCTCGAAGATAGAAAAGCTGAAAGCCGTTTCCATAGAAGAAAAGGCACTGAGCAACGGTCTTGAGTTGCTGCATAAAGCATACATCCGCGGACTGGGCGAGATGAAACTGCCCGTACCCTCTTATCCGGACGCCAACTTCACGCTCCGTCTGACCTACGGCAATGTGAAAGCATACAGCCCGCGCGATGCCATACACTACAATTACTACACCACCACGGACGGCATTCTTGAAAAAGAAAACCCCGAAGACCGCGAATTCGTAGTGCCCGCCAAACTGAAGGAGCTTATCCTCAATAAAGACTTCGGACGCTATGCCATGGCCGACGGCACAATGCCCGTTTGCTTCCTGACTACCAACGACATCACCGGCGGCAACTCCGGCAGTCCCGTCATCAACGGTGAAGGACAGCTTATCGGCTGTGCATTCGACGGCAACTGGGAATCCTTGAGTGGTGACATCAACTTCGACAACAACCTGCAACGTTGCATCGCACTGGACATCCGCTATGTACTCTTCATTCTGGAAAAACTGGGAGACTGCGGACATCTGATAAAAGAAATGAACATCATTGAGTAATGGAAACCCATCCCCAAAAGGGTATGAAAGTGAATGGCATTCGGTCGTATACTGAATGCCATTCACTCGTATACTGAATCCTATTTAGTCGTATATTGAATTTTTCTCTCTCAGAACACCTTCTAACGCATAGTTACATGAGACGAATCATATTATCATTATTCCTTACATCCGGTATCCTTTCGGCACACGCCGACGAAGGAATGTGGATGCTTACCGACCTCAAACAGCAGAACGAGGTTGCCATGACAGAGCTCGGCCTGCTTATCCCTGCCGAACAGATATACAACCCCAACAGCATAGCCCTGAAAGATGCGGTAGTGCATTTCGGCGGCGGTTGCACGGGTGAGGTTATCTCGGCAGAAGGGCTGGTACTGACCAATCATCACTGCGGCTATGGAGCCATCCAGCAACACAGCAGCGTGGAGCACGATTACCTGACCGATGGTTTTTGGGCAATGTCCCGCAGCGAGGAGCTGCCCTGCAAGGGACTTACTGTGACCTACATCGACGAGATAATGGACGTGACGGACTACGTAAGCGACCAGTTGCAGATAGACTCTGACCCAAACGGCACAAATTACCTCTCGCCCAAATACCTTGCCATGATAGCCGACCGTTTCCTGTCCGCGCAAGGCATCACGCTGACATCCGGCCGTAAAGCAGAACTGAAAGCATTCTACGGCGGAAACAAATATTACTTGTTCCTAAAGACAACCTACAGCGATATCCGCATGGTAGGTGCTCCTCCCTCTTCCATCGGCAAGTTCGGAGCCGATACGGACAACTGGATGTGGCCGCGCCACACGGGCGACTTCTCTTTATTCCGCATCTATGCCGGCAAAGACGGCCAACCCGCCGCTTACAACCCCGACAATGTGCCCTTGCAGGTAAAGAAGCACCTCACCATCAGCCTCGCCGGCTATCGTGAAGGCGACTTCACGTTTGTCATGGGATTTCCCGGACGCAACTGGCGCTACATGATTTCCGACGAAGTGGAAGAACGTATGCAAACCACCAACTTCATGCGCCACCACGTGCGTGACGTCCGCCAGAAAGCCCTCATGGAGCAAATGCTGAAAGACGATGCCGTGCGCATCCACTATGCAAGTAAATACGCCTCATCCGCTAATTACTGGAAGAATGCCATCGGCATGAACGAAGGGCTTGTCCGCCTGAAAATACTAGATACGAAACGCGCACAGCAGGAACAGCTCCTTGCACGCGGCCGTGCCCTGAACGACAGTTCTTATCAAAAGGCTTTCGATCAAATACGCGGCATCGTGAAGCATCGCCGCAATGCTCTCTATCATCAGCAGGCCATTCAGGAAGCATTGGTTACGGGACTCGACTTCATGCGGATTCCGAGTACCGCCGCCCTGGTTTCTGCCCTGAAAAGCAAGGATAAAGCCCGGATAAAAACCGCCGCCGACAGTCTGCAAGTTGCCGCCGACAAGTATTTCGCGTCCGTCCCCTTCCCCGAAGTGGAGCGGATTGTAGGAAAGAAGATGCTGCAAACCTACATGAAATACATTCCTGCCGAACAGCGCATCGGTATTTTCAAAGTTATCGACAAGCGTTTCAAGGGAGACAGCGATGCCTTTATCGATGCCTGCTTCGAATATTCCATCTTCGGCAGCAAGGAGAATTTCGCCAAGTTCATCCGCAAACCCAGCTTGTATAAGATTGGCAACGACTGGATGACACTGCTCAAATACTCCATCACCGACGGTCTGTTGCAAACTACCATTGCCATGATGGATGCCAACCGCAACTATAATGCCGCTCACAAGGTATGGGTAAAAGGCATGATGGACATGAAGCGGGAAGCCGGCACACCTATATATCCCGATGCCAACTCCACCCTGCGCCTGACCTATGGACGCGTATTGCCGTATAAACCTGCCGACGGTGTGGAATACGGATATTACACCACCCTAAAGGGGGCAATGGAAAAGGAAGACCCCGACAATTGGGAGTTTGTGGTGCCTGCCAAACTGAAACAATTGTACCAGACAAAAGATTTCGGACGATATGCCATGCCCGACGGCGAGATGCCCGTATGCTTCATCGTGAACACGGACAATACGGGCGGAAACTCCGGCAGCCCGGTGTTCAATGCCAAAGGCGAACTGATAGGTACGGCTTTCGACCGCAACTACGAGGGTCTGACGGGTGACATCGCTTTCCGTCCATCTTCGCAACGTGCCGCCTGTGTGGATATCCGCTATACGTTGTTTATCATAGACAAGTATGCCGGTGCTTCGCACATCATCAAGGAGCTGACGATTAGCGAAGCGGAACCGGACATGACAAAAAGTAATTAGTTATTACTAAATTACAATTGACGGCGAACAATTTCTTCGTTTATCCGTTATATATTCATAAACTATATATAAGACAAAGATTATGGAGAAATTTGAAGAATTAATACAATCGGAAAAACCTGTTTTAGTGGACTTTTTTGCTACCTGGTGCGGACCTTGTAAAGCCATGCACCCCGTGCTGGAAGCATTGAAAAGCGAAATCGGCGACAGAGCGCGTATTGCAAAAATCGATGTGGACCAGCATGAAGAATTGGCTGCAAGCTATCGTATACAGATGGTTCCTACCTTTATCCTGTTCAGAAAGGGTGAAGCTTTGTGGCGTCATTCGGGGGTAATCAGCGGTAAGGAACTTAAAGCCATTATCGAACAAAACTCATAATTAAGAAACATGAAGAAAATCATAACCATGGCGGTTCTCATCTTCTCAAGCATGCTGACTTATGCTTGCACCGGTGGAACCGAACAGAAACAAGCTGAAACGCAAAAGACTGCCCAGGACGGTAGCGTAATCGTAATGAACAAAGCCATGTTCATCAAGGATATATTCGATTACGAGAAGTCCAAAGAGTGGAAATATAAAGGCGACAAACCCGCCATCATCGACTTATATGCCGACTGGTGCGGACCTTGCCGGATGACAGCGCCTATTATGAAGGAACTGGCGAAAGAATATGCCGGGAAAATCGTAATATACAAAGTCAATGTGGATAAGGAGAAAGAACTGGCAGCCTTGTTCAACGCCACCAGTATTCCTCTGTTTGTCTTTATTCCGATGCAGGGCGAACCCCAGTTATTCCGCGGAGCTGCCGACAAGGCAACCTACAAAAAGGCTATCGATGAGTTCCTGTTGAAGAAATAACAGCATATACAAGTAAAGAGAATATGCCCAAATAGAGAATGCTCATTGTGTGCTTTTTTTAGGCACGGGAAGTCCGTGAATTCTGTGTAATCCCTGCCTAAAAAGAGCACAGGTACACGTCTTAATACAATTTTTGAGGAACAAACTACCGGGTTTCTGTTTTACAGGATTCTTATAATACTATCGGCATCTCCTGCCATACCCCGTTGTACATCTCCATCACAGTTTCATACCCTGCCTGCTTTAATGCCCGCAATGCTTCCGGGCGACCGCTGTTAATCCGCTCCGGATAGTGAGAGTCGCTATTGACCTGAACGCGGATACCCAAACCACGCAATAACGGGAAATAACGTTCGTTGGGATAGAAAGTGCCCAAATCATGGTAAGACTTGGTATTGATTTCCACCTGATAGCCTCGTGCGGCAATGTCTTCAAAATACTCTTTCACGAGCGTATCATACCAAACCTCGTCGAGCAGACCGGGACGATAGCAAGCAGCATTATAGTGCATCTTGTCCGCATGTCCCACTACATCGAACCCGCCCAACTCCAGCATACGCCTCAACCCTCCGTAGTACAAGCGCACCACCTGCTCCAAGTCGCCGCCAAACTGCTTATCTACTATCTGCCTGAAAACATCGGCCGGAACATCCACATCCACCACTTCGCCCCGTTCATTATACAGCATGTGCACGGAACCGATGCGATAATCCAGCGGCAGTTCACGAAAACGGGCAGCAGACGGATTGCTCTCTTCATTTAAATAATCTATTTCCAAGCCGAGATAAAGTTCTATCTTTCCGGCATACTTTTCCTTTATCCGATGAAATTCGGCCTGATAGTCGTTCATACGGTCCCACTCCATAGTCCATGCCGTAGAAAAAGGCAACGGGGCATGGGATGAAAAGCCATACGAAGTAAATCCCTCGCTCAAGGCAAACCGCACGAAATCTTCCATGCTGGCACGTCCGTCACAATACAGGCTGTGACTATGATAGTTCGTCAGATTCTTGCTTCTGCTCATTCTCGTATATTTTAATTAGATTCTTATTCCGGCACCTCATCAGTCTGCCGATAGAAACCGGAACGGTTTCTCAGTTCGACTCTATCTCGCTCAGTTCCAGCCAGCGCATGGTCTTTTCATCAATCAAGTCCGTCAGTTCCGGCAAGCGTTTTGACTTCTCCGTCAATTCCTCTACGGATAGCGCACCGCTGCACAACGCCTCTTCAATGGATTGCTTTTCGGCTTCCAATGCCGCAATCTCCTGTTCGAGTTGTTCAAATTCGCGCTTCTCCTTGAAAGACATACGGCGCTTTTCATTCAGACGCACTTTCGCAGTCTTTTCTTCCTGAGTTTTAGCCGCTTCTTTTTCCTTTTCCTTCTCTTGGGCGGCTTTCACATCCTTCCAGTCACGATACTGCGTATAGTTGCCGGGGAAATCGCGGATGTCTCCCTGCCCGTTAAACACCAGCAAGTGGTCCACCACCTTATCCATGAAGTAGCGGTCGTGGCTCACCACAATCACACATCCCTTGAAGTTCTGCAAGTACTCTTCCAATACGTTCAGCGTAACGATGTCCAGGTCGTTGGTAGGCTCGTCCAGAACCAGGAAATTAGGATTGCGCATCAGCACCGTACACAGATAGAGACGGCGGCGCTCGCCACCGCTCAGCTTATAGACATAGCTGTGCTGCGTTTCAGGCGTAAAGAGGAAATGTTGCAAAAACTGCGATGCCGTCAGACGCTTGCCGTTACCCAGCTCTATCACTTCCGCAATGTCCTGCACCACATCGATGACTTTCATCTGCTCGTCAAACTGCAAACCCTCCTGCGAATAATAGCCGAAACGGACGGTTTCGCCGATGTCCAGCGTACCACTATCCGCCAACTCCTGTCCCATCAGTATCTTGATGAAGGTGGACTTTCCCGTACCGTTATTCCCCACGATGCCCATCTTCTCATAGCGGGCGAAGATGTAGGAGAAATCATCCAGTATCTTCAAGTCGCCAAAGGACTTATAGAGGTGGTCTGCCTCGAATATCTTGCTGCCAATATAGGATGCCTTTACATCCAGCTTTACATTGTCGTTATTGAAACGTTGCTTGGCTACCTTCTCCAATTCATAAAAAGCATCTTCCCGGTAACGTGCCTTATGCCCTCTGGCTTGCGGCATACGCCGCATCCATTCAAGCTCCGTACGATACAGGTTATTGGCGCGTTCTATCTCTACGGTCTTGGCTTCGATGCGCTCTTCGCGTTTTTCCAGATAATAGCTGTAATTGCCCTTGTACTGGTATATACGGCGGTTGTCTATCTCGATTATCTCCGAGCAGACACGGTCGAGGAAGTAGCGGTCGTGCGTCACCATCAGCAGAGTGAGGTTGGTGCGGCGCAGATAATCTTCCAGCCATTCGGTCATATCCAGGTCGAGGTGGTTGGTAGGCTCATCCAATATAAGGAGATCGGGTTCGGTGATAAGCGTATTGGCAAGTGCCACACGTTTCAATTGTCCTCCGGACAGAGACTTCACCTGCTGATTGAAATCGCGGATTTTGAGTTGGGAAAGAATTTGTTTGGCTTTCTGCTCATACTCCCAGGCCTTCTCATGGTCCATGCGCACCAGAATTTCATCCAAACCGGGATGCCCTTCCGTCTCCATGCAACGTTCATACTCCTTTATCAGCTCTACGGTACTGTTGCCATGATGAAAACATGCTTCCAACACAGTCAGTTCTTCCGGATATTGAGGGTCTTGTTCCAGATAGCCGACACGTATATCACGTCTGAAAGAGATTGTACCGCCGTCATAGCCTTCTTTTCCGGAAAGGATATTAAGCAGTGTGGACTTGCCGCTGCCATTCTTGGCAATAAGCCCCACCCGTTGCCCTTCGGACAAACCAAAGGATATATTCTCGAATAGTACCAAGTCGCCAAACGACTTAGTCAGGTTTTCCACTTGAAGGATTGAATTTACTGCTGCCAAAACTTATTAAATTGAGAGTTGAGAATTAAAATTGAGAAATTGCCATGCAGACGGCAATATGAATCGGGCAATGGCTTGTCATGAAAGTAAATTCCGGTAAACCTCTGCAAGATTGCAGGGCTCTCCGGCTTTGACTTTGCTCCATACCAATTTCATCGGATCTATCACGGTATCGCCCGCAACACTCGTCAGAACAGGGGCTTCACGATTGCCGTCGATAAGCGTACGCCATTCCAAGCCGTCTACTTCATTAGCCAAAATCACACAAAGCGTAATACCCAGCGACAACCATACCTCTTTTTTCTTGGCGCCTATGCTGCCGCTGTCTATGACCTGCTGCATATTGGCTATATCTTCTTCCTGTCCCTGGAAGTCTTTCTTCAACTGCTCTTTTACAGTGGTACATACCCACTCGTATGCTTCGTTTATCCGGTAAATTTCCGATAGGCGCACCGGAATTATCTCTGCCGGATATTTTTGGCCGGCCCGACGGATTTCCAATGAAGCTATGATGCTTTCGGCCTCTGCCACCGGCTCTCCCTTACGCACCGTAAACGAGCATTCAAAAGCAACATCGTCTATCCCAGCTATCCAGAGATGGGAAGTGTAGTATGTTCCTTCTTCCTCGAACATCTCCTTACTGTACGCACAATCCAGACGACCTATTTTCACAAGTGTGGCCGAAGTATTCTCTTTGAGTTCCTGCTTAACGGATTCCCTGCCGTATGCAGTATCTCCCTTATAAGCCGATATACGGAAATTACCGGTCCACTCGTTAGGATTATAAAACAGGAAAGAGCCTTCCCCGTCTTCAAATTCGTTCCAGTCTGCCGGATAAACCATAGAGAACCATGCTCCCGGAGAAATGTATTTCTTACCTTGTTTCATACTTCATTGACTAAATGGGTTCTTTCTTGCAAAAGTAACATTACCGCTGTTGATATGCAAACAAACCCAACAAAAAACAGCCGATTCTCACGAACCGACTGTTCCAATCATCATCTATGAATGAAGACTGTTTAGGTCTCCAATATTTTAATATATCTTATAAATCCATATTTCGAGTGCAAAGATAATCAATGAAATAATATGTGCATCAAGATTTTAAGATATTTAAATTAACATTCTATAAACTAATAAGGTTATGACCTACTTAATGTAACCGTAATACTCATTATCTGTCGCACAATCCCACCAAACCGGACACGACCAAATCGGGTCTGTCATGGCTTGCTTGTTGGATGCCTTTAGCTGAGTCAGATTATAGTTGCTCTCATGAGTACTCTGACTGAAACGACGGAACCAATAAGTAGGCTCATTCTTAGAAGTACCTACAATCTTGCTGACAGCCGTGAAATCCTGCGGACGGTCGTAATCCACATAGTCATAATCCAAACGGCGCATATCATTCCAATTTTCAGTATTGATGCCTAATGCGATAATCTTCTGACGCATAATCTCGAACAAGGTCAGACTGGCAGCATTCTGACATACGGAAGGACTTGCCATATAAGTACTGATTTCACCTTCATCCATCGGCTTCTGATCCGGATTCTTTGTTCCTTCGGCTTCCCATGATTTCAATTTAGCCTGCATACGGTCAAAGTTTGCCTTTATGCCTTTTTGATAGGCATCCAATGCACCATCGGTATCTCCTTTGCGGAAAAGGACTTCCGCCTTGATAAAGCACATTTCCGAATAAGTAAGAATATCGGAATCTGAATTAGGACGTGCATAGAATGTACCCGTACCGCCCACATAGTCTGATTTCGCATCGGTATAGTAATACATATCCGTAGTGTTTCGCCCGCTATTGGCCATACCGTTAGAACGTAAATTTACATAAATAGTATCACCTGCACGCTTATAATCCTTATTATTGCAATATGCAGCCCCCTTTTGATAAAGCACGGTCACATTGTTGCCGTCGACCGTTGTCTGGTGTATGGCCTGAGCATCAGCAATAAATTTCGTCTTTGTTTCATTATCCGCTTTGGATAAATCATAAGTTATCATAAATCCGCCTTTTTCCTTATTATAACCGGTTTCTCCACCCGTTACAAACAAAGCAGCTACCGGACCGCCTTCTGCGCGTGTAGTGGAATGTATCACATCCACCCCGGCATCACGAATCCATTCATTAGCCGTTATTTTACCATCAGCATTCAGTTTCACATTTGTCATCATGGCAGGAACAAGCTTTGACAAACGAGGGTCTTCCGCACCCGAACCGCCTGTAAATTCATTAGTTAACAGATTAACATACCAGCGCGTCAGACGTTGTGTCGAACCATATCCGGTACAATCCCAAATAACGGAAGCCTGATAAGGATCGCTCACCGTAAAATTAACCTCATCCCCTTCCACATTATAATGTTTCATAATGGTGTTGTCATCATTCGATTGAGGAGCAGAGTTCAATGCCGTCAAAATAGCTTCCGGATCATACAAATCCGCTTTCTTGGATAATTTCAGCAAATAACGGGCTTTCAGACCGTAACATAATTTCAGCCACCTGGAAACCTCTCCGCCATTCCATAAATCGCCTGCACTCAATGCGGGAGCCGTGGTGTTCTGCTGCTTGCCAAAATTCTCGATAGCTTTGTCCAGATACCCCATACAGAGTGCATACATGGTTTTACCGTCATCATAGGCCGGATTGGTCTTACCGGTAAATGCTTCCTGAACAGGCAGCTCGCCATGCAAGTCGAGCATCATCATAAATCCCATCGCCTTAATGCAATAAGCTGCACCTTCATAATGATAAGCTCCTTCCGCTTCCGCCTTCTCTATCAAAGGATCGATATTCACACCTGCACCCAGATAAAAATTCTGATAAATAGTGGTACATGAACTTTGGGCAGGATTCCATGATGACAAGAGGCTGTTAGCAGCCGTGCCGCCAGTCTGTGTCATGATACCGGCAATTGTATTGGTACGCATACTGGCTGTACCCCATGCGTAAGCATAATAGTTCTGTATCCACGGCAGGCGAAGCTGCGGTGATACGGTTTCGGAAACCGGATTATCCGGATCTGTATTCACATCCAGGTAGTCCTCGCAAGAAGACATGCCGAACACAAGCGCCAAGCCAAGTGCAATATGTATTAGTTTCTTCATACTCTTATCTTTTTAAATCTGTTATTAGAATGTAAGATTAATGCCAAACGACATGCCGGCTGTAGCCGGAACACCGCAATAGTCGATACCTGCAGAACCGGAACCACCTGTACCGGAACCTGAAACGCATGTTTCAGGATCCATACCCTTGTAGTTTGTCCAAACAAACAGATTAGTTCCCGTAATTGTAGCAGTCAGCCCCTTGATTATATTTTGTTTCTTCAACAAATCCTTGAAATCGTAGGACAAGGAAATAGAACGCAAACGCAGCCAATTGGTGTCAGTTATAAAGTTATAGGCGTTCTTGGCATAATTCTTATAATACTCCTGAATCATATACTTGCCGGAACGGGTAGAGTTACCAACCTGATAAGTTTCATTGGCATTATAGGTAATTGTTTTGGTTTCATAAGACGGTTTTGCAGCAGTGCCCGTATTGACAACACCCGTAAATGATACGGATTCTCTGTTTATTGTCTTTGTGCTCAATCCTTTCGTCACGAGATAGTATTCGGTCCCATTATAGATGTCACCTCCCAGACGGATATCGAACAAGAAAGAAAGGTTGAAATTCTTATAGCTGAAACTATTACTAAAACCACCTATCAGCTTCGGTTCACGGTTACCCACAATATTGGTTTCAACTTGCGTATCCTTATACAAACCTGTAGACGGGTCGATAACATTGTACATCTTGCCGTCGGGCCCTTGAGCCGTTTCATACTTATTACCCGTCAATCCCAAAAAATAACCGCCATTGGGTATTGAACCGGCTTTGGCTGCACCAACCTGCGCATCCGTCACATAGAAAATATCCACACCGTCGATAAAATCTCCCAATCGTCCACGGTTACCGGAAAGATTCAATGTCGTTTCCCATTGGAAGTCTTTCGTTACAATAGGTTTACCTGTAATCGAGAGCTCCATACCCTTATTTTCTACCGAACCGCCATTCAGCGTAAGGAAAATGTATCCCGTAGACTGTGCCAAACGCGGTGCACAAATCTGGTCTTTCGTCTTGCTTTGATAGTAAGTATAATCAAAGCCCAAACGTCCGTTGAAGAAACGCATTTCCAAACCCAATTCATAAGAATCCTGTATTTCAGGTTTCAAACCGACACTACCGCCTGTCCAACTGTTGCCCATACCATATTTGCCACCGTTCAGCGTAGCTACCGGCCACATATAGTATCCCAAAGAATAGGCATCAGCATCTTTACCTACCCGTGCCCATGAACCGCGGATCTTACCGAATGAAAGTACGTTGTTCTTCGGCAGCAGTTCGGTAAACACAAACGAACCGCTTACGGAAGGATAAAAATAAGAACGGTTATTCACCGGCAATGTAGAAGACCAGTCGTTACGTCCGGTCACTGTCAGATAAACAAGATTCTTGTACGAAGCACGGAATTCACCGTAAAGGCCTACCATGCGTTTGCGTACCGTACTCTCTTTGAAATACTGGTTGGCTTTAATAATATTGTTGAAACTGTAAAGCCCTTCCGTTACAAAATTATATCCCCAACGGGTGTTATTCGTTGTCTTCGTAGCTTCTGTAGTAGTACCTACCAGAAGATTCAAATCAAAATCACCGAAAGTCTTATGGAAGTTAGACATCACATTCGTAGTAATGTATTGGTAATTCACATCACCTTTGGACATATAACCGTTCTGATATATCTGCTTGACCGCACCACCCGGACGCCGAAGCGTATTGGAACTGGTAGTGTATTTATCAATACCCGCACGTGCGGAAACATCCCACCAGTCTGTCAGTTTGAGGCTTGCGTTGACTGCACCCGTAAAACGGGATGTTTCGTCCGTCAAAGTATTTTTATTCAGAATCCAATACGGATTTTCAACATCATCCTCCAAATCCTGCAAACCCTCCAATATGCGGTATTTACTACCATCATCATTCAGATAGCGACTCATCTGATCGTCGACAGGCCATCCGTAAACAGCGGTCATTGCACCGTTACCGCCCTGTCCGTACAAACCTGCACTGGTCAGTGTCTTATCAGTACTTGCCTGCGAATAAGAAACGTTGGCTCCTACTGTCAGGATGCCGTATTTCTGTTCACCATTAAAGCGGAAAGTCGTCTTGTCATAACCAGTTGTAGGGATAATGCCGGACTGATGATAATTGGAACCGGATAAATAGAAAGAACCGTTCTTACTACCGCCGGACACACTTACACTATTATCCCAAACACTACTTCCTTGAAAGAAATCATCTATATTATCATAAGCCATACCATCAATCCGATCTCCCCAGGAATCCATCGTCTTATCAATAAAAGCACCGGAAGTGTTATATTCTCCACGGCCATACAGTTTTTGAACTTCCGGTAATTTATTAGCCCATGAATAGGTATATTTACTGCTTACATTCACCCTTACAGCACCCTCTTCACCTTTCTTGGTCGTAATGATAATAACGCCATTAGCAGCACGGGAGCCATACAGCGCAGCAGCCGCAGCACCTTTCAACACGGACATGCTCTCAATGTCTTCAGGGTTAATATCCATTACACGGTTGCTGAAAGTAGTTGCAGTTTTCGTCATGCCATCCGTACCGGAATTACCGGTATTTACTGTAGAGTTATCATAGATAATACCGTCTACAACAAACAAGGGCTGGTTATCACGAGATTCGCTGGCAGAGTTACCGCCACGAATTACAATATTGGAACCGGCACCCGCAGCACCACCTGCCTGCGTAATATTTACACCGGGAATTTCTGCAATGCAACATTATTTAGTTATATAAATTATAAATACTTATAACACAATCAATGAACACAAATACTATATATCATAGTGTATCATTTAGCCGCACTAAGTTGCATAAATGTTGTGCAAAAGCCTTATATTTGCACAACCAATTCAATTAAAAATATGACTACAGTAAAGGCATTCATTAGAACCGGGAAAAAAGAAAAAGAAGCCAATATAAGATTTCGCATTTCTGATGGTAGAAAAGTACAGTTATTTCATAAATCGGAACTTACAGTATTGCCTACGTTATGGGATAATAAGCGGGAACAATATAAATCCAAGAGCATTATACGAACAGATGAAAGAATTCGGTTAAATACAGAAATATCGGAACGAAAGAAATTGCTGTTGTCTATATATAGCAGTTATCCAAATGTAAACAGCGAAGAACTTGAAAGACTTGTAGATGAAAAATTGCATCCAGATAAATATCAAATACAGAAAGGTGATTTGTTTTCAATAATGAAACTTTATCTTCAAAAAAAGAAATTATCGGAAGCCAGGGATAAAAACTTCCACGTTCTTATTCGCGCATTGCAAAGATATGAGCTATTTATAACTATGTATGAGAAAAAAAAATTCAATTTAAATATAGATAATATTGATGCAGAAAGAATAGAAGACATAGAAAGTTTTCTAAGAAATGAAAATATACTCTACAATCAATATCCCGAAATATACAAATACATCTTATCGACTATCTATTATAATTATAAAAATTTCAAACCGAGAGCTAAGGGGAATAACACAATATATACTTTGTTAAAAAGACTATTGACTTTTTACAATTGGTGCAATCAGCAGGGAATAACCGACAACAAACCTTTTGAAAAATATGATAAAGTTTTAGGAGAAAAATACGGAACCCCATTTTACATAACCTTGGAAGAGCGTAATTATATTGCAGAATTTGACTTATCCAACCGCCCACATCTGGCGACACAGCGTGATATATTTATCTTTCAATGCCTAATAGGATGTAGAGTATCTGATTTATTGAAAATGACAAAAGAAAACATTATCAATGGAGCTATAGAATATATACCACATAAAACTCATGATGACCGCCCATTTGTAGTGAGAGTTCCATTGAACAACCGAGCAAAATCTCTTATTGCAAAATATGATAAAACAGATAAAAAAGGCAGGTTATTCCCATTCATTTCCACCTCTAAGTATAATGATGCCATAAAGGAGATTTTTAAATGTTGCAATATAACCCGCATGGTTACAATACTAAATCCAACTACCGGAAAAGAAGAGAAAAGACCGATAAATGAAGTTGCATCTTCTCACATGGCAAGAAGGACATTCATAGGCAACCTATATAAGAAAGTCAAAGATCCGAACCTTGTCGGTTCGTTATCAGGACACACGGAAGGTAGCAAGGCTTTTGCCCGATATAGGGAGATAGACGATGAAATAAAGAAAGAGGTAGTTTCTTTGATTGAGTAATATCTAATTGCTCCTCTATTAGGCAAATATGGTTATATTACAAACTTATGCAGCCGTTCCAATCTCATGCAAAAACTCCGGAGCTAAATCTGCCCCATTTGCCCATTCTATCGTTGTGTGCGTCAATCCGTATTGGATGAACTTATCCTTATCCAACAATTCCCCGAACACTTCTCCTGTAAGGTATAGTTTTAAATCAACCTTCTTTTTGCTTCCGTCACTGAAAGTTACAAGAAGCTCATAATCTTTGATATAATCTACATCTACTACTCGTAACATAAGCATTTATTTTAAAGGTTCTATTTTCCGATCTTACAACATAGTTGCAATCTGATTTTCTACAGCTTTTTTTATAAAGGCATTTATTGATATTCCTGCTTGCTGGGCAAGAATGGCAATTCTGCTATGTATCTCCGGAGAAATGCGTATATTCAAAGAGCCGGAATAACTTTTACGAGGTGTTATTCCTGCTTCTTTGCAATGTGCTATATAATCATCCACCGCTCCTTTAAAATCCTCCTTCAAATCAGCAACAGTCTCTCCTTCATAAGAAATTGCTGTATCTTTTGGCAAATCAAAGACTTTCCCAAACAAGCAATTATCTTCATCGCTTATCTCGATACTTCCCACGTAACCTTTATAAGTCAATGTTTTCATATCATAAGTTTCTACATTATGGGCTTTACAATGTCAACTCTCAATCCGAGTGCATCAATAATGCGAAAAAACAAACCGGCTCCGGGTTCAATCAAGCCATTCTCTATTTTTGATATGTAAGACTTGTTTGTCCCTACTTTCTTTGCAAGCTCTGATTGTGTCATTTTCGCCTCCTTTCTTGCATCAAGAAGTATCTGACTGGTATAAAAAGCATATGCATCATCTTCCGCCTTCGCACGTTCAGGGCTTCCTTCCTTCCCGAATTTTGCATCTAATACTACATCATAATCTACAATCTGATGATTATTTGTCTCCATAATACGCCTCCTTTATTTTTAGTGCCTTTTCTATTTCTGCCACTGGTGTTTTTTGAGTTTTCTTCTGAAAGCCATTAAACAGTACCACTATTGCCCCATCATCAAATATAAAGAATACCCGATAGATATTGCTATTGTATTCGGTCCTCAACTCATACAATCCATCTCTAATTAGTTTCACAAACTTTTTAGGCAATCTATCCTGAGTTTTCAGAAGAAGCAGACCATATTGTACCTTTTCTTGCTCTTTCTCTGTTAAAGTAGCCATAAATGCCTCAAAATACCCACCATATGTTCTTATCTTACGTTTCATAGCGCAAATATACAAAAAGTTTCCTTATATAGCAACTTTTATTAGTTTTCTTCTATTTTTTTTTTTGGGGGGGGGGATAATCCTTTTTAGATTGGAGAAAATCGGGATTTCCGTTTTTTCTCATTGCATCAGGTTCTGAAAGTTCACCTTTCTTTCGCTTTCAATTCCACTTCGAACTCCTTTCCACAGTTTGGGCACGTGATAGAGACTCCATCGCTTTGGGGCTGAATTTCTTCCGGAGATGCGAACAGTTGCCACATGGGGACGTCCAAAACTGATGCAAATTTCTTAATAGTTTCCAATGTGGGATTTTTCATTAAACCATTAAGATTTTGTTTTTTTATTCCCAATAATTCTGAAAAAGCCGTTTTGGTTAAGCCCTTTTCTTTTAGTAATGCTTCAATATTATCCATATTAATATGTTTTAATGTTACAAAATTACTTATTCCTATATTAGTAATATTATCTGCATTACTAATTAATGTTAAGATAAAGACAAACCATTACTCATTTCTTGCTTAGTAATGTTTTAAACATTACCTTTGTATCATCAAAGTTAAACAATAAAAAACAACGATTATGAAACGCTACAACTTAAGCAAGATAATGAAAGAAGCCCATCAGATTAAGAAGTACATGAAACTGTATTCTCTTACTCATGGAGTAAAGAATTGGGCGGACTGTCTTAAACTTGCTTGGGCTAACGAAAAGAAGCGTGCGTCTGATGAGAAAATGAAAAACGCAGAAAAAGAAGCAATGGAAGCTTATTTAGCCGAACCTGCAAGACGCAGCGTTTATGATGATTTATCAATCCCGACATCCGCTTATTATACCAATAACAATAAAGGGCGTTTCGGCTCTCATTACGTAGGTGATTAACTTAATACATTATACTATGGAAGAAAACAGACAACTTGTAGGCAATATTTGCGCCTCTATTGAAGAACTTGGTAATGTGATAGTAGATAACGTAGCTGCATCACACAAAGATTATGAAATAATGATTGCTTCTTTGGATAGGTCAATAGCTGAAATGAAGAAAAGATTAAGAAATGTATTGCCACGTAAACAAGCATAGATGCACGTTGAGGTTCGACCAGCGAAATCACGTTATGACGTCCCGCCAGTAATACGGCTGGCGGGTTATCAAGAAAGGCACTCCAAGCAGTCTCTATACATTTAGGGGCTGCTTTTTCTATAAATAACAAACCTTTTGCCAATTGTTCGTTTTAGAGCCTTTATAAATTTCTCCCATCTTTTACTAATATCTACTTTTATCCTGAATTTAAAATAATTAAGTATGAAAGAAAAAATATTCCATCAGCTTAAACAGGATTTTTCAAAGCTGGGTTTGTCTGATGAGATTCTTCAATCAGTAGCATCATCGCTTGACGCTATGGGATTAATAACCGATGATAACCTTGCAACTATAGTAAAGGGGCAAGAATCAATGCTGAAATCTTACCAAAGTAATTTTGATAGGCTGCGTACAGAAGGTGCAGCCTACAAGAAGGAATTGGAAGAACTGAAAGCAAAAGGTGATGGGGGCGACCAACAGCAACCAACTAATGAGGAACCAGAGTGGTTTACAAGGTACAAGCAAGAGCAGGAAGATAAAATCAGTAAACTTATGACTGAAAATCAAAATGCAAAAGCAGAACAAGCGCGTGCCGCAAGAAACAATCTGATTCTTTCAAAAGCAAAAGAACTCAAAATCTCGAAAGAGAGAATAGAAGAAGGATTTGCTATCTCCGATGATATGGACGAGGTGGCGATTACAGACTATCTTTCTAAAGTGAGACAGAATGAGGTCGCAAAAGGCTTGGAGGATAAAAGTTCGGCATTCTCCTTGTCTACACCTAAAGACCAGGGCAAAGAACTGGCTAAAGAATGGGCTGAAAAATTGCCGGACGCTAATTAAAAAATAAAGTTATGGCTATTACATTTGAAAAAGAAAAGGTCAAAGGGAATTTCCCCGTTTTTTGGAGAGGTGAGTGCGGCGTTCTTCCGGGAGACTTCAAACTTACAACAGATTTGCCGGAGGGCACTTTTGTTAAAAAAGGCACTCCTATAAAACTTGATTTTGCAAAAATGGAGTGTAAGATTTGCAAAGCGGTGGAAGTTATCAATGGCGGTACCACGACCAAACCGCGGATTAAAAAAGGAAGTTTTGCTGTTAAGTCTGAAACCGTAGGCGGACAGGCTATAAATTCTATTGATTCAAGTAACGCGGACTATGATGTGCTAACATTGGATGCGGCCGCAGAAACGGCTGTTGCGGGAGCTGTACTTGGTATTGGGGAAGATTTGCCAGATGCGGTTGTTGAAACTATAACTGTATTTACGAAAAACATGTCCTTTCAAACAGTGTCCGCAGGATATGAGGTATTAATTTTGAAGGATGTGGCTTATCCAATGCCAAAGGATTGGCTGGTGGGATATAGCATGAAAAATAACCCGTCTATCAAGTATATTAGACAATAAGGAGGTAAATTATGGCAGGATTATTTTATAGTTCTATTTTTGGCGAACTTACAAAACAAGTGCAAGTTCGCATAGACACGGCATCGGAGTTACGTAAAAGATTGTTCGACCAAAACATCTATGAGAAATATTTGGATTGGGATACTCCTACGATTGGGCTGAACTTTGAAGAGTTGATTGGGCAGTACAATTTGAGTGTGGCTGCTGCGACTTTGGATTCTAAGGGAAAAGAGCCTATTATGGGAACGGACGGTTTGGAAACATTAAAGCAAAAAGTGCTGACCCATCAGATGAGTTATTCTATGCCGATTGAAGAGTACAGAAAAGTCCTTCAAATACTTGATTCTCGTATGTTGACAGATGAGCAGAAAACGCAACAACTCATTAATCTGATGTGGAATAATGTCGGGAAGGTTGTAAATTCTGTGCAGTCTAAACTGGATGTTATATTCTTGGGAGCCTTGTCTAACAAAGGAGTTTTTACATTTGATGAGAAAAACAATCCAGAGGGTGGCGTCCGTGGTGTTATAGACCACAAAATGCCTGCCGAGAATATAGCATCGGCAACATTGGATTGGAATGACGATAATCAAAACAATGTGGACTGTTTTGAAGACATTCAAATGGTATTGAACGCCTCTCAAGAGAAAGTGACACTTGATAAAATTCTTCTCTCACCCAAACGCTTATCATATATTCTTAGAAATAAGAAGATGAAACAGGTTGTTTTTGGTACAGATAAATCTTCTACTCCGCTGTTGTTGTCAAATATGAACGAGTTCATGCGTCAGAATGACTTCCCTATCTTTGAACCAATCAGACGTATCACCCGAATTCAAAACAACGGAACATTAAGTGAGTATTCCCCCTGGAATGACAAGAACTTGGTATTTGTCCCAGCTGGAAAGTTAGGGGTTATCAAAAATGCCTATGCAGACAATGAATTGAGACAAGAACCTGGTGTAACCTATTCCAATTATGGAAGAATTCGGATTTCTCAGTGGGGTAAGGGTGAGACAGACAATTCCAATGGAGTTGAGTTCACAAAGGCGCAGTCATTATCACTTCCTATCATTACTGAGATTAACGGTATCTATTCTTTGACAGTAGAAGCATAATGACAATTGCAGGCTACATAAAGCAGAGATTTTCCTACATCGGTGAAATGTCCGATGTAGGGGCTTCTGATTTTGCATTAGATTTTGGGCTTAATGCAGGCAAGGAAGCTTCTTCTGAGGATAAAAAGTTAATAGGAACATTAATTGATGGTTTTATTGAGAAAAATATTCTCCATCCTACCTCAGTTGGTGAAAGTGGATTTTCTGCATCCTGGAGCGTTGATTCAATCAAGACCCATATTAAACTTCTGTTAAAGAAATATGGCATAGACTTGAATGAGGAAACTGCTGCAATTGTCGGTCTGAGTGTGATTAAAGATGTATCTGATATATGGTAATGTATTTTTCTCCTCACATATTACAAGTATTGGCAGAAGAAAAACCTAAGTATGACTCTAACGGACAAGTTATTGTAAAGCCGGAAAATAATACGTGGGAAACTATAGGTGTTTGCCGGTGCGACGATGATAACACCCAAGAACTAAAGTCAGACAATGGAGATATGTATATGTCGCATTATCATATAGTCTATGAAGGTCGTGGCTTAAAAGAAGGTAGCAATATTCGCTGTTTGTTTGGAGAGACAGTGAAAGCGGAAGGTATCGCACGCAACCCTAAGAGCTGTAATTATTTTAATTATTCGGAGGTTTGGATATGATTACATCATCAGATGCCGGTATCATAGTATATAATGATTGCAAAGTTTTTGGTCTGCCTTTATATCGTAGCTGGTCTTTCCCTAAAAAGAAAGTAGATACGGAGCGTATTGTTGTTCTTTCTAAGCGCCAAACATCTGATACCTATTGGAACAGAGGATTTATTGAAGTTAATTTCTGTGTCCCGGATTATAAGCAGAATGCCAATCTCAAAAGGCTTAACGAACTTGAACAGTTGGCTGTTGAGACTTTGGATTCCGTAGGATATTATAAGGGTTCATGGTATCAATATTCTGTTGAGAGCCATGGGATAGAGGAAGATACAGATTTAAATTGTCATTTTGTTAATGTAAAATTATTATTTGAAGTATTAAACATAAATTGAGAAGATTATGAAACCATTTATCGGAATTAAAAAGATATGGTACGGTGATGTGTTTACTGAAGCCGTAACTAAAGCATCATTAAAGACGTGGCTTGAGTCTGCCACACAAGTTAAAAACTCACACCAAGATACTTGGCAGTACACAGAGGATGACCCAACCTACACTGATTACATCAACGAACTTTCGGGTATTATTTATTATCGTGATGTAACCCAAAAGGGGGCAAAAACCATTACATTCACAATGGGCGAATATACATTTGACGATAAGATTGATTTGCAAGGTGGCGAAAAGGTTGATACGGATGCGGGCTGGTCGGCATCAGATACTCCGGGAATTGTGAATAAGGGAATTGTAGGGCAGACAAAAACAGGCAATTATGTAGTCTTTACAAATGCTGCGGTTATCGCCAAAGGAACAATGGCCGAAAAAAACATTGGCTTGGGAGTTACTGCTGTTGCGATGGAAAATCCTAATGATAATGTGAAGAGTGACTATTTGTTTGATGGGGAAAAAGTGGAAGCTGTCGCCTTGATGTCAGCAGAAGCTCCTGTCAAGAGCAAACCTACCATTTAAATAAATTTATATGAAACCAAAGGGGTGTAGTGTAAATTGCACCCCTGTTTAATATATTAATAATGAATGCTGCAAAAATAGTAAATAGCTCTATTATTGGCTCCGACTTTAAGACAATTGTCGTCAATAACAAATCATATATCATATCACCGCCTACTATTCATAGGATAGCAGGCGCAGGGTATTACTTAGCAAATTTCCCCGAATGTAATACGCTGCATGATATACTTGTTTCATTAAAAGATATGGATAATGCGGCACATGCTTTGTCTTGGTTTATAAAAGGAAACGATAGCCTTTTTGATGAATTATTAAAAGGCACATTTAATGAAATTGTGGAAGGATTAGAAATCGCTTTTTCTTTAATTTCTGCTGAAAATTTTTACAAGCTGTCAATTTTAGCGAAGAACGTGCAAAGTCTGACAGCAAAACAGAAGTAGCAGGTAATACCTGCCTGCTTGGACAGATTGCAACGTTCATGGAAAATCTGCATCTGCCATATGATGATGTTGTATTCCGAATACCGTACCGTAATTTAATCATTATGCAGAAAGATAAACTTCATACTGTTTTTGGCGAAGTTTTGCAAGAGGTTTCCGATGCAGAAATGTTTAAGAACCGGAAGTTTGATGAATGATTAAAGAGAAAAGGTTATCTTTGCCCCAAAAAATAATCTTATATGGCACAAGAAGGCAAATACGCATATGACGAAGAAAGTGTTAAAGCAATCATGAATTGGGCAGAAACCGTACAATTGCCAAAGGAAGTAATATTATCGGAATCCGAACATATATACGATACATCTCTGTATATTCGGGCAAATATCAACGACATCAAGCAACACTATCCGGATGCATTTTATAATCCGGCAATTGATAGGCTATACAGATTAAAAGAGTTTATGGGAAAATGAATAAAGCCGCCAAATCGAAGCTTTGTTTTTATAATTTTTTTACACCTGATTACACAACTAAGCCGCCATGAGTATTGGCGGCTATTTTTTTTGCAAAATCCTATTTATTTTTGTAATTCGTTTCTATTTAGTGTGTAGCTGGTATTCGTATCAAGAGAAGAACATTCAAATAAATCTTCTGTAACTCTTCTCTTAATTATAAACTTTTCTTGCGTCTTTTTATATGTAACCACTTCTCCTACGAAAAAAGAAGAAGCAATGTTAGTGTTATGATTCAAAGTATCTTGTTGTTGTTTTATATTTAATTCGAGTATATTCTTTATTTTTCTTACATCATTAGTCATTCCCCATACTTTGAAGAAGAGGATGATTTGCAATATTCCAAATGCAATAATAATGATTGAAGTAAAAAATGCAACATTTCCCATAATTATATGTTTTTTAATTGTTTGTGAATAATGTCTAATAAAACATTTTTAGCAATACATACAAAAGAAGTTTTTGCAATTTATGTAGTTGTTTAATAATTTATACGGAACATATAAATCAAATAATAAAGCACATTATTAACTTCCGCCAACTTGGCTGCCTAAAATCTTCATATTATAAATTTTCTTTTCCTTTACCTTTCCGCCTTTCAGTATTGCGACTTCTTGTCTCAGTTGTACAACTTCTTTAAGTAATTTTTCATACGCTTCTGCAAGACGGAGCATGTGCTTCATCATTAGATTTACATTTTCATTCATTATATTTCAAATTAATAAATTGTGTCTTGTCGAAATAAAATATCAACAAATTTTATATTGAAAAGGTTTTATTTCAAAACATGTTTGTAAACATATATATTAAACAGCCTTTCTTCTCACACTGAATAGGTCTTGTATTTCTTCCACAGATTTGTTTAGAGCGTTAAATCGCCTTTGCAAATCCTCAAATTGCGCTTCATACATAACTACTGTCGTTTCATACATTCTCTTCCAGTATTCAGCAGTTTCCGGAGATGGAAAATCTTCTACGTCGACTGTAGACAATCCATTTAATTCTATTCTATCTTCAAGAAACATATTGCCTTCGCCTACAAGAATGTAATTTGCATTGACCTTATATATTTCACATAGTGCGACTATTTTATCTATAGACGCGTTTTGCTTTCCTGTAGAAATTTTCGATTTTAAATCTCTATTAATACCTAATTTTTCCTCAAGCTCTATATTACTTAAATTCAGAGCCTTAACAACATTCATAAATCTTTCTGAACGTAACAAATCATTATCTTTATCCATATATATATTTTTTAAATTACAATTCTTTGTGTATATAAAATATATACATATCTTTGTACACGTAACAAGTAGCAGTTGTTCGATTGACATTGTTTATACTTACCCCTTTCGGGATAATTATATGAGATGAATCCTGTGATAGCTGCTACCTATTACGGGATTCATTCTTTATATAAAATACAATCGGTCAATGGACATACTTAATATACCAATAGATATAATCAAAAGATACAAGGCAAGCAAGGCTGAAAAAGAATTGCTTGCCTTTGCTATTGGTATCAAGTGTCTGTATTCAAATTCTGTACTTACCGATGTAACCCCTTATAAAGTGATGAAACTGTTTCATGTTTCTCACGATAAAGCCAAACGCCTTATTAACGGAGCGTTAAACGACAGTTTTCTGTTTTCCGTAAAAGGAGGCAGCTTTCTTGCAAACACTTTTAAAAGCAAGGAAATCAAAAGGTCAATAGGGCGTACGCCTTTTATTTACACCTCTGATTATTGCTATAAACTGAATAAGAAGGAATATTCAATTCGCATGCTTGTGCATGAGCTGAATTGTATTATGCTTCTTTGTGCAGTCAATTCTATTGATAGAGACAACTTTCCGCAGAGTAACGGGAAACCGAAACAAAAACGTTGTGCCCTTACCAAGGATTTGACTTTGCGCAAACTTGGAAATATATCCGGTTCAAGCAAAAGTACCGCACACAGACTGATGAATGAAATGTTCCGAAACGGAGTAATCTCCAAGACAAGGGCGCACGGGGAAATGGTTATCCATACCGTGAATGCCAACACCGTTGAGGAGTGGCGCAAAAGAACGGGAAGGAAACATTTTATCTATAACCCCAAAGACGGAAGCGGATGGATTGTCATTCCTTGTTCTTACTCTATATGCGACAGAGGGACTACCGAGAAATATAAGCACGTTATTTATAATCACAAGAAGCGTGTTGAATCATCAAATCTCAAAGTGTCCAAGCATCCTGTTTATGAAAATCCGTTTGATAATCCCATTAACGCTGCTTATTTATGATATTTCTATTTTGGGAACATATATTATTTACAGAGAGAATGGGATTACATGGCGTATATAAATACATACGTGCGTGATAATTTAATATATAAAATACCAAGACAATGAGTAAATATATAGCATATACAGACGGAGGATGTCAAAACACATCAGTGTATGGAGAGGGAGGTTCAGCCTATCTGATAATCCATAGGGGAGAAGTTGTAAAAACCGCTTCAAAGGGCTTTCTTTATACGACCAATAACCGTATGGAAATGCTTGCTATCATAAGCGCTGTTTGTTCCGTCCCCGAAGGTTCTGATCTAACCGTGTATTCAGACAGCAAATATGCAATCAACGTCTTTTCCGGTATTTGGAAGCCGAAGAAAAACAGAGATTTGATAATCAAATACAACGAACGGGTAAAGACACTTAGCTCTGTATGTTTTCGCTGGGTAAAAGGACATAATGGAGACAAATACAATGAAATGGTTGACTCCATGTGTACAAACTCCATGAATGATATAGTCCGATTACACAACCTTCCAAATGACAGGTTTAAAAAAGTGAAAGTACAGCTATCCTTTAAATTTGAATAACAACCAATTGTACAATAAATCAAAGAACTAAGTTGTTACAAAGCTTCGTTACAAAAAATAATCTAAACTATAATTCTTAAAATAAATTCTTTCAGAGCTACAGTCTTCTCTTTTATCACTTATATATCTATATACAATAGTAACAGACTCAAAGCCTCAATAGTTAAATAATGTTTTGCGTATATATTTTATATGCAAACTCTTTGCGCATATAAAATATATACATATCTTTGCATCGTCAATCAGTTAATTAATTAACCGATGCAAAGTTAATGTTTATGGATAATATAATCATAAAAAAAAGAAGAAAAAGCATACCTAAATTAGTGAAAGTCAGAGAAACCCTGCTTTCGATTAGAGTTGGAGATACGGAGATATTTAAAAATCCTCCAATGAACTATAACAGTATAAAAGTTACTGCCTCAAATCTAAAAAAAGAAGGTGTAGCCTCTTTTAAATTAGAAAAAGAAAAGGTAAAGGCGGGGAAAGAATCCAAATATTTTAAAGTAACCAGAAAAGAATAAGGAGATAAAGCTATGGATATTCGGGAAATAATGAGAAGCAACTCTTCCAGCCAACAGTTTTTCTTAGTTAATGCACAGGACTTGAAGAATGCAATAGATGCATCAATCCAGCAGGTTATACAAGAGTTAAATGAGGATGTATCGAAAAGTAACAACGACAATCTTGTACCTCTTAAGGAAGTTGCAGAAACCCTAAACGTATCCCGATGCACATTGAATCGTTGGAATAAAGACGGGTATCTCGTCCCTATCAAAATAGGTAGAAAGGTTTTCTACCGCCAAAACGATATAAATAAAATAAGATAGAAACATTAAATCATCTTTAATATGAAAACCTACGATTTAAACAGAGCCTCTCGGCTTGCTATTCGGATTGCTCTAATAATAGCAATCATGGCGGGATGTATATACAGCAGCCGTGTAGAATACAACGATGATGTATTATCTGGCATGAGTTCCGATAAGTATGACTTCATCAGAAGCCGGATAAACGACAGCTCACGGTCGGCGGTAGTATCTGAATATATGAACAACAAGCAGTATTACGACAGCCTTGACTATTAAAACCGCGTTGTGTGAACAACGCTCCTTCCTCTTAGCTCAGCCAGGCAGAGCATCGCTATGGTTACTTGTTCGAAGGTTTAGTATCCGGTAATTTCCGGTTAGCGAAGGTCGCACGTTCGAGTCGTGCAGAGGGAGCAAAATATAGTATTTGAGCTTTGCTCATAAATCGTTCATTGGTTTATTGATGTAGATATTAAGAATATAAGTCTTTATTGAAACTGTATTCTTATTCTAATATTAATCAAGGAATTACGGATAGCGGAAACGCGGGGACTCCGTATAGGCTTGGTTATCGTGATTGTTTCTTTGCACCGAAATGTCCTACGGTAGAGAGTATGCGGTTTGGGCGCCCGTATCGCAAGAGACAAAGGTCATAAAGACAACATAAGCGTCCGATACAGTCTTAAATCGGTATAAAGTATGCGGTGGTAATGAAAGGCGCCCGTACACGCTTATTATCTATAATCCCGTGGCTCACCCTAAGGCGAGTGGTAAGGCTTAACATCGGAACGCTCACGGGAACGATAAAACAGATAGTACTCATTTTAAAAAACAAGCAATATGAAAAAAATTACAGAAATGACCGAGCAAGAAATCCTTGCATTAACGGATGAAGATGTACAGAAAATGATAAAACTCCGGATGATGGAGGAAGGCATTAAAATCATGGATAGGCCGCAGGCTCCTGAACTGTTTGATATTGAACCGGGTGATTTGAAAGTTTTCACCATTCCATTTCTTGGAGATTTTGCTTTTACAAGCATAGAAGAAGCGAATGCGGTTGCAGAAGCATTGCGAAATGCAAAAACTCTGCGTAAGGTTGAATATGATTGGAGTAAAACAGGAAGTGATTATAAGTATCTTGTCAAGAAAGAGAAATATTCTTATTCCAACAGCCCCGATTTCTCTGTCAATTCAGATTTTGTGTATTCCCAAGAACTCTATACCAAAATTTCCGGTTTTTTGGCGCAGAACAAGGTACTGAAAGAGCAAGCCCAGAAAGACAAAGAGGAATATGATGTGCAGTTAGGCGAAGCTTCGGAAATTATTTCGGAAATACACAGCCGACTTAAAGAAGTCAAGGCAAAATACAAGAGATTAGAATGGTTAGTTTACAAATTTGCTTCCGACTACTATCCGCTTTCTGATAACAACGAGGACATGGCAATAAAATTCATGGATAAAGCGTATTCCTTAAATTATGAAGAAAAAGAGTATATCTTATCAGAATATAGTAAGTACGATAACCCCGTGGAGGCATAACCTTGCATTAGGAGTTAATTAGAGTATTTTTCAAATCCCGTCCACGTGCTGGCCGGGAAACACTGCGACATGGCGGAATGGTAGACGCAGCACTCTATGATAGGAATGTCAAACCTTAGATGTGTGGAGCTTGACAACTCGTCCCGGTTCGAGTCCGGGTGTCGCAACATCTTCACTACAGATGAAGTATTTGTTTAGTCGTAGCCGGGCGGTCTGTGAAGATAGTCCGGTTTTTTTATTGAAAACTCATTAATAACAATCATATGAAAACATTACAATTAAGTGAACAAAAAGCCCGTGAACTATATCGGAGCGGTTCAAAAGAATTAAAAACAGTATTGGAAGAATCTTTTGGAAAGGATTTCTTTTCACAAGACGTTACAGAAAGAGTGAAAACCTACCTTGATGCTTGCCACGAGTTGGGAAGGGAACCACTCGATGAGAAAAAGCTATTGGAGTTAGGCTTGACGGAACACGATATTGCTTATCAAAAGCTGGCTATCGTTACGGAAGCTCTGAATGAAGGCTGGAAAGCAGACTGGGATAACTCGGATGAGAACAAGTATTATCCCTATTTCATTATGTCTCCTTCCTCTTTCGCTTTCTGCGGTTCGGGTTACGTTAATGCGTGTGCGTTTGCGGGTAGCGGGTCTCGCCTTTGTTATAAAACACGCGAACTTGCGGAATATTCGGCAAAACAATTTATTGACATTTGGAAAGACATCCAGATAGGATAAGCATACAAAGGTCGTCTGCCCTTGTCTCCTTTCTCTTAAAAATAAATTATGGAACAAGAAATTTGGAAAGATATAATTGGATATGAAGGGATATATCAAATATCCAGTTTAGGTAGAGTAAAATCTGTGAGCAGATATGTAAACCATATAAATGGAGTAAGACATGTTCATAGTAAAATTTTAAAGCCTAATAGTTGTTCTCTTTATTTAAATATTAGTCTTAGTAGAAAATGTGTAATGAATAGATTCACTATACATAGGCTTGTAGCTAAAGCTTTTATTCCTAACCCTAATAATCTTCCACAAGTTAATCATAGAGACGGTAATAAATTTAATAATAAAGTAGAAAATCTTGAATGGTGTTCTTCCTCTGATAATCAAAAACACGCATATAGAATTGGGTTAAAAAAAACTCCTAATTTAGGCAGATTCGGCAGTCTAAATCATTCATCTAAAGTTATAATACAATATAGTTTAACAGGAGTGCCAATTCAAGAATACGGAAGCACAAGAGAGGCTTCCAGAGTTACTAAAATAAATCAAGGAACTATAGCAGCATGCGCAAGAGGGGAAAGAGCATCAGCCGGTTCTTATAAATGGAGATATAAATAACCAAATTCAGCCGCAGAAAAGGTCAGTGCTATTACCGTACTAAAAGCCGTGAGAGAAGCGAAGTGCGCACCGCTTCCCTTTAACCTTGTACGGGCGGTTAAAAAAATTATTTATGGAAAATAAAGTGAAACAGTCTTCAAAGAATAAAGAGGAAAACCTCTTGAACGAAGATAGAAAAGCCTCTAATAAAAGGCTGAAACAATATTCCGCTCGTATTTCATTGGGATATACAGAAAAGAGCTTGGAAGAAGAAAGAACCAACATCTGCCTTAGTCAAGGCTTATCAAGGAATTGTTGAATTTAAAATTATATATTATGCCACTTATTAAAAAAGCAAACGAATTGGTAATACCGACTACTATCAAAATGATGGTATACGGTCAAGCGGGTATGAGAAAAACAACAACCGCTTTGAGTGCCCCCAAACCTTTATTACTGGACTTCGATAACGGTGTGAAGCGTGTGAACATGTCCCACTTGGATGGAGTTGATATTGTACAGATAACATCGTGGACGGACGTCCAGCAGGTTCTGCAAGAAGATTTGTCCAGTTATCAGACAATAGTAATAGACACCATCGGCAAGATGATGGATTATATCATTTCTTACAAATGCGGCACAAGGCAACCACAGATAAGAGATTGGGGTGTCATTAACCAAGAGTTTAGCGGATTTGTACGTAATTTATCCAATTTGAACAAAAACATCATCTTCGTTGCCCACCGTGATACACGGAAAGAAGGTGACGATACAGTATTTATTCCGGCTTTGCGTGAGAAGTCCTACAACTCTATTGTTACCGAACTTGACTTATTGGGCTACATGGAAGCCAAGAACGAGAATGGTAGAGTTAAGTGTACAATCACTTTTGACCCGACCAACAGAAATGACGGAAAGAACACCTGTAACCTGCCAAGTGTGATGGAAGTTCCCACAAATTTGGATGCCAACGGTAATCCGACTGCAAAGAATGATTTTATCACCACACAAGTGATTAATCCTTATCTTGCAATGCTGCAAGTAAAGAAAGCCGAGATTGACAAATACAACAAGGTGATAGAGGAAATCAAAGAAAGTATCGAATTTATAACTGATGCTAAGTCCGCTAATGAGTTCGCCTCTCATATTAATGAGTTTGAACACGTTGGTAGTTCTTTGATGATGGCGAGAAGTTTGTTTGCTGCAAAGGTAAAGGCCTTGGGACTGATATTCAATAAGGAAACTAAAATCTACTCAGATGCAGCCTAACTATCGTATATATGCAACATTATTGGATTCTTACTTCAATTACCTTAATAGCGATGTCATATATGAGCGTTATTATGGGTGGAGTGAGAATCCACCATGTACGGAAGAAGAGTTTCGGCAGAAGCAGTTTCAAGAACTGATAGACCGTATCAACCGCAAGCCGTTTGATAGTGAAGCGGCAGACCGTGGCACGGCTTTCAATGAAATCATTGATTGTATGATTGAGAACCGTAAATCTTCTATAATGGAAATTAGCAAGGCATATCACGATGACGGAACACTTTACGGGATAAAAGCTGTTTACAACAATCGCACTTTCACTTTTCACATTGACCTTTGCCGCGAGTTTGCCAACTACTACAAAGGAGCATTAACCCAACAAAGAGTAGAAGCCATCTTGCCTACTGCATACGGTAGTGTATTGGTTTATGGTCTGATTGACGAACTGATGCCTACCAGTGTTCACGACATCAAAACAACTGGAAGCTATACCGTAGGGAAGTTCAAAGACCACCACCAACATTTGGTTTATCCATACGCTTTGATGAAGAACGGTTCGGATGTGCGGACGTTTGAATACAACATTGTAGAGTTTAATAAAGGCGGTTATGTGGTAGATACCTATACAGAAACATACGTTTTCAATCCTGAACGTGATATACCAATCCTCACTAACCATTGTGAAGAGTTTGTCCGGTTCTTGGAAGAAAACAGAAAATTGATAACTGACACTAAAATCTTTGGAAATGAATGATGGAGTTTATTTTGGCGAAAATGGTAACGAGGTAATCGTAATCAATGGATTTGAATACTCACGAGAAGAATTTGATTCCCTTGTGGATATGTGTGGAGATTGCAATATGTAATAAAGAACCAGTAATATTAGGTTATGGCAAATCAAATAACTGGACGGATAACCGAAATCGGACAAACTGTTCAAATACCATCCAAAAACGGTGGTTCCTCGTTTACAAAACGGGAGTTCATTTTAGATGCTACCACTTACGACCCTTATACGGGAGAGCGTAGCGAGTATGAGAATGTTATTCCCTTAGAGTTTTCAGGCGATAAGTGTGCAGAACTTGACCGCTTTAATCAGGGTGATGTTGTTACTGTATCATTTGTCTTACAAGGGCGTTCTTGGACGAATCAAGACGGAGAACTCAAACGTATGGCATCTATTCGGTGCTACAAAATAGATGCGCGTGGCGGTGTATCTCAATCCCAACAAACAACATCGGTACAACAGCCAGCGCCACAACCGACCTATCAGCAACAGCCGCAGAACTTTCCGCCTCCGGTTGATGCTAATGGCAATGTAAAGGACGATTTACCTTTTTAGCGTATGCTGTTCGACTTGAAGAATGAATATCAAATACCCAAGTTCAAGGAGTATGTAAACAAGCTGTTTAGTGAACGTGCGGTGGTGGAAGTGAAAAAGAAACTACCTAACCGCACGCTTGCCCAAAACAGCTACTTGCATCTTCTTTTAGGGTATTTCGGTAGTGAGTACGGTTGCAGTCTCGACGAAGCAAAAATTGATTTTTATAAGAGGACTTGCAACCGTGATTTGTTTGAACGTAAGATGGTCAACAAGAAAGGCAATGAAGTAACCTATTTGCGCAGTTCTGCCGAGCTGACAACAGGTGAAATGACTTTAAGCATTGACCGTTTCCGAAATTGGTCGGCATCAGTAGCTGGCATTTACTTACCTGCCGCAAATGAACAGCAGATGCTTATCTACGCACAACAAGAAATTGAACGTAATAAAGAATTTATTTAAAATATTGAGATTATGAAGAATATTAGCGAAATGACAGAGCAAGAAATAATCGCTTTGTCGGACGAAGATGTCCAAAAAATGATAAAACTCCGCATGATGGAGGAAGGCATTAAACTTTTAGATAAACCGAAAGTTCCAGAATTGTTCGAGATTGAACCTGCCGACACACAGTATTTCTCTATCCCACTTTTGGATGGTTTTGCTTTTACTGACATTGAGGAAGCTACTAAGGTTGCGGAAATCCTGAAAAGTGCAAAGTCTTTACGAAAAGTTGATTACGATTGGAATAGACTTGGAAGTGAATACAAGTACCTTAAAAAGAGTGAACGATACAAGTTCAACGGGAACTCAGATTTTGATATTCTTTCAGGCTGGGCTTACTCCAATGAACTATATGCTAAGATTTCAAATTTTGCCGCACAGAACAAGGTAATGAAAGAACAAGCGGAGAAAGATAAAAAGGAATACGAAAAGCAACTTTCCGAATCGGCTGAATTAGTACAGGAGATAACAGAACGTGTTCGTGAGGTTCGCAACAAATACGACCGTCTTGAAACGCTTTCTTGCAAGTTTGCCACTGATTACTATCCGTTGTCCGACAATAACGAAGATATGGCAATGAAGTTCATGGTAAAGGCATACTCTTTAAATGACGAAGAACAATCGTTTGTACGCTCTAATTACAAGAAGCACTTGTTAAACAATGTACAATAAAGAATTTCTATGATAGAAACAAGAAAAACAGAAATCAGGTATGTGACATCTGACCCGAAAAAGATGCTCAACATGTACCTTGCAAAACGTGTCCTCAAAACATGGGAGGAGTCTTTCATTGATGAAGATACAGGTGAAACAGTAACCATCGAACGGAATGAAATTCTTTTTGACCGTGGCACGCTGATAGACCAAGACATTTTGGCGAAAATTCGTTTCAGTATGGAAGCTGACGGCATCAAGGAAGTGGAAGTCAGCAACCAGAACCGCTTGGCATTCGAGAACGAGAACAAATTCTTATATCCCTATCTTGCACAGGCACAAATAGGGGACAAGAAGCATAAGTTCCTGCTGTATGCCACCGGATTGGAGAATTCTTGTAGTATCTTGAAAGATTACATCGAACTAAACTATATGTTCGGATTCACCTTGACAATGGTCAAGGAATTCGATTCTTGCGTGATTCTTACTGACAATTTGAAAGAACGCAAGATAGATGATGCCACCCTCGAAGAATTAAAAGATACATTCCTTTTAAACGATTCTGTAACGGAAGAAGATGAAGAAGAGGGAGATTCCAAGCCCAATGAAAAGAAATTCTATCAGATTGAGACGAAAATCACATTCACGGAAGGGGAGAATGAAGACGAAAGAGTCCAAACCTTTGTCGTGAACACCTTCAACGTTGACAGAGCGATGATGCTTATTACCCACTATCTCAAAAACAAAGAGGAAGAATGTGAGAAACAAGCCAAAGAAAAGGGACATGAGTTCAAAAAGAGAGAAATTCACACGGCTATTGAATCAGCCAAACCTATTCCGGTCGGGCGGTTTATTCCGAAAGAGTTTTCAATGGCTTATATGGAATAACTTTGTTAACCTGCCTGTCCGGTCTGTGAAGATGGGGCGGGCGAAAATGGGGGTGCGCAGTGGAGTGCTTTTGACTTTCGAGAGGTGCACATGGTAGAAAGTACGGTACGTGAGATATAAGGAGTAATTAACCTTAGAAGTAGCGCAAAAGGATAAGTCCTTAATTGGGTGTTCGAATCGCCCCATCTCCACATAAATGTGAGCCACACATAAATGGCAAGGGTTAGTAAATAATGGTTGTGCCCCGGAGAATACGCTTCGGGGCTTTAATAAAAAACAGCATGGAAACAAAAGAAATTACCAAGACTATTTACATTGCAAATGACGGGAAAGAGTTCTTAACGAAAGAAGATTGCGAAAAGCATGAAAGGTTTGTTGAAGAAATACTTTCACGTATTAAGTATTTCTGTATCAGATGTAATCCTGACTTAACAGAAACAGGAAATTTCTCTCATAAAATATATGTGGCTGTGTTTTCTAAACATTACCTATATAAAGATATTGCATTTCAATGGGCTTTAAAGAAGTTTGGTACTTACTTAGGGGAAAGCGTAATGGGATATGGTTTCCAACCCCATTTTAATGTAAGTGAAGTTTCTAAAGAAGAATATGAAGAATGCCCTGCTACTGTTTGGGGAGGCACTCCATTGAAGAGTGAGAAAATATTCCTTAGTCCTAAATCAGTAGAGGGATTTCCTGAAAACATTGACTACATGAAAGAATGGGGATTTAAATAATGCCATACTACATAAAACGAACAAAGGCCAAGAAGAAAGACAAGCCTTTACCTCTGTTTGATAAAGCAGGGATAACAATAAAGAAGAAGCCGGATTTGAAAGCTAAGCTCGACAAAGAGTTTTCCCTTTTTATCCGGCTTCGTGATGCAATGCCAAACGGGTATTTTAGATGTATCTCGTGCGGACAGATAAAGCCGTTTACACAAGCGGACTGCGGGCACTATTTCAGTCGTACACATTTGGCGACACGGTTTGATGAGAATAATTGCCATGCCGAATGTCGACACTGCAACAGGTTCAAAGCCGACCATTTGGAAGGCTATCGGGTGAATCTAATTGGTAAAATCGGTCAACAGAAGTTTGATTTGCTGAAAGTCAAAGTTGCCAGCACTTCCAAAATGACTGATTTTGAGTACGAACAGCTAATCAAGTATTACAAAGCACTTAATAAGAAGTTACGAAAGGAGAAAGGGCTATGAGTTATGTATTACGAGATTACCAACAGAAAGCCTCTGATGCTGCCGTTTCTTTCTTCAACAACAAGGCGAAGAAAACAAATGCTATCATGGTATTACCTACGGGCAGCGGAAAGTCGCTTATCATAGCGGATATAGCCGCAAGGCTTGACGGTCATACCTTGGTGTTCCAGCCCTCGAAGGAAATACTCGAACAGAATTTCAAGAAACTCTGTTCATACGGTATTCTTGATTGCAGCATCTATTCTGCATCCTTTAACTCAAAAGAAATAAGCCGGATAACATTCGCCACCATCGGCAGTGTGAAGAATCATCCCGAACTGTTCACCCACTTCAAGAACATCATCGTGGACGAATGCCACCTTGTTAACCCTAAAGAGGGTATGTACAAAGATTTTTTTGATGCGGTGAAGTGTAAGGTTCTTGGACTGACAGCTACACCGTATCGTTTAAGTTCCAGCCGTGACTTTGGTTCTATGCTGAAATTTATCACCCGGACAAAGCCTCATGTCTTTTCAGAGGTCATTTATCATGTACAGGTATCAACCCTATTAGATATGGGCTATTTGGCGAAGTTGAATTACTATCCAATGAATCCTTTGGGATGGAACGAACTTAACTTGAAAGTAAATACTACTGGTGCCGACTATACAGATAGGTCAGTTCAAAGAGAATATGAACGGATAGACTTTTACGGCTATCTCGTTCATATTGTCCAAAGACTGATGAATCCCAAAGCCGGAGGAAAACGGAAAGGTATTTTAGTCTTTACCCGTTTTCTGAAAGAAGCGGAGCGGCTTACCTGGTCTATACCCGGAGCCGCAATCGTTTCGGGTGACACCCCAAAAGGTGAGCGCGAAAGGATACTTGAAGCGTTCAAGGCTGGTGAAATTTCGGTAGTGGCGAATGTCGGGGTATTAACCACCGGCTTTGACTATCCGGAACTTGATACAGTCGTTATGGCACGTCCTACAATGTCACTTGCTATGTGGTATCAGATAGTCGGTCGTGCCATCCGCCCGCATCCTTCCAAAGAATGTGGATGGATAGTTGACCTCTGTGGTAACATCAACCGCTTCGGAGAGGTGTCGGACTTACGGTTGTTTGATAGCGGAAATGGGAAATGGGCAGTTTACTCGAAAGGAAGGCAATTAACAAACGTGAGATTCTAAAACTATGGACGAAGGATTTTTGAGGCTAAGCCGCAGGTTTTTCTCGAATGAAATGTGGAATGAAGCCCGTACTTTTAGCAGTTGTGAAGCGTGGTTAGACTTAATCCAGTCTGCACGATTTGAGGCAACGCCCCGAAAGGAGAGTATCGGAGGTCGAGAAATCTCTTATTCAAGAGGTCAATATCCTGCATCCATAAGATTTTTATCTCAACGCTGGAAATGGTCTGAAAAGAAAGTGCGTTCCTTTCTTGTACATCTTAAGAAAAAAGGTATGATAACTGTTGAGTGCAATCAGGGAATGAACCTTATAACCCTATGTAAATATGAAGAATATAATCCAATGGGCACAAGTAAGGGCACATGCAAGGGCACAGATATTGAAAAGAAAGTCAAAGAATTACAGTCCGAATGGGCACAGCTAAGGGCACAACTTGGGGCACAGTCTGTGAACAACAATCTGCCGCAATCCGAACTTTTGCAAAAATCAGGGCACACGGAGGGCACAAATACAAAGAAAGAAGAAGAAAGAGAGTATATAGATATATCTTCCCAGCAAAAGAAAGAAAATACTCCTGACGGAGTATCAAAGAAAGACAAGCTTTCTTCGCCCTCTCTTTCTGAAAAGATTGATTACAGCGGATTGATGGAATACTATAATTCCACATTCAAAGATAGACTCCAGCAGATAAAATCAATGACCGATGTGAGAAAAAAGGCTGTAAAAGCCCGGATAGCCCAATATGGAAAAGAGTCAGTGAGAACTGTTTTCAATCTCATTCTTCAATCCCCATTTCTGCTGGGAGCTAATGACCGCAATTGGAAATGTGACTTTGATTGGATTTTCAAACAAGCAAACTTTACTAAAATATTGGAAGGAAACTATAATGGGACAAGACTTAGTAAAAATCAACAGGATAGCGAGCAGCGAAAACGTGATTCAGTTCTTGCAGTCGCTACAACAGTCAGAGAAGCTGCCGCAAAAAAAAGAAAGGAACTTGAAGCAGAGGGCGTTATTGAATAAATATCCTGACCCTGCACAATTCATACTTGATTACAATCCAGATTTGCAGTTCAAAATTGTTAGGTGTAAGGCGACTCACTCCGATTTAGCCATGAATTTTTCCATACCTACATTAGGGCTATTGGCTTCGACTTATGGAGATGAGACCCCTTTGGAATGGTTGAAAATTCAATTCGGTACACTCAATGACTTCGCAGAGGTGTCTACCAAGATTGCTAAGGAGCAGCTTAATGAGTTAGCAGAGATATTTATTTCTGAGTATTATTACATCAATGCAGCTGAGATATGCTTTTTCATTGCACGGTTTAAGTCTGGGAAATACGGACGATTCTATGGAGCTATAGACCCGATGAAGATTACAAGCGCTATGCTTGACTATATCAAGGAACGCCGCATTGACATTAAGCGTTACGAACGTGAGCAATACCGACTACAGCGCCAAAAGGAGATAGAAGAGCGCGGTAGCAACGGAATTTCCTATGTCGAGTATCTTGAACGTGAACGTAAGCTTGTGGAAAGTGGAGATGCAGAAGCCATGAAACGAGCGGCAAATCGTGTATGTAGTATCAGTTTACGTAAGTAGTGGCGAAAGCATAAATTTAACAATAAAGTATGAGACTTACAATATGTTGGACGACAAGAGGCAGGCAAAGACGCTTTTACTATGATATATGCAAAAAGTTTGGCATATCGGATTACATGAGTGTTAATCATGAGACGCCATGCGATATAAGGGATGAAGATATGGAACTGTTGAAGGAATGCGAAAAACGAGGGTTTATCCAAATAAGAAACAAACGGTAAATAATCATGGACATAGAGATTGAAAAGAAAATCGAACAATTGGAGTGGCAGCGTGACAATGCAATGCGCATACGCTGCCCGTTGGTGGCAAGGAAGTATCAGCGCATGATTGACGAACTTGCAAAAGAGAGCTGAAACAAGAGTATGAACAAGGCAGAACACACAAGGCAATGACTACAGACACGGCAAATCAGATAATCAGCAAGTATGAGAGCCTTGTAGTTCTGTGCACCTACAACATACTGCTCACGAACGACATCTGTTGCGGGCAGGTTATCGAGTGTCTGCATGCGATGAAGAGAACGCCTTATTACAAACAGGCATTCAAGCGGTATTTGAATGATGCCGATAAGGCAAGAAAGGAATACGAGCGTACTGTAAACAGCGTTATCGGTTCAGACCGGAGCGAGTTTTTCGCCGACTGCAACGACAAGTATACGGAAGAAGTGAACAAGCACGTGGATATGTTGTATTGGCAATTCAAGCAGGTTCTTGACGATAACGGCATATCCCATTCCGCAGAGATTGCAAGGTTCGAACTTGCAAGGACATTATGTGATTACGCCTGCATCCAGTTTGACGAAAGGATTAAAGAGCTTCGGAAGAAAGATGCACGGTTCAACGGGTTCACGTTGGAATATTTGAAGCTTTCAAATGTGGCAAGGATGATGAACCTTGCTTCCGACTGTTTGAAAATCGGGAAAACGGTCAATATGAACACAGAGCGGTGTACAGCAGCGTTTGATGTGCTGGTAAGAAAGCTGTCGGATGCGGATAATATTGCCAACGCGATAAAAGTTTAGTGAGATGAAACCTATTTATAACCTTATAACCCTCCTCATGGACTGGCTTTCGGTAGAGGTCGGAGTGGATGAAGAGTGGTTCTGAACAAAGACATCATGGTGCAAGATGTGTGTTTCGGAAGACAATCGGGAACGGAATAAAAGAAAGGAAAACAAATGAATTTACAGTCAAAAATAGATTATTCAATAACCTTGCTTCGCAAGAGTGAAAGAATGGCATTGGAACTTGACCCGGAGAATGGATTCTATTTGGCATTCTCCGGCGGAAAAGATAGTCAGGCATTATACCATATTGCAAAACTGGCAGGAGTAAAATTCAAGGCTCACATGAACCTTACAAGTATAGACCCGCCAGAGGTTATTCGCTTTGTGAAACGGAATTATCCGGATGTGGAGCTGATAAAGCCTAAGATGTCAATTTACTACATGGCTTTGAAAAAGCACTTATTGCCTACAAGAACGATAAGATGGTGTTGTGCCGAGTTCAAGGAAACATCCGGTGCAGGAAAGGTTACGCTGATTGGAATCCGCAAGCAGGAAAGCACAAGACGGAGCAAGCGTGAGGAAATCGAAATCAGTTCCCATAAGTTCAGCGGGAATTTCGACCAGTGGAGCGAACACAAAGAACAGATGGTAACATGCGTGAAAGGCAAGGACAAGATACTTGTTTCTCCAATTATCAATTGGACGGAACGTGATGTGTTGGAGTTCCTGAATGAGGTGGTGAAAGTACCACACTGCAAGCTATATGATGAGGGATATAAACGGATTGGCTGCATTCTTTGCCCGATGTCGAACTATCGTCAGAAGATAAGGGATATGCAACGCTTCCCCCATGTAAAACGTAAATGGATTCAGACCATACAAAAGCTCATTGATGCCGGGTATCTCAATCGTAACTTTACCAATGCAGAATTCGGTTTTAATTGGTGGATTAGTGACAAGTCTTTTGACCAATATTATGCAGAGGAAGTGCTACAAGGGAAGATAGATTTTAGCGAATAGCAGAATGTGCCAATGAAAACAGTTAAACTTTCCAATTTAAAAGTCGGCGACCTTTTCATCCATAAAGGAACGGTGTACGAGATTATTACAAAGAGTAAGTGGACTTCCCAATGTAGGTATCTAAATGATAAATATCGCTTCGGTGGTTGGTGTCAATACTTGTATTGTGATTTTAGTAATTACACAAAAGTGGAAATTTAATATTAGCATGTGGTAAATATAAGAAAATTAAAAGTCATTGATTATGAAACAGACAGTAGAAGAAGCAGCCCAAAGCATGGCTTACAATAAGATGCCAGATTGGGGAGGATTGCCAGCATTGGCGAAAAAATATTTTATAAAAGGTGCAGACTGGCAGGCAAAGCAATATCCGTGGATAAGCGTTGAGGACAAGGCTGGTTGTGACACATCTGGCGACTGTATTGTAATGGTTATGAATGGTGATATATTCAAAGCGTATTTTTCATCTGAAAACAGATGGATGAAAAGTAATGGCGGCCATTATGATGAAGTGATAGATGATGTTGTTGCATGGTTTCCCATCCCCTCTTTCAATGATATACTCGAAGCCAACAAGGATGTGCTGGAACGGATTAAGGAGAAAGGAGATTGAGATATGGGAAAATACAGAATATACAGATACGGACTTTTTGACCACATTTTTGACGTTCAAGTGAAAAAATGGTATGGCTGGGTACTTGTTAAGAGGTTTAAGGCAGATATAAGTTCTGATGACACAATGATAGATAATATTTATTATTGTGAAATGTTATCCAAGGAACTTTTGGAAAAATTGGAGGAGGAATTATGAAATCAAAACAAGTATTATCAGTCGAACAGATGAAACATTTGCAGGAGCTTGGGCTGGATACAAGCGATGGAAGCATGTGTTGGTGTTACGCTCTTTTTTATAAAAATGCAAAATGGGAACTTGAAATATATGAAGATGTAATTAATTAAAAACGAAATAGTGCATTTTGGGAAATAATTCCCACTTACACTTTGCAGGATATTCTCGATAAGCTGCCGCGATACATAAATGTCTTCTGTATAACGTATAAGCTGTGCGTTGAGCCTCTTTTTGCTGGTCCTTGGGCTATAAGTTATCAAAAAAGCATGTCTGAACCATTCATTGTTAAAGTTTCCGGAAATCTATTGGATGAAGCCTACGAGATGTTGTGCTGGTGTATTGAAAATGGGTATATTAAAACTAATCAGTTATGAAAGCAAGAATAAAATCAACCGGAGAGATTGTAGAGGTTGAAGGCTTATTCGACGTTGGGACTGCCTTAGTGAATGGTAGGTATTTCAAAGTGTCAGAACTCGACTTCTTTGATAATTTTGAAACTATTGATTGGGAGCAAAGGCGTTATGAATTGGCAAAATCCGCTATGCAAGGGTATTGTATTGCTTTAGGAATAAACGATGACAGTGAAACTTATGATGATATTGCAATAGGCTCTTTGAGGGTGGCTGATGCACTAATAAAGAAATTGAAAGGAAAATAACCATGGATATAGAAGAAGCAAAAAACAAGAAAGCGAAAGCCGAAATGGAGATAGCTCATATTCTGGAAAAACTTGAAACCGAAACGGGTTTAAAAGTCAGTAACATGTTTTATATATGCAGAGAAAAGGATAAATCTGCGTTAGCTGTTTCCCCCATAGAGCATATAAAAACCAATATAATCTTAACGTTGTAATCATGGAAATTTCCGATAGGTTATCAGTTGATATAAGCCTTAAAAAGAAGGAGGAGTAAATATGAAGAATGAAATTTCGTGGAACGAAAATCCTTATTATAAGATTTACAATCCATACGTTGATACACCTATTTTAGAACGATGTGACGTACCTTCTAAAACGAAGTACCGACCCAAAGATGATAGGTGTACAAATAAGCAGATTGCGAAACGCAGGAAGAAGAATAAAAACCGTAAAACGCATAGGAGAAAATAATCATGGAAATAAAGAACGGAATAATAATAGACGGAGTACTACATGAAGCGGTACAATATAAAATTAACTGTAAAAGATGTTCACTGCTATCTGTGTGTCATGAGTTTAATGCTGTTTGTGCCGTTATTGGTTGCGAAGCATTTGTTGAACGTGGCAAAGTAACTGTTACATCTTATTATCGTGAAACACCTAAAAACGCTGGAGAAATAATCAAAAATAGATAAGGAGGAATAACTATGGGATTTACAACACCGTGCTTTATTCGCAAAAATACAAAGGAACTTAGAAAGGAACTGGAAGAGTTGGGATATGAAATCCTTAATTCTGGTGATACAACTTTAGATGCACATAATTATGACGGCAAGGGAAGTCATAAAAGTATCGAAGAGGGAAAGGCTATCATAACGTCTTATGGTAATTTATATGGAGTGGTATATGATGTAGATACTGTCACCAAGAAAGGAAGAATTGATTGCGGAACCAACGAGGAACTTTTCTTGGCTATCGCTGCATTGAGGGACGATACAGATAAATACCAATGGTTTACGGATGGGAATAAATGGATTCAGTGTTCAGAAATCAGGTTCTCTACCTACTGGGCTTACAATGATGTTGACATTAACACGGATACCATTCACAAGGCTACCGTAAACGAACTGATTGAACACTTTAAAGTATGAAGAAAATAATTATCATTTTGGCAACAGTTGCACTATTCGGGTGCAATAACCCTGGAGAATACCCTATAGAACACCGTACAAGTGAGGGAAGCGTGACTTATCTCAATGATAGTATAGTGATTATCCGTACCCATAAAAAGGGGCTTGACAACTACGAAACGAAGATTATTAATTTGAAAAGACAATAGCCATGACCGAAGAACTCGTAACATTAGAGACTGCGAAAATATTAAAAAGAAAAGGTTTCCAACAAAGAAAATATCTTATAAATATTTCCACTTTGCATTATTGTTATAAATATTTATCTGTTCCACCTCAATCGGTCGCCCAAAAGTGGCTTCGTGAAAATCATTCTATTCATATAGCTGTTGATTTTAATCAATATGGACGATGGTATTATCGACTTTACGATATAAAGGATTATGATTTTCTTTCTGAAACAGAAGTTGATAAAATTTATAAATCTTATGAGGAAGCACTGGAAGCTGGAATACAAGAAGCATTAAAACTTATATGATTATGAAAGCAAACCTAATATTTTTTCTTGCGATATTCATCATATCAGCATTATTCATCGGTCACTTCCGACTGACATTCTCACCGTTCAGTGTATCCTTTCTCTATTGGCATAGGACTGTAGGAGTTATTCTTATCGTTGCAGGATGCTTGGTTTACAACATAGGTGAGCATATATCAGGCTACAAGAAAGGACTGGATGAAGGTATGGAGATTGTTTTGAAAGAGTTAAAAGAAAGATACAATGAAGAAGATAATGTTCAACGATAAATACAGTCTAACCCAGGCTGTATTGGATGGTCGGAAGACTATGACGAGAAGAATTTCAAAAGAACAAATACGCAATAGTGTATTTTGGAAGAGTGGTTATGAGAGTATTCATGGATATGAAATAAAGCCTATATACAAAATTAGCGAACTTGTCGCCATTGCGCAAAGCTATGAAAGTTTAGGGATGAATCCCGAAATTGCACTTAATGATAGGGACGGAATAGGATTTTATACTAAAACTAAATTCGCACCCGGTTGGAAAAATAAAATGTTTGTCCGTGCTGACCTCATGCCCCATCATATCCGCATTACCAACATCAAGATAGAACGGTTGCAAGACATATCCGATGAAGATTGCTTTAAGGAAGGAATTTTTAAATGGGATGCTGGACAAAAGGATATTCCTTTTTATTCATTCCATTACGCAGATATACCCGACTACAATGATTCTCGTGACGCATTCGCAGAACTGATAGATAAAGTCTCCGGCAAAGGTACATGGAAATCCAATCCTTATGTATTTGTTTACGAATTTGAACTGATTGATTAAAAACGAGAAAAGATATTGATTATGAAGCGTGACATAAAATTCAGAGGAAAAAGTACTGATACGGGGAAATGGATATATGGATTTCTCTCTTTTTTCTATACTGCCGGAAGGGACGAAAACGGACTTATCTTCACAGACAAGGCGAAGATATATTCTCCGGAAGACTGCCGGTGTGATGACGTATGGGCTGAAACTGTTGGGCAGTTCACAGGCTTATACGATAAGGATGAAAAGGAAATCTATGAAGGCGACATACTTATGTGTGAGCAACATATAGCTCTTGTATTGTGGAACAAAGAACTTGCTACATTCGCGTTACAATTCGATTTTGAAAAAAAAGTCGGCATGAGACCTTTAGGCGAATGGCATGCTATGACAGTCGTTAGTAATATTCACGACAACCCGAATTTGTTGAAAGAAAATAGCCATAAGTAAACTATACAAAGCAACCCTCTTCGGTAAATCATTCATTATAGGATGGTTCAGCCATGCGGACAAGTGGTATCATAAATTTAGTATAATATATTGAACCAATGAGAAAAGCAGACAGAATAATCAGAGACAGACATTCCCGCATCCCGGACAAATACAAGAAGATTGACACTGCGGTCAACGGGGATGCGGAAAGCCTTGCCGAACAACACAAGGAAGTGGAAAGAAGGCTATTCCCTCTACGCCTTAACAAGACCACCGTTATTTATGTCACAAAAGACAAACAAAATGAAGCATATGCAGCGAAAGCACGTAAACGGATGGGGATAACAGAGCCAAAGAAACCTTTTGTCGACCCGCTTTCGGAAGAAAACATTACCAAGCTATACAAGGAAGAAAACATGCCGCCCCGCAGAATGGCTGAAATGTTGGATGTAAGTGTAAGGACGATATATCTAAGATTGGCTAAGTATGGACTTACAAAAGTTAAATGCAGATAACATGAAAGAGAATAATATTTTAAACAAAGAGATTTATGCAGAGGCTATGATAGCAGCCTCTAAGGTTGATTTCCTTGAAAGCAAGGATGAGATTAAGATGTATGCTACTTCGCTGTATAACGCGATGATATGGGGTAGAAAAGTAAAATATTAAGTTTTTTATTTGGTGTTATAGAAATTAGAGGTATATTTGCAGCGTTCAACTTTTATCCAAAGGCAAGCGGAAGCCTGCCATAAGTGGGCATTTTTTATGCTTGCGAGTTTGACGCTACAATATAGTGGCTGCCACCCCCATAGGTATAGTTAATGCTATATCTGCCTTTGGATAGGTTGAACAATGGGACAGGGCAGCCTTTTTCTTTGCCCTATCCGAAAAGCCGGATATGGGCAGGCTACCAGCCCTATAATGCCAATAAAGTTCAATAAATCTATGGCACAGTTAAATGGAAATTACTTAAACGGCACAAACATTGCTGTATTGGGTACGTCTGCTCACGAAACGAGCGAAATTATGGTTTACGAACACCCTCTATTCGGTAAAGTTCGCATGTTTATAAAAAATGAAAAGGCTTGGTTTTGCGGAATGGATATTGCAACCTCTTTGCAGTATTCAAATACGCGTGACGCTATCGCAAGACACTGTAAATCACAGGGCGTCGTGATTCACGACGTCATAGATTCAATGGGAAGAACACAGCAAATGAAGTTTATCAGCGAAGGTAACATCTACCGTCTTACCGCCAAAAGTCAAATGCCGAAAGCTGATGAGTTTGAGAGTTGGATATTTGATGATGTTGTCCCGTCAGTGATTAATACCGGGAGCTATTCTCTCCAACCCCAACTTCCGAATTTCAATAATCCGGCAGAGTCCGCACGTGCATGGGCAGACCAATACGAGAAGAACCAAATGCTTTCTTTGGAAGTAAAGAAGAAAGAAGAGGAGAAACAGGCTATCATAGAGGAAACAAAACCAGCTGTTGTATTTGCGGAATGCGTAAAAAGTGCGCCTACTAATATTCTTGTACGAGACCTCGCAAAACTAATTACCCAAAACGGATATAAAATCGGAGAAATAAGGCTTTACGATTGGATGGTAGAGAACAAATACCTTATCTGTAAAAAGAGATGGAGTAAATCGCAACAAAAGGATGTTAACGATTATATGCCTACTCAAAGGGCGTCAGAAATGGGATTATTCTTTGTGTCTGAACGCACTATAACAAATTGCGGCAATCCTACATTTATTAAACATACGTGCTATGTTACAGGGAAGGGACAAGTGTATTTCTTGAATAAGTTTAAAACATTAATAGGAGCATGATTATGGAAATAAAAATGAATAGAACACTAACACTTGAAGAGTTAGCGGAAGAGATGGGACTCCCGGTAGAAAAAATTAAAAGAAAGGCATTTGAAGAAGAAATTATAGATGAATTTGGGAATCCTACAAAAATGGCGATTGAAAAAGGGTTATGTATAGACCCTTCCTCTATTGAAGATTCCGAACCCGTATATGAATACGTTAAAACCGTTGATATGAGTATTGAAGAACAAGAAGAATGGGAAAAAGAGGAAAAGGGATGTACATTATACGGTGTCAATGAGGGGGTAATTGAATTTTCAAAGTCGTATTCCTATCCAGTTGATAAAAACATGGATAGAATACCCGGTGCAGAAACTCCCGATTTGTTCATAGCAGTTAAAGATGATTTTAGCGATAGCGAAGTGTGCATAATACTCTCAAGTAAAAATAATATTCGTAAGCTACGTGACTATCTGAACAACTATCTTGAAGACAACTTGTAACAACCTAAATTTCATTACCAAGCCTTGTCCGTATCTATTGCGGACAGGCTTTTATCAAAAGACTAAACAAATATTCATCATGGAAAGAAATACAATACCCGCTAAGAAGCAATACGACCTTAGCGCAATAGACGAATTATTCAAAGACTACATATCTCCCGAAGAATTACGGGAAGAGCTTATTGAACTGGCTTTTGATTATGTGCAATACGTAGATGACGGGAATACAGATTTTGTCAAATCGAACATGAGCACCATATATGTATTGTGCTGTGCCCTACAAAAAGTAAAAGAATTAGAGACACCAAGCTAATACCCTCACCAAAACAGCAAGCGGTATAACCCAATGGAGAACCCGTTCAAAGCGTTCTAAACGTTCCATTGGATAACCTGGAAAAGGCGGCAATAGTCCATGTAAAGGACATTGTCCGCCAATTCAAGCAGTTCATCTATGTAATCCCTTTTTCGCATCACGTTCAAGTTTTCTACGTTGTTGGCGGTTTATACCATTTGCTATGGCAAGGCTGTTCAGCGTCTCTTTCTGTTCGGGAGAAAGCATGTTATATACTTCTTCCCGTGATTTGCCTGATAAAATGGCTTGTACTATTTTCCACATAAGCTACGTCTACAATGTTCACACAAAAATTTCTTCGCCACCGGGAACATCTTCTGTCCCACATATCCGCTAAGGTACTGCGCCTCTTCCCCGTATGGGTCGATGCCGAACGCCCGTGAGATATGCCGGCATAGATGCCCCTTTTCATGGTCGAAAGAGTTCTGAAACTCTGCCGGGGAAGAAGTAAGGGCTATAACCATTACGGTCTGTCTGTTTCGGATATTGGAGTAAGTGATACCCGTATTCAGATTGCAGGAGCGCATGTTCTTATAGGCATTCATCAAATCCATCCCCCTGCATCCTACCCGCTGAAGGTCGGCGATGATACGGTCGATATAATAGCAGTCCACCGCATAATATACACGCACTTCCCAATCATAATCCGGTATGTAAAATTCCTGTATTATCATAGGCTACATCATCTGTTCCCACATGATAGGATTGCCGGAGCCTATGCAGTCGGCATAGAACCGCGTGAAAGGCATTCCATTGTAAGCGTCCACATCATCTATGTAATCCTTAATGAACAATGCGAGATGGGCTTCGTCAGTGATAGAACTTTTGTAGTAATCCGACTTCGCCATGTTTGCCACGTAAACGCTGTCGTACCCTGCATCCTTCTCCAGGTTTATACTGTACTTTTTAAGAAGTTCCTCTACCTGCTCTTTGCTGATTGGTTCAAGTTTTTCCTCCTTGCCCGTAGATTTGTTTTCCATCTTCATGCGGGAAACAGCCCATAGGCACATCTTCTTGCTGAAATGCCATCCGTACTGGCTGAGATAGTCAGCCATTGCAGGCGGTATTCTGTCGTATGTATCTAATCTTTGTTTCATATTTTCCTGATTTTAAGTGATTGGCAAAAGAGGGGAATAATCCCCTCTCCATTACATGAACTCTCCGTTGGCGCGTCTGCGTCTGCGTTCGCCCATATCATCACCGTAAGGCTGTGAACCGCGGCGTTCGCTGTAAACCGGATATTCCGGGAAGTAACCCGGCATACGGCGTTCGCCCATATCTGAGCCGCCGCTATAGCTTCCACCGCGTGAACCACCGCTGTTACGATAGCCCATTTCACCGCCCTGCATCTCACGCATGGCTCTCTCGTAACCATGACGGCAACCCTCTCTATAGGCTTCTTCCATAGGATTACCGCCTCTCATACCGAAGTCACGGTCATATTCTCCGCGTCCTTCTTCCAATATTTCCCACATTCCCATATTATTTCTTTGTTTTAGATGTTTCAGCAACTCCGAGCTGTTCCATAAGCCGTTTGTTCAATTCCATAAGGTCGGACATGTTCTTGCTCATTTCCGCCATTTGCCCTTTCAGAGATGATATTTCCTGCTCCTGACGTTGTTTCTCTGCAAATTCGGGGTTCAAGAGCGTCAGCATCTTGTCACATCCCGCAATGACGGAATTGTGGAAGTCCATGCTATTGATAATGTCTATGCTTTTCTGCTTCATAGAAGCGACCTCGTTGTTCATCGCATCACGAGAGCATGACACTACGATATTGCCGTTCTGTCCGAAGTCGGCTATATCCATGCCGGCAGGTAGATTTTGGAAAGTCGTGTTCTGCCCGTTGATACAGACAACGACATCCACAACCATTTCCATTTGGGGTAACTGTCCCATAGGGGATGCCATAGGATATTTCGGCTTGGGAGCGGAAACGCTGACTACCGGACCGTATTCGATAAACGGGTTAGCATCCTTATGAAGTATATACAACTGGTTATTGGTACGAAGTGATTGAAACATATTGGTTTGATTTTAAAGGGGTGTGGCTATTTCCATTTTGGAAACAACCACAAAGCCCCATGTTAACTACTTGCTCTTTTGAGCGGTTGCTTCTGCTGTCGGAGTCGGTGCCGATGCGGTTGTCGGACGATACCCACCGTTAACAAGGAACAGTTCGTTGGTGTACTTGTTATAGTGGATTTCGTAGATACCCGTTCCGGCAAGGTTGCCGACAGTCACCGGCTCATTGTTGTAAGCCAGCAACGGTCTTGTATCCCCATTAGTCCCTATCAGTATCGGGAGTGTAGCAGTCGTACCGGCAGGTATCGCCTGGCGGAGACTGATATAGAAACCGCCTACATAGCTTCTGTTACGGAACGCATGGTTAGGAAGTTCCAAAGTCACGTTCTCCGTGCCGACTGTTACGGCTACCGTAGGAAGGGTATTGAAATTAGCCCTTCCAATAGTAGGGAACAAGAAAGGAAATCCTGTAAAAAAGTTAGGCCACATAATTACCCCCTTTCTTACCGGAATTAACCCCAGTAGTTGTTACAACCACAACCGCCACGTCCATACATTGCATCACCGGCGTAAGCACCGAAAGCCGCAGCACGGAAACAATCTGTGTTGATGGCTTGAATATTAGGGTAAACAACCGGAACAGTGTTAGGCATCTTGCATTTTATTCCATCGACATCGGACTGCAATGCCTGCAAGCCTGCTGCCAAAGGAGCAATCTGTTGTCCTACTGAATTCAGGATAGTAGCATTCTGGTTACGTTGGGAGATTTCAGCAGTCAAAGTGGCTTTTTCTGCTGTAAGAGCCGCAATCTTGTCCTGCAATGCCTGGTTCTGTATGGCGTCCAGCTTTGCAAGGATAGCATTGGTATTGGCGGTCGCACCGTCACGCAATGAAAGGGCATTCTGATTGGCTGTGTTGACAAGCGCGTTGGTCTGATTGCACATTGCAAGCTGGTTCTCATAGCCCATTGTGGTAATGGCGTTCTGAGTCTTGCAGCAGCAATCTGCAATCTGAGTAAGAACAGCCTGATTTCCGGACTGGAATGCGTTGATGATTTGCTGGCTTGACATGCCCACCTGATTTCCTACATTGGCGATAAGTCCCTGGATGTTGCACAGGGCGCTCTGTAACTGTTGGGTAGAGCAGTTCAAAGAAGAAGCAAGCTGGTTGATGGCATTGCCATTGCCCTGAATGGCTGACATCAGGTATTCACGACCGACATCACCGTTAAGCTCGGCAGGCAGACCGCCACCATTGCCAAAGCGGTTGCCAAAGCCGTTGCCGCCCCAACAGAACCACAAAAGGATAATCCAGATGAACCACCACGAGCCGCCCCATTGGTCTTGGCTGCCACGTCCCTGGTTCAGTAAAGCGAGAAGTCCGGGGTCTACACCCTTGCTTCCCATCAAGTTGGGCAACATAGCCATGATGTCAAATTTGCTTCCGCCACCATTTCCGTTGTTCCCGTCTTGGTTGAAGACATACGTTCTTTCCATAGAGATTTATATTTTGTATTACGGTCAAAATCAACCGCATCACAAAAGTATAAATACCGATACTGCCATGAAATCAGTTGTTTCCCAACGCTTTCCTAATGTTTTCCCAATATATTCTCAACATTTTCCCGCCTTCCATACGTTCCTGGAAATTGGAAATCATGTAGTTTATCGCGCGTTTGGTTTTGTGGATTTTAGGAGCTATCTGCGAAGGATACATTCCCCTTTCGACAAGCAACTGTACAAGCAAATAGCGGGCGTCTACGGTTTCCGTATCCTTATCCGAAGATAGTATTCGGCTGGCGGTAATTTCGGTCTCCTGCGCCACGAGATTGATTGTTTCGGCAAAGATTTCTGACTTACACATAGTTTTTCTGAATTTTATATTTATCTTTGCCCTGCCACATAAAATATTTGATTATATACGAACAAAGCATAAGATACCGTGTTGAAGATATTAAAGCCTCCAACGGAAAGGGTCTTATGCTTTATCATGTTTTTATGTGGCAATATCAACGTGATTTCGTTGGGGGCTTTCTTTATACTCTAAGCCCCGAAAGAGTGTCAGCTACAAGCCAACTTCTACATCGTTAATTTCTTTCTTACCATACAAATAGATTATAACTTATTCCTGCGCCTACGTACATGCCGCCCGGATACCCATACCCAGCCTGCAACCCCAATCCCCAACGCTTTTTCTTCGACTTAACGGGGACCGGATGATAGACGTCATTCGTCACCGTCTGATAAACCGTTCTCGGATACACAGTCATACTATCCAGCCGAGGGTCTACATATCCACTCACCACCGCACGATACAGGCTATCTTCATACACAACCCGTTTGCGATGAAGCAAGGTATCACCTATACGTACTGTGTCATTCGGCAATATCTGCCAAAAGACAGCTATCGGTGCGGAGATAATAACCGTATCAAGTTTGACAACCGTCTGTATCTTTGTTTCGGTACGGATTTCTGCCGGCAAAGGCTCGTGCGGACGGAACCAAACCGCCACACAAGCGATTGCCAGCAATACAACTAATAGCCAGGGTAGTTTTTTCATAACCTCAACAAATAATGATTTACAACCATACCCGCACATATTGCGACAGCTCCACACAGCAAGTCTATTTTGTTCCACTTGCCGTTATAGTAGTGGCAACGGTCGCTGTTCTCCTTGATAAAGAGCATCAGCAGTGCAGTACTGCCACCGAATACTATGGCGGTGGATAGATAGACCACCGCACCTAAGATGTTATTTTTCATATTTTGAGTTAGCATTATGCAAATTTAGTTAATGAAATATATCTTCTACCCGTGGTTCCTGCAGACCAATTGGAGCAAATCTTATAAGTGTATTGATTATAACATTGGCTATTTTCTGCCCTCCGATATTATTAGGATGAACTTGGTCGTCCAAATCTTTGGTTATTGTTAAAGTTGATATTCCACTTAACCCATTTACATCTATGACAGGAATGCCATATATTGCTGCAATATCTTTTATGACTTTACAGTAATCTAATATAGTTAGATTCTGATTATTTTTATATGGATAATCCGCATCTTCATACTTATTATAAAAGTTATGAGGCGTACATACAAAAATTTTAGCGTTGGGGATTCTTTTGATGATTTTTCTTATCATTAAGGCATAAGCGTAGTAAAAATGTGTCTCATCTCCATCATCTATACTCCCTAGTTCAACACTACCTGAAATATCATTTGCTGACGCATAAATAATCAATATATCAGTATCAAGCGGTATAGTAGATACCCGCTCATCTCCACACATATAATCCTTTATTGATATTGTCCCCTCTGAAGGATTGCTTGCATGATAATATCCAGATTCATCAACAAGCTTGTTTTTATATCCAACTGATGTAACCTTAGACCCACCAATACCTCTGTTATAATGGTCAGCCATATTAAAATATTTCCATACATACTTCTGCCATGAAGCCAGTTCTACAATTGAGTCGCCAAACGATGTCATTTTCTTTCCGGAGAAAGCCATACGAAGTATCTCATCATGATTCATAGTTGAATCCATATCAATAGAATTGGGATTACAAGGGAAATAATGCAATGAAACAAAAGCATGAGTATTCTTGTTAAAGTTAAAGACAGCGTATCTATAGGCTGGGCTTTGGTTTATTTTAAGTTCCCGAAATGAATCTGTCTGATTGCCGGTATATCCAATATATGAACCATCTGATGTAAACAATGCTACAGAATAAGCATTTGTAAAAACAGTTTTTGCATCTTTTATATCTATAAGTTGAGTCGTATTATATTCCTCTTTGACAGATAGAGAACCATTGGTTGTATTGTATCCTTTGATTAGAATTGATTCTGTTATTAAGTTTTTGCTATAATCCAAAATAGGAACTTCTGCAACTCCAAATTCTGTAAAAATAAAATTCTCTTTACCCGAAAAATATTTACCAGGAACTTCGGTTGTATATAATAACCTACAGTAATTAGACTCTTTTTCCTTGGGAATTTTACTTATATTTCTACCCGTGGCAGCATTGGCTCTCTTCCAATTTAGATAAGTAAGGCCATTTTCTGTTTTCTTGTAAAAATAGATTCCATAACAATTTGTATACAGATAATCCATGTCACCTATATCAAAGCCGTCAACAACACATCTTCCTTCTGAAGAAATAATATTGCCCGAATTATCAATCGTTTTATTTGATTTTATTTTATCGGAGGATATTTTATTCACAGATATGTTTTCAACATCCACATTCAGTGCTTGCCGAATCCAATTATCAATGCTTGTGAATGTTCCACCCTGGAACTCCCACGTTTCTACTTTTCCAACTGAATTTATGAACGACACCTTCAATCCGATATTTCTAAGTTCCTGCGGAACTTGGGCAATGGCGCCTTTCAGACTGTACTTGTTACTCCCGTCAATTCCCGAAGTAGGATGCTGGACGGAAACATTATACTCGGTGATATAGTTCATATAGTCAGTGCTGCCACCAGTGCCACCACCAGTGCCGATGTATTTCTTCAATGTAGCGGTACTCATTGAGCCGTTGCTACTACCTTGCTGAAAAGGTATCAGCTCGTTTCCGGTTAAGTTCTCCTTTTGAGGGAGTTGTCCTATTTGTAATCCTTCTGCCATATCTTTTTATTTTTTATCATTTTATTTTTTGTTATCTGCAAGTAATATCGGCTCTTCGTTAGCCAACAATAACGGAGTGCCATCCGATAATAATAAATACCTTCCATCAGGGGATGGGTTTGGTCCCGGTTTATTATCCTTGATATATGAATACCCTATAGTAAGTATACTGATAGTAGGAATACCGATTGTCGGAATGCTGATGTTGGGGATAGTGATTGGGTTCATAGGCTATCCCTCTTTAATAATTTTGGCTTCCAATACTTCGGTAGCACTCTTGATTGTGACGTTTATGCCATTCGCTATCCCTACGATGCGGAAAATCGTATTGGACGCACCGTTATATTGGGATGCGTTGGGATAAAGTGGAACGGGTTCCAAATCATCAATTCCTGCGAAAGCGGTCACATATCCGCCCTTGTTCTTTATCTGTATGGTAACGGGATTACCGTCACTGACAAACGTTGCGTAATACGCTGTTTTGCCTTCTTCTTTTTGAAATGATAAAACTTCTGCTGCCATGATGTTTACTTTTTAGAGTTTCAATACTTGGTTTCTGTTGCCCTCTCTTCGGTGGCTGACGTGTACCCATGAGAAGTTTTTCTCATCAATGACTTGGTCAAAGGGAAGCTTCAATTCTTGTATAAGATTAAACAGTCTTTTGTTCTCTTTCGGGGTATTCGGAGTGCCGACAATATCGGCAGCACACCCGTTCATGTGGTCGCTCGTTTTAGAGCCGCCTACTGCTTTATTCAGAGCAGGGCAACGGTATCCGCTTGTCACTGTGATAGGTTTTCCGTAAGCCTCTCTTAACGGGTCGAGGACATTGTCAACCAACGCTTGTGCATTGGGAAGCAGTTCTTGCGGCAATCTGTTATCTATAGCTTTCTTATCAGCCGTTTCGCTTTTAACCAGTTCTGCAATTGTAAAGTATCTCATGTTATTCCTCCTTTCTAAAATATTTGTCATAAACTAAACGAGCCACCCATCCGGCAACAACACCGACACCGAATGATACAACAGTAGTCAGGTTCACCCAAAACGGCGTGTAGTGCATGTAAAGCATAACTCCCACGATGATAGCGATAACAATCGCTGCGATAATCAGTCTCTTTTTCATTTTGTTACTCCTTATCTTTAGTTATTATTTCACTCATATCTTCTTTCTCGACATCGAGCACTTTCTTTCCGAACAATCCCAACGCTTTCAGTAAGTTGAAATTATATCCCTTTGGCTTCAAGATATTGCTTATGATAGAGCAGAACTCTATGAAGCAGACAAACAAGCATGAATACACATCAATATTCCATTTATTGCCGGAAGCAATGTTTATCATCACCACCATACAAACAAAGGCAAAGTATGTCACCATTTTACCCATAGTACGGCGTACGGCACTTGAAAACCGAAATTCTTCACCCAATAGCAGGCATTTCCTTATCCCGAACATCAAATCGCATACAACGACTGAAAATGTTACTATCAGCCACGGTATCATGTGTTCCAATGACTGTGCAATAAAACTGCTTGCTATTACCGAGAAACCACCCGGTATGCTTTGGGTAATAATGTTATTCTTCATCTTATCGTTATTTGTCAATTATTCATATCTTTGTGTCTCTTATCAATAAGCTAACTACTGTCATTCCGTTTTGCTCGTGAGAGTAGGACGGGATTTTCATATCTTGCCGTAATAGCGGAACCACGCTCCCCATTTACGTTCTTTCAAGTAGTTCGGATTGTCCTGGTTGAGTTTGGCTTCCATCTCAAATGCGCTCGCACGGTAAGCGTTGGCGTTTACTTTACCGCCGCCTATCCGTTCATCCGTGAACAAGTGGTACACAAAACTGATGAACCACTCCACGCCATACAGAATGTAGTAGAATAGCGGGATAAGTAACAGCCACCATGCACTGACATGAAATGACAGCAATACAGACGGGACAGCCGCTATCTCCATGCACTCGAAGAACTGTTTCTGATGTGTACGTTCATGGCGTATGATTGTTTCGGACAACTCCTTCAGCTTTGTAAGGATGAAGCCGAAGAGCATGATTGTTGTGTAGCTGCCAAAGAGGATGAGTTTGGCAAACCGGTTGTTTAAAAAGATTGTTTTCATATCAAATAGCATTAAATATTAATAGCACTGTGAAATAACTTGGCCAGTTTATACAATTAAATCCTTTTTCAACTGTTACATCTTCAAATACAATTTGAGGATTAACAGCCCCACTGCCAACATGAGCCAATAAACATCTAACGTCTATATTACCGTCATTATAAACATTATAGTCCATTGCTTCTGCATTTAAACTATACCATTCTATGCGGCGTGCAGGAATGATAGTCAGAGAATGCTCTCTTTCAAGAGTTATTCCATCATTATCACTAAGGTTGGCAATTAAAATCCTACTTTGATTAGCTTTATTTATAAAATCCGGCGCAATGGTAATTTCTTTCAGTAAATTTGCTATTCCGCCTCCTCCCAATATTTCAGTGCCCCCCACAAACAGCCCAGCTCCAGCCGAACCAACTCTAAGATTACTGTTTTCGTTACTCATAATTGTTGTTTTAATCGGTTACACAATATGCTGTATTGGCATCCTTAGAGCCAATAGCCTCGTACTCGGCAGCGGTTTTCTTGGTGAGGGTGGTGAGATTGTCGGAAACGAGTATATCTTCTATAGAAGCAACACATTCTTCATCATTGGGCATTAGTTTAAATCCCATACGCTTGGAAGCAGGACCGGCATTGGTATAATAACTAATGTTGTATTGCAAGTTATATTCTCCTTTTGCAACATCATAATAAGCATATACACTACTAAGTTCAATACAATTAGTATTTGAAGCATAACTATGAAATAAATATCTTGTGTGATGTTCAATTATATCTAAAATTACTTCTTTAATCTTTTCAATTGACCCAAAAATATTATTTATTAATTCTATTGCTTCTGTGCCTGTTCTATTTGCATTTCTAGCAAGATAAGAGCCGTCAGGAACATCAATAACCTTGCCATAACCGATATTATCCGCATACCCCTTCGTTGCAGGCTGGTAATCGCCCGTAGGGGTGAAACTTTCACTGTTGGTTTTGGTGAGGACGTCAGATTTTGCAGGAACTTCCGCCCAATCCCCATTCTTACGACCGTATGCCTTTCCATCAGTTGGCGCCTCATCTATACCGCCTATCTTACCCTGGTTTACCCATTCACCATTACTTGCAACCCGTTCTCCGTTATCTGCAAGTAATATTGGCTCTTCGTTAGTCAACAATAACGGAGTGCCATCCGACAATAATAAATACTTTCCGTCAGGGGATGGGTTTGGGTTATTTCCGCCAGCAGAACTTACCCATGCGTAGTAATCATAAGGGGCTTCCGTACCTACAGCCATGAACCCGTCAACTGCCGAACCATCGGGAACAGCGGATTTCAAGGCTTCAAGGGTATCGTATTCACCAGCCACACGGAAAGAGCTTCCCGGTTCGCCTTTGCAATAAATATCCGTCTTGTCGAAACTTTCCGTATCCTTGTTATACACATAGACATAGTGGTCTTTGCCGATGTATGTCGGATTGTTGGCAACCTTTTCGGCATCTTGGGCGGCTGTATTAGCAAGCGAGGCTTTCTCATTGGCGGTTACAGCAGCATTATTTGCATTACTGGTCGCTTCCTCGGATTTTTTAATTGCATTAACGACATCCTGATAAGCTGTCTGAATATCTTCCAAGTTAACCTTTACACTAGTCTTGATACCATCTATGATTTTGTAACCAATGGTATATAAACCCTTTAGGCTATCGGCAAGAGGCAACTCTGATATTTTCTTCTTTATTAACGGCATAATGTTATATCAATAAAAAAAAACCTTGAGCACAACGTATGGGTACGTTAGCTCAAAGGCTTGTGTATTCTATGTTACTATTCTTAAAAGTCTATTATCAAAGCCCCGTGCATCTTCACACAGTTTATGCAAACACATTGATAATTTTCCAAATAACATACCCATTTCTCTGTTTTTCACAAAATTAGTTCAGAGAAACAGACTTGCCATTTTTTTACATCGCAGATAACGAACAATTGGCAAAAGGTTTGTTATTTGCAGATTTACAACTCCTCATACATATGTTTGAATACACTCCAATAAGTATAATCATTCTTTTTAAAGCCAACTATTTCCCCGGAATCCATTCCTACATTAATTGAAAGCGATGAAACTGAATTTAGAGCATCGCCATTAGGAGCTATAAAAACTCTAGAATTAGCTGTTTTTAAATGTATTTGCAGAAGAACCCTTGTAAATCTTGGCACTACCCAACGAATTACGCGTGAATAATCTCCTTCTATTTCTGGCAAAACCAAATCCGCAGCGTTTGTTATAAGGCTCCCGCTATCAATATCAAAATTATTAGATATTTTAACATATTCTGCATTAAGATGGATAATACCTGACAAATCCACATCCGTACCTATCATTTTTCCGCTATGAAGTACTCTGAAAGGCGCACTTTCCCTGTTCTTCTCATTTGCGCCTGACCATATACGTACATCAGAACCGGAATTTCCCTCACCGGACATACCGGCATTAATACCATCGTCATTACCGATACCGACCAAACCGGAAATAAGACCATTCAAAAACCTGATACGTCCGGCTATCTCATTCGCTACCAAATCAAAATAAGTCTTACCATCAGAAGAAACTATCTTATCCGTAGTTATTCGTCCGGGCAATATCTCCGTAAATCCGTACAAAGTGGCAAAGCTTCTCTCCCCGTTATTCTCACTGTTAAGGATACCGACAAGCAGATGATAATATCCGTCTATCTGTTCCAACGCAATAGCGGTTTCACTCAAAAGGAATACCCCTGATTGGTTATCTTTACTACACTTGGCATATAAATAGAATTTCTTTTCCGGATTGACAAGTGAGGGGGAATTGTATTCCGCCATATCCCAATACTTGTAATCACCGGCTGCATGAGCATTGGATAAGGTCTTAATCCCTAATGTCATGTGCTGGATGATACCTGCCGGAACGTTCAGAATTTTTGTACTCGGATTATAACTAATATCATGGTTGACTACCACCGGGTCGGTCTTGGAGTTCACGAAACGGAACTGGAGGCTTTCATCACCAACGAGCATCTGCATCGTGGCAACCGTTATCGGATTGATTGCACCGGAGAAGTTAAGCAGGCTGTCGGCAAGCATTTCCATCGTTTCCTTTGCATCACGATAGTAACGCTTGGTGAATTGAAGTGCCTTCTTGTGGTTCTCCTCAACCTGCACCTCGTTCGTTTCTATCTTATTAAGTTCACTGGCAACGGATGTACCTACCGGAGTGTTGGACAGTTCTATTTCGGGGCTGTACGGGTTATTTACAAACCGTTTGATACCTACCATACGGATAAGAGAGCCTTCGGGATGGAACTGATTGTCCGTAAAGTTCACGAAACCGCCTAATACGATTTTACCGCCAACCTGTAACCAACGTTTCTTTGCCCAAATGCCATCCAATGTACCAGTAAAAGTGAACATCTTGTTTTCATGTTCGTAGAGATACTTGACAGCTTCCCGGAACACATCCCATGATGCGCCCGTTCTTGTAGCATTGTCACTGATATAGGCTTCGGGCAACTGGATACCGAACACTGCGTATTTGTCGCCAACTTCCGGCATCCATACGCCACCGTCCGGCATGGTGATACCGTCTATCTCCTGCGGGATTATCTCGAATTTACGCCCTACATGGGTGTACCTCACTTCAAATTCTTTACCGGAAAGCATGCCGGACTGAAAGATAACAGTCATCTTCTCACCCTCGATAAGACAATCCTTAAAATTGAGGTTATCGGGAATATCATTATCGTAAAAATCATAGAAATGCTTCTTCGTATCTACTGTTCTAACCTCACTAACCTTTCCCACGCGTGACGGGTAAATCTCTGTGCAATCCAGGCTATCCTCTTTGGCAGTGGTTAGCTCATGGTCGGAACGCATAACGGCCGTACCGTATTCGTCAGTCTTATAAGTTCGGGAGATAGCAACGTTGAAACCGTCCTCTCCATCGAAGTGCGTACCGTCATAACGAATGGTCTGTGATTTGGGCATCAGCAATTCTTTCGCACCGTATTTAGAATAATCTATGTTTCTATCAGTCGTTTCTACAAGGATAATTTCAGGCGGAATGTCACCGCTTTCCCGTCCTACACCAGTTTTAAAGCCATGCCCTTTACCATAAGAAAGAGTAAGGGGATTATCCTTGTTGTATTCGACTTTCTTTAGGTGTACAGTCTTTGTATGCACACCCTCTATAACAGCTTCCGTAATCTGATATTCTGTTTCATAAATTTCTGCCAGTTGGCTTAAACCGTCCAAGCAATAGGTATGGTTGTAGTTAATCAGCTTTTCCGTACCATCTATACAGTCACCGATTACCCAGCCCGAAGAACGCCTGTTCAGATTATCGACAATTAGTTTGAGGTGTTCTTTAGGTTTGGCGGTATAAGGGAACTTGATACGGTTATCTACCGTATTGCGTATCTTCCAAAGTTCCGTATCGGCTTTCGAGGTTTCAAGGATAAGCGTATAGTCGTAGTTCCTTTCTCCGTTCTTCTTGAAATTGCTGTCTTTCTTCAAGGAATAACGCTTGCCGTAGAACTCACACCATGAACCTACAGGGACATTCAGATAGCCCGGATAAGAGAAATACAGTGTAAGTGCATCTTCGCCCATTACAGCTTCATAGGAATAACTATTATCATCCGTCAGAAGCTCGATTGTTTCATTGCCGTTATGTAAAGTAATCATATTCTAATCTCCTAAATCAATAAAATATTTTTCATCTTCGGTTACTATAAGCTCCCCTGCTTCCGAAGCAAGCAAATATTCGGTATTTCCAAGTCGAAAGCTGGTAAATACAAGAGTTAGAGTAAACGCCCACCATATACCATCAATAGGATTAAAGCTGTCAGTTTTGCAGCTTTTGTAATAACATGGATAGTTTTCATTCCATTCGTCAACATAAAACATGCGCTCCGCGTCTTTATACTCGTATCCTTCGGCATCGGTCTTGGTGGATAGCCTAGTGAGGTCATACAAAAGAGCGTCACGGTTCCGCCAAAACGTATCGAAGTTCGGTGCACGCATTAAACATTTAAGGTTCACATCTTTCGTTTGAAACTTCACATATTCACCATCATAGACAGCACCGTCCCGATAATTGAAGTTTTGCAAGAGATTTTTCTTTACAGCCGGGATTTTGAGTATTTCCGAATCACTGCCTTTGAGAACGAGCACACCATAAGCGGACAAGTCCATATTATCCAGCTCGTAGCCTTTCGGTAGCAGAATGCTATTCACTGGTTCTTGATAAACATAACCATCCGGACGCGGAAAGTCATTAACAAAAGTAAACTTGGAACGTTTGGTGCTATTATACATCTCAAAACTGTTCTGTGAAGAAAGCCTTAATCGGAATGTACGCCCCAATTGCGGGAAGTTGAAATCATGGTATCCCATATCAGACAACAGGACTACGAAGTCATTATACCCCCACTCCGAAAAGAAGCCGAATTCAAGCGTGACCTCTTTCGTGTCAAGATGTATTTCCGAAAGGTCAAACTCTCTGCCGTCCTCTTCTGCCCAATCGTTGCTGTCCGGGGTTTTAGAGGGCGAAAACGCTACCAATTCACCGTAATTACCCTGCATAGTAGCGACACCCAATTCTGTAAAGATGTTCTTATTGTCTATATAAAGTTGTCCTTTCATCGTTTAAGTGTTAACCCTTTAGTGTTTAATGTGTCAATACCGTTTTTCACGGCATACATATATTGTCTTATATCCACAAGATTAGACGTATAGCTATCAATGTTTGCCAAGTGGTTAAGGGCATCTCTGCTTTGGCTTTCAATTGCTTTAGCCGTCCTTTCTATATCCGTAGTTAATGAGAGTCCGGAAGAAGCATAGTTCAAAAGGCTGTCAATGCCATTAGCCATACGGTTGACATTTTCGTTGATGGAGTATGTATGCCCTTGCATAACAGCCAACCGACCGTTGTTCTCGTCTACCGAATCTTGTGAAGCCGTGGCAATTCCCTTCTGTGAAGCTTCACGGGCGGAATCTGATTGCCAGCCAAAATCTTGCATCAGTTTATCACGTTCCGCAAGCAGGCTATTTGTAAGATTCTGTTGCATATTACGAAGTGCTTGTGCCTCGTCAGAAGTTATCCCATCTTTTCCATACTCAGCCCATGAATCATATAGTCTTTGAATTTGTTCTTTATATTTATTTGCAAGAAGAGACTGAAATATGGCTTTTTGAAGATGTTGCTCGAAATTATCGGCAAAATCCTCGTTGGTACTATCCAAATCAGAAAGTAAATCTGCATAACCACTTTTAAACTCATCAAAACCTATCCCAGTAATAGCCTCTTTTTCTTTTTGTGCAATCTCGGTAAGTTGTTCTCCATAATCTACAATATTCTGCAAATAAGTAACAAAATCCTTGTTGACGGTATCAAGTACAGAAACCAGTTTTTCATCGGAAAGTATCTTTTCTATCTGTTCGGAAGACAAATCCCACAACTGATATTCCGCTGTAATCTTTTGCCCGACTAAACCTGAAATTCGTTGATAGTCCTCTTTGGACAATCTGTCATTTATACGGTATCCCAATGAGTGGGAGCCGACACTTGCCCCGCTGGATGCAAGCTGCTTGATTAGTTGCCTTTGCCTGCTTATCTGAATATTTACAAGCTGTTCGGCTTCTTCTGCCGCTTTTATCGCCTCCGTTCCATAGTCGATGTCAATATAATCCATCTTCTTGGTTATAAGCTCATCCCAAATAGATATGAGATTTTCATATTGAGCTTTCATCTTTTCATAGCCGGAGTAGTCAGCGCCACCGAATCCCAACAATCCAGCTATTGTATTCCCAATTCCGGTTAAGATTCCAACACTTCCAGTTATGGCGGAGAACGGCTTGGTTAAATCAATACTTTCAAGAGCATTCATAGTCTGCCCAATGCCGTTCAATGTTTCAGCTACAGCTTCAGGTACTGCAACACCAAAATTCCCAAGCATGTCCACTATTTGGTTTCCAGCATTGACAATTTCCATACCTTGAGAGCCTATTGTATTTGCAGCCTTTGTTAATTTAGCTAGAACACCTTGCCTATCAGATTGAGCTTTAGAGAGTTTTTTTTCTGCTTCTTCTTGTGAAAGTAATTTTTTTACAAGTTTACCGGTTTCATCTTGGTACACTCCTGTTATCACTTCTCCTCCAGACATAACTAAGTTCAACTCGTTTTGGGCTTTTTTAACAGCATTTTGCGCTGTATTATATTCAGACAAACCGGAATAAAGCTCTTTAAAAGGAGAACGCTTAGCTATTTTAAAGTCAATATTTTTCAAGGCATCTTGTAGTTCCTTTAAATCTTCTGGTCGCAAATCCTTTGCAGCAGCATTAATGTAATCTTTTAGTTTATCACGGAGAGATTTTAAAGCATCAGTTGTCTGCATATCTAAATCCCCAAACACATCAGCAAAATCAATTGATTTTTTAAATTCGGAAAAATCTAGTTCTCTCAATTGAGCTTCAAGATCTTTTTTCAAAGACTCTCTTTCTCCTTTCGTTAGAGAACTATCTATTTTTGCTGCATATTCTTTGGTTATAGCTTCTTTTTTCTTTTGATAATCACCATATTTTATGAGATATTCATTCCATGCGCTTTCCTGCTCTCGCATTAAATCGTCCTTTTGCCTGCTACTTACATATCCGATGATAGAATCAAAAGCAGAGCTGATATTAGAAGTATCTACTGCGGAAGCGTCAAAGGTTTTTGTTTTATATCCTTTGTTCTGTTGAGCCTTCAATTTCTCCTGCTCATCAAAAACCTTTTTTTGAGCCTCTATTTCCGCACGAATAGCATTTTCTTTCTGCCGTTGCAAATCTTGAATTTCTTTCTTGTTATCCAAATCACGCTGTGCCTTGACCTTTTGATAACCATCAGCCATGGCGCTAATACGAGCCTGCGCAATCTGATACTCCAAATCCTCAGCTTTTCGCCTACGCTCCAATGCGTACTTGCTTTCAAGTCCTAATATCTTATCTTGTTGGGACGTTAATGCGTTGATATTTCTATTACCAGCGCCTTTGTCATCATATATTTTTAATTTATTTTCCGCCTCTCTCTTTTGTTTTATCAAAGAATTATATTGTTTGACAACATCTTTAGGAACGCCTTGTGTACTTCCTGTCTTTAACACTTCAAGATAAGTATCTTTGATTTGCTTTAAGGCACTATCGGCATTTCTTACTTGTTGTTGCCAATAGTCATAAGTACCCTCTTTGGGCTGAGGGAAAAGGTTAAGTGTATTTATATGGTTTGAAATATCTAGGAAGTTATTTTCATAAGTTTGTAAGTTTGTAAGAATATCATTATATATTTCCTTTTGTTTCTCCAAATCCCGACGTGCATTCTCTACTTTTTTTCGTGCATCTATTTTAGCTGTTGCAGTTCCAAAACCTTCCTTTTCTTGCTTATTAAATTCTTCTTCCTGCTTTCTTAACCGTTCTTCAGCTTTTGCCACTGTTAATTTTTGGTTAAGACGTTTAATCTCTTCCTTATCTTTTTTTATAGAAATATCAGCCAATTTATCTACATAACTTCTTGCAACAGCGTTTTTATAAATCTCATTACTGAGTGTTCTATAAGCAGATTCAAGATTCCCTAAATTTACTTTTTCTCCTTCAAGAATATTAGAATATTGAGGGAATTTACTTATCCATTCATTAACTGCCGCAGTCCTCTCCCTTTCTGATAAAGAAATATTCTTTAATTTGCTGTACAAAATATCTAGCTCAACTCTTTCGTTAACAGAACTCTTTATAGCTTCTCTACGCGCTAAAGCCATTTCCTGCTCCGCAGACAGTAAATCCAGCGTAGCCCTTTTAGTATTAATCAATCCATCAAGATAATTGAATATCTCTTTCCCATAAGCAGTGAGCAAAGTTATACCTACAACCAAAGCGGTATTCAATGAAAACACACCGGAAATTATCTGTTTCCAAACGGGAGCAACTTTCTGGACTTCTGTATTGCCTTTTTTTAGCTCTTCGATATATGCTGCATATTCTTTTCTTGCCTTTTGGACTTCATCAAAGAAAATCGGAAGATTGTTACTGATTGCCAAAAAGAACATATTGATACCCATCGTTGCGGCGGGAAGCTCTCTTGCTATCTGCTGGATTGACATACCAAGTCCATTAAATGCAGAAGAATAGTTGCCGACATTTCTTTGAAAACGACCGGATGCTTGTTCAGCCTCGTTTAATTCAGTTTGAATAACTCTAATTTGAGCAAGAAGTTCTTTGCCCGAATTGCCGGAACGCTTTATTCTTCCCATATTATCATAGAGATTAAGCATAAGTGACAACTGCTTACGCAATTGAGTTATACTTCCTTCTTCGGAGTTATTCTGTATGATTTGTTCTTTTTGGGCTTTTATATTTGCCCGAACCGCTTCTTCTTCCCTCTTCCGTACGGCTACTTGTTGTTCTACTTGACGCAATATGTTATATCCTTTGTCGCCCACCTTTTCTGTATCATTGAGAGCCGCAAAGTCAGCCTTCAATTTTTTTATTTCAGCATCAGCTTCTTTTACAGCTTGCGTATTTGCGACAATCCATTTGTTTGTGGATTGTAAGGCCTGAGTTTCTTCATGCACTGCCTTAACGGTATTGTCAGATTTCAAAACTTCCTCATAGGCTTTCTTCATCAATGCGTACTTCTTCATGTACTTATCAAGTTCTTTCGTAGCCTTGTCTAACTGCCTTTCGAGACTCTTCATGGTATTTCCACTATTTGGCTTACCTGCCAAAGCCATCATATCAGCCTTAAGCCCCTTTATTTCTGTGCGCAACTTAACAATCTTATCTAATTCAATATCTGCGCTAAATTTTAACCCAGCCATAACCAATTATTTTTTCATGAACACTTTACTTAATTCTTCTGATAGTTTAATTCGTGCACTATCGTCAACATCAAAACCTTTTGCGCTTACGAAGCTCGCATAATGCATCCCATCAGCAAATACTACACCATCTTGGGGATGATTGCCGTAAATCAACATACTTTCCGTCTGCTCTTTAGCTTCTCCATGGGCACCGTCAGCCGGTATATACATATCGACAATCTTCCCATTCCGAAAGACGACAGCTCCCGGAGCATTCCGCAAGTTCCATGTATGATTTTGATATGTTTTTTTATTACTTATATTAGAAGTCTTTTGAGTATCAACAGCGCTATGAGCAGCATTAATCATAGCAGTAGAGACTTCGTTCTCTATTTCTTCTATAAATTCATCTAAACCGGAAGCATCTACTTTTATATTCATAACCGATATTTTCTTGTAAAGGTATCGCCATACCTGCTTTTTGCCTAAAAAATCAAATATATAGAACAAACAATTGATAAAAGGTTTGTTATTATACGAAAAAAGGGAATATTATTCCCCTTTCTGGTTATTCACAGCTTGACGCTCATTTAATATTCGTTGTATTTCTTTCTGGCGATTATCTGCAACCGCAAGCATATTAACTGCTTGCTCAAGTGAAATAATTCCATCCTGATAAGCCTTCCCTACTGCTGCCCACTTCCCTTGAACATCCTCATTAAACGGCTCAGAAAATTCATGTTCTATATTCAATTTTTCTAATTTTTCTCTAAGTTGGATATGGGTAACATTTTTCATAATGGCAAGAATAAGATTTTTTTCTCTATCAACCAATATATCATATATTTCCTTTAAATTATCCCTCTTAATGAAGCCCAATATCATAGCCCGTTTCAATGCCTCTCCGGATAAAGTGCCAAGCCCTTTCATGTTTTCAAAAGAAAAATCAGGAGTAAACGAATCGAAAAGAATCGAAGAATTCAAATCCGCCTTTTCGCTCTCTTTCATGGAAGAATATTCTGGTGGAGTCATATAATCAATCAGGCTATTATCTTTATTTGTCAGTTGTATAACCTGACCTACAGTATCAGGATCAGCCAAAGATTTAATAACATCTGTAGTAGCCTTTATCTTAGGGTCTGCAAAATAATTATTTGTATCAGCAGCTTTAGAATCAATCATTTCCTCCCGGTCGCATCTTCTTTCAGTGCCCGCCCAGGCTTTATCTTGGCGATAATAAATCACATTGATTTTCCCGGTAGGGTTTTCAACTGGAGTTACATTCCATCCGATATTAGCCCGCTTACATCGAAATATAAAATTTGGAGTTTGTATATCAAAATGTTCTATTGTCCTATCTCCCTCTTTCAAGAAGTAACCATAACCAAAAGCTATCATGTTTTCATATTGGTCAAACAAAGGTCTCAGGGTATATCCTTTTGATTTGGATATAACGAGCACCTTTACGGCGGGCTTTCCACCATCATTATAAATATGATACACTTTAGCACTTTCGGTTTCAGCCCCCGCCAATCTTTTAGCTTGCCGCATGGTAGTATTAAACCTTGTATCTTTTAAAAACTGCATATAAGCATCAAAAGCTTCATCCTTACCCTCCATGTCCAAAGAAGGCTTCCATGATATAGGATTTCCCAACAAAAAGAACAACTCCACCTCATTTATGTACACTTGTCTGCGCCGGGGAAGTTTTTCAACTTTATAGGGCTGTCTGTTCTTTCTCGGCTTATCGGGACGCTTCATTACATCATGAAGTTCTGGAGTATATTCCTTTATGGCATCAGATACGTACGTATCACGATTTTGCATAACAGATTGTACACGGGAAATATCTTTATTTTGAATAAGTTTCATCAAATCTCGTTCAACCCCTACAGCGTTTAGGGTCTTGTTACGGATAACATTGAATATTGCTTCTATAAAATTCATATCATCAATTTTAGTATAGTCCTAAATCATCTTTATCATATTGCTTAGAAAGTAAAATCTTTCCCATTATCTTGCCAATTGTCCAGTAACGGGCAGCGTCAATCAAATGGTTATAAGCATCAATAGGTGCGTTTATAAACTTGCCATCCTTGTTTTGTTCATATACATAATTTTTCAGTTCCTTAATGAGATTAACAGAACGCTTAGTCACGCAAAGCCTATATTCCATCATCTTAAACAGACCGCCCATGACTGAACCTTTGTACTTATCCGCTGGATAAATCACAATACCTGCATTAGAAATCTCTTGAATAAGTCTCGGATCTGCACTATCTGCATATACAAATAATCCTAAAGGCTTCAACACATCTATTATTTCACTTGTTAACATGTGGGTTTGATAACACAATTCATCAAGATACATGCAATCGTCTACTATACCACATCTTACCACCGCTGTAGGGTCAGCGCTATATCCAAAATCCAATCCAGCCCCAACATGTTTAGCGTAAGTAGGAAATTCATCCACTATTTCAAAATCCGGGAATACAAGTCCTTCTGCCATAGCTTGCAATCCCAAACCGTACACAGTCCATAGCACTTTATTCTTATGCTGGAGAGACTCTATCTCGTCTATAATAGTTTGCTCCAAAAAAGGATTGTCCTTATAAGTAGAGATAAAATGAAAAGTCCGCGAATCTTTATTCAAATCACATAACCAATGCTCATCTGAAAAAGATGGATTATAATCTATAACTGAAAAATCAGTAGTACGCATCACCAGTTGTTGCCATTCGAGGAAAGATATTTCATTGCCTTCGTTACAATACAGAATATTACGTTTTCTTCCTCGTATCTTTTGCTCATCGTCAGTTGAGAAAAATTCACAGAACGAACCATTAGGAAACGTGTATACCATATCAGATTTATTCATGCAGCGATTATCCCACATTCGGAATTTGTCTTGCATTATCTCCTTAAAATCCCGAAATACAGACCCCTTTAACGACGGTAGCGTCTTGCGCACAACAGAAAGAGAGGTTTTAGGATGTTGGAGTATATATGCTAAAAGATATATCAATATATTATACGTTTTTGAGCTTCTTGAGCTTCCTTGTGCAGATACAACCTTGTATCCTGATTTTATCGCACTATCAACCGTAGCATATATTTTAGTCGTTTGTATCAGCATCTACAACGTCCCCCCTTTTGTCTATTATCTGAATTGTTATAGAATCATTTTTATCTTCCTTTACAACATCTTTCTGTTCAGTTGCATCCCAACCCAGCAATTTTGCCAATTTCTCTATTGCATCAATCTTATTATACAATTTCAGTTCATAACCTTTATCTGTACTCTTTACGGAAAGAACAGCTCTTTGAATGCCAATAGGCAAGGCGGATACATCCTTTACCACTATGGTAGTAAACATCTCATTAGACTTGATTTCAAGGGCGTCTACAATATTCGCCCTTGCAATATCTGCCAAAATTCCTACCGCTTCATCTTTTGTAATATCTGACCGGCGCCGCATTTCAGAACTCAACTCACTTATCCTTAGGGCAACCTTAGGGTTATTAGCTAATCTGGACGCCTCTACCCAAATCGCATTATCTGATTTCCCTTTGCATGAATAAGCACGACGATAAGCATCGGAAGCATTGCCGCTTTCGAGGTAATAATTACAAAAATTTTCTTGCTTAATTGAAAGTCTCATCCTATTATTCTTCTTTATATATATTCAAAGATAGACCATTGCGTAAAATGAGAAAAGCAAATGTCTTGCCGATAACAAACAATCTGAAAAAGGTTTGTTATTTGAATGTAAGGCGCTTTAATTCATCTAGAGTATCGCCCTCTTCCAATCGTTTAAGCATTTCTTTATAAATAATATTAATGTCGCTTCTGAAGTATTTGTATTGCTGATACAAAAAAAAGACATCAGCAATGTTGTTTGATATAGTACAAGGCTTTACCTTTGGAAATACATGTTCAAGAGATTTCCTAACCCCATTAGGTATACGCCCACCCGCTAATACACTTGGGACAAACAAAAAAAGTATGATAAACAAAAATTCCTTTCTCTGAATTATTTTTTCACGAGGCGGAATATTCATAGTGCGTACTATATTTTTAAACAACTCGTATATATAGGGAATAGACTCAAGATTAGTCAGTATTGGACTTACTAATTCAGCCTCTCTTTCAGATAGCCTTGACTTTTGTTCGCGTATATTCTTTATTTCTGCAATAGAAGAAAATTCCTTTGTTATATACATAATAATAAGGTGTTAGGTTATCATAGAACATAACAAAGATAATACACTAATCATGAAATAAGAGATATAAATATCAATTATAATACTGAATATAAACAAGTTAGTTAATACATTAATCAGGGAATTAATTAATATATTAATTAAAATTTTAATTACAAATAGTATATAATACGTTAAGTATAAATAGGATATATGTAACTGACAAATATTTATTGCTGAATTCAACTTGCAAATGCAACAGAATTCTGATTAATAATTTGTTTAAATTT
>ENA-OOZR01000072-OOZR01000072.1-human-gut-metagenome-genome-assembly--contig:-NODE-72-length-110662-cov-5.583968_pt1 | contig 110662 bp, 105 predicted proteins | sample MGYA00241045_ERZ501406 | MGnify/ENA primary metagenome ERZ501406 (study PRJEB25962, sample SAMEA2042920) | human gut metagenome | biome: human gut; feature: human-associated habitat; material: faeces...
ACAAAAAAGAGAGCTGAGTAAAACATTTTTTTAAATGTTACTCAGCTTTTTTTATTTACTTTTATTATTTGAAATAAAATGATAAAATCTATATAACAACTTCAACAATAAGGAGAGATTTATGAGTATAGCATCAGATTGGAATATACAGCAAAAAAATTTAAAAGAACTTATAAGCAAAAAAGAAACTTTTGATAGTGCAAAAGAGCTTTATCTCTCTATACACAAATACCTTCATTTTTCTGATATTGATGACACCTTAATGAATCAATTATGGAAAAGCCTTGATACAAAAGATTTTTCTATTATGCCAACAATTAAAGATGTAACTATTGCTTGGAATATCTGGCATATAACAAGAATTGAAGATCTTACTATAAATATACTTCTTAATGAAAATAATCAGATATTTAACAAGGAGTGGAAAAAGAAGCTTAATGTAGAATTTACTGATACTGGAAATGCAATGACTGATGATGAAATAATGGAATTAAGCAGGAATATAAATATTGATGTATTAAAAGAATATAGAAAAGCTGTAAGAAATCAAAGTCAAAATATACTTTCAAAACTTGTATTTGAAGATATGAAAAGAAAAGTAGAAAGTAAAAACATTGAAAAAATACTAAAAGAAGGTGGAGTAACTACTCATCCTGATTCAATATGGCTTTTAGATTTCTGGGGAAGAAAAAATGTTGCTGGAATAATACTTATGCCTGGAACCAGACATCAAATAGGTCATTTAAATGATTGTATAAATCTCAAAGAAAAAATTGATAAGAAAAAAGATTATTATAAAAATTAAAAGAGGATAAACTCAAATTTAGACTTAATTTTAGAGACTAATAAATTACTAAAATTATATTTCTATTTATGAGTTATCCTCTTTTTTTATCTTGATAGTTTCTGCAATGACTTTAAAATCATCTTATTTTTCTGCATTTTTTCAAATTTAGTTAATAACCAGTTAAGTTCCTGGTCGTTAATATTAAGCTCGTCTTTTACATAACTCTCTAGCTTTTCTATTTCCTGCGGCAAAAGAATAGGTCTTGTAGAGCTGTTTATCTCTTCAACAGTTCCTTCCCCTTCAAAGAAAAGAAGCACTTTTTTCCAGTTTGATAATAAGTCGGTTTTTCTTAACAGCATGATAGACTTATAGTCAAGCTGTGGAATTTCTTTATAGCCTTTTCTTTTTAGAAAAGTCTTGATTTCATCGTCTTTTTCACTGGCTAAAATAACCTCTCCAGCTTTCTTACTGTTCATTATTTTAGGAAGTCTTTTTACCTTGTTTTTAGTTCTAAGATATTTAGATAAAGGAATAGTTTTCACTTCATTGTAAAATTCACAGACATATTCATTGAATGTCATACCATCTGGAATTTGATTATTTTCTATAATTTCAATCATTTCATCAATTTTAGTAAAGTTTATCATAGTTTCAGAATCTCCTATCTTTTCAAAATAATCTCGTATCAATTATAACATTTATAGAAAGATTTTAAAAGGAAATTTGAAACTTATCAAATAATATGTTAGTATTTAATTATGAATAAATTAACTGGAGGAATAATGAGATTAGATAAATTTTTAACAGAATGTGGACTTGGCAGCAGAAGAGAAGTAAAAGAACTGCTTAATACAGGAGAAATAACTGTAAATGGGGCAGTGGCTGATAATCCGCAAATGAATATAAAAGAGAATGATGATGAAGTTTTTTATCAAGAAAGAAAGCTTGAATATAAGAAATTCAGATACTATATACTGAATAAAAAAGCTGGGTACATAACTGCTGTAGAAGATGCAAGAGATCAGACAGTTATGGATTTGTTGCCTGACTGGGTAATAAAAAAAGACTTAGCTCCTGTTGGAAGATTAGATAAAGATACTGAAGGGCTTCTTCTGCTGACTAGCGATGGAGCTTTAAATCATAAACTGCTGTCTCCAAAAAATCATGTGGAGAAAACTTATTACGCTGAACTTGAAAAAGAGATTTCTGAAGCAGATTTAGAAAGATTAAGAAATGGAGTAGATATAGGAGGATATATTACAATGCCAGGAAAGGCAGTAAAAATAGATTCTTGTAAAATCCACCTGACTATAAAAGAAGGAAAATTCCATCAAGTAAAAAAAATGTTGGAAGCAGTAGGGAATAAAGTTACATTTTTAAGAAGAGTTTCTTTTGGAAAATTAAAATTGGAAGATTTAGAACTCGGAGCTGTAAAAGAAGTAAGTATAGAAGATATTATATAATTTTCTTAATTTATTTAATAGGACTTTTAAAAAGAGGTAGAAATGGATATAGTTAAAAGAGAAGAAACCGGAGTAGCAGTCAGTCGAAGAAAGAAAAGAAACAAAGAAGAACGTAAAAGTATTTTTGAAATATATCGTTCTCAAAAAACTCTTAAAGATTATATGTTCTATCTTAAAGACTTTCTCAATTTCGTATATGAAGGAGAGGAAGGAATAAGAGCAGAAGAATTAATCGAACTGATGAAAGATGTAGAAAAACAAGATGTGGAAGACTATATCGCTTACTTGGTAGAAGACAGAAAGCTAAAGAAAACATCTATAAACAAGATAATTTCTTCATTAAAATCTCTATATAAGGAAATGGAAAAAAATGGTTACGAAAATCCATTTAAATATGTAGAACTTTTTAAAGTGTCAAGAAATATTGATAATGTACTTAAATTATCTTTCGAAGACATAAAAAAAATTATAGGACAATATCAAATAAATGGAGAAAAGGACTATAGAAATATAAATATTTTATATACATTATTTTATACTGGAATGAGAAGTCAGGAATTAATCAATCTTAAATTCAAGCATATACTGGAAAGAGAAGGGAACTATTACATAAAATTGGAAGAAACTAAAAGTGGAAGAGAGCAATATAAATCTGTCCATGATATCCTTATTAAAAAATTGAAAGAATATAAAGAATATCTCCAGTCTCTTTACAATATAGATGACAGCGATATAGAGGATCACTATGTCTTTAGCAGCTCAACAGAAAAAAATACTCAACTTTCATACAGAGCACTTTATGATCTAGTTCAAAATATGGGTAAATTAATTGGTAAAGATATCAGTCCACATAATGTACGTCATGCTGTGGCAACAGAACTTTCTATCAATGGGGCAGATATTTTAGAAATAAGAGATTTTCTTGGTCATGCCGATACAAGAGTAACAGAAGTTTATATAAATGCTAAATCAATTTTAGAAAAAAGAGTTTTAGAAAAACTTCCTGTCTTTTCTTCTTTAGAAGATATTGATGAAGAAAAATAGTCTTATAATTTGAATTAAGAAAAATTATAAAATTTTGCTGAAAATTATTCAGAAAAAGAAATTTTCTTAAATAATTTCGATTTTATCACTTGCGAAAGCATCAGCCTATTAAGTACACATTTTTTATAAAATTAGCTCTTATTTTATGTGATTAATTACAAAATAATTTATTATTATCCAAATAAAAATTATTTGAATAATTTTACCACATATAATTAACATTATATGTGGTTTAGTTATTTAAAATAATATTGTAAAAATTATTTTGAATAATTTATAAGAAATTTTATAATAAAAAGAGATATCAGAAAATCATTATTAATTTTATGGAGAAATTTTATTTTCCAGTGATATCTCTTTTTTATTTTTTCTATTAATTTAATTCTTATAAAAAGTCCTATAGTTTTTCTTAAAAAATAATATGATTTTTCTTCTTGTCATTTTTTTCTTTAAGAATTTTTAAAGAAAATTTTTGTAATTTAATAATTTTTTCATATTTTTCTTAATAAAAATTATAGGTTGTTTATAAAAGCTATTTTCAATAAAAAATTTTATCTAAAACATAAATCTCATTTTTATATATTGATAGAATTTTTTAATATAATAAGTAAAAAGTAAATTTAGATTGAAACATTTTACAATTCTATTTCAGTTTTAAAAACTACAGTTGCTGTTCCAGATACTTGAACTTTTATTGGCTCGCTATTTTCTATATGAACATTTACATTTATTGTTCCTTCTCTATCTATAGACATTCCTTGCTTAGCAGAAAATTTCAAATTATCATTTTCAATTTTTACCAAATTATATTTTACTATATATGCTCCCACTGGTCCATTGGCATTCCCGGTTACTGGATCTTCTTCTATACCTATAGCTGGAGCAAACATTCTTCCTTTCAAGAGAATATCTTTTTCTTTGCTGTCAAAAGTAAATACGAAATATCCATTACAATTTATAATATCGCTCAGTTTATTTAGTTCTTTCATATCAGGTCTCAAATTATGAAGCTGTTTATAGTCTTTTATTCCTATCATTACTTTAGAATGCCCTGTTGAAACTATCTGTACAGGAGCTTCTTTTATAAGATCATCATTGTCAATTCCTAAAGCAGAGACTAATCTATCTAAATTCTTTCCATCTATAATATCTCCAAATTCTACTTTTCCCTGTGTCATAATAACATTATAGCTATTATTTATTGGTTCTATTTCCACTGGAAGTATTCCTGCACCTGTTTTCTGTCTGATACAAGTTTTTTCTTTGAAATTATTTTCTAAGGCAATTACATAATGTGCTGCTATAGTAGCATGACCACAAATTGGAACTTCTCTCAAAGGAGTAAAAAATCTTACATGAACATCATATTCCTTTGAATCAGATGAAAAAATAAAAGCTGTTTCAGAATTGTTTAATTCTCTTGCTATTCTCTGCATATCTACTTCAGTTAAGCCATCAGCTTTATAAACTACTCCAGCTGGGTTTCCAAAAAACTTCTTATTAGAAAAAGAATCAATTTGATAAATCTTATAAGTATTTTTCATAGTTCCTCCTGAGTTCTTTTAGTTGATTAGATTATAGCATTTTACTTCAAAAAATAAAAGAACCAGAATATCTCTATCCTGGTCCATAGTTATTGATTTTTATTTAAATAAAACTATCAATGCTGGGTCTAAAACTCTAAATGTAAAGCTTTCAGTTATAAAAAGTTCTACAGCAGTTTCACTATGATTTTGATATCCTAGTGCATAATCTTCACCAATTATTAGTTCAATATTCTCATCATCAAATGGAAGAAGTATTGCTCCATCTATTGATTTGCTTACTATAATTTTATGTCCTAATATTTTTTCTAATTTTTCTGGTAATGAATATTCTTTAACTACAGTGTTTAAATAATACCATTTTTCATTACTTACAACTAGCACATAAGGTTTTTTAGCAAAAGCAGCATCTAATTTTAAAACACCATCAAATATAGCTTTCAATGTCTCATCAGTAGTTTTTCCAAAATCTAAAGTTTCATAACTGCTTGATTTGTAAATTCCATCTATTTGTCCATCTTCAAGTCCTTTAAATATAGCGTCTTCTTCAAATTTAGCAGCTTTTTTAACTCCTTCATCCAAAGAACTATAATCTACATCCTTTGCTCCTCTTTCGATATTATCTAATTCCCATCTATTTAAAGGGAAGCAGATTCTTGATTCAGTAAGAGGTTGTACTTTATATACTCCATATTTCACATCATCTTTAGTTTTTACTTCCATTCTTCCAGTAGTTACAGAAGTTACTTCTCTTCCTAGTGGTCCTGTTACTTTTACAAATTTTCTAGCTGATAATTCTTTTGATAGTACTGCTGTTGCTCTTTCTTCTATTTCTTTCCACCCATTAGCTGTAATAGGTGCTAATTCTCTTTTTAAAAAGTCCATATATATTACCTCCCGATTATTTTAAGTTTCCAATTTTTAATGAAGAAGAAGATTGCGCTCCTTCTCCAGCAGTTGCTTGTGCTTCGATATCTTCCAATGATCCTTCTGTAAATAAATAATCTTTTAATTCATGATCAAATTCAGGAATAGTTCTTCTTAGCCACTCTATAATCATAGCAGCATGTTCAATTTCTTCATTTCTGTTATGTATCATAAGTTTTCTTAATTCATCATCAGTAGCAAGTTCTGCTCTTTGGTTGTATACATCTACTGCGTCTAGTTCCTCTCTAAGACTTTCAATTGCTCTAGTTATATCTTTTGTATTGTTACTCAATGACTTCATGCTCTCTTGCATTGCTTTCATAGCTTCTACCATAATTCTTACCTCCAATTTATATTACATTACTAATAAACTCTTATATATATTATTCTACGGTCTGAATAGAAATCCTTTAAAAAAAATAAAAAAATAGACTTGAAATTTTCATGATTCCAAGTCCATTTATTTTAATTAAAAATTATTTTTATGAATTATTAATTTTTGTTATAACGCTCTATAAAACTATTTGGCGTTATATAAGTCAGCAAGCATTTTATCAATATCTAAGTTATTTCTTTCGATATCTTTGAAATATCTATAAGTTCCAACTTTTAATTCTGCACAAGCTGCTTCATCTGAAACTATTATTCCGCATCTGTGTAATTGAAGAGCAGAAACAGTCCACATGTGATTGACTCCCTCTTCTACTCCATAATGAAGTGCTCTTGCTTTATTGTGACCAGTTACCATAATAAGAACTTCTTTAGCATCAAGTATTGTACCAACTCCTACAGTCAATGCTAATTTAGGAACTGCATTTATATCTCCACCAAAGAATCTTGCATTAGCAACTATTGTATCCATAGTCAGTTCTTTATCCCTAGTTCTTGAAGTAAGAGAAGATCCTGGTTCGTTAAAAGCAATATGTCCATCAGGTCCTATTCCTCCTAAGAACAAATGAATACCTCCATATGATTTTATTTTATCTTCATATCTTTGACATTCAGCATCATGATCTTCAGCCATTCCATCAAGAATATTTACATTTTCTTTTTTTATATCTATATGATTGAAAAAGTTAGTGAACATATAATGATGATAACTTTGATCATTATCAGGTGTCAATCCTACATATTCATCCATATTGAAAGTAACTACATTTTCAAAAGAAACTATTCCATCTTTATTTAATTGTATAAGTCTTTTATACATTTCTAATGGAGTACCTCCAGTAGGAAGTCCTAATACAAACGGTCTTTCTTTTGTAGGTTTAAATTCATTAATTTTTTTTGCTACATATACAGCAGCCCAATCTCCAACTTTTTTGTCTGTGATGATAACTCTCATAATACCCTCCATATGATTTTATTTTAAAAATCTTATTAATTAGCTTAGTTTAAACCCTTTTACAAGTTCGATGGCATTGAAAATATAATCTTGTAAATCTTCATTTTCAAGCATAAGTTTTATGTAGATCATATCTATTACTGTTAATTGTGATATTCTTGGAGATAAAGCTGTTGCTCTGAAATCACTTTTCATTTCTACAGTGCTTAATTTTATATCTCCCAATTCCCTTATAGGACTTTGTACTACACTTGTTAATGTAATTATTTTTACTTTTCTATTTTTAGCAGCTTTTGCAAGATTAAATACTTCCAAAGTTTTTCCACTATGAGATATTACAAAGAGAACATCATTTTCATTCATTGTAGCTAGATAGCTCAACTGCATATGAGTATCATTTTCAAATAAAGTCTGTTTTCCTAATTCTAAAAGTTTAAAATGAAAATCTTTAGCCACTATTCCTGAAAATCCTACTCCTGCAAGCATTATCTTTCTAGCTTCAGATATCATTTTTACAGCTTTTTCTAATTCTTTGAAATCTGTTATTTCATAAGTATTATTCACAGCCATTGTATTTTCAGTAGCCACTTTTTTTCCAATTATCTCAAAAGTATCTGTAGGTTTAATCTCTTCATGCATAATATTTACATGCGATTCAGCTTTTCTATTTCCAATATCCTGACTAAGTGAAAGCTTAAAATCAGGAAACCCTTTGAATCCTAACTTTTTAGAAAACCTCACAATAGAAGCCTGACTTGTATCACAATTACTTGCAATCTCATAGGTATTGAGGTTTTTTATTCTCTCAGGATCAGCAAGTATATATTCAGCTATCTTTTTTTCTATAGATGTCAGCTGATTTTTCATAGCATTTAGTTTAATAATTACTCCCATTTTAAAACGCCCCCTTTAAAATTTAGTTCCCCCTTGATATATATTCTCTGCTTTCATTTCTTTTTCAATACTATTTAAAACATCTCTTTTATTAAGGCTCCACAATGGTGCAGCTAATGTTTCTTTATTTCCATCACCTGTCAGTCTGTGGATAACTATATTATACGATATATTTTGCAATATTTTAACTACTTTTTTCACATATTCTTCTTTTTTTTGTATTTTTAATTCATTTTCCTTATAAAATTTCTCTAATTCAGTATTTTTTATAATGTGTAATAAATGTATTTTTATTCCCCATGTTCCACATTTTTCAGAATATACAGCAGTATTCAAAGGATCATTTTCCTCTTCTCCTGGAAGTCCTACAATTATATGAGTAACAAATTTTATATTATATTTTTTTAATTTTTCAGCTGCTTCTTCATATGTCTTTAGAGGATACTGTCTATTAATAATTTTTGCAACTTTTTCATTAATAGTTTGCAGTCCTAGTTCTATCCATAAAAAATATTTATTATTTATTTCGTTCAATAATTCTATTATATTATCTCCTAAACAGTCTGGTCTGGTAGCAATAGCCAACCCTATTACCCTTGGATGAGAAAGAGCTTCATAATATATTTTTCTTAAATATTCAACATCCCCATATGTATTAGTAAAATTTTGAAAATATGCTATAACCTTTCCTGAAGGAAATTTATTTTCTATAAGCTTCAGCTGCTCTTCTATCTGTTCAGTGATAGATAATCTTCTGCTCCCTGCAAAATCTCCACTTCCGCTTTCACTACAAAATATACACCCTTTAGTGCTTAAAGTTCCATCTCTATTTGGACAAGTGAAACCTCCATCTAAAGAAACTTTATATATTTTTTCACCGAAAGTATTTTTGAAATAGTTATCCAATGAATTATATCTCTTCTTGCTGCTCATTATTATTCCTTTCTAAAATTGAAAACTTCTTTATTATATTGTAATAAATTTTCAAGAAAAAAGAAACACTATATTTTGTTTTTTATTAAAGTTACACTTTAAATAAGAATATTGTAAAAATAATTAATAAAATGTTTCATATTACTCCAATAGTATATTATAATGTAGTAACAGCAAAAAATTACATAATAAGAAATTTGGAGAAAAGGAAAATAGTCAAACAAAGGATTATATAATAAAAATACAATAATCATTGATATAATTTTAAATAAAAACGATAGATAGCATAGGAGGAACAAATGAACAGGCAGCTAAGGGCAAATTTCTTTGTAGGGTTAGTAGCTTTATTTTGGGGATCTACTTACTTTCTAACCAAAATAGGAATAGGATTGCTGGAGCCTTTTAATCTCACTTCATTAAGGTTTGGAACAGCTTTTTTAGTAACAGCTTTATTTTTTCATAAAAGAATATTAAAAGCTGATAAAGTAACTTTTAAATATTCCGTCATCTTGGGGATACTTGCATTTATCTCGGTATTGAGTATGACCATAGGAGTAAAATATACCAGTGCTTCTAATGCTGGATTTCTTATAAGCCTTTCAGTAGTCATGATTCCAGTGATATCAGTTATTTTTTTAAAGAAGAAAATAAAATTTAAATTGCTTATAAGCGTTATTTTAGCAACTATCGGAATAGTTCTTCTCACTTTAAATGATCAGCTTACTGTCAATAAAGGAGATCTTCTATGTATTATTTGTGCTCTGGCTTTTGCTCTGCAAGTTTTGGTTATGGAAAGGATTCCTAAAGATGCTGATTCAGTAGCAATAGGTGCTTTGCAAATGGGAATAGTGGGAATATTAAATATGATAATTTCATTAGGTACTGAGAGTTTTAAATTTCCTCATGATATAAAAATATGGGGGGTTATAATAATATTAGGAATATTCTGTACAGCGATATGCTATATTATGCAGATATATGCCTTGAAAGATACAAGTGCCATACAGGCAGGAATAATTTTATCCCTTGAACCTGTATTTTCAGCACTATTTGCCTATATATTCCTTGGAGAACTTCTCTCAATGAAAGGTTATCTAGGAGCAATTCTATTATTTATAAGTGTTATTTTAGCTGGAGTTATTTAGTTATAACTCCATTTTTATATTCAGGAACAATATCAAACATATCCATAGTGAAGCAATGATTCATATCTCCATAAAAACCTATTGTTTTTAGATATTCAAAATGCTTGCTTCCTTCAAGCGTCTCCTCTATACCAAGAGATGTTTCAGCTAATCTTTTCATAGCAAGGCTGATATCTGTAAGCTGAATATCTCTGTTTTTTTCTTTTACTCTTCTTATTATTTCTCCAGCACATAATGCATCATCCAAAGAAAAATTATTATCAGTACCAGAACAGATTATTACAGTATCATCATTTTCTTCTAATATTTTTTTAGCTACACTTTCTACATTTAAGAAGGCTGCTATAAAAAGTTTTTTAGAACCATTTGCAGAATTTTCAATAGCTCTAGTTCCATTACTTGTTGTCATAAACATATCTTTTCCTGATACAGCTTCCTTAGTATATTCCAGTGGGGAATTTCCAAAATCAAAACCTTCTATCTTTAATCCTTTTCTCTCTCCACCTAAAACAAAAGATTTAGACTTTTTTGAATTTTCCAACACACTTTCAATATCTTTATAAGGATATACTGCCTTTGCTCCATTTGCCAGAGCTGTTATCATTACACTTGTTGCTCTAAGTACATCTATGATTACCACAATTTTATCTTTTATTTTTTCAGGCTGTATATCTGCTGCTGTTAAAATTATATCTATTTTCATCTCTCTTCTCCTTACATATATTTATATAGTAATTATATCACTTTTATCAAAAAAATGAAGAGAATGAGGGAAGAAATAAAAGTATAAAAAATAAACAGCCTTAGTCCTAGAGATATAGAACTTCAGCTGTTTAAAATTTTTATATTATTTAGGTTAAACATTTAATAGGATGCACAGTGTCATATTAACTTTTCTCATCCTCTTAAAATTATATGGTTCTTAGTTAAAATATTTTTGAATAAGTTTGTCATAAGTTCCATTTGCTTTAATTTCACTTAAAGCTTTTTCAACTTTTTCTAAAAGTGCTTTATCATTTTTTTTTACAGCAATAGCATATTCTTCCTGCTCTGCATCTGCATCAGCTAAAACTAATCCTTTATTTTGAGCAACATAATTTTTAGCAGGCTCAGAATCCAATACAATAGCTTCAACTTTTCCAGCTTGAAGAGCCATTATTCCTGCATAAGCAGCATTGAATCTTTCAATTTTTACTCCATCAATTTCACTTACTACCATATCTCCAGTAAATCCAAGCATAACCCCTACTTTTTTACCTTTAAGATCAGCAAAAGATTTTATAGAATCATTTCCATCTTTTACTATAATTACTTGACTGGCAGTATAATAAGGTTGTGTAAAAGATACAGTTTTCATTCTTTCTTCATTGGCAGTCATTCCAGCTATTACCAAATCAACCTTTTTCATTTGAAGTGCTGGAAGCAGTCCATCAAATCCCATATCTACTATTTTTATATCTGCATCTACAAGTTTTCCAATTTCGTGAACTAAGTCCATATCAAATCCTGTTATTTCTCCATTTTCAAGGTATTCAAATGGTGGAAATTCTGCATTTGTTCCTACATATATTTTGTCCTTTGCCAGTGCTGTTGCTGATACTGATAATACCATACTTCCTATTAATAATAATTTAAAAAACTTTTTCATAATTTACCCCCTCCTTATATCTATTATTAAACTATATATTTCTTATTTATTCAAGACTTTCTCTAAAAATTCTTTTGTTCTTTCATGTTTTGGATTATCAAACAGCTCAGCAGGGGTAGTATCTTCTAATATATCTCCTCTATCCATGAAGAATAATCTATTTGCAACATTTCTTGCAAATCCCATTTCATGTGTTACTATAAGCATTGTCATTCCCTCTTTTGCCAGTCCTCTCATAACATCCAAAACCTCTTTAATCATTTCTGGGTCAAGAGCAGATGTAGGCTCATCAAAAAGCATTACTTCCGGTTCCATAGCAAGAGCTCTCGCTATAGCAATTCTCTGTTTCTGTCCTCCAGATAATTGATTAGGATAAGCTGCTGCTTTCTCTCTCAATCCTACTTTATCTAATAGTGCCATTGCTTTTTTATCTGCCTCATCTTGAGAATAACCTTTCAATTTCATAGGTGAAAGAGTAAGATTTTCTAAAACTGTTTTATGTGGAAAAAGATTAAAATGCTGGAATACCATTCCCACTTTTTCACGTACTTTATTAATATCAGTTTCTGAAGCCATAAGATCTTTACCTTTAAAATATATATGACCAGCTGTTGGCTCTTCAAGTCTGTTCAGACATCTAAGGAAAGTAGATTTTCCACTTCCAGAAGGACCTATTATTGCTACAATATCTCCCTTATGTATTTCTGCACTTATATTTTTTAATACTTCTAATTTTCCAAAGTTTTTATATAAATTAGCTACCTTAATCACTTACCTTCAACCCCTTTTCTATTCCTCTCATGAATTTAGTAAATACAGCTGTTAATATTAGATATATCAGACCTACTGCCAGTAAAGGCTCTACTCCTCTGTATGTTTGGCTTGTAATGATATTTGCAGATCTCAATAAGTCTACTCCACCAATAAATCCTACTATAGATGTTTCTTTCAACAAAGTAATAAATTCACTTACTAGTGCTGGAAGTATTTTCTTTATAGCTTGTGGAATAATTATTTCTTTCATTGCAATACCATATGGCATCCCCAGAGCTCTTGCAGCTTCCATCTGTCCTTTGTCCAGTCCTTCTATACCAGCTCTTATTATTTCAGCAACATATGCTCCAGAGTTGATTCCGAAAGAAAGTCCAGCTATAACAAGTATAGGTGTATCTCTCAATGCTCCTACGAATATTAGGTTAGCAAGTATCATAAGCTGTACAACTGCTGGTGTTCCTCTTATAAGGTCTACATATGCAAATGCTAATGATGATAATGGATTAAATTTCTCCCATCCCTTTTTATGTTTTAATGGATAAAAATGCGACAGTTCCATAAGAGCAATAAATATTCCTAATAGTACTCCAATTAATGCTGCCAACATAGTTGTTCCTATAGAGAAAGCCAGACCATTTACAATATACATGTATCTGTTTCCTCCTAAAAAAATATCTTTTAGTAATGCTAAATACTCCATTTGTTCCCCCTTCATTATATTTAAATTTTTATTTTTTTTATAAAAAAAAATACAGCCTTCAAAATAGGTCTGTACTTAAACTCTTAAAAAAACAAAATCAATAGATAAATATCTATTGACCATTCTCATTCTATACTCATGGAAACATATTAAAGAATAAAGATAATTTCCAATCTTTTCAAAGAAAGTTTAATTTTGATCAGCCAATTTTAAAGATAAGGTGATATTCAATTTTCTATTAGTAGATTCCTTATCCTATTATTCCTGAATTTCATTTTACTTTCTCCCTTTAACTTAGTTACTTTATATTTTTTATTATTATACGCCATTACTTTTAAAAAGTCAATTCTTTTATTATGATACTATTTTTTTAATAAAATATTTTTTTGAACTTTTTTTTCATTTTTTATTATTTGGTATTGACATTGAACTAAAGTGGTGATATCATAGTAAATTATATTGAAGTGATAATAATTTAATAAGGAAGTGATTAGAATGAGTTACAAATCAAAATTAGACATCAGGCAGACGGAGGTCGCAATCAAACAAGTAAAAGATTTCTTTGAAAGGGAATTGGCTAAAGAACTAAATTTAACAAGAGTTTCAGCTCCATTATTCGTTAAACCAGAAAGCGGATTAAATGATAATTTGAATGGAATCGAAAGACCAGTAAGTTTTGTTACAAAAGCTGGAGATAAAGCTGAAATTGTTCACTCTTTAGCAAAATGGAAAAGAATGGCACTTCACAATTATAACTTCAATATAGGAGAAGGACTATACACTGACATGAATGCTATTAGAAGAGATGAAGATACAGATTTCATCCACTCATATTATGTTGACCAATGGGATTGGGAAAAAATAATAGCTAAAGAAGACAGAAAAGAAGAAACATTGAAAGAGATAGTTTCTGGAATATATGAGGTATTCAAAAAAACTGAAGATTATGTTAATTCGCTATATCCTGAACTGGACAAAAAAATACCTGAAAAAATAACATTTATTACTGCTCAGGAACTAGAAGATAAATATCCTTTGCTTACTCCAAAAGAAAGAGAACATGCAGCTGCTAAAGAATATGGTGCTGTGTTCCTTATGAAAATAGGAGGAACTCTTAACTCAGGAGAAAAACATGATGGAAGAGCACCTGACTATGATGACTGGGAATTAAATGGAGATATAATTCTTAACTATGAACCTTTAGGAATTGGATTAGAGCTTTCATCTATGGGAATAAGAGTAGATGAGGATTCATTAGTAAAACAGTTGGAAATATCTGGCTGTGAAGACAGAAAAGAATTGGATTATCATAAGAAACTTATTAATAAAGAGCTTCCATATACAGTTGGTGGAGGAATAGGACAATCTCGTATCTGTATGTTCTTCCTTGACAAACTTCATATAGGAGAAGTTCAAGCTTCTATGTGGCCAAAAGAAGTTCATGAGATCTGTAAAAAATTAAATATTCACCTTTTATAAAACAAAAATTTAATTATGTGAATATTTATAAGAAAATTTTAAGAATTGTGAAATTTATGAAATAAAGTCAGATTAATACAGCGAAATTGAACGCTGAAAAATACAATTGTTTGAATGTAACGAGTTTTGGATTTTTAGTGAAATAAGCCTAATTAATCAACTTTATTAAATATGAAACAATTTGTAATTTTCTTTAAATTAAACAGATGCAATAATAATATTTTAATCCTCTCATTTAATTGAGAGGATTTTCTTTTGTAAAGAAATATGGTAAAATATTCTGATAAAACTAAGGGGGAGAGAAAATTGATTACGTCTATTTTATTGAAACAAATAATCACAATGTTTATGCTTATGGGAGTAGGTGCTGCACTTTATAAACTAAAATTCATAACGGATCAGGGAGCAAAGGAATTTGGAAATGTTCTGCTTCGTATAATTATACCAAGTGTTATTGTTAAGTCATATATAGTGGAATTTACTCCAGAAAAATTCAGAGATATGTGGATGTCTACTGGTCTGGCTCTTTTGGGACTTCTTCTGGCAATGGGTATCTCTGCCTATGTTTATGGAAAAAGAAAGCCAATTGAAAACTTTGCTTCTTCATACTCTAATGCAGGATTCATTGGAATTCCATTGACACAGGCAGTTTTTGGAAGTGAAGCAGTATTTTATGTAGCTGCTTATGTTACTCTTTTAAATCTATTTCAATGGACTTATGGTGTATTTGTAATGACTGGAGAAACTGAGAATATAAAGCCTAAAAATCTGATTGCTAATCCAATGCTGCTAAGTATGATAATAGGACTTATAATATTTCTTTTCTCTATACCTGTACCTGAAACAGTTGTAACTACAATAGGTTTTCTTGCTTCAATGAATACGCCTGTTGCTATGCTGGTATTGGGAATATTTCTTGCTAAGGCTGATATAAAAGATATTTTCTTCGATTATAAAATTTATCCATGTATGGCTATGCGACTTTTAGTTATTCCATTAATAACTTTAGTAGTATTTTATTTCTTACCAATAAAGAATACTACTATGGTAATGTCGGTTCTTATTGCTGCCTGTACTTCTGTTGGTGGAAATATAGCAATCTTTGCACAACAATATGATAGAAATTATTTACTTGCTATAAAAACAGTTTGCTTGAGCACTATTCTTTCTATTGTTACAATACCATTATTTTTTATGGTTGTACAAATGTTATATATGTAGAAAATATTTAAAAATGGATAGCTTATGTCTATCCATTTTTTACATATAACCATATTTCCATTTCTCTCTTCTTATAAAAAACAGAGACACAAGAATCGATAATATCTCTGCAAAAGGAACTGCCAGCCATATTCCATTCACTTGAAATATCATTGGAAGAAAAAATATTCCCAATACTATAAATACCAGTGTTCTCATAAAAGAAATTACTGCTGAAATCTTTCCATTAGATAATGCTGTAAATAGGGAAGATGAAAATATATTATATCCAGCAAATATATATGCTATTGCAAATAGTGAGAATCCTTTTATTGCAATATTATATACTTCTGTTCCCTCAGGAGCAAAAAATCCAACAATATATTTTGCAAATATTAAAGAAAGTAAAAATACTCCTACTGATGACCCCATAATAAGTTTTGAACAAATTTTAAATATTCTTTTTAACTGCTTCTTATTTTGATTTCCATAGTTGTAACTTATAATTGGGGCTGTCCCCATAGAAAATCCCAGATACACTGCTATAAATACAAACTGTGAATAAAGTATTATAGTTATAGCTGCTACTCCCTTTTCTCCCATATATTTCATCATTACTATATTAAAAAGAAAAGTAACTACTCCACTGGAAATATCTGTAACCATTTCTGAAGAACCGTTTATACAACTTTCTATTAATGTTTTCCATTCTATTTTCACTTTCACAAAATATAAATTATTTCTCTTCTTTAAAAAATATACTATTCCAAATATTGAAATTATAAGATATCCTGATACTGTTGCTAATGCTGCTCCTATCATTCCCATTGCAAATGTTTTCATAAATAGATAATCTAATACAGCATTACTGATACCAGAGACAATAGTCATTCTCAATCCTAATTCTGGTCTTCCAGCTGTAATAAAAAAAGTTTGAAAAAGTATCTGCAATATGAAAAAAGGAGCAAAGAATATAATTATTTTCAAATAATCATAAGAATATTTTTCTAATGCTGGTGAAGCTCCTAAAAATCTTATAATCTCATTTAAAAATACATTTCCAAAGATAGAAATACAAATTCCCAGAAATATTCCAGTATACACTATGAGAGAAAAAGCATTTCTTGCTTCTTCATTTTTTCCCTCTCCCATTTTTTTAGCTATAATGGCACTTCCACCAGCTGCAAACATAATAGCCAATGCATGAATAAAGCTGATAAATGGATATGCTATATTCAGCCCTGAAAGTGCAGTTGTTCCAATGAATCTTGAAATAAATATTCCATCAACAATGGTATATAAAGACATAAACAGCATCATAATTATTGCTGGTACAGTAAATTTAATCAGTGATGATAAAGTAAATTTTTTTGATATTGTGTAACTCATTTTTTCCTCCGTGTTCTATAAAACTATTGAATTTATTTCTTACACTAGATATAATAAAGTATAAGGTAACTGGATAGTCAAGAGGAGAATGAAAATTATGATAAACAAATCTAACTTATATTTTACAACAGGAGAATTTGCAAAACTTTTCAATGTAAGTAAGTCTACACTTTTTTATTATGATGAAGTAGGAGTATTTTCTCCCATTATAAGAGAGGAAAATGACTACAGATTTTATGCAGTAGAACAAATAGAGGTATTTGAAGTTATAGTAACTTTGAAAGAACTTGGAATGTCTTTAAAAGATATAAAAGAATATATGGAAAATAGGACCCCAGAAAATTTTATTACTCTTATGGAGGAAAGAGAAAAAATAATAGATGAGAAAATAACCTACTTGAAAGAAATCAAGCAATTCTTTCGTAAGAAAGCTGATCTAGTAAGAGAAAGTTTATGTGTAGACACTAATAAAGTAGAGATAAAAGAATATCCAGATGAGTATCTTATTCCAATAAAAACTGAAATAAATAATGAAAAAGATATGGCTGTGTATCTGGCAAATCATATAAAATTCTGTGTAGATAAAAATATATACAGCCCACATCCTATAAGCGGTATGCAGGACTATAAAAATATTTCTAATGGGATTTACTATAAGTATTTATCATTTTATACTAAGATTACTCCAGAACAGCTTCCTCTTTTACTAAGCAATAATGTCCCCTACATTTTAAAGAAGAAAGGGAAATATATTGTTGCTTATCACTCTAAAGGATACTATTCATTAGATGAAGTATATGATAAAATATTTAACTTCATAAAAGAAAATAATTTAGAAACTACAGGAAATTTCTATGAAGATGTCTTATTAGATGAGCTTTCTATAAAGGGTTATGAAAACTATATGGTGCAAATATCAATTCAGGTAAAATAATTTAAGACTATGATATTTACAGTTCATAGGTTATAATAATATTGAAGTAAAATATATTAAGAAGAGGTGTTTTATGTTTAGATTAATAAAAAATGTTGAAGTATATTCTCCTAAATTTCTTGGAGCAAAGGATATCCTGTTCTGTAACAACAAAATAGTAAAAATAGGAAATGATATAAATATTGATGGATTTGATTGTGAAGTTATAGATGGAACTGGGAAAAAAGCTATTCCCGGATATATTGACCAGCATATCCATATCACTGGTGGTGGTGGAGAAGGAAGTTTTAAAACTAGAGTTCCTGAAGCTCCATTATCTAAAATAGTTGAAGCTGGAGTTACTACTGTAGTTGGTGTACTTGGTACTGACAGTACTACAAGAAATGTAGAAAATCTTCTTGCTAAGGCTAAAAGTTTAAAAGAAGAAGGAATATCTTGCTATATTACAACTGGTGCATATGAATTTCCTTCACCAACTATTACTGGAACAGTAAAAAGAGATGTTACTTTCATTGAAGAAATAATAGGAGTAAAACTTGCTATCTCTGACCACAGAGCTTCTTTCATCAATGAAGATATCCTTGAAGATCTAGGTTCACAAGTAAGAACAGCTGGAATGTTTGCTAACAAAGCTGGAATAGTAGTACTTCATATGGGTGATGGAGACAGAATTCTTTCTCAAGTACTAAATGTAATAAAAGATTCTGAAATTCCTATTAAACATTTTATCCCTACACATGTAAACAGAAAGGCAGAAGTATTTGAAGCTGCTTTAGATTTTGCTAAAAGAGGGGGATATATTGATATAACTTCTTCATTTACAGAAGAGGACTACATGACAGCAGCAAGAGGAGTAGTTGCTGCCCAGAAAGCTGGAGTGCCTTTAGACCGTATTACATTCAGTTCTGATGGATATGGAAGTTTTTCAGATTATGATGCAGCAGGAAATCTTATCAGAATAGGAGCTTCTCCTATAGATACTGACCATGAGCAGATAGTAGAGCTTGTTAAAAAACATGGATTCTCTCTTGAAGATGCTCTGCAATTTCTTACAGTAAATCCTGCCAAAGCTCTGAAACTTTATCCTAATAAAGGAATACTGGCTGAAGACAGTGACGCTGATATGATACTGTTAGATGAAAACCTAGATATCAATGATGTTTTTGCACTTGGAAAGCAATTTGTAAAAAATAAAAAGGTTATTGTAAAGGGAACATACGAAAATTAATTTGCAGCAGGAGGGGATATGTCAGAAAAAAATATCAATGAAGAAGATATTAATCTTGAAGATAAAAAATATCAGGAAAAATATGATGAAAAAACTTTTCTTAATAAATTGGGAAGTGTTGTAAAAAAAGTAGGGCTAAAAGGAGTTTATTATATATTGATTCTTTATTTTACTATGAAGAAGAAAGGTATTCCTCCAAAGGAAAAATCAATAATAATAGGAGCCTTAGGATATTTTATTCTCCCTCTGGATATTCTGCCAGATATTACTCCATTAGTTGGATACACTGATGACTTAATAGCATTAGGACTGGCTCTTGCTAAAGTAGCCCCATATATTGATGATGAAGTAAAAGCTAAAGCTAAAAGTGCAGTGCAAAAACTTTTTAAAACTACTGATGAAGAATTAGATAAATTTTTATAAAAAAAAGCGACTGCCAATTGACAGTCGTTTTTTCTATTTTTCCATTCTATATTAGAATTTATACCCCAGTCCAGTTCCTACTATCCATTCACCTTTAGTCTTATTCTTTCCAGATTGATTATGTGAATCTCTCTCTACAGAGTAAGTTCCTTTTACATCAAATAGTATTCCATTTTCAAGTTCCAGCGCATATTTTGCATTTAATCCTATACTATGTTCATTTTTATGAGCAACAAGTATATCAAAGTCGCTTCCACCTTTAAATCTTCCTGTGATATATTCTTCATCTGCTCCATCAAGTATTTTAGTATAGCTTACCCCTGCTGAAAGTGTACTTTTTCCTTTTTCATGAGGAATTACTTTTTTCAAGTCTACTCCCATTTTAGCTGTTGTATAGTCAAATGATTTTGAATCTGTTTCTATTGCAAGAGCTTTACTTCCTTCATCTGCTCCATCTTGATCTATGTAAGTATATGACAATGTTCCATAAGGTTCTAAGAATAGATTTTCTCCAATGTTATGAGAATATCTTCCATTTAGATAGATATCATAAGTCATATCTGAATATTTTTCATTGTAGCTATGCCCACCGATTGTTCTTCTATCTGCGTCATATTCTGAATACTGTATCCCTGCCCCTGCTTTCAATGTCAGGTTCCCTCTATAGTTTTCTGCAAATGCTCCTATATATCCACTGCTTCCTTTTACTTTTGACATTGATAATTCAGCTTCACTTTTATTTCCACCAGCTGTTACTCCCAGTGATATATTTTCAGAGTATCCATATTTACCCAGCGCGTATGCTCCAGTGAGCTTCATATCTACATCTATATCAGAAGTACTTGTATCAAATTCATGATAATTCTTTCCATAGTAAGTATCTTTACTTCCACCATCTGCATGAGTAAGTCCACCCATTATCAACCATTTATCTAAGTCTGGTCTGAATTGATTTTCTGTTACTATATCTCTGAACATTCCAGCTGATCTTCTTGATAATTCAGAAGAATATGAGTAAGGAGTTTCTGTGTAGACGCTATTCAAATATGTTAAAAGATTTTTAAATTGTACTTCATCACTCATATTCTCATCATAGTTATTTCCAAAATTATCAAAAGAAATCAATGTTCTCAAAGCATTAAGATTTTCTGGTTTACTGCTGTATATTCCTTTATAGATATTATTTAAGGAATCATATCTATTCCCTGATAAAACTACTTCAGTATTTTCTGGTTTGTATATTTCATTTATATTCTTATATGCTGCTAATATAATACCCTCTTTATCAATAACTTTATATCCATCTATCACGGAACTATTTTTAATATACAGATTTTTTAACTCAATATCTTTCATATCAACATATATTTTTTTCCCTATTTCATTTGTTACAAACCTCAAGGTTCCTGCTATGTCTACTCCATTTCCTTCACCTTGTATAATCATACTATTTCCAAGAAAAGCATGACCAGCTTTTGAAATTTCCTCATTATTTACATTAATTGTTCCTAGAACTTTAAGCCTAAGGTTTAAAACTCCTGTTTCTCCTATTGTTACTTTATTGACTCCCGTTATTTTTAAATCTTCTGGTTTTCCCTTGCTGTCAACTGTACTTTCAAATACAGTACTTTCAAATACAGTAACATTTGTATTTATATTTATATTTTCAAATCCAGAGATATTATGTTGAATATTTATATTATCATCTATACCTGAACCTGCTCTAGCATTTGAAGATGTGCCAAAATTAATAGTATCATCATCAGCTCCACCATCCATAGTTCCATTAATGGTTGTTCCATTTCCTATTGTAAGAACATCATTTCCTTTTTTCATATCTATATTTCCATTGACTACACTGTTTTCAAGTACTAGTGTGTCAGTTTTACTGCTATCATCACTTCCTGATATAGCAGCACTTGTTCCATCTATTCCACCATTTACTGCTGTTCCAGATAGAGTAAGTTTTCCACCAGCTGTATCAAATGCAACCGCTGTTTGATAGGCATTGATTATTGAGTCTGTAACTTTATTATCTCCATTAATTGCTTTATATGTTTCTGTCAAACCATTTAATATATGATTTGTTCTATTGCCAGTAACAGACCCACTTTCTTTATTTTCAATAGTCATTTCTCTATTTTCATTTCCAAATGATACTGTCAAAGGTTGATTATAATTTCCCACTTTTTCAATAGTACCATTTTTTATTATAAGACCATAGTTTACTAAAGTATTTTCTGCTAAATCACTACCAAGGTTCATTCCAGAATATACATTTTTGGAACTATCCCCATTTGCAAGTATTCCATAATTACTTGCACCACTGATTGTTCCATCCACTCTATATATTGCATAAGTCTTTCCATAAATAATCCCACTATTTACTATACCTTTTATTTTTGACTTACTTTCTCTAAGCCTTATTCCATAACTGGAATTCTTGCTAGAAGCATTTATTATTCCTCTGTTTATTATTCCTTCTCCTTCTATCATAGAGTTATCGACTTGCATTCCATAGCTATAATTAGAATTAGAAGCACTTATTATACCAGTATTTATTATACCTCCTACTTTTAATTCTCTACTCATGTATAAATTATCAATAAGTATTCCATAACCATCGTTCTCACTAGAACTACTTATTATTCCATCATTTAATATACCATTATTTATTGATGTTCTACCAATAAGTATTCCATAGCCAATAAGAGATTCATAGTTACTTATTATTCCTTTATTTCTTATTCCAGCCACTGTTAATTTTGATTTTAAATCTGAAGCAGTCAATTTTATTCCATGACCATAACTATAGTTAGAACTTGAACCACTTACTATTCCATAATTTTTTATATCTCCTATATTTATATCTGAATTCGCCACTGAATTTTCAATAATTATCCCATAGCCATAACTACCACTATTACCACTAGTAGTACTAATTCCACTTATTGTTCCATTATTTGTTATCCCATTTATTGATGAATTTAAAACTTTTATTCCATAACCACTATCCTTACCAGAGCCATTTATTATTCCGTTATTAATAAAGTTTAATTCTCCTAAATCTCCACTTAATTTAAGACCATAACCATCAACAATTTTAGTACCCCATTCTTCATAACTATTATTATCTATTCCAGTTAATATCATATTGTTTATATAAGTATTTTCCTTCCACTCATTTTCTTCATATGGATTTTTTTCATTCCAATTGTTTACATTATCACTATCCTTTATGTTGAATTTTGTTGTTCCAGCATCATTTTTTATCCATAAGTAATTATTATCTGCCCCCATCACTGCTGTACATGACAGTAAAAATCCTACCACTGCCCCTACTGTTATATTTCTTCCCCTTTTTTTGTTATTGCTTTTAACTGCTTTCATTAGTTTTTCAATCATAATCTCTCCCACGGTGAATGTTTAAATTTTTTATTTTATCAGCAAAAATATCCTTTATTTCTATATTTTTCAACCGATATTATTATCAACATCTTAAAAAATATGAAGTGTTCTCTTATATAGATAAAAGCGAACACTTATGAGGTTAAAGAGCCGTGTTTTTAGGAAGTCGTTTTTAGGTATGAAAATTTTTATAAAAAAATTTATTCTTGACTTTTCCCGAATTAAAGTCTATAATTGAAAACGAAAAAAGCAAAAAAAGTTCGCTTTTATCTATAAAGAAGAACCAATACTATATTGATAGCTTTAAAAATAAAAACCCATGAACTTTAGAATTTTCATTTCTAAAATTACATGGGTTTAAATTCACTCTTTCAATTCTATTTTATTCTTTACTTCCTAAGCACCAAGATACGCTTTCTTGATTTCAGGATTATTCATAAGTTCTTTAGCATTTCCCTCTAGTGTTATATTTCCAGTTTCAATAACATAAGCACGGTGAGATATAGACAAAGCCATTTTAGCATTTTGCTCTACCAGTAAAATAGTAGTTCCAGCTTCATTTAATTTCTTAATTACTGCAAATATCTCTTTTACAAATAGTGGTGAAAGCCCCATAGAAGGTTCATCAAGTATCAAAAGCTTAGGTCTGCTCATAATAGCTCTTCCCATAGCAAGCATTTGCTGTTCCCCTCCTGAAAGAGTTCCAGCCATTTGATTTTTTCTTTCAGACATTCTAGGGAAAACCTCATAAAATTTTGCACGATCTTTTTCAAGATTTTCTGGAGTATCTTTTATAGTAAAAGCTCCTAACTTCAAGTTGTCTTTAACTAAAAGTCTTGAAAATATTCTTCTTCCCTCTGGAACTTGAGCAATTCCAATTTCACATATTTTATGTGACTTTTCTTTAGTAATATCTTTTCCTTCAAACATTATATTTCCCTGCTTAGATTGAATAAGCCCGGAAATTGTCTGCAAAGTAGTTGTTTTCCCAGCACCATTGGCACCAATCAGAGAAACTATCTCTCCCTGTTTTACATTTAAAGATATTCCTTTTAAAGCATGAATATTATCATAATACACATGCAGATCTTTTATTTCAAGCATATTTTCCATGAGATTTTATTCCTCCTCTTCTCCAATTTCATCATCATCCTGTCCAAGATATGCAGTAACAACTGCTGGCTCATTAACTACTTTTTTAGGATCTCCAGATGCGATTATATTTCCATGATCCAATACAACAAGTCTTTCACAAATTCCTAATACCAGTTTCATATCATGTTCTATCAAAAGAATTGCTATATTAAATTTATCTCTAATCAAACGAATGGTATTCATAAGTTCTTCTGTTTCTGTAGGATTCATTCCTGCTGCTGGCTCATCTAAAAGAAGAACCTTTGGGTTAGTAGCCATTGCACGGGCTATTTCCAGTTTTCTTTGTTTTCCATAAGGAAGATTCCCTGCTGCTGTATGTGCATACTCTTCCAGTCCAAATATTTTCAGAAGATCCATGGCCTTCTTTTCAGCTTCCTTCTCTTCTCTCCAGTATTTAGGAGTACGGAACATTCCTGCCAGTATTCCATATTTCATATTGAAGTTATTTGCTACAAGTACATTTTGAAGAACAGACAGATATTTAAAAAGTCTTATATTCTGAAATGTTCTTGCCAGTCCTTTTTTAACTAATTTAAATGTAGGCATCTTATTGATAACCTCTCCATTAAATTTATATTGTCCAGAAGTTGGTGAGTATACTCCAGTTAAAATATTAAAAACCGTTGTTTTTCCTGCACCATTTGGACCAATAAGTCCCACAAGTTCATTTTCTTTTATTTCAAGATTAAAATCTGTAACAGCTTTAAGAGCACCAAAAGTAATAGATATATCTTTGGCACTTAAAATAGGATTACTCATTTGAATCACCTTTTTTCTTCATAAATCTTTCAATTATTTTAGTTATCTGGAATTCTTTACGCCCTAATAATCCAGTAGGACGGAAAATCATTGTCATAATAAGGAGCAAAGAATAAACTATCATACGATAATCAGAGAATCCACGAAGAACCTCTGGAAGAATAGTCAATGCTATTGCTGAAAGAATAGAACCTGTAAAACTTCCCATTCCTCCAAGTACTACCATTACCAATATATTGATTGAGTAGTTATAGTCAAATTGTCTTGCACCTAGAATACCAAGATAGTGTGCATAAACTCCCCCAGCTACTCCTGCAAATACTGCTGAAATAGTAAAGGCAAATGTTTTATAATATGTAGTGTTGATTCCTGAAGCTCCACTTGCTATTTCATCTTCACGAATAGATAAAACAGCCCGTCCATGCCTGCTGGTCATGACTGAAAACATCATCATAACAGATACAACCATGATTATATAGATTACGCCAAATTTGTTAAAACGAGGAATCCCACGAAGTCCTTGTGCTCCTCCAGTAAAACTGAAATATTCAATAAGAACTCTGATAATCTCTCCAAATGCCAGAGTGATGATAGCAAGATAATCTCCATTCAATCTAAGAGCTGGAATACCAATGATGATACCGATAATTCCTGCAACTATACCTCCAATGATAAGTGCAAGAATATATCCGGGAATCCCTTCTACTATTCCACTCTTTGCAAATAGAGCAGCTGCATATGCTCCAACTGACATGAATCCAGCATGACCAATAGTAATCTGTCCAAGACAACCCACAGTAACATTAAGACTTACAGCAAGTATAATATTTATACAGATAAGCGTAAGAATATTTGTCTGATATCTTGAAATAAATCCAGCTCCAATCATACCTGTAAGTATGAAGTAAAGAACTGCTAATAAAATAAACGTTGAAATATAACTAAGCATTTTTGTTTTTGACATCTATATCACCTATACCTTTTCTCTCATATTTTTACCCAATATACCTGTTGGTTTGACTAACAGAACCACTATAAGGATAGCGAACACGAAAGCATCTGCTAATTGAGAAGAAAGATAAGCTCTTGTCAGACTTTCTACAATTCCAAGGATAAATCCTCCAATAACTGCTCCTGGAAGGATTCCAATTCCTCCTAAAACTGCTGCAATAAAAGCTTTTATTCCAAGCATAGCTCCCATAAGAGGCTGAACCTGAGGGTAAGCTGCAACATAAAGAACTGAAGCTACTGCTGCCAGTCCGCTTCCAATTGCAAATGTCAACTGAATAGTATGATCAACATTGATTCCTACAAGCTTGGCTGCTCCATAATCTTCACTTGTAGCCATCATTGCTTTTCCATATTTAGTTTTTTTCATAAAGTATTGAAGTCCAACTGATAAAATTATAGTAAGAACAATAGTTACTACTGTTCCAAAATTTAAATGCATTCTTCCTACAACGATAGGAGGATTTGTAAATACTTTCGGAAATGCTCTTGTATTTGGAGTAAAAAGTTTCATAAAAGTATTTTCTAATAATAAGCTTACTCCTATGGCTGTAATTAGGTTAGAAATTCTTGGAGAATTTCTAAGAGGTCTGTATGCTATCCTCTCTGTTAAAGTACCTAAAATTACACACACTATTATAGCTGGAAATACAGTAAGCCATACGGGCAACCCTATTCTTGTAAAGACTGGAATACTAAATAATGAAACATACGCTCCCACCATGATAATATCTCCATGAGCAAAGTTTATGAGCTGTGCTATTCCGTAAACCATCGTATATCCTAAGGATACCAAGGCATATATACTTCCTATTTGTAATCCATTTATTATCTGAAGTAAAAATTCCATTTATTAATCTCCTTTCACGTATTTTTTTAAAGAGAACCATCCCTCACAGAGAGATGGTTCATATCTTTAACTATTTAGGCTGAATAACTGAATCAAATGTATAGTTTCCATTTACAACTTTGATAATAGTTACAGCTTTTACTGGGTTATTTTTAGCGTCAAAAGTAAGTTGTCCAGTTACACCATCATAATTTATATTTTTCATTGCTTCAACAACAGCTTTTTTATCTGTAGAACCAGCTTTTTCAATAGAAGCTTTTACGATATAAGCAGCGTCATATCCTAAAGCAGAGAAAGCAGATGGATCTTCATTATATTTAGCTTTGTATGCTTTAATAAAGTTTTGTACTTTATCAGAAGTGTCTTGTGTTGAGTAGTGATTTGTAAAGTAACTGTTTTCAATAGCAGCATAAGCTGATTTATCTAAAGCTTTAGCAATTCCATCCCATCCGTCTGGACCGATGAAAGTAGATTTGATTCCAACTTCTCTTGCTTGAGTTGCAATTAAAGCTGCCTGCTCATAATACTCAGGTACAACTAGAACATCAGGATTAGTTGGAGCAATTTTTGTTAATTGAGCTTTAAAATCTTTGTCCCCATCTGCATATCCTTCTTTACCTACAATAGTAATTCCAAGTTTTCCAGCTTCTTCAGCAAATGATTTAGCAATTCCATCAGAATAGTCACTAGAGTTATTTACTAATATAGCAGCAGTTTTTGCATTAAGTTTTTGCTGTGCAAAGTTAGCTAAAACTACTCCTTGATATGGATCTGTAAAACATACACGGAATACATTCGGTCCTGCTTCTGTGATATTATATTGAGTTCCAGTAGGTGTAATCATAGGCATATTGTCTTGTGCTGCAATTTCTGCAACTGCCAGAGTTGGTTTAGATGTAATGTCTCCAATAAGAGCTACAACTCCATCATCAACTAGTCTATTATAAGCAGTAACTGCTTCAGTAGAATCTCCTTTTTCATCATAGACGATAAACTCTACTTTCTTTCCTAGTATTCCTCCGTTAGCATTGATCTCTTCAAAAGCTAGCTTACTTGCATTTGATGCAGTGATTCCATAAATAGCAAGCCCTCCAGTAAGAGGTGCAAGTCCTCCGATTTTGATAACTTCTGGTTCTTTTTTGTCAGCAGCAGCTGCTGGTTTGTCGCTGTTACCTCCACATGATGTTAATAATAACGAAAGTCCTAATAAAGCTGTGGTAAATTTTTTCATAATTGTTTCCCCCTTAATTTCTTTATTTTTAATTTAATTATAAACTATATTGTATACACTGACCAATAAAATAGATACTTTGTTTGCTGTAGACGTACAATTTAATTGGTTAAAAAAAAGCAGCCTGCTAGGCTGCAAAGTGTCTATTCTGTTCTTTGATAGCTTTCTATCAAAGAAAGTAGTTAATCATCAGAACTAATTTTTATTTAACATAAACATAGTTCAAAGATTCAGAATATTGTTTGTTAACCCTAACATAATCATTTGCATATAAAATTTTACTCACTATGTATATGAGTAGTATCACATATATGACTAATGATATTATGCTAAGTGTGAACATATTCTTCCTCCTTTTTCATAAAACTTATTGTTATGACGAGTATAAACCTAAATTAAAAAAAAATCAAGTAAAATTTTCAAAATATTTTTTATTTTTTCAAATTTATTGAATTTTAATTTCTTAATCAAATAAAATACCAAAAAAATAGTATTGAAATTATTTATATTTATACACGTACTTTTTAAAAAAATTTACTTTTTTATTTAATGACATCCAATAATTCTTCTTTATGTTTTTTCAATTCATGAAGAACATAAGGACAAGTTGCAAGTATTTTAATAGAGTGTTCTCTTGCATAATTTACAAGCTGATCAAATAATTGTTTTCCAAGTCCTAATCCTTTTTGACTGTCATCCACCCATGTGTGATCTGCTATCAACAGATCTTTGCCAGCAAAAACAAAAGTCATTTCTGCTACTCTTTCACCATCTTTTTCAATATAAAATTCACCGCTTTTATCTGATATTTTTCTTAGAATTTCCATTTAAATGCCTCCTTAATTAAAGAAATCTTTTATTTTATCTTTTAATTTATCTGTATCTACTAAATATTGTTTTACATCAATAAGCTCTCCATCTTTATATACTTCTGTAAGAATAAGTTCCTTCTCACTTGTATATCTATTCCAGTCACCATCCCTTTTTCCATTTAGAAAATTCCCTGTATAAGCAACTTCACCATTTTTATAATACTCATAAAAAGTTCCAACAGCCACTCCGTTTTCAAAAGAAGCTTTTGATTGAATCTGTCCATTCTCATAGTATGTGAACTGCTCTCCATTATATTTTCCATCTTTAAAAGTTTCTTTTATCTTTATCTGTCCGTTGTCATATTTTCCAGTAATAACTCCAGAATAAGGTTTTTCTTGATTTACTATATATACAATCCCGCTTCTTTTTTGTTTTTTTGAAATATCTACTTCACTTAGAGTACACCCTACTATTGAAAGAGCAGCAAGAACTAGTAAAAATTTTTTAAACATATTTTTTAACCTCCGATAAATTACTTTAATTAATATTAGAACAAAAGGCATAGTTTTCCTTTTATTTTTTTAATATTATTTTGTCTTATTTGAATTATACCCCATTTACTTTTCAAATAAAATAAAAAAGAAAAATTATATAATTTATATATACTATACTTAAAGCGCCGCTATTTACAAATTTTCAATTATTTTGTATAATAATGTATAAAATTATTCGTAGAAAGATTTAAGGAGGAAAAATGCATTACTATTCAACGGAAAAAACTTGTGCAAAACAGATAGGTGTTACTGTAGATGGAGATGGAATCATTACTGAAATAGAATTTGTAGGAGGATGTGACGGAAACACTCATGGACTTCAAAATCTTATCTTGGGAATGACTAAAGATGAAGTTATTCAAAAATTAGATGGAATAGACTGTAGAGGAAGAGGAACTTCTTGTCCTGACCAACTTGCAAAGATATTAAAAAACCTTAAATAAAATATATGAAACTCAGGGCAAAATATCCTGAGTTTTTATTTTTCCATATTAATTTAAAAAGGAATACATAATTTTTTTAGTAGAACCTTTATATATAAGTTTGAAGAGGAGGAAAAATTCATGTACAAATATCTTTACTATTTTTTTATCTATTCTTTTTTGGGGTGGTGCCTCGAGGTATGCTATGCAGCACTAAATACAGGAACCTTTGTGAATAGAGGTTTTTTAAATGGTCCCTACTGTCCTATATATGGGGTAGGAGTTGTCATTGTCATTTTATTGGTATTCCCCTTGAGAAAAAATATGCTGCTGCTTTATGTAGCTTCTGTTGTTCTTACTTCTGTATTAGAATTAGTTACTGGGTTTGCACTTGAGAAAATATTTCACTATAGATGGTGGAATTATTCCGATGTTCCTTTTAATATTGATGGATATGTATGCCTGAAATTTTCTCTTATGTGGGGAATAGCATGTATTATAGTCGTTGATGTTATTCATCCATTAGTTGATGACTTTGTAAGATGGATACCACATTTTATTGGCAAAATATTATTAGGTATAATGATAGTGATGATGGCTATAGATTTAGTTGCTACTGTAGAAACTGTTTTAAAATTAAATTCAAGATTAGAAAAAATTGATAAAATAGCTGTAGATATACATGATTTTTCAAATGATATAGGAAGTAAATTGACTACTGATTTCTTAGCTACTGATAAAAAATTAAAAGATTTGGATCAGAAAAAAGAAGACTTACTGAAAAAATTAGATTGGGGACAAAGACGTATGCTGAAAGCTTTCCCTACTATGAAATCATCTCATCATAATGAATCATTTAAGGATATGCAGAATAATTTAAATTAATACAACTACTGAAATAATATAAAATTTTTAAACAGCTGAAGCTCTATATTCACAGAACTGAAGCTGTTTATTTTTTTGAACTTTCTTTATTTTAAAATTTCCTGTAACTTTTAATTCTCTTTTTTATTCTCTAAATTTTTTTATAAGATTTTTCATTTGAAGTTGTCATTAAATATGTCTTTAAAGTAAAATGTTTTGTTTTTAAGTATACTCTATCACTATATTATTTGAAATTTTAAGTAGATATATTTTCACTTCTAAACATATATTCTATATATTTTTAAAACATTGGCTAAAGGAGTAATATATACTAACAAATTTACATTGAAATACCTATATATTAATGCGGAGGAGGAAAAAGATGAAGAAAAAATTAATTACAATTTTAAGCTTGGCTCTCTTTATTTTTGGATGTTCATCTAAAGATGGAGAAAAGAAATCTAATGCACCAAAAGAAAAAGTGGTAATAGTATCACAAGGATCTAAACCAAAGAGTTTGGACCCTAATATGTACAACGAAATCCCTGCTCTAGCTGTTACAGAGCAAATATTCAACACTCTTTTAAGAATTGATGACAAAGGGAATGTAGTTCCTGAACTGGCTGAATCTTATGAATATGCTTCACCTACTGAACTTATCATCAAAATTAAGAAAAATGTAAAATTCCACAATGGTGATACTATGACTGTAAATGATGTGGTTTTCAGTCTTAACAGAATGCTTGAAAAACCTGCCAGCAGAATCATGGTTGAAATTATTGATAAAATAGAAATTTTAGATGATTCAACTATTAAACTTACATTGAAAAACAGTTCTGCTCCTTTACTATTTAGTTTAGCTCATCCATTAACTGCTATCCTAAATGAAAAAGATACAAAAGCTAAAAACGATATGATTGCAACTGAACCTATGGGAACTGGTCCTTACAAATTTGTAAGCTGGGGAGATGGAGAAAAAATCGAATTTGTAGCTTTTGATGATTATTTTGAAGGAAGACCTAAAATAGATAAACTTATAATAAGAGCTATCACTGAAAACAGCAGCAGACTTGCAGCTCTTGAGACTGGAGAAATTGATATTGCCTACTCAGTAGCACCTGTAGATACTGGAGTTATTGAAAACAATAAAAACCTTGAGCTTATCTCTGCTCCAACTACTTCAACTGAGTATATGACTTTGAACACTACTAAAGCTCCTTTCAATAATAAAGACTTTAGAGTTGCTCTTAACTATGCTCTTGATAAACAAAGTATGGCTGACTCAGTATTTATGGGAAAAGCTAAACCAGCTACTACTATAGTAAACCCAAATGTTTTTGGTTACTCAAGTGAAGTCCCTGGATTTGAATACAACCCTGAAAAAGCTAAAGAGCTTATAAAAAAATCTGGTGTTACTAATCCAAACTTTAAACTATATGTAAATGATAATGCTGTAAGATTACAGCTTGCTCAAATAGTTCAGGCTAACTTCAAAGAAGTTGGAATTGATATGGAAATAGAAACTCTTGAATGGGGAGCTTATCTTCAAAGAACTGCTCAAGGTGAACATACTGCTTTCATAGGTGGATGGGTATCTGGAACTTCTGATGCTGATATCGTTCTTTATCCATTACTTCACAGCAGTTCACATGGTGGAGCTGGAAACAGAGCTTTCTATACTAACAAAGATTTTGACAAAGAAGTAGAAATAGCTCGTACAACTTCTGATCCAGAAGTAAGAAAAGCTCATTACAAAAATGCTCAAATGATATTACAGGAAGAATCTCCATTAATCGTTCTTCTATATAAAAATGAAAATATTGGAATCAACAAAAGAATAAAAGGATTCAAATATGATCCAACTACAATGCACAATTTATATAATTTAGATATAGTAGAAGTAAAATAATAAAATTTCAACAATATATTTAAGGAGTGATTTTAGATGAATATTGATTTAGATTACATCTTAGATACAACAGTGGAACTTCTTGGAATACCAAGCCCTGTTGGATTCACAGATGCTGTTATGAACAGAGTAGGAGAAGAACTTAATGCTCTTAATGTTCCTTTCAAAATGACAAAAAAAAGAGCCATCATTGCTTTTATTGAGGGAGAAGACAGAAACTACAAAAAAATGATTTCTGCCCACCTTGATACTTTAGGAGCAGTAGTTAAAAAAATCAAATCTAATGGTAGACTTGAACTTATCAATGTAGGAGGATGTCCTTGGGCTGGTGTAGAAGGTGAAAATCTTACTGTTCACACATTAGATGGAAGAGAATATGAAGGAACTCTTCTGCCGACAAAGTGTTCTGTACACATTTATGGAGATGTAGCTAGAGAAATGCCTAGAACTGCTGAGACTATGGAAGTTAGATTAGATGAAAATGTACATACAGCAGAAGATACTGAAAAATTAGGAATTAGAGTAGGAGATTTTGTTTCTTATGAAACTCGTACTAGAATTACTGAAAATGGGTATATCAAATCTAGATATCTTGATGATAAGCTATGTGTAGCTCAAATATTAGGATATATCAAATTTCTTAATGATTACAATTTAAAACCAAAATCTGATCTTTATATCTATTTCTCTAACTATGAGGAAATTGGTCATGGAGTATCTGTTATTCCAGAAGATCTTGATGAATTTATAGCTTTAGATATTGGACTGGTAGGAGCAGATGCTCTTGGTGATGAAAGAAAAGTAAGTATTGCAGCTAAAGATAATAAGACTCCTTATGATATTGAAGTGAGAAAAGGATTGATGAAGGCTGCTGAAGAAATGGATATCAATTATACAGTAGATGTATATAACAGATATGGTTCTGATGCAAGTGCAGCTGTTCTTCAAGGATTCGATTTCAAATGTGGATGTATCGGACCAAGCGTTGATGCATCTCATCACTATGAAAGAACTCATATTGATGGAGTTATTGAAACTGTAAGACTTATGATTGCTTATTTATAATATAATCTGAAATGGATGGGTAATAGTGGAATTAAATTTCTGCTTATGCTCATCCATTTTTTAATTCATAATAATATTTTTAATTCCTAGCAGTAAATGATTTTTAAATTATATTTCTTTCTCATATCTTAGTTAATATTTTTATTTGCAGATAAATTGATTTTGCTGTAAAATTATGATTAGTTATTTATTCAAAGGGGGAAGGGATGGAGAAATATATCATAAGAAAAGGAAATACAGAAGATATTGATGAGCTGGAAAAACTATATGATTCTTTAAATGATTATCTTGAAGAAAATATTAATTACCCTGGATGGAGAAAAGGATTGTATCCAATAAGAAAAGATGCTGCTTATGGTATTGAAAATGAAACGCTATATGTAATGGAAATAAATGGAAGAATTGCAGGTACTATCATATTAAGTCATGAACCTGAAGAAGCTTATAGCAATGTTGTCTGGAAAACTGAAAATAATTATGATGATATATTAGTCATAAGAACTTTTGCTGTACATCCAGATTTTATGAAAGGCAGTGTCGGCTCTAGTCTTATGAAGTTTGCAGAAAAGTTTGGAAGAGAAAATGGAATTAAATCTATTCGTTTAGATGTTGCTATTCAAAATATTCCAGCTATATCTCTATATGAAAAATTAGGATATAAATACATCGATATCGTGGATTTGGGTCTTAATATACCTTGGCTGAAATGGTTTAAATTATATGAGCTTGTTTTGTAATAACCGCACTTTACAAGTTTTTTCTTTTCACAATAGTGTTAAAAGCATTTTTATGATATAATAAAATATAAAATGGATATTTTGAGGAGCATTATATATATGGAAGAAAGAAAAAACTTTTGGAAAATCTGGGGGAAATTTGTCGGTTTGCTTTTAGCAGTTCTGGCATTATGGATACTTTTGATATTTATATGTGATAAAGTATTAGGAAAAACTTTTGAAGAGTTAAAATATATCCATTACTTTATTTTACTGGTTGTTATAATCAAAGTAAAAAAATGGTTTTTGAAAAAATTAGATGAGCAGGATGAAGAAGAAAAAGAAATGATTGAAAAATAAAAAATTGATGAAATATAGTTTTGGGCAGGAGGATTCAAATGGAAACTAGGGAAGTGGAATTTTACCAGAAGCAATTAATAGATGGGTTAGCTTATGTTTTAGGCGAAAATGATCCTTTCTCTGGAAATTTTATTTACAGATATCGTGATGGGGCAATTAAAACAATTGAACCATATGTAAATGGTTTAAAAGAAGGAACTGAAACAAAATTTTATGAGAATGGTCAGATAAAAGAATCAATAGATTTTAAAGAGGGGCATATTTCTGGAGATTCTATTCAATATTACGAAAATGGACAGATGAAAGAGTACATGGGATTTCAAAATGACAGAATGGATGGAGAATGGGTAAAATACTATGAAGATGGCTCTATTAAAACAAGAGGTTTCTTTAAAAATGGTAAACTCAATGGAAACAAAATCACTTATTATCCCAATGGTGCAATAAAAGAATTAGCTTCATTTAAAGATAATCTTCTTCATGGAAGATATGAGACATACTTTGAAAGTGGAGAAATAGAAGTCAGTGAAAATTTTTCCAATGGACTTCTTGACGGAGAAGCTGTCTATTATTATGAGAATGGAGAAGTAAAAATAAAAGAGGAATATAAGCTTCATGTAAAAAATGGTAAATATGTAAGGTACTATGAAAATGGAATCATCAATGCTGTTGGAAACTTTAAAGAGGGACAGCTCAATGGTGACTGGAGCATGTTTTATGAAAATGGTAAGCTTCTAGGTACAGCTTCTTTCAAAGAGGGAGAAATAACTAAAGAAGATGAAGATAAAAAATAAAGTTATAATAGAGATGACAGAAAGTTGAATGCTTAGTCATCTCTTTTTTTATTCTGTCAAATTAAAGGAAATAGAGCAATTCTAGTGGTATATTATTATAAGCATTGTTAATTAAAAATAATAGTAGTAAAAAATCTATTGTTGTAATAGAATATAAAAAAACAGTTAAATAACACAAAGGAGGTTAAATTGAAAAAATTAGTCTTAATAATTTACTCAATTTTAATAGCAGGTTGTTCTTCTCTCAATACCTCTGATAAAAACACTAAATTATTTGATGACCTTTCATTAAAAGAAAATGAAAGCAAAGAATATATAAAACAATATAATAACACTCTCACTTTGGATACCGCATTAAAAATAAGTGTAGAGAGAAATCTTGATTTGAAAACAAAAGCTATTGAAGAAGAAATAGCAAAGCTTGATAAAAGAATAGCCTTTGGAAATTTTCTTCCTAAAATATCTCTGGGATACAGCTATACTATGCTGAACAATAAAGTTATGGGGGAAGCTCTGGATACAGGTATTCCTGCTTCACCTATTTTCCCGACTACTTTAGAGGGAAGACTTCTGGATAAAAGTTTTTCTTTTTTCAATGTCAATGCACAAATGCCTATCTTTGTCCCAGCTACATGGTTTTTATATAATGCTAGGCAGAAAGGGGAAAATATATCTGCTCTAACTAGAGATCTTACAGAGAAAATGATTAAATTGCAGACTATAGGGGAATATTATTATATTCTTGCCTTAGAATCTGAAAGAGAATATCTCTCTAAGGAATTGGCTTCTGCTCAGGAATTAAATAAGAATGCCAAAGTTGCATTGGAGACTCAAAGTATTTTAAAATGGGAATATGAAGGAACTGAACAGATGGTAAAAATGAAAGAACATGCTTTGAATCAAAATGAACGTGATCTTCAAAGCGCTAAAATGTCTCTGATGAATAATCTTGATCTTTATCCATTCTTAGATGTTCAACTGGAAAAACCATCTCCTTTCTCTGATAGTAATATCTCTATGGAGGAAGCTGTATATGAATCTCTAAAGAATAGTGACCTTGTAAAAATAGGAGATACTGCTGCTGATATGAGTGGAGATGCTGTAAAAATAGCAATTACAAATTTTCTTCCTAAGATAGTTTTAACTGGGGGATATATAAATACAAGTAATGCAGCTCTTGCTGATCCTGACTTTTTTATGGGGACTCTTGGAGGATTCTTTTCTATATTCAATGGTTTTCAAAATGTAAACGAATATAAAAAAGCTAGAAAAAATCAAGAGATTGCCTTCATTAAAAGAGAGCAGGAAATAATGAAAGTTATTTTTGAAACTGTAAATGCTTATAATGCTTTAGAAAGCTCTAAAGAGGAAAGAGATATCGCCTCAAAAAATTATAATGTAAATAAAGGAAGATTTGAACAGAAGAAAGTAGAAAAAGAAGTAGGAGCCATTGATAATTGGGAATATATAAAAGCAATAGCTGATTATGAACAGGCTTTGAGTATAAAAGAAAAAACTGAGTATAAATATCAGATTTCTCTTTCTTCTCTTAATATGCTTATGGGAAAATCTATATTTACAAAAGGAGAAAAGGTATATGAAAAATAGAAGAATAAAATCATTGATTCTGATTGCTGCTTCTATCTTGTTAATTTCTTCATGTGGAAAGGAGCAAGGGGGAGAGAAAATAATTCGTCCTGTGAAAATTATGGAAATAAAAAATTCTGATGCTGTTGAATATTTTTCTTTTTCGGGAATAACTACTCCAAGCAAAGAAACAATTCTCTCATTTAAAATTGCTGGACCATTGGAGAGTATGAATCTAACTCAGGGGCAGTCAATAAAAAAAGATGAAGTTCTGGCTAAAATGGACAGCAGAGATTATATAATAAATCTGGAAGTATACAGAAAAAAATATGAAGCTGCAAAGGCTTCAGCAGATAATGCAGTTCTTCAATATAACAGAGCTGAAAAATTATACAGGGCAGATGCTATGACAAAAAAGAATTTTGATATGGTAACTGCTCAGAAAAAAGCTGCTGTTTCTCTTTTGAAGGAAGCACAGCAGGGAGTGGAAAATGCTCAAAATAAATTGAAGGATACTGAGCTTAAAGCTCCATACTCTGGATATATTTCCAGAAAATTTGTTGATGCAGGAAGTGTTGTAAATGCTGGGACACCAGTTGTTTCTCTCTCTGCTGAAGATAATCCAGAAGTAACTATCAGTATTGCCAGTAAAGATATTGATACTTTAAAAAATGCTGTTTCATTTACTTTTGTTCCAAATGACAGCGAAGAAAAAGAGTATCAATTAAAACTGAAGGAAATTGGAAAAAATCCTGAATTTTCAAAATTAACTTATCCTGTTGTTTTTGAACTCCTTAATGCTGATGGTATCAGAATGGGGATGAGTGGAAAAGTTACTGCTTCTGTAAAAAGAAATGACAACTCTCCAATTATTATTCCTGCCTCAGCTCTTTTTGAAGATAATGGAAGCAAAGTATATATCTATGAAAATGGTACTGCAAAAACAAGAGAAGTTAAAATTGGAAATCTTTATCCTGATGGAAATATAATAATTCTTGAAGGGCTGAATAAAAATGATAAAGTTATTACTGCTGGGGTAAATACTATTTCAGATGGAGAAAAGGTAAAGCTTATTCCTGAGGAAAGTGAAACCAATGTGGGAAATGTCTTATAAGAGGTGGAGCATATGAATATAATTGATTATTCCATAAAAAATAGAATAGTTACACTTTTTCTGACATTTGTCATTATAGCAGGGGGAATCTTTTCCTATACAAAACTTGGAAAACTAGAGGATCCTGAATTTAGAGTAAAAGAAGCTATTGTAGTAACTTTATACCCTGGAGCTGATCCACATCAGGTTGAGTTACAGGTAACTGATGAAATAGAAAGTGCTCTTCAGCAGATTGCAAATGTAGAATATATTGAAAGTGTTTCTAAAGCTGGTTATTCAGAAGTTAAAATAAAATTGAATGAATCATTAAAGGCAGAAGTAATAGATCAGTATTGGGATAACGTGAGAAAAAAAATAAATGATGCTCAGAAAAATCTTCCCACTGGTGTTATTCCTTCAATCGTCTTAGATGATTATGGAGATGTATATGGAATGTTCTTTGCTGTTACCAGTGATGGATATTCTAAAGAAGAATTGAATAGATATGTAAATTATATAAAAAGAGAGCTTCATTCTATTCCCGGAGTATCAAAAACTACAACATATGGAAAAGTTGATTCAGCTGTAGAAGTAGTTATTGACAGAGAAAAAATAGATGCTCTTGGAATAAATGAAAAACTTATTCTTGCTTCATTTATTTCACAGAATCTTCCTGCTTATACTAATTCCATAGAACATGGAGATATGAAAATAAGGGTAGATATAAATGAAGGTTTTACAAGTTTAAAAGATATAGAAAATCTGGTTGTCTTTTCCAAGGATAATTTAAGAGGTGGGGAGGAAACAGTTTTCTTAAAGGATATTGCAACTGTAAAAAAATCTGTCTCTACCCCTGTAAAAAGTAAAATGAGATATAATATGAAAGAAGCTATGGGATTAATGCTTTCTCCAGAAGTTGGAACCAGTGTTATAGATACTGGTAAAGCTATTGATAAAAAGCTTGAAGAAATAAAGAAAAATCTCCCTGTAGGGATAGAAGTTGAAAAAGTATATTATCAGCCTGATCTTGTTACAAATGCTATTGGACAGTTTGTTAATAACCTGATTGCTTCTGTAGTTGTAGTTGTTGGAGTTCTTTTATTTACAATGGGAATGAGAAGCGGTCTTATAATAGGTAGTGGACTTATTCTTTCCATACTTGGAACTTTGATATATATGCTTGCTGTTAAAATGGATATGCAGAGAGTTTCTCTAGGTTCATTCATAATAGCTATGGGAATGCTTGTGGATAATGCTATTGTAGTAGTAGATGGAACACTTACCAGTCTGGAAAAAGGAGAAAATAAATATGATGCCTTAACTAAGCCTGCTAAGAAGACAGCTATTCCTCTTTTAGGAGCAACAGCTATTGCAGTAATTGCTTTTCTTCCTATGTACCTTATGCCGACAGATGCTGGAGAATATATTTCCACTCTTTTCTGGATAATGGCAGTTTCACTGGGACTTAGCTGGGTGCTGGCACTTACTCAAATTCCTGTATTTTGCGACATCTTTTTAAAAATAGATAAAACAAAGGAAAGTAATGGAAGAAAAGAAAAATTCTATGCTCTATGCCATACATTTTTAGAAAAAGTTTTGGCACATAGATTTCTTTCGTTGGGAATAGTAATTGGAGCATTTTTGTTTTCCATGCTTCTATTTACAAGGCTGCCTATTACATTTTTCCCAGATTCTGATAAAAAAGGTTTTGTTGTAAATTTATGGCTTCCTGAAGGAACTTCCTTAGAGAAAACTGACAGAGTAAGTCAGATAGTGGAAAAAGAACTGCTGAAAGATAAAGATATAATAAATGTAACAGCAGCTGTGGGAACTTCTCCTTCGAGATATTATGTAGCAACTATTCCAGAATTACAAAACAATAGTTTTTCTCAGCTTATTATTTCAGTTGATAAACTGGATAGTGTAAATAGAATAGGAGAAGATATAAAAAGATTTGTTGAGGAAAATATACCTGATACTAAAGTAGAAGTAAGAAAATATGTAAATGGTATTCCTACTAAATATCCTGTGGAAGTGAGAATACTTGGTCCTGACCCACATGTTTTGAGAGAACTCTCTAAAGAGGTTATGGATATTATGAAAGCTGTTCCAAATGCTGAAAATATTCAGACAGACTGGAAGAATAAAGTTTTAACATGGTCACCAGTATTATCTCAGAATATTGAAAGAAAAAATCTTATCTCACCTCTTGATGTTGCTAACTCTTTAAACAGAGCTACTGAAGGTATGACTCTTGGAAAATATAAAGAGGGAACTGAAATAATGCCAATCGTTATGAGAGAAAAATCAAAAGGACAGCAGCTTGAAATAAACAATATTGGGCAGACTCCTGTGTGGGGATTAGGTATAAAAAGTCTTCCACTAAATAGAATTATTGAAAAAGAAAGTTTGAAATGGGAAGACCCAGAAATCTGGAGAAGAAACAGAGTGAGAGCTATAAAAGTTCAGTGTGATATTTCTGGAGGTGTTACTGCTGAAAGTATCAGAAAGGCAGTAGAAAAAGAAGTAAATAAATTAACTCTTCCAGAAAATTATAAAATTGAATGGGGAGGAGAATACTATGAGCAGAATAAAAATGTCTCTGCTGTATTTTCAAGCCTTCCATTACAAGGAACTATAATGTTTTCAATTTGCGTGATTCTCTTTGCAAGTTTGAAAGATCCATTTATAATTTTTGCTATACTTCCACTTTCATTTATTGGTATAGCACCAGGGTTATTCCTCACTGGAAAATCTTTTGGATTTATGTCTATAATAGGGGCTATCAGCCTTAGTGGTATGATGATAAAAAATTCTATTGTCCTCATAGACGAAATAAAATATGAAATAAATGTAGATAAAAAAGATCCTTACACAGCTGTTATTGATTCAGCAGTAAGCAGAATAAGACCTGTATCTATGGCATCAGTCACTACTATCTTCGGTATGCTTCCTCTGGTTTTCGATCCATTGTATGGAGATATGGCTATAACTATAGTTTTTGGTCTGACAGCATCAACTATGCTGACACTATTTGTAGTGCCTCTTCTATATTCTTTACTGTATAAAATCGAAAAGAAACAATAAAATAAAAAGATCAAGGGAGCAGAGAAATTTCTTTCCTTTGATCTTTTTTATATTTCTACATAAGAGATGACTATAATATTATTGTAGCTAAAAATTAAATATATATTTCAAAATTTTATTCAATAAATTTCACTCTATTTTATGAAATTTCCAATATTTCCTCTATAGATTTACCCGCTATCTTTTCAAAATATTTTTTGATATCATAAATAGCTCCCCATCTTTTAGTGGTATATTCATTTACCCCATATCTCATAGCTACATCCACAAATCTTTTTTCAAGAAAACAGAAACCATCTGGAAGAGCCAAACTGTCACACATTTGAGCTAATTTATCATAATCATCATAGACAACATCTTCTATAAATTTTTTCATAAACTCATAGTCCTCTTTAGAGATATCCCACTTTCCAATAGAAGTAGTTATATCTTTCAGCATAAAAGAATGGGTTATGCAAATTTGAGCTGCATTTTTCCAACCCTTAGACATACAGTAATTATATCCTTCCAGCATATGCCTTTCCTGTACTATTCCAACTCTTCTCCCTATATCATGAAGCAGTCCTATTACATATGCTTTTTCACTATCCATATGAGGACAATGTTTAGCAATTCTTTCACATGCAAGAGCTGCATATTTCGAATGAGTTATCCACTGCCCTGGATTGAGTTTTCCTGCTTCTTCCAATTCTCTTTCAGCAGTTTCTCTATCTGGATAACCTCTCTCATCCTTTTTTATTTTATCTACAATTTCAATTAAAGCTTTATTAAAAACATCATATCCATCATTATTTAAATGAATTCCATCTACAGTATATTTATCTGCCAGTACTTCTTTATCATTTAAAAGAAGATTATAGATATCAAAGAAATTTTCAGGATACAATTCTTTCAATTTTTCATTTAACATTTTTGATTTTATATTTATTCTTGGAGTATCACTTGGAAGCATACTTAACAATACTAGCTTTTTAAATCTCTTCCTAAGAATATCTACAGTTTTGCTGTAATAATTTAAAGTATATTCTTCCTTAAAGCCGCATAAAATATCATTTACCCCTACCAAAAGAATCCCGATATCTCCTTCTATTTCAGGCTTTTCTTCCAGAAGCCACAAGACATCTCTTGTCTTAAACCCAGCGTGTCCATAATTTATATACTTACTATTATAATTCCAATCTATGATGCTGTCTCCCAGCATAACTATTTTTTCCAATGCCATATTATTTTCAGCCTCCTTACCTAACAATTAAATTATATTATAGATAAATTATAAAAACAATAAAATCTTATTGAAATTTCAGAAAGAAAATGTTAGTTTTTTTATTATAAAATTTATTTTATATTTAATTGATTATCGGACTTTAAAATATAGATAAAAATAAAATATCTGTAGTGAGTATTATTTCAACTTTTCTACAGATATTCTAAATTTATTTTATATTATTCCTTTTTTTATAAGTAGTTCACCTATTTGTACAGCATTAGTTGCTGCCCCTTTACGAACTTGATCTCCACAGCACCAGAGAGTCAATCCTTTTCCCTCATCATTAGTTATATCTTCTCTTATTCTTCCAACATACACAAGATCCTGATCGCTTGTATCTAAAGGCATTGGATATTTTTTATTATAAGGATCATCTACCAGCTTCACTCCATCTGCTTTGCTCAATATCTCTCTCGCTTTTGCAGCATCTATTTTATCTTTAAATTCAATAGTTATAGATTCTGAATGGCTTCTATATACTGGTACTCTGATACATGTACAATTTACTTTCAGCTTAGGATTTCCTAATATTTTTCTTCCTTCCTTCTGAAATTTCATCTCTTCTGAACTATATCCCTTTTCATCAAAGCCGCCTATTTGAGGTATCAGATTATATGCTATTTGATAAGGAAATGTTTCCATAACAAAGTCCTTACCTTCAGCTATAGCTTTTATCTCAGCATCTAATTCAGTTATTCCTCCGCTCCCAGCTCCTGATACAGCCTGATAAGTAGATACTATCATTCTTTCTATTTCAGAATATTTATTTAGTTCATTTACTGCTACCAGCCCTATTATGGTTGCACAGTTAGGATTTGCAATAAGCCCTTTATGATTTTCTACAGCTTCTGGATTTACTTCAGGAACTATAAGAGGAACATCATCTGCCATTCTGTAGGCACTGCTGTTATCAATTACCACTGCACCATTTTCTATTGCAGACGGTATAAATTCCTTAGCCTGTTCATTCTCCACCGCTCCCAGCAATATATCTATTCCTTTGTAAATTCCTTTTTTAGCTTCCTCTATCTCATATTCTTTTCCTTTGAAAAGCATTTTCTTACCTGCACTTCTCTTACTGGCAAAAAGTCTTATATTTTCTACTGGGAATTCTCTTTCTTCTAATACTTTCAGCATCTCTCTTCCTACTGCTCCAGTAGCTCCCAGTATTCCTACATTATATTTTTTCATCTCTGCATCTCCTTAAATAACAAAGTTATTGTATATAACATTTATAGCCTTTTCAAAGTCTTCATTTTCGACTCCAACTATAATGTTTATCTCGTCTGACCCCTGAGATATCATTCTGATATTTACTCCACTGTTTCCAATTGCAGCAAATAGTTTTCCAGACATTCCAGGTCTGTCAGCCATATTTCTTCCTACAGTAGCTATAAGACTTATGTTGTCTATAACTTTTACTTCTGAAGGTTCACATTCCTTTTTAATCTCTGCTACTATCTCATAAAGATATTTCTTTATATTTTCAGTAGCAACAACCAAGGAAAATGTATCTATTCCAGTTGGAATATGCTCTATGCTTACCTTATATTTCTCAAATATCTCCAAAGCTTTTCTTATAGCTCCTATTTCCCCTGACATATGGTCTTTATATATTGATATAACAGAGAAGTCCTTTTTTCCTGCTATTCCAGTTATAAAATAGTTTTTAGCATTTTTCAGCAGCTCATTATTCTCATCAACAATTATAGTTCCAGGGTTTTCTGGAGCATTTGTATTTTTTATATTGATAGGAATATTAGCTCTCTTTGCTGGTGCTACTGCATCTGTATGGAGAACATTAGCTCCCATGTATGAAAGCTCTCTCAATTCACTGTATGTTATTATTTCTATTCTCTTAGGATCTTTAACTACATTAGGGTCAGCCATTAGTATTCCTGATACATCAGTCCAGTTTTCATAGATGCTGGCGTTTATACAATCTGCAACTATTGCCCCTGTTATATCTGATCCCCCTCTTGAAAAAAGTTTTATCTCACCATTTGGCAATGTTCCATAAAATCCTGGAATAACTCCCTTAGGGCTTCTTTCTACAGCTTTCTCCATTGCTTCTCTTGTCTTTGCTATATCCACTTTTCCATTATAATCAAAAAATATTACATTTTCAGCATCTATAAAATCATATCCTAAGTATTCTGCCATGAGCATCCCAGCAAGATATTCCCCTCTGCTCACCAGATAATCTCTGTTCATTCCCTTTTTCATTCTGCTTTTTATTATTCTGAATTCACTTTCCAGATTACATTTTAATCCCAGCTCATCCCTTATTTCTAGATATCTGTTTTCTATAATAGCAAACATACTCTCATAAGAAACTGAATACTTTATATGTGCATAACAAAGATACAGCAGATCAGTTATTTTGTTGTCCTCTTTAAATCTTTTTCCTGCTGCTGATACTACTACAATTCTTCTATTTTCATCATTTTCTATTATATTCTTAACTTTTTTAAACTGCTCTGCATCTGCTAATGATGATCCACCAAATTTTGCTACTTTTATCATTCTATTCTCCTTTAATTTCTAGTCCTCAAATCTAGCATAAAATATTCCCTCTTTTATATACTTTTCTGCTGTCTTTCTCATAGTATAACAGTCAATTTTTTTTGTTATATAAATAAGGTTTCCTGAATTCTCCAATTTTCTCTCAATAATATCTGAATTTTCTTTTTCAAATTCTTCATTATTAATTCTTACATAATATTTTCCAGATACAAGAGAACTGTCTTTAGTGAGTTTCTTTTCAAATTTTCTCTCTTTCAGCTTCCCTTTAGCCTCAATAATATCAATTATGTCTTGTACTATTGCATTTCCAGTTGGGAGTTTTCCTGCTCCCTGTCCATAAAATTTAAGTTCTCCTATAGTTTTTCCATAGATAGTACCTATATTAAAATTTTGTGGTACTGCTGCTTCTATTCTTTCATTTTTAAAAATTACTGGCTCTACCACTGCACAATATTTATCTTCATATTTTTTACCTGCTGCAATAAGTTTTACTGTACAGTTAATATTTTTAAAATATTCTATATCTGTTTTCTGTATATTTCTTATTCCAAAGACATCTATTTCTTTTTCTGGTACCTCACATTCAAAAGCTAGACTAGAAGTTATCAATAACTTTCTCATTATATCTATTCCATCTATATCAGCAGAAGGATCACTTTCAGCATATCCTTTTTCCTGTGCTTTCTTCAATATTTCCTGAAACTCATATCCTTCCTTAGTCATATTATCTAATATGAAGTTGCTTGTTCCGTTAAATATTCCATATACCTCAGTTACTTCATCTATTCTCTTTACCTTCTCTAAAGACTTTATCCATGGAATACCCCCACAGACACTTGCTTCATATTCAAATGATACTCCATTTTCATAAGCTGTCTTGGTAAACTCCTTCAAATATGCAGCTACTACTGCTTTATTTGCAGTTACTACACTCTTTTTATTCTTCAAAGCTTTCATTATATACTCATATGCTGGGTGAATTCCTCCCATTACCTCAACTACTAGATCAATTTCCTTATCATTCAATATCTCTTCTGCATCTGTAGTTATTATATCCATAGCTTTATCTTTCTCATCTTTTACAAGAATTTTTTTTACTTCTATGTCATCAAAAAAACAGGTTGAGGTGCTCTTAACTATCTCATATACTCCACTTCCTACTGTTCCAAAACCTAATAAACCTATTTTCATATTTTACCCCTTTCAAATTATTTTTTGTTTTTATCAGAAAAACACTTGTATTTATTTGAAAAACATTATATCATAGCAAGTAGGTAAATGCAATAAGAATTTGGAGGAAAATTTATGAACAGCAATTTTGAAAGTACAAGAGGAAAGAAAATACAATGTGCAGCTTCACAAGCTGTAATAAAAGGGATTGCCAATGATGGAGGTCTTTTTGTAAGAAGAGATATGGACAGTTTAAAAATTAATGTCTCTGATTTAAAAAATAAAAAATACACTGAAATAGCCGAGATAATTATTTCTAAAATATTAGATGATTATCCAAAAGAGAGCATAAAATATTGTGTAGAAAATGCTTATGATAAAAAATTCAGCTCTGATGACATCACTCCTTTGATTAAAGTTGGAAATGATTATATATTAGAACTGTTTCATGGGCCTACTTCTGCCTTTAAAGATATGGCTTTATCTATACTTCCTTACCTTTCTACAGAGGCTTTAAAGCTAAATGAAATAAAAGAAAAAATCCTTATACTTACAGCTACTTCTGGAGATACTGGAAAGGCTGCACTGGAAGGATTTAAAAATATTGATGGAATAAAAATATTAGTATTCTTCCCAAATGATGGTGTAAGTAAGGTACAGGAAAAGCAGATGGTATCACAGGAAGGAAATAATACATATGTCTATGCAATAAATGGTAACTTTGATGATGCTCAAAGCGAAGTAAAAAAAATATTTACTAATGAGGAAATCAGAGAAAAATTAAAAGAAAAAAATTATTCTCTTTCATCTGCCAACTCTATCAATATAGGAAGATTAGTTCCTCAAATAGTATATTATTTTTATTCATATATGAAATTAGCTGAAATGAATGAGATCACTTTAGGAGAAAAAGTTAATTTTACTGTTCCTACTGGAAACTTTGGAGATATCCTTGCTGGGTACTATGCTGAACTTATGGGGCTTCCTGTAAATAAACTTATATGTGCTTCCAATGAAAATAATGTCCTCTATGACTTTATAAAAACTGGTACATATGACAGAAACCGTCTATTCCACAAGACATTGTCTCCATCTATGGACATATTAATATCTAGTAATCTGGAAAGACTTATCTATCATTTGAGTGGAAGCAATAATGAATATATCAAGTCACTTATGGACAAATTAAAATTTGAAGGGAGATACAGTGTATCTGATGAGATAAAAAACAGTATAGATAATTTATTCTATGCTGGATATACTAAGGATTTACAGACAAGTGAAACAATTAAAAAAGTTTATGGAGAATATAATTATCTTTTAGATACTCATACTGCTGTGGCATATAGTGTTATGGAAGAATTTAAGCAGAAAGATCCTCACCATAAAAATATAGTCTTGGCTACTGCCAGTCCATATAAATTCAGTAAAGCTGTTTATGAATCTCTTTTTGGAGAGAATAATGCTGATGAGTTTAAAATTATGGAGCTGTTAAATGAAAAAACTGGAGTTTCTATCCCTGAAAATCTTAAAACTTTAAAAGATAAAAAGGATATACATACTTCTGTTATAGACAAAGAGGATATGAAAAACTGCTTTGAGGTGATATTATGATTACTATAAAAGTACCTGCTACTACAGCAAATATAGGTCCTGGATTTGATACTTTGGGACTTGCTTTTAAGCTCTATTCATATTTTACATTTAAAAAGATAGAATATGGCATAAGAATTCTTGGATGCGAAGAAAAATATCAAAACGATTCTAACCTTGTATATACTTCATTCAAAAAAACTCTGGAGATTTTGAAGTATCCTGTACCTGGTATTGAGATAACTATAAAAAGCGACATTCCTGTATCAAGAGGACTGGGAAGCAGTGCTGCCTGTATTGTTGGGGGTGTAATGGGGGCAAATATAATTGCTGGAAGCCCACTATCTAAAGATGAAATATTTAAAATATGCAATGATATTGAAGGGCATCCAGACAACATAGCTCCAGCTCTTTTTGGAGGACTTACAGCTTCTCTGGTGGAAGAAGGTATTCCTTATACTGTTCAGTATAATATCAATGAAAATCTTTACTTCTGTGCATTGGTACCAGATTTTAGATTATCTACAGCAGAAGCAAGAAAGGTACTCCCTTCTGAAATTCCATATAAAGATGCAATATACAATATATCAAGAATTGCTGTCTTATTGAAAGCTCTTGAAAATGGAGACGACCTTCTCATAAAGAAATCACTTTCTGATACACTTCATGAAAAGTATAGAAATATTCTCATTCATGAATATGAAGAAGTAAAAGAAATTTGTGAGAAAAATGGAAATACTGCTCTTTTTATCAGCGGTTCAGGTCCTACTTTAATGAACATTGCTAAAACTAAAGATTTTCAATGGAAGATAGAGTATGAAATAAAAAATCTAAAAAACAGCTGGATTATCAGAACATTAGATATAGATATGAAAGGAGCAGTTGTTTTATAGGAGGATATCATGAAAGAAAAATACCTTATAGTCAATAAAAAAATCCTTCCAGATTATTTTGAAAAAGTAGTTGAAGCAAGAAATCTTTTAACTGAAGGAAAGGTAAAAAGGATAAGTGATGCTGTAAAAATGGTTGGAATAAGTAGAAGTACCTATTATAAATATAAAGATTATGTTTTTCTTCCCTCTGATAACAGTATAGGGAGAAAAGCCCTTGTATCTATGATGCTTGAACATAAAAAAGGAGTGTTGTCTGAAGTGCTGAATTATCTTTCTTCTGTAAATGGAAATATAATCACAATAAATCAGAATATTCCAATTAATGAAGTGGCATCAGTTGTTATATCTCTGGATATTTCAGATATAACTATTCCTATTGAAGATATTATCAGCGGAATAGAGCAGATAAATTATGTAGGTTCAACAAAACTTCTTTCTTTAGAATAAAAATAAAAGAGGAAAAGTTTAAAAAACAAAGTAAATTTCATTTTAGAAATTTGGAAATTAGAGAGGTTTGTGTAATTAATAAAGTGACTAAAACGTAAAAAACAGTATGTTTGAGCAAAGCGAGTTTCCAGTAATTGAGCAGTTATTTTTAACTGCTATAATTACTGAGATGCAACAGTGGAACTGTTGTAATCCTTTAACTATTTTTCTATGTTTTAAGAACAAAATTAATAACAAATCTCTCTACTGGAAAATTCTAAAATTATATCTTTGTCTTAAATTTCTCCTCTTTCTATTTAGTGGAACAATCCCATTTCCCTTTTTTCTTAAATTCCTGTCATCTTTTTCAAATCATTACATATAAATTGTGCTTTTGAACCAAAAATAGCCTGAACTCCATTAGTTCCTACTTTCAGCACCCCAGAAGCTCCCAATTTTTTCAAATCTTTGTCACTTACTGTTTTTGTATCTTTTACTTCTACTCTCAATCTTGTTATACATGAATCAAGAGATACAAGATTATCTTTTCCACCTAATGCTTCTAAAACTCCTACTGCAAGTTCATCTGATTTTATTTCATTACTTGAAACTGAAACCTCTTCTGTCACCGCATCTTCTCTACCTGGAGTCATCAGATTAAATTTTCTGATAGCAAATCTAAATCCAAAATAATATACTACTGACAGACATAGTCCAACTACTATTACTAAGTACCAGTTATTTTGGAATCCGCTTGTTCCTGGAAGTACTCCAAAAGCTATATAGTCAATAAGTCCACCAGAGAATGTCATTCCAATTCTTACATTAAGCATATTCATCAACATAAATGACAGCCCTGCAAATATACAGTGTATTCCATAAAGAATAGGAGCAACAAATAGGAATGAGAATTCCAATGGCTCTGTTATTCCAGTCAAAAATGAAGTAAGAGCTGCTGAGAACAATATTCCTCCTACCAGCTTCTTATTAGCCGGCTTAGCTTCTTGATACATTGCTAAAGCTGCTGCTGGCAGTCCAAACATCATAAACACAAATTTTCCTGTAAGGAATTTCCCTGCCCCTTGATAAGTAGCACTTGAGAAATTAGTAACTCCATCTTTCAACATAGCAAACCATATTGCCTGATCTCCATTAACCACTTGCCCTGCTGCATTTGTATATTCCCCAAACTGATACCAGAAAGGTGCATAGAAAATATGGTGCAATCCAAATGGAATAAGTGATCTCTCTATTACTCCAAATATGAAAGTAGATACATTTGTATTTGTTTCATTAGCTAAATACGATAATTTTGCAAGCCCTATTTGAACTGGCTGCCATATAACCGGCATTGCAAGCCCTATTACAAAAGCTGCTACTGCTGTAACGATAGGTACTAATCTTTTTCCTGCAAAGAATCCTAAAAATGCTGGAAGTTCTGTTTTATAAAACTTCTTATAACATACTGCTGCAATTATACCAGCTATCAATCCTCCAAAAACTCCTGTCTGAAGTGTAGGTATTCCTAATACCATTGCATAAGACATATCTCCTGCTGCTATTCCAGCAGCTGCCCCTGATACGATTCCCATTGTTGTATTCATAATAAGTATTGCTACTACTGCTGATAGTGCTGCTACTCCGTCTCCTCCTACGAGACCAATAGCTGCTCCTATTGCAAATAGTAATGGAAGGTTGCTGAATATTACCTGCCCTGCTTGTTCCATCAGTGTAAATTGTAACTTGTTTCCAAAAGCAAGGAATAGTCCAGCAGCTGGTAATATAGCAACTGGTGTCATCAATGCTTTTCCAATTTTTTGTACTTCTGCAAAAATTTTCATTTCTCCTCCTGTTTCTTCTACCCTTTTTTTATTTATTCTCTGTAATTGAAATAATAATATTTTTTCAAAAAAATGTCAAGTTTTTTTCAAATAAAATGAGCTCTTTTCAAAATAAACTATTCATTATAGAATGATTTGCATTTTTTTCCTAAATATAGTATTATCTATATAAGCAATATTTTAAAATATATTCTGGGAGAAAATAAATGGATACAGAAAAAGAATTACAATTACAGCGTTTCAAAATAATTGAGCCTTTTTTAAGAAAAGAAAAAAAATTAAAAGAGATAGAAGAAGAAACTGGTGTGTCATATGCTACACTAAAAAGATGGGTTAATGCCTACAAGAAAAATGGTATACTTGGACTTGATAAAAAACAAAGAACTGATAAAGATTCATATAGAGCTATTGATGAAGATGGAGTAGAATTTATAGAACAAATTTGTCGTGAAAGTAAGGAAACTAAAATTTCAAAACTTTATTCTTTCTGCAAAGAAAAGCTTTCAAATAAATATAATATAAGCTACCCTACCTTCTATAGAATAGTTAGTAATTTAGATGGGTTTTTCAATAAATCTTCAAGCCTTCATATGAAGAAAATAAAAAAGGAAAATCAAGTTTATCTAGTTCTTGAAATTCCATTATATATCCTAGTATCTGAAGAGGAAAGTGAGCATAAAATAGTTCCTCAATTATTAATTTCTATTGATGTGGCTACACTAAAACCTATCAATCATGCTTTAAACTACAATACTTCAAGTATATATACACTTTTAAGTTTTATCAGAGAGAGTATGCTTAAAGTATCAGTTAAGTCTGGAAAACTTGTAAAGCCGCAAGAAATTCTTGTTTCCTCTGAAAACATAAACAACAAGAAAATATTAAAAGAAATATATGACAGTACCTCAATAAAAATCACTGAATATTTTAGTGAAAATGAGGAAATCAGAAAGTTTGTTTCTTTTCTGGAAGAGGATATAGAAAAATTCTATTACCAAAATAATAAAATACTTTCTTATCAAAATTTAAAAAGTTTTCTTGATTCATATATTTACTTAGATAATCAAAAATATGATTTTGCTCTTAAATATGAGATGATAAAAGTTATTCCTTCTATTCGTGAACTTGATATTTTTCTTCAGGAAGCTAGTAGAAAAATAAGTAAATCTTCTTTGAGATTTAATAATTTTATCTACACTAATAATTTTTTAAATGCTTTAGAAGGAAAAAAGGTTATTGTAAAATATAGTCCTCTTGATACTGATATTTTATATTTGTTTTTTAGAAATCAATTCTTAGGAACTGCTAATATTTCAGCTGGATAAAAATATACTGCACCTAAAATCTTAGATGGCTAAGATAGAAGGTGCAGTTTTTCGTTTGAGGCCTCTCAGTTAATATTCTTTGAAAATTATTCATTTGTAAAAACACAATTCAATTCTTTAAAGCAATTATACAATAGCATATTTATCAAAACTATGGTAATATACCATAAAGAGGTGAAATTATGAAACTATTAAAAAATCTATTGATAGGTTTAGCAATCTTATGGTTTGCATGGGTATTCCTATTGCAAAGATTAGGAGAACTCCTGTTCTTTTTTAATGCCCCACCAGCATTACAAATAATAATAGTAGTTGCTATAATTATTATAATAAGGCTAATATGGGTAGATAAAGATAATAAACATTATTAAGAAAAACTTCAAAGTTACTGTTATACTATTTTGTCCTGGTACATATACTTTCTTATCCATCATTTAAAAACTTCAAAGTTACTGTTATACGAATCATTAATTTCCATTAAACCATTGTCAATTTCTATTTAAAAACTTCAAAGTTACTGTTATACTTTGTTGTCTCTTACACAACTGCTAAATTTAACTTCATTTAAAAACTTCAAAGTTACTGTTATACCCACATATCAATCAGATCTCCACCTTTTGCTACTTGTGAAGCTCCTATTAATAAAGCTCCAACCATTAACATTTTAAATTTCTTCATATTTTGTCACTCCTTTTATAGCATTGCATTATAAAACGATAACTCTATACTATCAGCTTTATTCTTGTTATTTGCTTTTAAATAATTAATAATTTTATCTCCTTCTTTTCTATCTGTTATTTCAATTAGCCTTATATTATTTCTAATCTTATGAAATATCAATAAGGCTTTCTTGTCACAACATTTATGTGTTCCATATCCTACAAATATTGTGTCAAGATGTGTTATAACATCTATTTTATTATATCTGGAAGATAAATTATTTAATACTGAATCCCACCTAAAATCCATTGTTTCTTTATTATCATTTAAAATAAATGATACTTTATTATGGTCATTTGTTGAATATTCATACATATAATCGTATATTTTATCAATCTTTATACCATACATATCTTCGTATTTAGCATTTGCCACCACGCTTAATGCTAATATTCCAGCAACAATTAACTTTTTCATTCTAAACCTCCTAAAGCCTCTAGTACTTCTATTCCTTTTAAACATTTTGTAGACATATTAAACCTCCTATTTCACTCCATTCTTTAAACGTCTCTGGTATCATCCATAAGCCATTTGTTTTAATATTTTTTAAAACTTTCTTAGTGTCATCTAACTGAAACACACAATCTGGAAATTTTAACCATATAACGATTTAAAAACTACTCAGTTAATATTCAACGCTCATAAAATCAAACTTCACAATATTTATCAATCTCTCTATTCATGATTTTATCAAGCTTTTCCTTCTTTTTTTCCAAGTGCAGTAAAATTTTTATAAAATAATTTTTTCTTTCCAAATTGCTCTTAAAATATACCTTAGAAAAAATATTCAATTTTCCAGCTTGGAAACTTCTTTATTTTTAATCTACTAAATTCACTCCATACATAATTCCTAGTGACCCTTTTTTTATCTTAATATTCATAGTCTTTTTCCCTAAATATTTATCATAAAAATCCTTTTCAATAAGGAATTTTACTTCCTCGCCATTTACATCTGCTATCATATAGTAAAAATTTATATAATATTTACTTCCTGGTTTTTTAAAATATTTTTTCTGCTCTATAATCATTTTTATGATTTTATAGTCTTTTTGCTCTCCTTTGCTCCCTATTCTATTGATAAAAAACTTTATTCTCATGTAGATATATTTAGCAATAAAGCTTCCCAGCCATAATCCTATGCAAAGTGATATCGTTCCTTTTAATGCAATTACCTCTTTTGTTGATACAACCTCTCCCTGTAAGTAATACTGACAGTAGAAAATAAAGGCTGAAACTAAAAGTCCAATTACAATAGGGGAAAATCTTCCTATTCTGTCTTCAAACATAACTACTTTCCATGTAGAAAAATATATCATTATTGGGATTATCATCAATCCAAAGTAATAGTGGTGATTAATACCTAGTAATAAAAATAGCAATAAAAAGCAAATTGAAATGTTTTTTACAGTTTTTTCTGAAAAGTTTTTCATCTTTCTCCTCCATCTTTTTCTTTCTTCTCTTTTTCTATTTTTTCTCTTTCTACCTTGGAAAATATACAGCCACAATAGTCTTGTCTGTATAATTCATATTCCTTTGAAATTTCAATTGATCTCAAGTATCTGCTTTTCTTTTTGAAATCTCCATTGAGAAATTTGATACCATATCTTTTTCCAAGTTCTTCTCCTATTTCATTTATCCATTGAGCATTTTTCATAGGACTTATGCTCAACACAGTTGTAAAATAGTCATAACCCAACTCCTGAGCTTTTTTCGCTGTTTCTTCCAGCCGGAGATTATAGCACTGATGGCACCTTTTCCCTCCTTCTCTTTCATTTTCCAGTCCCTTTACCTTTTGAAAAAAATCAATCTCAGGATTGTATTCACCTTCAACTACATTTATTTTATATCCTCTTTTTTTATGATACTCTTTCTGTTCCTCAAGTCTTTTCAGATATTCCTCTTCAAAGGTTATATTAGGATTAAAAAAATATACTGTTATTTCAAAATACTCCTGTAAAAATTCTAAAATTGCAGAACTACATGGAGCACAACATGAATGAAGTAAAAGTCTAGGCTTATTTTCACTTTTTTTTATTTCTTGCAATTGATTTTCCATTGCCAAATCGTAGTTAATTTTCATTATTTAAACCTCCAATATTTATTATATCATAGGTTTGTTTTTTATCAAAGTTCTCCAACACAAAAATGGAAGAGAGTTTATCTCTTCCACTCCATTAAATGTTCTTTTTCATTTGTCTTTTCATCAATCTCTGTATTAGTTATTTTAAATCCTGATTTAAGATAGAAATTCATTGCTCTTACATTTCTATCATATACTGCCAGCTGTAATTTATCATGATCTGCCTTTAAAAAATCAATTATTTTACTTCCAATACCTTTTCTCTGGCAGTCTACTTTTAAGAATAATCCACCTATGAATATATTTTCTATCAAACTTACAAAACCTTTTATCTCTCCATCTTCTTCATAGACATAAGTATCTGAATTTGGTAGATAATTATTTTTTACATTATCATAATTTTCCAGCCAATATTCATCTGGAATAAAGCTTTGAGCCTCCATTGTTGATTCTTTCCATAATTCCATAACTATATCAATATCATCATTTCTTAAATTTCTAATCATTCTTCTCCTTTTTCATCTTTTTTAATTCTTCTATTTGGGTACTTAATTTCTTATATTTTTTGAGAAGAGCATTTCTTTCTGGTTCATAATCACACTCATGTAGTTCTTCTTTCAGTTCATCAATCATTTTTTCCAGTTTTTCAATTTCTTCTTTACTCATCTTCATCATCCTCCACAAGATTATTTACCCTAATATCTTATATACCTTTGGAAATGTAAAAAATCAATAGCCTTTCTTAATTTATTTTAAATAAAAATTTTACTTTAATTTTGCTATCCATTCTTTCCATATTTCAGGCTGATAACCTAATGTTGCTTCATTTTTAAATCTTCCAATAGGACTTTTAAATAAAATTGGATTTTCCAGTAAAGTTTCTTCTAAATCAAATACCATATACTGAAGATTTCTTTTTTTATATTCTGTTCCCTCTGTATCAATTAATTCTTCAAGAGGATATTTATTAATTATACTTTTTAATTCTCCTTTAGATGGAGCTTTTTCTTTTAAATTTATAAATTGGATTTTTATTCCTCTCTCCTTAAAAAATCTCTCAGCTTTCTTTGAATCATTGCAATTTTTCTTTCCAAAAATCTGTATTATTATATCAATCCCCTCCTATAGCTCTATGACTTTCTGTGCCATCTCCCTAAAAGTATCATCATGTGTTACTATTATGCTCTGCTCCAGATTTTTTAATATCTCTCCAATAGAGTCAGCCAAACTTCTTCTTCTTTCTGTATCCAGATTGTTAGTAGGCTCATCAAATATTGAAAATTTGCTTTCTGTAAATAGCTCACTCATTGCTCCTCTTATGGAAATAGCTACTGCAACCTGTTCTCCCCCTGAAAGCTGTTCAAATTTTAATTCTCCTCTGTCTCCATCTAAAAATACAACATATTTATTTTTATCTTCATTAGACCAGACTATCTTTTCTCCTCTTCCAGTTATTTTTCTAAAATTTTCAGTTGCAAGTATTTCAATCTCTTTAAGCATATTTTTAGAGACTTCCTTACCCATTGATTTTATTTTTTCTCTAAATATCTTAGTAAGTTCCAATTTCATATTTAATTTTTCTAAATATTTTCTTTTATTTTTCAGTAAATCTTCATATTTCTTTATTTCATCTAATTTCATTTTTAAATTTTCTATTTCCCTGTTTACCGCCCCTAATTTCTCTCTTATTTCTTCAATATCAGTTGTAACTTTGAGGTCTTTCTCTTGAAGGGTTTTCAGATCTATCCTTTCCATCTCTTCTCTTTTTAATTTTATCAAGAGATTTTTTTCCTGAAATTTCATTTCACTGTTCTTGATGATAGTTTTGATACTTTCAAGATTCTTTTCCAGTTTGCTCTTCTCCATAGCTTTTTTATAGTTTTCAAGATAGAGATTATTACTATTTTCCAAAGTATCTATTTTCTTTTCTATTTTATCAATTTTTTCATTGATACTTAGAAGTTCATCAGAAAAAATTCTATTGTCATTAATGAACTTTCTTTTTTCATCTATAGATTCTATATTTTTTCTAATTTCTATATTCTGCAATTCTATATTCTTTAGTTCCATCCCTATACTTTTATTCAAACTATCTATTTCTTTTTCAAGTTCATTTTTTACAGCTTCAGATTTTCCTAAATCTAAATTATCAATTTTTGTTTTCAGTGTTATTTTTATCTCAGAAAGTTTTTCTTTATTTTCAATACTGTTTTCCAGCTTAAAGTTTTTTAATTTTAACTTTTCATTTTCAATTTTAGATTTCCCTGTTTCCAACTTTAACTTCTCTTGGATGAACTCTACTTCTTTCTCAGTTATTTCTTTAGATAAGGTATCTAACCTTATTATTTTTTCCATGATTTCATTTTTATTTATGAGATTTTCATTTATTTCTTTTACAGAATTTTTCTTGCTTTTTATCTCTTCTATATATTTCTCTCTTTTATCCTTAAAATATTCATCTATATTTTTTCCATCAAGGTTTTTACATTGTTCTTTTAAATATGGACAATATGAAGTTTTCAACATCTCAAAAGCTTCTTCATTCTCTTTTAGTAAGAGTTCCTTTTTCAATATGTCGTCTTCCAAAATCTTTTTCTTCTTTTCAGACTCTTCTATTCCAGAAAGCTGTTTATCAAGATTTTCATCCATGAGATACTCTCTTTTAGCTTTTTCTTTATTAATCTCTTCCAGTTTCTCTTCTAATTTTATTTCAAAGGTTCTGATATTATTTTCTCCAGCTTCAAGTTTTCTTTCAAACTCTTCCAACTTTACTAAAAGAGGTGTTATTTTATCTAATTCAGATTTATACTCAACAGCTTTTTCCTTTTTCTCTATTATTTCTTTTTCTATTTCAAATAGTTTATTTTTTCTTTCTAGGAGCAGAGATTCATTATTCTCTTTTTTATTCTCAAAGACTTTGATTTCTCCATCAATCTCTGAGTTCAATTTCTCCAGAATATTTATCTCTTTTTCCTTTAAAAGACACTCTTCTTTTATCTTTTCTAATTCTTTTTTTCTAATTTTTAATCTGTTTATTTCTAAAGAATATTTTTGATACTCCTCATATTTTTCTTTATTTTCTTTTACTATTTTTTCTGAAATTTCACTCTCTTTTATAGAGGCAGAAACCTTCCCCAGCTCTTCATTTTTATTTTTTATATTTTCAGATAGAGAATTTATTTCTCCAGTAAGTTTTTCTATCTCTAAATTTGTAATATTATATTTATTTAGGAGTTCTTTTATTTTATTTTTTTCCTCATTCAATAGATTTAGACTTAGATTATATTCTTTTGCTCTTTCTTTTTCAAAGTCCAGTTTTTCCTTTATATCAGCAGGATCTTCCATTATCTCTGATATATTTTCCATACTGTTTTTTTCTATTTCAATATCTTTCTCATATTTATTTACAGCATCTCTTGAGTATCCTTCATATATTTTTTTATATATGTCAGTATTAAAAACTTTATTAAATATTTTTTCTCTCTCATTATCTTTTTCTTTAAAGGAAGATATAAATTCATTTTGTTTAGCAACTATTACATTGTCATATATCCCTTTTAAATCTCCTTTAATACCACAGAGCTCTCTTATTCTTTCTTCTTTTCCTACGAGTTGAAGTTCAGGATTATCTTTTTTGTATATACTGGTAGCTCCAGGAATTTTTCTTGTAACTATATATTCTTCTCCATCTATTCCAGTAAATTCTATTTCTATCTTTGCACTTTTCTTTCCATATTTTATAGCTTCTCTTTGATTTCCTCCTCTCAATTCAGAATCAAAAAGAGCATAACCTATTGCTTCAAGAATAGATGACTTCCCTTTTCCATTTTCTCCAAGAAGAAGATTTATTCCACTATCAAATTCAACATCTAACTTATCATGAATACGATAATTTTCCAGATGTATTCTATTTATTTTCATTTCCTATCTCCTCCTCAAGCATGGCGTCGAAAAGCTCAAAGAAATCTTTTTCTCTGTCATTTTCCTCTTGGTATTCTTTGAATTTTTGAAGATAAGCTGTTACCTTTTCAGCATCAGAAAATTCTTCCCATTGATTTATAATTTCCTTCTCTACATCTCTTACAGAATAGTATCCCTCTTCTCCCAGATTCCTGTCAAAAATAGAGTTAGGATATCTCAATTTTATATAACCTTTCAATGCTCCACTATTTTCCAGTATCTTTTCCAGTTCATTTACATTTATATAACCACTGTCTTTCAGTTTTACATTGACAATAACCAGCTCTTCTCCAGTGAGCTCCAAAGCTTTTGTAAACTCTTCAAACTCCTGTAAAATATCCCCCTCATATATAAATTCCTTTTCAATTCTCTTTCTTGGGGATAACTCGGAAAATTCATATTCTAAAGTATCTGTATCAAAAATTATAACCCCCTTAGAGTTATTTTTTTCATTTAAAACATTCCAGAACTCAGTAGAACCGGGAATGAAAAAATATGGGTTATCCTTAGGATAACTTACAAAGGAATGAAGATGCCCCCCTGCCATATATATGACTTTATCTTTAAATTTCTTTATTATATCAGTATTTACCAGTCCCGGAAGAAACTCTGAGCCTCCCAATGCAGTATGCACCATTACTATATTTTTTTCATTTTCATCTAAATTTTCACTCAATTTCTCAAGGACTTCATCTACAGCAAACCCAGGATACCCTACTCCATAAAAATTAACATCTTCTATTGTTATTTTTTCAAAGTCATATCCTTCATTTGAAGCTTTATATTTTCCTCGTCTTACATACCCTTTTCTTTCCAGATACCCAAGCCATGAATTTATCTCATCATATCCTGATATATTATCATGATTCCCTTCTATAAGCAGAACTTGAATATTATTATTTTTTAGTTTCAAAAATACTTTTTCACATCTATCTAAAGTATCTGGTGAAAGTTCTTTTTTATCAAACAAATCTCCAGTTATTAGAAAAACATCTACTTTTTTCTCTATTCCTCTATCTGCTGACTGTTCAAAAGCATTAAAAAAATCCAGATATCTTTTTTGAGAAAATTCTTTTGTTCCAAAAGGTCTTTTTCCTAAGTGTATATCTGAACAATGAAGTATTTTCATTTTTACTCTCCTCTGCAATAATCTTTAAATTCACATTCACTGCATTTTTCCTCTGAATATTCTCGTCTATTAAACTCTTTATTCAGTATTTTTTTTACTGTATTATCAAAATTTGAAATAGTTTTATCTATCTTATCTTTTTTCAGTAGTATTTCTACCATAGGTTCATTTCTATTTCCAGTGTAGTAGAGATAAGCTTTCAGATTTTCCAAATCATATTTTTCTCTCAGCATATGTGAATATATTTCTATCTGTCTCGCATAAGAAATATATCTGGCATCTTCATATCCTGAAAATCTTCCAGTTTTAAAATCTATCAATTCTATTTTATCTCCCTGTTTTCTCAAAAGGTCAATTGTCCCTTCTAAGATATAGCTATTTTCTACACTATATTCTTTTTCTTCTGAGCTTATTATATTAGCCCAATTATTTTCTGCACTGTCTACATATCTCTTAATCTGCTCAAATGCTCTTTCTCTTATATTCTCCCCAAGAAACACTCTGATATTTTTCTTTAACATATTATAGTTCTTCTCAATAAGCTCTTTTAGTTCTTCATCAGAATATTTCTTTTCAGTATCAGCTTTTACCTCTTTATGAATATTTTCAATGGATTTATGCACCAATATTCCAAAAGATGTCTTGTTAGTTTTTAGAGGTTTAAATTCAAATTCCTTATAGAATCTATATCTCAAAGGGCAGTCTTCATAGATCAGTATATGCCCTGTATATGATAAAAATTCCTTAGTATCTGCCTCTTTTAATTTAGAAATCTGAAGTCTTTCAAAATGAAAACTTTCGTCGTTCCAATAAGGTATAGTTTCATAAACAGGTTTAAAAATCTTTGATGGAAGTTCCTTTCCTCCTGCTCTATTTTCTATACTTGTAAGCACAAGAAGATTCTGAGCTCTTGAAAAAGCTGTGTAAAACACTCTCCAGAAATCAAAAATATTCTTCCTGTCTTTTGGCTCAAAATCATTTCCTAAAGTGATGATATCTTCCAGTCTGTCTTCCTCTGTAGGCTCTCTGTTGTCAGGTTCAGACTCTAAAGATCCTACTATGACCACTGGAAATTCCAATCCTTTTGCTTGATGAATAGTCATAAATGACACTGCTCCCAGCAAAGTCTCTTTATTTTCATATTCATCTATCCCTTTTTCAAAAAGGAGTCTGATATGTGTTACAAATAGATATCTTACTACCTTCTCTATATTTTCCTTTGTAATATATTCTATTCTGCTCAAATTTTCAAATTTATCAAATATCTGTGAAAGAATTCCCAGATTATATATCTCTCTTCCCTCTTTAGCACCATTTTTATTTAAGTCTATCAATTCTTTAAAAGTTTTAAATTCAAAAAGAGAATAAAAGATTCTGCTTATATTTTCGCTTTTCTCTTCTCCTAAATCTCTGTTTTCCTCTCTATTCTTTAGTATCCACTCATATAGCTCTTTATCTTTGCTCAGATGTTTTTTCAATACATTGATGCAGTCATTATAGTATGCAGCTGTTTTTCTTATATAGACATCATCCAGCACCAGAGGCTTACTTTGTGGAAACAATACAAGCAAGGCTCCCAGTACCAGCTTTACCTCATTTCTGTAGAAAAAGTTTTTAGAACGGGGAGAATAAGCTGGTATTCCTCTATCCTCAAGATAATCTATCAGTTCCTTTACTCTTGAAAATCTCACTGATTTAAATAAAAATGCCACCTGACTGTAATCTTCAATCTTCCCTGTTGTCTTTAAGTTTTTTATAAACTTGTATATATTTTCTTTCCATTGAGTTTCAGAGCCTCCACCTATTCTGATGACTCCAGGATTATCAACAAATTCCTTCTCTGGTGGGGGCTGTATATCTTTTTGATATCTGAAGTTTTTCCAGTTTATAAGACTTATCCATCTATTGCAGAAAGTTATTATATCTCTGTGAGAACGATAATTTATATCCAGTGTTATTATTTTACATTGATTTTCTTCAAATTTCTCTGGAAATTCTAATATATTTTTTACTGACGCCCCTCTGAATCTATATATTCCTTGGTCATCATCTCCTACTACACATATATTTTTTCTGATTCCTCCTAGTTCAAAGATTATTTTCTCCTGAATAGAGTTTGTATCCTGATATTCATCTATCATTATGTATTGGATTTTTTCTCTTATCTCCTCTGCTACAGTTTCATTATTTAGAAGCATTCTGTAAATTTCTCTTTGTATAGAAGCAAAATCTATTACATTGTCTTCAATTAATAATTTCTGATACAACTCATGGGCATTCTTCAAAAATGTTATTTTCTTATCCTGTTCCTCTTTGACATAGTCCAGACTTCTTCCCTCTTCATTTATTCTGTTTACCCATTTTTGAATTTTTCCAGCTTTTCCCCAGTTATTGGCTGATGGGATCTCTTTAAAAAACTCATTATATCCTTCCAGTTCCTTAAATTCTTTTGTCTTGGAAAAAATAAAAAAATGCTGCTCTAACTCATCCAATACCTGATAGCCTTCAGAAAAATCAGAATATTCTATATATTCATCTATCAAACGAAGACATATAGAATGCAAAGTTCCCATATATATGTCATTTATATTTATTTTTAAATCATAATCTTTTATTCTTTCAGAGATTCTTCCAATAAGTTCTTTTGAAGCTCTGTCTGTAAAAGTTGATACCATTATTCTCTCTGGAGAAATTTCTTTTTCTGTAAGCATATGGACTACTCTTTCCACCAATGTCCTTGTCTTTCCAGAACCAGGTCCTGCAATTACCAAAAGAGGCCCTTCCGTATGAGTTACAGCCGCCTTTTGCTCTCTATTTAAATTTATCTCTCTATTTTCCATATACTCAACTCCATATTTTCTCTACCTCTATCTATATACAGATTATATCATATATTCTCTAACTAAAAAATTTTATTTTGCTAAAAGTGTTGACCTAATCTTAAAAAAGGTCTACAATATATTTACTGGAGAAATACAGGGAGATGGTCTTAAATGAAAGAACATAAATATGTAAATTTTTCTCAGGATTATGATGTAAACTATATTATCAATAGGTATCCTAAGAAAGCTCATGACACAGTCAAGGAATACCTTGAAACGTTAAAATCTCAAAAAAATCTTACTCACGAAGATGTTTTTAGTCTGATAGAGAAAAATTTAAAGTTAAAAAAAATAACTAAATAATCTATCTTTGATTGATTTTAATATTTTGATAATTTTTAAATAATATCTCCAGTTACAAAAGAGCAGTCTAAATATTTGGACTACTCTTTTTTACACTCAGCATAATTCAATTGAAAAATATTTTTGTTCAATATAAATTAACTATTGTCAATTTTAATAAAAAGTTGTAATATCTAATTGTTAGAATAATCATATGCTGGGGATGATTTAAATGAAGGTATTAAACAAAATGTTGCTCAATTGGATTTATATGCTTTGTTTCTTGGGTGGGTATATTAATGCTATCTGTATTGTAAAATATTCCTATACAGTTTCACATTTTACAGGAAATATTTCTAAAGCTGCTATCAATATTTCTCAGGGAAACTTTAGTGAAGTATTTAAAGTACTGACCATTTTAATAGCTTTTGTTATTGGAACTACTATTTCTGGTTCACTTGTAGATGGGAGGGAATTTAATCTCAAAAGACGTTACGGATATGCTTCAATAATTTTAGGAATTGGGCTTTTGGTTTTATATTCATTTCTCTATGATACTCTTCCATTTTTTTACTATCTGCCATTTATGGTTGGAGTAGAAAATGGGTTATTTATCTCATATAAAGGAGTAGTAGTAAGAACTTCACACATCACAGGAAGTCTCACAGACATGGGAGTATATATAGGACATTGTATCAAGGGAAAAACTGAAGATAAGTGGAAAGTATATTTTTGCTTATTTACTATTCTGGCTTTTATGGCTGGAGGTTTTTTTGGAATAGAGGCTTTCTATATATTTAAAAAAGAAGCTTTTCTCATTGCAGCTTTCTTATATATCGGTGTGGGATTGACTTATTTTACAATCAGACAGAGATATCAAAAAGTAATAGGATACCCTGATTTAAAATTATATTGAAAGGAAATAAAATGGAAAAATATTTAATAACAAAAGAAGAAAAAGAAAATTATATGAAAGAGTTTCCAGTACTGGATTGTGCAGAGTCTATTGGAATTGATTATGATGGATATGTTTCTGTCAAATGTAAAAAACTTTCTGGAACTTGTACTTACAGGATAAGCCAGAAAGAAGAGTATAAGAATTGCAGACTTTTAACTAAATAATGGAGGTAATATGGCTTTTAATATAACTTTGTATAAAGATTTAAGCTTCAAAGAAAAATATTCAGCTTTTTTAGAGGAGCTTGAAGGTTATCTTTCAAAAGAAAGTGATCCCATTGCTAATCTTGCCAATGCTTCAGCATTTATTTCAGCATTTTTTGATGATATAAACTGGAGTGGATTCTATCTTCTAAAAAATAATGAACTGGTTCTAGGACCATTTTGCGGAATGCCTGCTACAACAAGAATTCAAATAGGCAGTGGTGTATGTGGAACTGCTGTGGAAAGAAAAGAAAAAATAGTAGTAGAAAATGTATGTGAATTTCCTGGGCATATTACTTGTGATGTAAGATCAAAATCCGAAGTTGTTATCCCTCTTATTAAAAATAAAAATATATATGGAGTACTGGATATTGACAGTGCTCTTTGTTCAAGATTTTCTTTAGAAGAGGTAGAAATTTTAGAAAAAGCCATAGATATTATTAATAAATATACTGATTATGAAAAAATAACTTATTAAAAAAATGGAACTCAGAATTTTACTTTTGAGTTCCATTTTTATATTAATTACCTAAAAGTCTTTTGAATAAAGAATCATTTGAAGTTGTATTTTCAGGAGCTATATTATTATTTGTTTTTTCAATAACTGGATTATATCCTCCGCTTCCATCTGTTCCATTTTCTTTCTTTAATTCTCCAAATATTCCTGCTATTCCATTTGCATACTTCATTTCACTTTCCATCTGCAATTTACCTTTTCTTACAAGAAATTCTCTTCCTGCTCCAGAAATAAGCCCATTATTTACAGTCAGCGTCTGCAAATTAAAATCTCCATTTTTTAAATGGTTTTCAAGGAAAGAGAAAGTACCAGGAGCATACAGCCCTTTATTTATCAAAGTCTGATAATATTTTGCCCATAGAGGAGCCACTCCAGTTCCTCCAGTAACATTTCCCTTTATAGCTCTGTTATCATCATAACCTATATAGATAGTTGTTACATAATCAGGAGTTATTCCAGCAAACCATATAGTTCTATTATCATTTACAGTTCCTGTTTTTCCTCCCTGTTCTATTCTTTTTTTATCTTTAGTATATACAGAGGCTCTGTTAGAACTTCCATATTGTACAGAACTTTTCAGCATAAAAGTTATTATACTTGTATCAATACTGTCAAATACCTTTTCTTTTTTAGGAGTATTTTGATAAATAGGATTTCCATATCTATCTTCTACATCTATAACTGTTATAGGTTCTACTACATATCCACCATTTGAGAATATTGCATAATCTATGGCATGCTGTAATGGCGTATTTTCAAATGAACCTAGTGAAGCAGTCAAATCATCAGGTATATTTAAACTAGGATCAAATTTTGCAACATTTTCTTTAAATGTTTTTGTTCCTATTTTTTGAAGTAATTTTATAGAAACTATATTTAATGATCTATCTAAGGCATTAAGCAGAGTAACATTATTTGAATATCTGCTTCCATAGTTCTTTGGTGTCCAGCTTCCAAATGAGATAAATGAATCTTCCACTACTGAATTCATTTCCATTCCATTTTCTATAGCTGTAAAATACAAAAATGGTTTAAATGAAGATCCTAGCTGTCTTCTTGCCATAGTTGCCCTGTTGAAGTTTCCAGATTTAAATCCTCTACCACCAATAAGAGATATTACATGCCCATTATTTGGATCGATAGTTGCCATTCCACCTTGCAGTTCATCATTCTTTTTAAAAAACTCATAATTTTCAAATGTTTCCTTTGCAACTTTCTGCATTTCTAAATCAAGAGTAGTATGTACTTTCAATCCTCCAGTATATACCATATTTTCTCCAAATTTATCCACAAGGAATTCTTCCACCATGTTTGAAAAATCAGGATAATTAATTGCTACATCACTTTTTTTGTTATATATAATTGTTGTATTATCATCCATTTTAAAATCTTCTGGAAGTTTATCTTCATTTATAAATTTACGGTTTTTAGCCTGCTCATATTCTTCTTTTGTTATAAGCTTATCTTTATACATTTCAGATAAAATCAGATTAGCTCTCTTTAATGAAGCCTCTAGATTTCTTCTAGGATTATATTTTTCAGGTCTGTTAGGTATCCCTGCTAAAAGAGCAGATTCAGCTATATTTATTTCTGATATATCTTTTCTGTATAACTGCTTGGCTGCTGTTTTTATTCCATAAGATCCAGCTCCAAAATATATCTCATTTAAATATTTTTCAAATATCTCATCTTTAGTATATCTTCTTTCTATTTCAAATGTTATTATAGCTTCTTTTATTTTTCTTGAAAGTTTTCTCTCATGAGAAAGAAAGGCATTTTTTGCAAGCTGTTGAGTTATTGAACTGGCACCCTGCACAGCACGGCCACTACGAATATTTGCTACAATAGCTCCTATCAATCTCTTCATATGTATTCCATGATGTGAATAAAACTGCTTATCTTCTATTGCTAAAAAAGCATTTCTACTATAAATAGGAACTTCTTTTAGTTTTACTGTGTCTCTTGATTCTCTGTATATAGTATCAATTACTTCACCATTTCTATCATATAACACAGTTGGAAGAGATGGAGCATAATCTTCTATTAAAGTCACTATATCAGGAAGTTCTTTGGAATATTTATTTATAACTCCTAAAACTACTCCCACAGATGCAATACTTCCAACAATAAATAAAACTATCATTATTTTTATTATTCTTTTTACAAGTATTTTCATAGTTTCAGTACTCCTTCTAAATCAAACTATTTCTTAGGAGCTTTTTGTCTCAGCTGACCGCAAGCACCATCTATATCAGTCCCTTTTTCTCTTCTCAATGTGACATTTACTTTTCTTACATCTTTTAAGAAAGTAAAGAACTTTTCTATTTTCTTTTCAGAAGGTCTTTCAAATTCTGTTCCAGCCACAGGATTATATGGGATAAGATTTACCACATGATCAAATTCATGTACAAAATCAGCCAGTGCATTAGCATCTATATCTGATACATTGAAATCATTGATCATAATATACTCAAAACTTATTCTACGTTTAGTCTGTCTTTGATATTCTTGTAATATTGCATAAAGATCCTCAAGAGGGTAACTTCTGTTTACAGGTATTATCATATCTCTTTTTGCATTTATTGCACTATGAAGAGATATAGCCAGTTCAATTGGAAGTTTTTCCAGTAATATTTTTTCTATATTAGGTACTATTCCTGATGTAGAAATAGTTATTTTTCTCTTAGAAATATTTATTCCATTTTCATTAGAAAGTATATCCAGAGCTTTCAATACATTTGAAAGGTTAAGCAAAGGCTCTCCCATTCCCATGAAAACTATATTATTTATATTGCTTCCTTGTTTTGTAAGCCTTCTTTCTACAGTATAAACTTGATTGATTATTTCATTTACATCAAGATTTCTCACAAACCCATCTTGTCCAGTTGCACAAAAAGCACACTTTACAGGACATCCTACCTGTGATGATATACACAAAGTATTTCTTTTATCTTTGTGTCTTAAAAGTACAGTTTCAATTGTATTTCCATCTTCTAATTTAAAAAGAAATTTTTCTGTCTTATCAATTTTAGACACTTGCTGTTTTAAAAGATTTAAAAATGGTATATAAGCTTTTTCAGATAAAAGCTCTCTATCTTTAAGTGAAAGATTTGTTATCTCATTAAGGTCTCTTACTATTTTTTGATGAAGCCAATTAAATATTTGCTTTCCATAGAATTTTTTCATTCCAAGAGAAATTACCAATTCCTCTAACTCTTGTTGATTTAAATTTAATAAATTAATTTTTTCTGACATTATTCCTCCGATTATAAAATTACTAACATGATATTATATCAAAAAAAATGCACAATTACAACTTATTAAGAAAAGTTTCAAGTTGTTTTTTTAATTCCTCTTTTGATATTTTTCCTTTAAAATTTCCCTTTATTTGATTTCCTCCACCTTTAATATTATTATTGGCAGAAGTCAATTCTTTCAAAAAATCTTTACAGTTAATTTTATTAGAAATAATTGAATAACTGTCCTCACTTCCAGTTATCAATAAATACTCTTCTGGATTTATATGTCTTGGCAAATATTGTACTGTTGTTTTATCTCCCACATATATGATAAACTTATACCCATTTATTTCCTCTGCTTCCTTCATTAATTTCTCTCCTAAAAGCTCAGAAAATTCAGAAGCAATCATTTTCATTTCTGTTTCTATTTTTTTCTTTTCATCTAAACTTTTATTCAGCATTGTAAGAATTTCGTGATCCTTACAACTGAATATATGACATAGCTCTTTTGATAATTCATGTTTAAAAGCATAATCTTTTAAAGCTCTGTCTCCAGCTATAAAGAAGAATCTTGTATAATTTCCCTTTATTTTTTCATGAGATAATATTTTGAATAATTTTATATCTTTGGTATTTTCCACATGAAACCCAGCACAAGCTCCTAAATCAGTATCTGGTATCTCTACAAATCTTACATCTCCAGTTACTTTATCTTTGATAGCCTTTCTTAATCCCTCTATTTTCATAGCCTCTTCATGATTAAGTGTATATATTTTCAATTCTATCGCTCTTCTTATAACCTCATTAGCTTTATTTTCCAGTTCTTTTATAGTTTCCTCTGTTATTGTATTAGAATCTAAATCTACTGTTGTATATTCTTCAGCCATTCTAAATCCCATAGTATTTAATTGATAATCATTGTATGCCAAAGCAGAAAAAAGATGCTGAGCTGTATGTTGAGAAGCTATATCTTTCCTTCTTTCCATATTTATACTGCATTCCTGCTCTCCTAGAGCTACTTCTTTATCAACCAGTATACTTCCATCTTTCACTTCAAGAACAATGCTCTCTCCTATTGTTCCTCTATCTCCTAATTGTCCCCCTTTTCCATCTATGTAAAAAGGTTCATTTCCATCTTTTAATTTTACTATATATCCTTCTTTAATTTTTTCACAACTTAAAACTTCTACTTTCATTAAAATATACCTCCAGACATCTAGAATTTACCACTCTATTATATCACATAACAGATTAAATTCTTAATAAAAAATAGAGGATAATCAAAAGCCGAGTTAAAATTTTAGAAGTTTATATGTTAGAGAAATCTCTCTTCTTTCTCTGGTAAAAAATTTCTAAAATTATATTCCTGCTTGTGAGCTATCCTCTAAGTATAAAAATTTTAATTTAAAAGTTTTTTAGGCAATATAAAATCAATATAAGAAATTACTATAAAATAAATATCAATTTTATATTTTTATATCTTTTATGCTTTCTAATATAAAATCAGGTTTATATGGGCTGTCCTTTATATCTTCCCTTTTGCTCTCTCCAGTCAAAACCAGTATAGTGTCGCAGCCATTATCATAACCACAGGCTATGTCAGTGTATAATCTATCTCCTATTATCACAGTTTCTTCTTTTGACACTCCATTCTTTTTAATACAATAATCTAATATTTCTCTTGAAGGTTTTCCTAGAAATAAAGGTTTTCTTTTTACTGCATACTCCAGCATTTTGCATATAGATCCACAATCAGGAAGAAATTTACCTCCTTCTACAGGATATACAAAATCTGGATTGGCAGCTACATATTCCACTCCTTCACTAAGCAGTTCACATGCTGTTGTTATCTTTTGATAATTAAGTTCGCTGTCTAAGGCAACTGCTACATAGTCTACATCATACTTTCCATTAATCTTCTGAGGCTCCTCTACTATTTTTACTCCCATATTCTCTAAAAGTTTTTTCAAAGATTTAGTTCCCACCAAATATACAGAAGGGCTGGTCTTTTTTTCTATAAGATATTCTCCAAGCATATATCCAGCAGTGACTATTTCCTCTTCAAAAATTTCAATATTCATCTTTTTAAATTTCTCCACATACTCTAATCTAGTTCTTGAAGAATTGTTTGTAAATAACATGAATTTCTTCCCTTTTCTTCTTATCTCACTAATTATATTCTCTGCTCCATTTATAGGTTTATTTCCTAAAATTAATGTTCCATCAATATCAAATAAATACAGTTTTTTGTTTTTCATTTTATCTTCCTCATTTCAATTAAATTTTATTTTTTATTATACAATAATTTTTCTATGTTTCCTACAATTTAGATATCATAATTTCTTTTTAAATAATTTCAGGTCCTGTTTAGACTTTAACATATCTATGTAAAAAAAATACAAAATCTATGTTAATTGTAAGTAAAAATTAGAGAATATTATTGAAGGTATCTCTATTGACATAATGCATTTTGTAAGGTATAAAAAGAATAGATGTTTAGATAAAAAATCAAAAGGGGGAAAATTATGTCAGAAATTTCAAAAACGTTATTAGAGAAGTCAAAGAAACGCCGTACTTATCGTGAATTTTTAGAAGAACCTGTAGATATTGAAATAATCAAAGATTGTATCATGACTGCTGCTACTGCTCCAAGCGGTGCTGACAAACAGCCATGGCACTTCTCTATTGTTGTTGACCCCGCTATGAAAAAGAAGATAAGAGAAGAAAGCGAAAAAATAGAAAAAGAGTTTTATGAATCAAAAATCACTAAAGAATGGCAGGAAGATTTAAATAAGTTGACACTTACTTGGGAGAAGCCTTTTCTTACTCAGGCACCTTGCCTTATTGTAATATTTAAAGAATTTTATAAGGAACTGGAAAATGGAATTATTGATAAAAATTATTACGTTAATGAATCTATTGGTATTTCTATTGGTTTTCTTATCAATGCACTTCATAATGCTGGATATGCAAGCCTTACATATACTCCAGCACCTGTAATGTTTTTGAGAGATTTATTAAAAAGACCATCTGGAGAGACTCCTGTAATGGTATTGGTTGTTGGAAAACCAGACCCAAATTATTCTCTTCCTGTTTTAACTAAAAAAACTTTTGATGAAATAGCTGAAATAATTTAAAATAAACAACCTCAGAAAGACATCTCTCTGAGGTTTTATCTTTATTTTATTACTTTTATAATCTCATCATTTTTGTATTTTACTTTCTTCTCTTCTTTTCCACTGGAAGTGTAGAAAGTTACAGTTCCTTCAGTTTTTCCATTTTTATAATTTTTTTCAAATATAAGCTGCCCATTTTTATAGTATTCCTTATGGCTTCCTTCTAATTTACCATTTTTATAATGACTTTCATCTGCTATTTCTCCTGTTACATAATAACTCTTATAGCTTCCATCTTTTTTTCCATCATTATATGAAGTTTCTATATTTAATTGCCCGTTATTATAATACTGTCTATATATTCCTTCTTGTTTTCCATCTTTATATTTTGTCTCACTGTAAAGCTGTCCATTTTCATAATAAACTTTATATGCCCCTTTTATCTTGTTTTCTTCCATATTAGTTTCAATATTCAAATTTCCATTTTCATAATATTTTTTATATATTCCATCTTTTTTTTCATTTTTTATATTAGCTTCAACACTTATGTTTCCATTTTCATGGTATTCTTTAAAAATTCCTTCTATTTTTCCATTTTTAAAATTTGTTTCATATTTTAAATTTCCATTCTCTATATACAATTTATAAATTCCATCTTTTTTCCCTTTTTTATATTCAGTCTCACTTTTGATTTTTCCATCTTCATAATATTCTTTGAATATTCCTTCAACTTTATTATCTTTGTAGTATTTCTCTGTAGAGAGTTGCCCATTCTCATAATATTTTCTCTGTTCACCATCTAAATGATTATCTTTATAATTCCATTCATTGTGAACCTGCCCATCTTCATAGTACTCTTTTACTGTACCTTCAAGTTTCCCATCTTTATATTGAGATTCCATTTTTATTTGACCATTTTCATATTTTGATATAATTTTTCCTGTAAATGGTTTTTTTTGATTTTCAACATATACTATTCCATTTTTTTCCTCTTTTTTAGATATGTCTACTTCTTTCATTCCTCCACATCCAAATAAAAGAATCACTAAAGATAGCAGTACTAAGCTTTTTTTCATGGCTTCCCTCCATAAACATTATATTATTTGTATTATATCATATATTTATAAAATAATGTCTTTTCTTTTGTGAATTCAAAACCCCAGAAATATTATCTGGGGCCTTTCATTCATTATTTTTTTATTATCTCTTTAATTTCTTTTAATTTTTCTTTGTCTTTTTCTATTCTATTTTTTATTTTTTCAGCTTCACCTTTTAGCCCTTTTTTCAGTTCTTTATTACATTCTTCTATATCTTTTTTTAAATAATCTAGATTTTTTTTCAATTCTTCAACTATTTTTTCAGTTTCTTCTGAAATTTCTTCTTTTGTTTTAGATGCTAGATCCTTAACCTTTACTTCAATTTCTTTTTCTTTCAAAAATACTTTAGGAGTTTCTTTAGTTTCAATATCTGGTCTTAATCTAAGCATTTCTACATTCCCATCATAAGGAACATATATTATTATATCTTTGTCTGATTTCTCTCTTTTTATTTCTTTTTCATTAATTTTCACTTCTTTAACATGGTACTTATCAAAATATTCTTCCATTTTTTCTTCAAGAAGAGCTTTTAGCTCCCCAGTTGTCAAACTATTAGCACTTTTAGCAACTTCACATCCAAAAGCTTCTATAGCTTCTTCTCTTTTTTTCTCTGAATAATCATTAATTTTTTCCTTTGAAAAAGCATGAAATTCTTCGTGTTTCATAATATCATTCCTCCTAAAATTATTACAATCACGTTTTCAACTCAAATAAATATTCCTACTATAAAATAATACTTCTAAGCAATAATATACTTTTGTATTTTCTTACACTCAATATTCTATTGCTCATTCAAACTTCCTCTATTATTTATTAATATTTTTTCGTTATCCAACATTTATTTTAACTTTTTTCTTTTCTTAAAATAATTAAATTTAAAATTTAAATTCTAAAAGCTTTAATTTACTTAGTAAGATAACTATGGTATAATACTCTTTGATATAAATTAGGAGGAATATAATGATAAACAAAAGTAAAAAAAATACTGTATTTAAAGTTACAGAAAAAAATGAGTTAATGAACTTTTTAATAGAAAAAATGCCTGAGAAAAGCCGTACAAGTATAAAATCTCTTCTTACTAAAAGAAAAGTTTTTGTAGGAAATGATGTAGTTTCTCAATACAATCATCCACTTCTTCCAGGACAAACAGTCACAGTTGATTGGGGAAAAGTAACTATTGATACGACTATGAAGGAAGTGTCTATCATTTATGAAGATGATGATGTTTTGGTTGTAGAAAAAGAAAGTGGAATTCTGTCAATTGCTACTGACAATGAAAGAGAAAAAACTGCATATAATATGCTGAAAGAATATTTAAAAAACAAAGATCCTAAAAACAAAATTTTTGTTGTACACCGTTTAGATAGAGATACTTCTGGAATTATGATATTTGCTAAAACAGAAAAAGCTCAGGATATACTTCAAACTACATGGAACGATTCTGTAAAAGAAAGAACTTATGTAGCATTAGTTGAAGGTGTTGTTTATAAAGAAAAAGATACTATAATATCTTATTTACAAGAAAATAAAGCTTTTATAACTTATTCAAGTCAAAATCCTAAAGAGGGTAAAAAAGCAATTTCTCACTATAAAGTTTTGAAAAAAAATAAAAATTATTCACTTCTTGAAGTAAATATAGAGACTGGAAGAAAAAATCAGATTCGTGTACATATGCAGGATCTTGGACATAGTGTAGTTGGAGATAAAAAATATGGTTCTGGTAAAAGCCCTATCAACCGTTTAGGACTGCATGCTAATACTATTGTTTTTGTTCATCCTGTTACTAAAAAAGTGTTACATTTCTCTAGTAAGATTCCTGCGGTTTTTACAAAAATATTTAATTAAAAAAAGTATTGACTTTTTTTGATAAATGTTATATTATAATTGAGTAACGATGCCTGGGTGGCGGAATGGTAGACGCGACGGACTCAAAATCCGTTTCCTGTCAAAGGAGTGAGGGTTCAAGTCCCTCCCTAGGCACCAGTACCAGTCAATACTATTGACTTATATATATGTTAGCAATGCCTCTGGATCAAATGGTCTGAGGCCTTTTTTATTTATCAAATATTTTGCATTTCAAAATTTATATAAAAAAGAATTAATTTTTCCTTTGCCTATTGAAAAAGTAGTCTTGTTTGTATAGCCTTACCCTTTTAAAGTCCTTTAAAATCAATTTCATAAAGCCATTTTTACTACTTTTAATAAAATTCCCTTAATATGAAAAAAGAACTTTTTTTCAAAAGTTCCTTTTTCATCTTTTTAAATTCTTCCTGTAGATTTATATAAATATATCATGACTATTGCTACTATTATGAAAATGATTCTTTTACTCCAAGATCCTTCCATTAATTCACCAACTGCTTTTTGTGCTAATTCTAGCAAACCCCAGAAAGTAAGAATAACAAATAAAATAAAAAAATAAATTACTACATATGGTTGTATTTCCTTAACAAAACTTCCAGTTTTAATAAAACTAGCTATAATAAAACATATAAATAAAATTATTGCAGGAAAAACAACTTTGTTTATAAAAAATTTTCTATTCATTTGTTGCTCCTTTCTATTTCGCTCTTAAGTGCTTCCTTTGTAGAATATATTTCAGGTAATAATTCGCTTAAATCTCCTAATAAAGCTTTTATTGTTACTGCTCCATACTTTCTATAAGAAATAGTTTTATTGCTCCATCTACTTACTGCAACATCTTTATATTTTACTTTATAATAAACTTCTGCCCCTTTATAACCTATTAATTTTTGATATGTATTACTTATGGCTAAACTCATTGTTATAAGAGAAAAAGCTAAATTTGCTGAATTATAAGCATCAACTCCTATATCTTTACTTATATTTATATCAAATCCAAATTTATTAATACTTTCTTTTAAAATTTCTCCCAATGGTTTATAAACCCAATCACGTGTCATATTAAAGCTGCCCATTTTTTCAGGCTCTCTTTTTATGACAAAAGAGACATCTGCCATAAATTCTGTAACCATCCCTGTTCCATGTGCTATGAAGTAAAATATAATCACACCACTAGCAACTGTTCCTGCCCCATATGATAAGTTTTTTAAAAAAGAAATTCCTGTTACGCCATTAAATGCACTTAAAGAAGAATCTATAACACTAAATTCTTGTGGCATAATTATCATGTCACCCGTTACACCTTTAAGAGTAACTGTTCTTATATATGCCCCTTCTCTATTTATTTTTTTGTGTTCTCTCAAAATAAAATGAAATCTATAACCCTTTGCATTGTCATATATTTCATTGTAGGCAGATAAATAACCTTCAAAAATTAAGTGTCTCAATACATATCCATTTCTTGATATTTTAATTTCTATATCCCTTAATGCTCCTTTTGGTGTTCCAGTAATCATACTCCATTTATTTAGTTTCATAATTTCAGCTAGATTTTTTTCATCTTCTCCTCTCAAATAGCCTGAAATAATAAATATTCCTTTTTTGAGAAACATTTTTATATTAGAAAAATCTATCTGTTTCAGTTCTATTTCTTCATCATTAACTTTAGATTTCATTATAATTTCTGTTTTGATAGTTTCATCTTCATAATGGTATAACTCCATAAATCAATCCCCCTTTTATTAAAATAGTTTTAATATATAAAATATTATACCATATAAATTTACTATTTAGTTTTTGTTAAAATTATAGAGATGCAATATAATTCTTTGCTGCGTTTTTATTTCTTTCAAATTTTTTTATAATATATTCTAAGATAGCATTTTTTATAAAAATAGCTTATTATATATAGATAAATTAACTTAATAAATTAATATTTTATAAAACTACTAAACACACTACTAAACATTTATTTTTACCTTTATTCATATAAAATTATCTCATTAATTCTAATATTGGAGGACTGTATGTTGTTTCATAAAATATTTCATAAAAAGCAAAATTTTTTCTCATCAAGTCTTGATTCACATATCCAAGATTTTTATGCTGGAAATCTTAGAGCATTAGCAAAAATTTTTTGTGTTTTTGCTGAAAATATTTCAACCCAAAAATTAAAAGCTTCCCAAGTATTAAATGAAGCCCTGATTTCATCCTCATTTGATGATATATGTAAAATTGATATACAAATGCGTGAGACCACTTCAATGGAATGGAATATTGACTGGAAAACTTTAAAAATTGAAAATTTTATTACAAAGCAAATGTCAAAAGATGAACAGCGAGCTGTGCTTATCTTCTCTTCTTTCAATCCAAATGGATACATTAGGGAGCAAGCTCTAAAACTTCTGGTTTTTTATGAAGAAACATTGCCATATCTTGTTCTCAGATTAAACGATTGGGTTTACAATGTGCGTCAAACTGCCTTAACTATATTTTCAAAACGGTTGGTAGAGGCTACCAATGAAGAACTTATCAATACACTTCCCTTTCTCCATAAGCTTCAAAAAAGTAAAAGAGGTGATAATTTTATAATTTCTTCTCTTATGCAGGATAAATTTTGTGCCAATGAAAAGCTTTTAGAAAAAGGATTGGCAAACTCTGATATAAGAACAAGAAAAACTTGTCTTTCTTTTATTTCAAATACTTCATTGCCTAAAACTGCATTATTATTGAAGCATATAAAAAAAGAAAGTGATCCATTTGTAAGGAGAATGATTTTTCAAATACTTTTCAAAGAAAATATAAAAATCGAAGAATTGAGTAAACAGTTTTTAAAAGATAAGTATCCTGCAAATCGGCTTCTTGCTTTACAATATTTATATGATTATAATATTGATCTTGCTTTTATAAAGGCATATCAGATGCTTTTAGATCGAAATTTGCAAGTCCGTATTTTATCCCGCGAAATTATTAAAACTATTAAAAGGACTGATAATTTTCATCAATTTTATCTTGAAAACCTTTCTTCAAACACTACAATTGCTGTCTATGGATTGGGGGAAGTAGGCTGCAAAGAAGATTGCTATATTATTGAGCCTTATTTGAAAAATAGTAAAATAGCTGTCGTTCGTGCTGCAATGATATCTCTAATGCATTTAGATTCTGAAAAATATATCACATTAATTACTGAAATGTTGTATTCTGAGCATTCAAGTATCGTTAATACTGCTTTTATACTTCTCAAAAAATATAAAGACTATGATTATAAAAAAATATTGAAAGCATACCAAGAAATAGACTATGAAAATGCAAAAATAAAATGTGCTTTGTTACTATTTCAAGCATCTAAATGGAAGACTTTACTATATATATTAACAATAATTGGAAGTAATTATGAAAAATTAGAAGCTATATGTCAAGCACAGCTAAGCAGATGGCTTTTATTATACAACAATTCTTTTCAGTCACTATCAAAAAAAGACTCTGAAGAAATTAAAATACTTATTAATATTAAAAAACCATTTTTAACCTCTAAGATAGAAAAAGAATTAATATTTTTGCTAAAAAATAATTGATTTTTTATTATTATATTTTAATTTTATATAATAAATTTAGTAGATAAATTTTCATTTTTTACTTTTATTTTTTTTAACATTTTTATTTAAATTAAGAGGAAAGTAATATATTTTAAGAATAATGATATATCCATGAAAAAATCTTTCCTCCAAAAGATATTTTTATTGTTTAAAAAAAGGGAGTTTCAATATAGTTGAAATTCCCTTTTATCTTTTTCTTTATTAGACTACTTTAATTCTTACTTGTTTTCATATTATTCCAATTTTAATTCCAGATTTTCTAACTTGGATATTTCCGATATAGCCGAATTATTTAAGTATAGATAAAACTCTATAGCAACCTCAAATATTAGATGTTTAAATTTTTAAATCAATCAAATTTTAACTTTTTCTTACGATTTCTCCATTCTTCCATAAAATTTTTTCTTTTATTTTTCCTTCTAAATCATATATTAACTCTATTCCTTCTTTTTTTCTATTTTTATTATATACAGATTCTGATTTTTTAATATTGTTTGGGTAATATTCAATAATCACTTCTAAAACTCCCATATTATAAATCTCCTCTCTTTTTTCACCCTCATAGGAATATTCTATTTGAGGTCCATCTTTAAGTCCTTGCTTTAAATTTCTTTCATAAGCCTTTCTTCCATTAAGGTAATAATCTATCACTTTCCCATCTGCTAATCCATCAACAAAATAATATTCAGTGGCTGTGCCTGAGATAGAATATTTTTTAAGTACTCCAGTAAATGCTTCTGTTTCCTCTTTAACATAAATTCTTACTTCTCCATTTATTTTTCTTTTTTCTATATCTCCTGGAAAAACAATTCTAGTTTCACTATAAGATAATGTTCCAAATAAAAATATTATTGCTGTTATTAGCTTTTTCATAAAATTCTCCTTCAAGTGTTGATGTACTCTTATTATAAAATAAAACTAATTTATTCCTGAAAATAGCTTTTTAAAAATTTTTTCTTTTTGAATATCTATGTTTCCATATAAATTTCTCTTTATTTCATATAAAAATATAACATGAGAAGACAATGCCATTCACAAGGTATTGACTATGCTCTTATTTTTTGACTTGGCTCTATTTTTATATTAAGGTGCAATTATAAAATTATAATTTCTATCACTTATTTTTCTATTTAAAAAAATAGCTGCCAGAAGGCAGCTTTTCCATTAATACTTGTTTTAAACAATATATTTATTAACAAAATTATTCTTTATTGCTTTTCTCTATTTGTTCCAATTCTTCTACAACATCATTTAATGTTTTATATATTTCTTTTTCTGTTCCTACTTTAATTTTAGTATTATCTATTTCAAAATTCACTCCATATAATTTTAAATTAGAAGGAATTCCTTCCATTAAAAATCTAAAGTTTGCTCTTACTCCACTTTCTTCTGGAATTGTTATATTTAAAATAGGATGTAAAGAATATGAAACATACCCTTCTTTATCTTTTAACTGTAACACTTTTTTTTCTGATAAATTAGCAAGTCTTACTGTTTCCTTTGATTTATTTTTCAATCCCACTTTTATCTCATAATATTTTGCAGTTTTTTCAACTGAAAGAATAGTACATTCAATATATTCATTAAAAGCTTTTTGATCCAATATTATTATTGCTTCGTCAGTACTATTTCCTTCAACCCTTCCTTTGTCTATTCCTTTTTTCAATCCCTTTAATATATTTTTTCCTGTAGATACTGCTCCTGAAACAGCTTCTGTTACTCCATCAGTAACCAAAGATTCCTTTTTTTCTGTTGAATATCCACTAATAGACAATCCAATAAATAGAATTAATATTATTTTTTTCATAATCACTCCTCAGATGTTTTATTAAATTATTATAGCATTTATTTCTTATTTTAAAAAACAATAAATAATAATTTTTTATAATAAAAAATCAATTATTGTTTCTTATTTCAACCATTTTATTTAATAAAAAATAAAGTATATATTTTAAAATTTCATTGAACTTTTAAAACTATCAAAAAACCTTACCAGCCTCTAAGAGATATTTTTTCATATAACCTTTCACCTTTTTTCTTAAGCCTTTCTAAAAGATCTTTATTATGCTTTTCAACTTTTATTTTTAAAGATTCTGAAACCTCTTGAAGATTTTTCAAATATTTTTTAAGTTTTAAATTGATATCAATTTTATTTTTTTTCAAAACAAATACTATCTCTCCTTCTTTTTTTATAATAGGTAATTTGAGTGGTTTTATTGAATCAGGAAAAGTTTCTAATAATTCATCATTTCCTGTAAATTTAAGATAAAATATTGCAACATCTTTTTTATCTATTCTTTTTATTTCCTCATATAAAAATTCAAGAGGTTCTATTTTATTTTTTTCATGTATCTCTTCTATAACTTCAGAAAATTTTTTTAACCCAGTTCTCATTTTTTTAGCTTCATCTTTTAAGTCTCTTAGTGCATAATTTCTCATCCTATTAAGATAACACTCACAACTAACTCCATTAAAAATAACAAATTTATCTCTCATGTCATCTTCTAACTCCTTATAATGTATTTTTTATGATCAATATATTTTTACATATTGTTTATATTATACCATACTTTTTGAATTTTTATTCGTTTTTAATTAAATAAAAGATTATTTATAAAAAATACATTATTTTTTGTTTTTTATTTTGAAAAAATAACAACATTTCATTTTATAGTATTCTCAATTATAAAAAAACTGTACCCAAAATCTTAAATACCTAAGATAGGGTACAGCATTTTATGTTTATAGTATTCCTGATTAAATAACAAGTATTGTAGTTCAATTTGTTAAATTAATATTAAGAGCTATATAGTTAAAACATCTTTTAATATTTATACTATACCACTTTTAAAATTTTCTTTAGCAAAGTTTTAAGTATAATTTATTTCATACTAAAATTGAATTTAGTCTGCCTATAACTCTTCAATTGAATAAATTAATGTTGTTCCTTTAACTTTTAGAGCTAAACTTTGTCCATTTTCTGCAAATTTATATGCATGTTCATTACTTGATTTTGTTTTTCCTAATTTTGTATGTACTTTTACCCAAACAGGAGCTCCTGCTGCTATAGTTCCTTTATATTCAGCTAAATCTATTGTTCTAGACTGTCCTACTGGAAAAGAGTCACTTGACCATAATTTTTTTCTTTTCCATCCTCTGCATACATAACATCAAAACTCATTACAAAAGCAGCACTGTTAACACATGATATTTTTTGAATTTCTTTTGACATTTTTATCACTCCTTGTTTTTAATTTAACATTAAAATATATATTCCGAGTATATGCTGTAAGTTGCCTTAAAAAACTTTATTTTTCTCTTTATCTATCCTTAATTTTAAATTATACTCTGATATTTTTGTTTGTCAATCTATAAATATACTTTATATATTTATAAAAATTTTATTAAAAAATAATTTTATTTTTAATTTAATAATATTTTCAAAACTATTATAAAATTATATTAAAAAGTATACATCAATGATTCTGAAACTTTAACTACTAAAAACAGTTAAATAAAATTAATTTTCAATATATCCTTTTAATATTTATTTTTCCTATTTTACTTTTAGTGCCAGCTCTTTATTAATAAAGTATATTTTCAGATTTAAACTGTAATAATATCATTTTCATGCACCATATAATAACTTAAAACATAAATAGCTGACCAAAATTCTGCTGGAAAGTCATCTGATGAGGAAATTTCTTGAGAATGAAAACTAAAGAAAGGTGAAATTTTTCCAATAACTTTATTTTTCGAAATAAATGAAATACTAAAATCTTTTTCTTGCACAGCTTTCCATTTACCATAAGGAGTGTTTATAATCATATATTCAACTTTAGGTGAATGAACAATTGAACTTTTTTCATCTTCCTTAAATTTTAATTCTGTTGTAGCTATTATTTCATTATCTTTATTTTTTATAATATATTTATCCTCTTTATTTTCAATAATTATATCTGTTTCATATACAATGGAATTATCTTTTAATATTAATCTTGCTGAATCCATAAAGTTTTTTGATTTTATGCAGTCTATTACAATCCCTTCATTGTTTTCAATTTTATATCCCATTAAAGTGCTTTTAACATATAAATTCATTACATCCCTCCCATAAAACCATATACAATTCCTCCAACAATACCACTTCCAATCATGACATAAGTTGGGTTTAATCTAAATTTTCTTAAAAAAAACATTCCCACAGCAAATAAAAATACAGAAAAATAATTCAAATGAATTTTTCCAATTTCTATTTCACTTTCACCAAAAAAAGCCAGCAAAACCATTGATACTCCAGCAGATGCTATCAAAGAAACCACAGCAGGTCTCAATCCATCTAAAATTCCATTTATAACAGTCAATTTTCTATATTTGAAATATACCATTGCTATTGATAAAACGATTATAAATGAAGGAGTTACACATCCTAATGTTGCTATTACAGCTCCCGGAAATCCTGCTATTTGTATCCCAACAAATGTAGCACTATTTATAGCGATTGGACCAGGTGTCATTTGAGAAATAGTTATTATATCTGCAAATTCTTTCATAGTAAGCCAGCTATGAATAGTGACGACTTCATTTTGTATAAGAGGCATAGCTGCATAACCACCACCTATACTGAACATTCCTATTTTGAAAAAACTTAAAAATAATTGTATATATATCATTTTATTTTCCCCTTTTTAATCTGAAATTACTATGAATAGCACCAACAATTCCACAAACTATTATAATTAGAATTATATTTATTTTAAGAAAATAAGTCGCAATAAAAACTAATATCATCATACTGATAGGAAGAAGTTTTTTTGATTTTACTACTTGTGAAGCCATTGAATAGACAACATCAATAATTACTGCTGCTACTCCAGCCTGCATGCCTTTCATCACTGCATTTACAATTAGATTTTCTTTGAAGGCTAAATAGAAGAGGGAGATTACTGAAAGGATTATTAATGGAGGTAAAACTGTGGCAACTGTGGCAATTACTGCCCCCATAATTCCGCTGAGACGATAACCTATTATTATTGAAGCATTTACAGCTATTGCTCCTGGAGAAGACTGTGCTATTGCTATTAGATCAAGCATTTGAGTATCCTTCATCCACTTGTATTCCTCAACAAATTTTTTTCTCATCAGGGGAATTATTACAAATCCTCCCCCAAAGGTGAAACTACTAATGTAAAATGTTGATAAAAATAATTTTCGATAAAAATTTTTTTCCTGATTTTTGGTAGACATTTTTTTCCTCCTTAAATTCTTATTTATTAAATTATACTCCTTGAAGATATATAAATAAAATAGTATAATCTTATATTATATATAAATGATTAGTTATCTATTTTGATTAGTTATAAAACTAAGGAGAAAAAATGACAGTACGACACATGAAAATATTTATAATGGTTTGTGAATGCAATAGTATCACTTTAGCTGCAAAAAAACTTTTTGTTGCACAGCCAGCAATAAGTTTTGCTATAAAAGAATTGGAAGAGTACTATGGAGTTAAATTTTTTGACAGAATATCTAAAAAACTATACATTACAGAAAAAGGAAAAGAGTTTTTCAGCTACTCTTCTCAAATAATAAATTTAGTTGAAGAAATGGAAAACAAAATAAAAAACAATGATACTCTAGGTATATTAAAGATAGGTTCAAGTCTGACTATTGGAAAATATTTTCTAAATGATTATCTAAAAAAATTTCAGCAAACATATCCACTTATTCAGACAAATATATGTGTTGAGAATTCAAATATAATAGAAGCTAGAATACTGGATAATCTTTTGGATATTGGTCTCATAGAAGGAATTGTTCACTCTGACAGCATTGTATCTGAAACATTTTTTGAAGATAGATTAGTTTTTATCTGCAATAAATCTCATCCCTATGCAAAAAAAGAAAAATTATTATTTAAAGATATTTTAAAAGAAAATTTTATACTGAGAGAAAAAGGAAGTGGAGTCAGAGAAATATTTAATAGTTTCATTACCTCTAAAGAGTTAGCAGTAAAACCTGGCTGGGAAAGTATAAGTACAGGAGTAATAATTAATGCAGTAAAAAACAATATGGGGGTCTCCCTCCTTTCATATCAGATGGTGAAGAAAGAAATAGAAGAGGGAAAATTAGCAATTTTAAATGTAAAAGATGTTGAATTGAAAAGAAAATTTAATATAATTTATCACAAAAATAAGTTTATAACACCATCAATAAAAAAATTTATTAATATATGTAAAAATATCTAGTTTATTTTAATATCCCTTAATTGCTTTTGTTTAATTTTTACTATATACTAACATTAGGTACTAATAAAATTTACTGGAGGAGAGATTATGACTAAGATGGAATTTTGGCAGTTAATGGATGTATTTAGAAAAGACAGCAATGGAGATAATGAAATATTTCTTCAATCTGCACAAGAATACCTAAGCAGTTGCAATATAGAAGATGTGTGTTACTTTGGAGGATATCTTGGAGCATACATGGAAGCTGTAAATGAATGTGTATGGGTAGATATGGCTTGTAAAGTAATCAATGGTTATGTAAGTGATGATACTGGATTATATTTTGCTCTATGGCTTATCTCTCAGGGAGAAGAGGTCCTAGTTAAATCTCTTATTGATCCTGATTCTTTAGCAGAAGTGCCAAATATTCCTTTTGGAAATGCTGAATTTGAAATGCTTATGAGTATTACTTATGAATTAATAGGTGAAGAAATGGATATTGATAAAGTTAGCTCTTTTCAAAGGGAATGCTTAGAAATAATAACTCCAGATATTCATTATAAAAACAATGATAAATATGGTAATTATGAATACTTTGAAGAGGCAATGGAAGATATTCCAAATGTTCTCCCTAGACTTATTGAAAGAGCAGCCTCAGAAAATTTTGACTGGAAAAACTTGTATGAATTTTAAATTTTCCTATTTTTTAAAATAAATGGTTTAATTTTTTCAGATAAAATTGCCAGAATATGAATATAATATAAAAACCTCAGATTTTATTCTGAGGTTTCTCTTTAACTGTTACCCTTTCAATTTTTCAAGTTCATCCATTAATTTTTTCATCTCTGTCTCTATCTCATTTATTCTTTCATTATTTCTATATCTAGTACTTTCTAAATTATTTTGAACTTGAAAATCTCCAACCCAAATGTCATTGCAAATGATAGTACTCATTTCTTCTAATAGTACATTATATACTCTAGTATCAGCTTCAACTTCAGCAATAATTTCTATACTTTCCAATTGATTTTCTCTTATAACTACTTTATCCAATGGATTTAGTTCTGTAAGTCTTTTATACCCTTTTTCTGTCATAATTGGATGATTAGATGTTGCTTTTAATATTATTCCATTCACCAGTTTTAGCTCATTGATCTTTTCTTCATATCCTGTATAAATATCTATAATTCTTTTAACCCTGGCATCTGGGACTGCTACCATATCACCTATTTTTACTTCTTCAATTCTTTGTTTGCTTCCATCAGCCATTGTAAGTATAGTTCCTTCTGCAAGACATCCGTTTAAGCATTTGCTTTTTAGGTTATTCATATATTCCTCCCTTTATAATGAAGATTATAAATTCATTATAACACCATCTATAAAAGAAAGATAGTCTATTACCGAATCAGCTCAAACCTTATCCATTCAATCCTTTAATATACTCATTATATTTTTTTCTCAAATCTTGCAGTTTTTGAGTTGTTTCTTTTATTTTTGTATCAACATCCTCTATATTTTTATCAAGTGATGTCAGCTTTATAATATATTCTTTTCCTTGTACTGAAGTACTTCCAACAGTATCAATATTTCTTCTCATTCTGTCTTGTTCTTTTATATAGTTTTCACATAAATCAGACATTTCTTTGTGTTTCATTTGAATTTCTTCCATTTCACCATACATAGTTGCAGCTTTTACAAAAAACTCTCGAATATTGGGAGATATTTCTTTATTTGTTGAATAGTATACTAAGTTATCCTTAGAGAAATTGGCAATACTTGTACTAGTCAGCTTTAACACTTCTTCTTTTACAAGAATTTTTGCTTCACTACCATTTTTTATTTTCACATCAAAACGATATAAAGTACCAGTTTTATCCATATATTTTTGCGGTTCTATTAATTTTGAATTATTCATAATAGGATGCTCTACCACAATATTCTTATCTTTAGTACTATTATTTTTGAATGTATAGACTTTTTCATAAACATGTTTTATGCTTATATTTAAAACTCCTTTAACCACTGTTACAGTATCTGTTTTAGCTGCTTCTGAAGCTGATACTGTTCCAGTTACAGAAAGATCATCCCCATAAGATATCATTCTTTCAGCATTCTCAGGTAAAAATTCTAAAAGTGCATCTCCTACATATGTCCCATCATCATATATTGTAATAGGACCTGCTGGTAATTTCATTCCAGAATTATTTTTAAATTTCACTCCAAGTGCTGGATTAGAACTAACACCATATCCTGCATTTCTTCCATCAAATATAGATACTTTCTTTGCATCAAAATTAGTCTGTACTAATGGAATCATTGCACTTTGCTGTCTCTCCAAAGTAACAGGTTTTGGTGTAGTAAACACAAACATATCACCAGCGTTTCTAGTATTAGTTACTTCTTGATGAACATTCCCTGCAAAAGCCATAGGAGACTTCATCATTTTCCTTCCACTTATATTAATTTCTGAAGCAAGAACTTCCTTGCTCATCTCTATATTATCCTCTCCAACATAATATGTATCCAACATGCCGCTTTCATATGTCCTAGCTTGTGCAAATCCAGCAATTGAAAGAGGAATAATAGGTCTATTTAGATGATATGGTGCATATAGTTCTTGTATAAATGATACAGGTTTTCCTGTGACAAGAGATAGTTCTACATTATCCCAGTCCATTTCGCCTACATTGTCCACTATTGCCCAACCTTGAAGATATGGTTTTTCACCAGCCAAATCAAATCTATAAGTAGCTTTCCATACAGGAGCTGCTATTACATAACTAAATTCTATATCTCTTTTTTTATCTCCAGAAAGATTGATATTTATATTTTTTATATTGCTATTTTTAGAATTCAATATTAGATCAAGTGCCCTGTTCATATCATCAGTTATTTTTGGATCTGTAAAACTATAGGATATAATTTCATCTGTTTTTATAGTTTGAATTTGACCTTCACTTAATATAGAAAGACTGGATATTTCTGCTACCTCATCTCCTATTTTTACTTTTTTAATTCTAGCTCCTATTATTTTTCCTGTTATTTCTCTAGTGGCTATAATCTTTACCTCTGCTCCTCTTAATGAATTTAATATCTCTTCAATAGAGGGATTATTATTAAGATCAATACTCAGGCTGGCAAGAGTCCTTTTCACAGTCTCTTCTGAAGGATAATTTATCACTGGTAAAGCAGTATTAGGATCATATATAATAATAGATTTTAATACATCATTTAAAGCACTTGTTTCAAATGGCAATGTTAATTTCGATGCATTTTCAATAGTTCCTTTGTGCTCAAAATATCCTACCCCTGATGAATATAATGTTACTTTCTTTATCGGTACATCTGCATTTTTTACTGTGTTATTAGCTTCTAGATTCATAGTTCCTCCTATTATTAGACCTGCTAAAATTAATAAAACCTTTGATTTCATTATACCTCCTATCATGTTATTACAACAGAGATTTTTTATGTGAAATTTTTTTAAAAATTTGATACAAAAAACCTTCTAAATAACAAACTAAAAATGTAACAACAAAAGCAAATGAAAGTATTTCTGTCATTTTTACTTCATTTGTATATCCTTGTTCAGAAAAAACTTTTGTCATAAATCCTATAGATTTTCCTGTTATAAAACTAATGATTACATATCCAAGAAAATATTTTATTTTAAAAGATTTATCTTTTAGTTTATATAAGAAAATAATAATGTAAAAAATAACATTTCCGTAATCTCTTATTTTATCTAAATCCACTTCTCCATAAAGTACTGAAAATAAAACACTTAAAACTAGTGCAATAATATTAAAGCTTACTCCACTCCAAAATACAAACATATCAATTTTTTTAAACACAAATTCCTCCTAAAGATTAACAAACTTTATTTATATAATATCCTATTTCACTCAAAACATCTACTATTATAATAATTTCAATAACTTAAAAAAGTATTTCTTTCAATCTTTAAGACTATGACACAATCAAAGTTAAATATAATAAAAACGAAATATATTAATTATTCCCTAAAACAGCAGCTAAAAATATAATATCTGAAAGAAAAATTTTAAAAATGAGAACTATTCCTTAATTTATTTTTTTGATTTTATAACTATCTCCTAGAAAAGTATATAAAAGATTATTCAGAAAAAAATAGAGGGATAGAATATGTTTATCAACTTCTTATTTTTAGAAGAAATTTAAAGTTGGGCGAAATATTTTATTTGAACCTATAAAAAAATGTTGATATCTTGCCTTTAATGGAATGGATGCAGAGTATATACGAATAAATTATTTAAAAAAAACCACAGATTTAATATCCGTGGTTTTTATAAAGAAAATTTATTTTTTATATACAGTACGTCCATCAGCTTGGAACATAGGAGTCATAACTATCTCTGGGATTTGTACATTATCAGGAAGATTACAGATATATGTAACTGTATCAGCTATATCATCTGGAGTAAGAGCTTCTATTCCTTTATATACCTTTTCAGCTTTATCCTTATCTCCTTTAAATCTTATTACACTGAAGTTAGTTTCAACTAATCCAGGTTTTATATTAGTTACTTTTACTTTTGTATCAACTAAATCTATTCTAAGTCCATCAGAAAGAGTTTTTACAGCTGCTTTAGAAGCACAATATACTGCTCCTCCTGCATATGCAGCATCTCCAGCTACTGATCCCATATTTATTACAAGAGCTGGTTTATCTCTTTCAATCATTCCAGGAACTACTTCTCTTATCATATAAAGCATACCTTTTACATTTGTGTCTATAACTGCATCTATATCTTCTGCTGAATTAGAATACACTTTTTCCATACCTAGAGCAAGTCCTGCATTATTTACAAGAATGTCTATATTTTTCCATTCTCCTTCAAGAGCAGCTATCTTCTCAGCAACTTCATTATAGTTTCTTGCATCAAGTTGTACAGGCAATACTTTTACACCATATTTTTTTTCTATTTCATTTTTAACTTCATTTAATACTTCAGTTCTTCTTCCAGTAAGAATAAGGTCAACTCCCATTCCTGCAAGCTTTTCCGCACAAGATTTTCCTATCCCACTTGTAGCTCCAGTAATTAAAGCAAGCTTCCCCTTTAAACGATTTTCATTGCACATAAAAAATCCCTCCTTATTTTAACTGTTATAAATATAAGCTTCTTTTATCTTTTCCGCAGTATCGTACATATTACTTTCTACATCTATTCTCACACTGAAATCTGCTGATATTCTATAAAGTATTTCTCTTTTAGAATGAAGCTCCTTTATCTTCTCAAACATATCCTCTACATTGAGAAGAGGTCTTCCTTTACTATGTCTTACTCTTTCATATATACATTCAATCGTACAATCAAGATACACAATAAACGAAGTTTCCCTTAGAGTTTTGATATTTTCATTGTCTATTATGACTCCTCCACCAGTAGCAATAACTATATTATTATCTAAAGATTCCTCATAAACAATCTCTTTCTCTAATTTTCTGAAATAAGCTTCTCCCTTTTCCTCAAATATTTCAGGGATTGTTTTTTTCTCTCTTGCAGAGATCATTTTATCTATATCAATAAATTTCATATCTAAGTATTTGGCTAGAACTCTGCCTATAGTGCTTTTTCCACTTCCCATAAAACCAATTAGAGCTATATTATCCTTCATTCGTTCCTCCTTCGGTAATTATACCATTTCTTTAGTATAATTTAAAGTTTAAATCTGGAAATATTTTGAAATTATTTGTCTATTGTTTTTTTTCCGATTTATAAGTATAATTTAGGAAATAATATCAATTTTGTTTGGAGGAAAAAATGCTAGATAAAGTTTTGATTATCAACACTGGTGGAACTATTGGGATGGTAAATAGTGAAAAAGGGGATCCAAATAGTCCGTTAAGACCAGCTAATGACTGGAATGAAATTGCAAAAGAACACCCTATTCTTGAAAAATTCTCAACAGATTATTATCAGTTCTCTCCATTGATCGATTCATCAGATATGTCTCCAGAAGTATGGATTAAAATAGCTGGTATAATTGAAAAAAATTATGAAAACTACAGAGGTTTTGTTGTCCTACATGGAACTGATACTATGGCCTTTACAGCTTCTGCTCTCTCATTCATGCTTAAAAATCTTGACAAACCAGTGGTTCTTACTGGATCACAAGTACCTCTACAATTTCCAAGAAGTGACGCTCTTCAAAATCTTATCACAGCTATACAAATAGCAGGTAATGACCTGTATGGTGTAAAACTTGTTCCTGAAGTCTGTATTTTCTTTAGAGATACTCTAATGAGAGGAAACAGATCAAGAAAAATAGATGCTACTAATTATTTTGGATTCTCTTCTCCTAATTATCCAGCTATTGGAGAAATTGGGGGAGATATTAGAATAATAAAAGATAGAATTCTTGACAGACCAGCAAGTAAAAATTTTTATGTAGATGGAAAAATGAACAGCAAGGTTATTATTCTTGAATTATTCCCTGGGTTAAATCCACAATATTTAAAAAGTATATTTGAAAATACCAATGAAATAAAAGGAGTTATCTTAAAAACTTTTGGAAATGGAAACGCTCCTACTAGTGAAGAATTTTTGAATGTGCTTAAATATATTTCATCTAAAGGCATAGTTATAGTAGATATCACTCAGTGTACAAAAGGTTTTGTAAAAATGGGATTATATGAAGCAAGTGCAAAACTGACAGATGCTGGAGTAATAAGTGGTGTAGATCTGACTCCAGAAGCTGCTGTTACAAAATTGATGTACCTTATAGGAAAAGGATATGATCCTGAAGAAATAAAAAGACTTATGCAGATAGATATGTGTGGAGAACAAACTATCAGCCAGTATAATTTTGTTTTTGAAAATACTTCCTCTGCTCCTTCAGACAACTTTGAACTTGAAGTATCTATTCCAGATACATTAAGAGAAGAGGATCTATTTGAAGCAGTAGTGAGAATGAAAGAGATAGCAGACAGAGAATTTATTGATAAGGAATTAAATATTTCTGTTGCTATTGAGGGAAAAAATCATCATGAAAATGAAAAAATGCTAAAAATAAATAACAAAATAAGTAAAATAATTGCTGCTGATAAGAAAAGCCTTCATACAATTTTCAATCATTCTATAAAAAGTATTATCGATGAAAATGATACATTGAAGATAAAAATAAATAGCAATATGAAAATCAGTTGGAAAAAAATTAATTTTTCTGTTTACTCTGAATGCCTAAAATGATATAATAATTTTGTGACAAGATATTTTCATAACATTAAAAAAAAATATGTTTATTTTCATTTTTATTAAATAAATATATAATTATTTAATTGGTATATTCTTATGGCGAACTTCATATATTTTTTGAAGCTTTTTTTGGTACTTTCTATCTTGAAAAATATTCATTTACCCTGTATCATTATTGTGAGGATAAAATTTAGGAGGGGTAAGAATGATAAAATACAGATTAGAAAGTGATTCAATTGGAACTTTAGAGGTGCCAGCAGACGCATATTATGGCGTACAATCTCTTAGAGGACAAAATAACTTCCACATTACTGGTTACAAAGTAAGTGATACTTTTATAAAAGCATTAGCATATGTAAAAAAAGCAACATCAAAAGCAAACTATGAAGCTGGAGTTATCAGTCAAGAAGTAGAAGCTGCTATGATAAAAGCTGCTGATGAAATCATCGCTGGAGGATTCAGAGATCAATTCATCACTGACGTTATCCAAGGTGGAGCAGGAACTTCTATGAACATGAACATGAATGAAGTTATTGCTAACAGAGCTAATGAAATATTAGGTGGAGAACTTGGAAAATATGACAGATGTCATCCAAATGACCATGTAAACTATGGACAATCAACTAACGACGTTGTTCCAACTGCTGGAAAACTAACAGTTCAATTTATGATAAAAGATTTATTAGTTTCTTTACAAGAACTTTTCGATACATTACAAGCTAAAGGAGACGAATTCGACCATGTAATTAAAATGGGAAGAACTCACCTTCAAGATGCTGTACCTATTAGATTAGGACAAGAATTCAGAGCATTCTCTGGACCAGTAGCAAGAGATATCAAAAGAATCAAAGGAGCAGTAGAAGAGCTTACTTATGTAAATATGGGAGCAACTGCTGTTGGAACTGGTATCAATGCTGACGTTAACTATGTAGGAAACGTTGTAAGAATTCTTTCAGAAGTTTCTGGATTTGATTTCAAACAATCTCCAGACCTAGTTGATGGAACTAGAAACCTTGACAGTTTTGTATGGTTATCTTCTGCACTAAAAACTTGTGCTGTAAACCTATCAAAAACTGCTAACGATTTAAGACTTATGGCTTCTGGACCAAAAGCTGGACTAGCTGAAATCTCTTTACCTCAACAACAGCCTGGTTCTTCAATCATGCCTGGTAAAGTAAACCCAGTTATTCCTGAAGTATTAAACCAAGTATGTTTCCAAATATTCGGAAACGACATTACTATAGTAAAAGCTGCTGAAGCAGGACAATTAGAATTAAATGTATTTGAACCAGTTTTATTCTTCAACTTATTCCAATCAATAGAAATATTGAAAAATGGAATCAACACTTTCATAGAAAACTGTTTGAAAGGAATCACAGCTCAAGAAGAAAACTGTAAAGGTTGGGTAGATAGAAGTGTTGGTATCATCACAGCTCTTAACCCACATATTGGATATAAAAATGCAGCTGAAATAGCTAAATTATCTATAAAAACTGGAACTCCAGTTGCACAAATAGTTCTTGAAAGAGGATTATTAAGCAAAGAGGATCTAGATATTATTTTAAATCCGTTTGAAATGACTAAACCTGGAATCCCTGGAAAAGAACTTTTAAACAAAAACAAATAATAGCTCACAAACCGTCAATCATTCATAAAAAAAACTCCCTGTCCATGCAGGGAGTTTTTTTATTACCTCTATATTTTATTTGTTATTCTTATTCAATTACTTTTCTTCATTATTTTTCTATGGTTTGTGTATTTATAATATTTTTTTTATAACATTGGTAGGTTCTCATAATTAATTCACTCTCCATCTTTTATTCCTCACAGCACTTCATTTAACAAGCATTTCATAAAACAGCCAAATAATTAATAATAATTGTAGCATACAATTCTTATTACAATTTTTAATGGAACAACTCTTTCCTCAAAAAATATTTCGTCATAAAAAATAAATATTTATTTTTTATTTAATGGTTTATATCTGTACAAATAATATAGTTATAAAATATTTTCATATTATTTATTGACATATTTTAAGAAATATTATATTATAACCTTATAATTAATTCGTAATATAAATCAATTATTTTCAAGGAGATATTTTTATGAAAAAAAGACCTAATATTTTATTGATAACAAGTGATCAGCAGCACTTTGATACAATAGGTGCTTTTAATAAAGAGATTCTGACTCCTAATCTTGACAGGTTAGTTAAGGAAGGAACTACTTTTGACAGAGCCTACTGCCCAAATCCTACTTGTACCCCTACCAGAGCATCTATTATCACGGGAAAATATCCAAGCCAGCATGGTGCATGGACTTTAGGAACTAAATTATCTGAAAATGAAACTACCATTGGAGATGTACTCAGAGGAAATGGATACAAGAGTGCTCTAATAGGAAAAGCACATTTTCAGCCGCTGGCATCTACAGAGGAATTTCCTTCTTTAGAAGCTTATCCATATTTACAAGACCTTGAGTTCTGGAAAAATTACAGAGATAGATTCTATGGATTCGACCATGTGGAGCTTGCAAGAAATCATACTAACGAATCTCATGTAGGACAGCATTATGCAATATGGCTTGAAGAAAAAGGGTGTAAAAACTGGAGAGATTATTACCTGAATCCTACTGGTAATATGAGCGAAGAAGAATATCCAAGATTAGAAATATTAGTAGAAAAAGAAGGAAACATTCTCAACAGCAAGAGAAACTGGGGAAAATGGGAAATTCCAGAAGAATATCACTATAATTCATGGATAGCTGAAAGATGCAGCAGTATGCTTGAAGATTACAAGAACAATGATGAAAATTTCTTTCTTTGGGCAAGTTTCTTTGATCCTCATCCTGAATATTTTGTACCTGAACCTTGGGCATCTATGTATGACCCAGAAAAACTCTCTATAGATGAAGAGACAATAAATGATGATCATAAATATAATCCACCACATTTTAGGAAAACACAGGAAGAAAATCCTGATTTCAGTGAATATAAAGAAACTGGATTTGGCATCCATGGTATGCATTCACATCTGCAAAAAAAAGAAGATATCAAAAAAGACCTTGCACTATATTATGGAATGGTATCTATGATGGATAAATATATTGGTAAAATTTTGGATAAACTGGAAGAATTAGGCCTTGCTGAAGATACTATAATAGTATTTACAACAGATCATGGGCATTTTGTTGGACAGCATGGACTTATCAGAAAAGGTCCCTTCCATTATGAAGATCTCATCAAAATACCTTTTATTGTTAAGTATCCTAAAGTTGTTCCTGAAAACAAAGTTTCTCATTCTCTTCAATCATTGGTAGATCTTGCTCCTACTTTTTTAAGTATGTGTGGAATAAAAATACCATATGATATGACTGGAATTGATCAGACTAAAGCGTGGACAGATGAAAATGTAAAACTGAGAGATCATGTTATTTGTGAAAATCACCATGAGCCTACTACTATACATTTAAAAACTTATGTTGACGAAAGATACAAATTAACTGTATATTACAATCAGACTTATGGAGAGCTTTTTGATTTAAAAGAAGATCCAAAGGAATTAAATAATTTATGGGATAATGAAAAATATAAAGAACTGAAAAGTGAGCTGCTTTTAAAATATATTTGGGCAGAACTAGGAAAAGAACCAATGTGGATGCCAAGAATAAAACAGGCATAGTAAAATATCTTAATAATACATATTCAAAAGGGGTGAAATATGAATCTATTAGCAGTGGTTACATTTATTTTTTTTACTGGATTGGTAGCAGTGATATCTTGGTATCTTACAAAAAATGAAAATCTTGATTCTAACAGTGGGTATTTTTTAGGTGGAAGAAGTTTAAGTGGTGTCGTTATAGCAGGATCGTTATTACTTACTAACCTTTCTACAGAACAGTTAGTAGGAATGAATGGAAATGCTTTTATGGGAGGATTATCTGTAATCGGATATGAAGTGACATCAGGTATAACTTTGATATTTATGGGATTGTATTTCCTTCCAAGATATTTAACAAGCGGATTTACAACAGTTCCTCAGTTTCTTGAAGAAAGATATGATAAAAGTACAAGAAATATAGTTGCTATTCTTTTTCTAATAAGTCTTGGGGTTATTTTTCTTCCAGTTGTGCTGTATTCTGGTGGAGTTGCTTTAAACTCTCTTTTCAATATATCAGCAATGTTTGGAATATCAGAGCAGGCTGCTCTTGTACTTACTATATGGGGAATAGGTATCATTGGTGGAATTTATGCTATATTCGGTGGACTGAAAGCAGTTGCTGTTTCTGATACTATCAATGGTGTAGGACTTATAGCTGGTGGTATACTTATTCCAGTTCTTGGCTTAAAAGCTTTAGGTGATGGAAGTTTTTCACAGGGAATAGAAAAATTAATTATAAATCATCCTGAAAAATTAAATGCAATAGGAGATGCTGCTGCACCAGTTCCATTTTCTACTCTTTTTACAGGAATTATATTAATAAATACATTTTACTGGTGTACAAATCAGGCAATAGTACAGAGAGCATTTGGTGCTAAAAGCTTAGCAGAAGGGCAAAAGGGAGTTATCTATGCTGGATTTTTAAAAATATTTGCACCAATTATTCTTGCAATTCCCGGTATAATTGCTTTTCACCTATATGGAAGTGAAATAACTAAAGGAGACTTTGCTTATCCGATACTTGTAAATAAAGTTCTTCCTACTCCTTTAGTAGGGTTCTTTGGAGCAGTTCTTTTTGGAGCTATACTAAGTTCTTTCAACTCTGCTTTAAATTCAGCTTCTACATTATTCTGCTTAGATTTGTATAAGCCTATTGTCAATCCTGATATAGAAGATAAAAAACTGGTAACTGTTGGTAAAATATTTGGAACTGTCCTTGGTATCCTTGCCATCTTAGTAGCACCATATATAGTAAATGCACCAAATGGACTATTTGAGTTTATGAAAAAATTTATGGGATTCTTCAATGTTCCAACTCTTGTAATAGTATTTGTAGGTTTCTTCTCAAAAAAAATACCTGCTGTTGCAGCTAAAGTTGCCATCTTTGTATTTATGTTCCTTTATGGAATGATGCAGTTTGTGTACAAGGTAAATATAAGCTTCCTTCATGTATTAGGAATGCTCTTCCTTCTTTGTGTAATAATCATGGTTGCTATTGGATATATAGCTCCAATGAAGACTCCTTATGTACAGAGCAGAAAAGAGGAAATTTCTCTGGTACACTGGAGATATGCAAAGCCTATGAGTTCTCTTATAGCAACAACTACTGTCTATGTCTATGTTCTTCTTTCTCATAGAGGATTAGTTGGTCTTACAGAAAATATTGGAAGCAGATTTACTATGATAACAGCTATATATATTATCTTATCAGCGATATTATTTGTTATGGTAGATAAAATGGGAGTGGCAAAGGAAAAAGAGGTAATAAAACAGACTGTATAAAAATATGGACTGCAACAATTTTAAAATAATATTGTTATATAAAAGTTAAAATTACATATTATATTAAGAGAGTATTATGTATAAAATTAAAGATACACATTACATAAAAATTATTATATAGAGTTCAAAGTTAGCTATTATAGAAGAGAACATTTTATATAAAACTTGATAATAGTCATTATAAAAAATGCTGAAGTGAAGATTTAATTTCCTCATTTCAGCATTTTTTTATTAATTTTCTAATATATTTTTATGCTTTTATGTAAAAAGCAAAGAATAATTGATCAAAAAATAAAGTAAAATTTTATTAAAACAACATCTTCAAAAATAGAGAAGTATAGATTTTAATAAAAGAACTTATATTTTTATATAAAAAAACTGAGAAACGAATGATTAAAAGTCAGATTAAGTTCCTGCTTATTAGTTAATCTTTTCACAGTTTTATTTTTTTACAATAGATAAAATTTCTCTTTCAATACTGAAAATATTGGGGCACATCTCTCTTCCTTTTCAGAAATGCTGCTCACTGATATTATCTTTTTAAAATCAAATATCTGCTTATTATGAATATATCCAAAAAGATAATTTATGAATACATCATTTTTGAAAATATTTCCACACAAAACAATTTTCTTTGGGTAGAACAGTGTAAACATATTTAAAATAAGGATTGCCAGATAATCTGCTGCCTCCTGAAGAGTTTTAAGCACAGCTATCTCTCCTGACTCTCCTGCTTTTAAGATAATATCAAAAGAAATATTCTCCCTATCTCCAGATGTCAGAGAAAATATAATCGGAGTACTCTCTTTAGAATATATCTTTTCCATTTTCTCCAAAATAGCTCTTTCCGAATAGTTATTTTCAAAGCATCCTTTTCTTTTACAGATAGGGCATATATTTTCATCATTATTGATTATTGAATGTCCTATCTCTCCACTTAATGAAGATTCTTTTTTAAAAAGTTCACTTTGAACAACCAGACTTCCTCCTACCCCTGTTCCATATTTCAGAAAAAAGAAATCTGAAAGCTCCTCTTCTAAAAACATTTGATAAATAGCCAGATTTTTTACATTATTATTTACATAAATTGGAATTTCCAATTTTTCTTCCATTATTTTTTTTAGAGGTACAGATTCATTCCAGAATCCAATAAAACTCATAGTAGAACCAGTATTAAGATCAACTGCTCCAACTATACTTATTCCTATTCCAAGAAGCTCTTTTTTATTCAGATTATTTTCATTTATAAAGCTTTTGATCTCTTTTATAAGCTCATCTAAAAAAATATATGCTTCAGAAGTATCCTTATCAAAATATTTCTGAGCCTCTACATCTCCCTTTAAATTAGTAAGAGTAAGAGAAAAAAAGTTGTTTTTTATATCTATCCCTATAATTTTTTTATAATCATAATTTATAGATAAAAGCACTTTTTTTCTTCCCGGCTTGTCACTGTTTACTTCCCCAAGCTCCTTTATTATCCCCTGCTCCAGCAAATCAGAGCATATTTCTGTCAAAGTACTGGGAGCAAGATTTATAATCTCAGAAAGATCTTTTTTAGATATGCTGTTGCTTTTCCTTAGTGCATTTAAGATTTTAGAAATATTTCTTTTCTTTATATCTTTTATTTTCATTGAAACCACCCTTTTATAATGCTAATATATTATATCACAGAGAAAGGGATTAGTGTAAAATAAAAATTAAGCTCAATTTAAAAAAGTTTCAACAATTTAGTGTTTTTCTTCGTCTAATATATTGTTGTAAAAAAGGATTCGCTTTATAACTTATTAATATAAATAATAGAAACACTCAACAAGGAGGCATCATGGAAAATCTAAAAGAACAAATTGAAATTGAAAGAGAGAATATTATCTCTCTAAAGAAAGAAATTGAAAAAAAGATAATTGGACAAGAGGATATGGTAAGAAAAATACTTATTGGTATTCTTACTGGCAACCACATCCTTCTGGAAGGACTTCCAGGATTAGCAAAATCTCTAACTGTAAATACTTTAGCTCAAACTTTGGGTTTAAAATTTGCAAGAATACAGTTCACACCAGATTTACTTCCCAGTGACATTATAGGAACTGAAATATATAATGAAAAAACTGGGGACTTCTATACTAAGAAAGGGCCTATCTTTGCAAATATAGTACTTGCAGATGAAATAAACAGAGCTCCTGCCAAAGTACAGTCAGCATTGCTTGAAGCTATGCAGGAAAAACAAATCACAATAGCCAGTGAAACATTTAAGCTGGACAGACCATTTATTGTTCTTGCTACACAAAACCCTATTGAACAGGATGGAACTTATCCTCTTCCTGAAGCACAGCAGGATAGATTTTTAATGAAAGTAAAAATTGAATATCCCACAAAAGCAGAGGAAAAAGATATGCTTAAACTTCTTACTTCTGTATCTGATTTTGATTCTATTCAGATAAATGAAATATTAAACAAGGATAAAATAGAAAAAATTAAACAGATTATAAGAGAAATTCATATAGATGAAAAGCTTATGGACTATATCCTTGATATTGTATTTAAAACTAGAGAAACTAATAACTATATTGCCTGTGGAGCATCTCCAAGAGCTTCTATAGCCCTTGTCGTATCTGCCAAAGCAAATGCTTTTCTGGAAGGAAGAGATTATGTTATCCCTCAGGATATAAAAAGAGTCATCTTTGATGTACTTCGTCACAGAATGATACTTACATATGAGGCAGAAGCTGAAGAGAAAAAAGCAGAAGATATCATTACAGATATACTTGAAATAGTTGAACTGCCATAGTCTGAACAGGAGGAGTTATGAACAGAGCAGAAATTCTAAAAAAAATAAAAAAAATAGAAATAGCTTCTTCCATACTTGCTGATGAATTATTTGCAGGAAAATATCGTTCATATTTCAAGGGAAATGGAATGGAATTCTCTGATATAAGAAGATATGCCCCTGGAGATGATGTTAAGAAAATAGACTGGAAAGTTAGTGCAAGGCAGAGAAAAACTTATGTAAAGGAATTTACTGAAGAAAGAGAGCTTGCTATTTTCCTTCTTATTGACATTTCCAAGTCAAACAGCTTTTATGCTAAAAAAGATCTGTTGTGTCAATTAGTGGGAAGTCTTGCATTCAGTGCCAATAAAAATAGTGACAAGGTGGGAGCAGTTCTATTTACAGATAAAATAGAAAAGTTTATTCCTTTGAAAAAAGGGAGAAATCATTCTCTTGTCATACTGGATAATCTCCTTAGCTTTGAACCTCAAGGTAAAAGAACTGATATATCTAAAGCACTTGATTTTCTAAACAAAATAGCAAAAAGAAGAGCTATAGTATTTTTAATCTCTGACTTTATAGATAAAGGTTATGAAAAATCCATGGCTATTACAGCTCAAAAACATGACCTTATTCCTATAAGAATAGCAGATAGAAAATATGAAACACTTCCTAAGGGAGCTATATTCAACATGATAGATTCTGAAACGGGAGAAGAGATAGTAATAGAAAATTTTGATAAGGATATTGCACTTAATGAAGATATCCCTAAAAATATACTTAACATTTACACTGATGAAGACTATATTGTTACTCTTTCTAATTTTTTCAAGAGAAGGAGGTCATTATGAAAAAAATATTAGTCATTCTTTTTATAACATTATCCTTTGCACTCTCTGCAAAAGATATCAATATAGGAGACACAGTAACTTTACAGATAACAGGTGTATCTAAAGAAAAAATAATGGATTCATTTAAAAATACAGATTTTTCCATAGAGAGTATGAAAGATGGAAAAGATGGTGCAGTAATTCTTTCAGTAAAAGGATTTAAAACAGGTGAAAATATAATAAATATAGGAAATAAAGAGGTTACTATTGATATAAAATCAGTTTTAACACCTGATGATAAAGAGATATTCATAAATCTTTCTGATGAAAGCGACAAAAACTTATTTCTTCACCAGTTCCCATATGGAGCTGTTATAAGTACAGCAGCTGGAATTGCAGCTCTTGTGATTATTCTTCTTGGAATAAAAATAAAAAAAGATAAAACTATACATCTGACTCCAGAAGAAAAATTTGAAAATGAAATGAATATGCTGTCTGAGGATAAATGGTTCTACGAAATAAGCTATGCTCTCAGAGAATATATAGACAAAAAATATGGTTCTCATTTTATCAATGGTATTTACTTTCCATTGAAAAATCTCAATGATGAGGATATCCAATTTATTGAGTGGCTGGATAATTATAAATTCTCTAAAGACAGGGATGACTACTTCCAGCAGAGTAAAGAAAAAGCTTTTGAAATATATGGAAAAATAAAGGAGGTAAAAGAATAATGTTTAAATTTGCAGCACCATACTTCCTTATTCTGATACCTGTTGTCCTTTTTCTTTTTCTGATGAAAAGAAAGAAGCAAGGTATTGAAGTTCCCGGAATAGAACCTATCAAAAACTTTAAATTAAAAACAAAAAAATATCTTATTGGAAAATATCTTATTCTTCTTTCATTGATACTGATGATAGTTGCTCTGGCAAGACCTCAGCTGTTATCAGAAAATAGAATTGTAAAGAAAGATGGAATTGATATTGCAATATCTTTGGACCTTTCACAATCTATGCTCCAAGAGGATTTTACTCCAAACCGTCTGGAAAAAGCTAAAGAGGTACTAAGTGAATTTATAGATAAAAGAACTGATGACAGACTTGCCCTTATTGTTTTTGGTGGGGATGCCTATACAAAAGTTCCTCTTACATTTGATCATAATGTAATAAAGGAAATGACAGGAAAGCTTACTGTTGATGATATAACAAGCAATACAAGAACTGCTATTGGTATGGGAATCGGAGTGGCCCTAAACAGATTAAAAGATTCTGAAGCTAAATCTAAGGTCATAATACTTTTGACAGATGGAGAAAACAACTCAGGAGAAATGAGCCCCTCCGCTGCTGCTGATATAGCTAAGGAACTTGGTATAAAAATATACACAATCGGTATTGGAGCAAAGGAAATAAAAGTTCCTTCATTCTTTGGATACACAACAGTTAAAAATACAGAACTTGATGAAAATATGCTGAAAAGTATAGCTGAAACTACTGGGGGAGAATATTTCAGAGCCAGTGACAGCAAAGAGTTTAAAGAAATTTTTAATAAAATAGATGCCTTGGAAAAAACACAGATAGATGGAAGATCATTCTATGATAAACATGAGCTCTTTGAAAATTTATTAAAACTTTCTCTAATACTTTTAGTTTTAGGAATATTTTTTGAGTATGTTTTTTACATCAGAATACCATAATAAGAGGTGAATAACTTGGAATTTGGAAATATAAAGTACACAGTATATATAATAGTTCCTGCTCTCATCCTCTTCTTTATGATAATTGGTATGAGTAAAAGAAACAGGATACTTGATATACTTAAACTAAAAAAATATAATTTTGTACAGATAATTAAAACTATCCTTATGACTTTAGGTGCATTTATGGTAGTTATAGCTCTCCTTTCTCCTCAAGAACTTTTGAATGAAGATACTGTTGAGGTAAAAGGATTGAATATATACGCCCTTATTGATACCTCTAGGTCTATGATGACAGAGGATGTTTATCCTAACAGGCTGGAGGCAGCAAAGAGAACTCTGGAAAATCTTCTTCAAGGTTTGAAAGGGGACAGAATCGGATTTATTCCTTTTTCTGACAGTGCATATATACAGATGCCTCTTACTGATGATTATTCCATTGGTAAAAACTACATCAATGCTCTGGACACTAATTTGATTTCTGGAGGAGGGACAGAACTTTATCAGGCTCTGGAACTTGCAGAGAAATCATTTAAAGAAATCAATAGTGACAACAAAACTATTATTGTCCTATCAGATGGAGGAGATTTTGATGATAAGTCTCTGAAATTTGTAAAAGATAATAAGATGAATGTTTTCTCGATAGGTATTGGTACTGATGAAGGAACTATAATTCCAGAATATGTCAATGGAAAAAAAGTCGGTTTCATAAAAGACCAAAAAGGATCAGCTGTTATAAGCAAACTTAACTCTGATTTCTTAAAAAAACTTTCTTCAGAAAGTAATGGAAAATACTATGAAGTAAATAATCTGAAGGATGATACATCTAATTTCTTTAGAGATACTGCTAATCTGGAAAGAAAAAATCAAAGAAATGAAAGCATGAAAGTGTATAAAAAATACTTTCAAATACCTTTAGGTATTGGAATACTTCTTATTCTTCTTGGTTATTTCATAAGAGGAGGGGCAAAAGATGAAAAATAGAATAATATGCCTTGTTATCCTTATACTTTCGCTTGTTGCCTTTGCTGCTTCCTTTAACAGCACACAGGCTTATTATCACAACAGCAGAGGAAACTCTTTCTTTAAAGAGAAAAAATTTGATGAAGCTCGTGATGAATATAATAAATCTTTAAAAATAAAAGAAAGTAATGAAGTTAGAAATAATATTATAAAATCACTTTATGAAGAAAAAAAGTATAAAGAGATTACTGAAACTCCAAGTACAGAATATTTTATCAGAGGAAACTCATATGCTTTCCTTGGAGATGAAGCGGTACAGCAAAATCCTGAAGAAGCTATAAAAAATTACAAAGCTGCTCTTGAAGAATACAAGCTTGCTATGAAAACTTCTAGTGATATTAATATTAAAAAGAACTATGAGATAGTTTTGAAGAAGATAGAAGATTTGAATAGTCAGAACCAGCAGAATCAGGATAACCAAAAAGATAAGCAAGATCAAAACAAAGATCAAGATAATAAACAAGATCAACAAAACAAGGAAAATCAAGATAAGCAAAATGATAAGCAAGATCAACAGAATAACCAAAATCAAGATAAGCAAGACCAGAACAAAGATCAGGATAATAAACAGGATCAACAGAACAATCAAAATCAACAGAATCAAGACAAGCAAAATGATAAACAAGATCAGAACAAAGATCAAGATAATAAACAGGATCAGCAGAACAATCAAAATCAACAGAATCAAGATAAACAAAATGATAAGCAAGATCAAAACAAAGATCAGAATGATAAACAGAATAGTATTCCTCAAGGTGAGGTACAGCCTATAGACTCTAAAGATGATGTAAGAGAAGGAGAAGTCAGAGCTATTTTAAAAAGATTGGAAGGTAATGAAAAACAATCTTTTAAAAATAATGAAAGAGTCATAAATATAGATACTGGAAATTCAAATAATAGATGGTAGAGGTGAAAAATGAAAAAACTTTTTAATTTACTGCTGTTTTTATTTATCAGCAGTTTTACATTCTCTGAAATAATCTTAGATGTCAACAACAGTGATACATCTATAAATGAACCTATATCTCTACAGGTAAAATTTTTAGACAATGACAAAAAAGATTATACAATAGATGGAATAGAAAATTTTAAGATAGCTTCCAAAGGAAGTCAATCAAGCTATTCCATAGTAAATGGAAAATCTACAAGTTCAAAATCAGATATATATACTCTTATTCCTCTTAAAGAAGGAAACTTTACTTTAAAGGTGAATGGAAAAAAAGAAACATCAAATTCTATAAATATAAATGTTGCTAAAGAAGCAAAAATCAATGTTGAAGGAAAAATGACTCTTCAGGATAATTTAAAAGAAAAAAATACTTTTTACTTTGGACAAAAAATTCCATTTGAAGAAAAATTATTAACAACTGTTCCTTTAAGAAATTTGCAATATATAGACAGACCAAACTTTGGTGATCTTTCTGTAAAAGATATAACTCCTGTAAATAACAGAGGTGGGTATACTGAGAAATATTTCACTGATGAAAATGGGAGAAGAGGATTAGAAGTAATTCTTTATCAAGGTATACTGCAAGCTAATTCTTCTGGAAATAAATCAATAAAAGGAGGATATGCTGCTGTAACAGAAAGTGGTCCTAATGACAGCTTTGTATTTGGAAATACTTCTACCCCAGTATATTTAGGTTCTAAAGAGATGGAACTTACTATTCTTCCTCTTCCATCTGGTAAACCTGCTGGTTTTCAAGATGTTGTAGGAGAATTAAAGGGAGACTATTCTTGGAATAATGATAAAGTAAAATTTGGAGAATCTGTGGTTCTTACTTTAAAACTTTCTGGAGATGTTAATTTAGATATGCTTGAAAAAGTAGTTTCTAATAATATTCCAGACTTTAATGTTTTTGAAAGCTCTAAAGAGAGCGGAGAAAAAATTGTAAATGGACAATACTATACTGAAAAAACTTTTGATATAGCTTTTATTCCAAAAGTAACTGGTAAAGTAACTATTCCTGCTATTAAGATTCCATATTTCGATACAGCAGAGAAGAAATACAAAGAATTTGAAGTCCCTGCAAAAGTAATAGAAGTAACAGGCACAGCTAATGGTGCAGTTATTCCACCAGCAATGACTACTGCTGCTCCACCTGTAAATAATGCCACTGCTGCTGTAACTGCTCCTTCTGCACCAGCAGAAAAAATAGCAATCTCTTCTATTCCAGACACACAGATAGAAGAAATTAATAAGGCTGATAACAGACTCATGATAGGAGTAATAATCCTTGCATTATTAGAGGCTGGTATTATTATATTCCTTATCTTAGATAGAAAAATATTAAAAAATTCTTCTAATCCTAAGTTAAAACAAATGAAAAAAGCAAAAGATGACAAGGAGTTTTATAATCTTTATTGTGAACTTATGAAAGAAAAATTTGATTTCAGTCCAAAAGCTCACTTAGAAGATAAGCTGGTAAAAAATGGAGCCAGTGAAAAAATTATTGAATTGAATAGAGATATAGAAAAGAAAATCTATGCTCTTGAATCATTAGATAGAAACGAAATATTAAAAACGCTTAAAAAGGAGTTAAAAGGATGAGACACAATTATCTTACAATGGATATAAATATTGCTTACAGTATGCTGAATATGAAGTTAAGGGATTTTTATTCATCTATTGATGCTCTGTGTGAAGATGAGGAAGTGGATAAAGAAGCTCTTATCGCACGCTTTAAAGATAATGGATTTATTTATAATAATTCTATAAATCAATTTACAAGTATATAAACCAAAAGAGGATAGCAGAGTGCTATCCTCTTTTTTAATCCATTGCTTTATCATCATAGAAATAAAAATGGTTTTTTCCATTCTTCTTAGCTATATACAATCCTCTGTCAGCACGTTCTACAGCTGTTAAATACTCATCATCACTCTCTGCAAAACAAGCTCCTCCTATAGAAACTGTGACATTATAGTTTTTTCCATCCACCACATATTCTATATCTTCCAGCCTTTTTAAAAGTTCATTTCCAAATTGATTTATATCAATGTATGGAGAAATAGGACATATAAGTAAAAACTCATCTCCCCCTGTTCTAAACAGCATATCCTGACTTGATATACTGTTTTTTATTCCTTCCACTATTTTTTTTAATATATTATCTCCTAAATAATGACCATAAGTATCGTTTATCTTTTTAAAATTATCCACATCAATTACGAGAATCAATGGAGATTTTCTATTTATTTTATATCTTTCAAAAAGATCATTCATGTACTTTTCCATTCCTCTTCTGTTATGAGCCTCTGTAAGTACATCTATTTCCGTTTCTTCTTTTACCTTTTTAGATATTTTTTGATTATATATTGTCAACATGCTGAATACTGCAAAGAAAAATAGAGATAAGGCAATAAGCATTTTAAAAGTCAGGTCCATATAAAAACTTTTATTTATATCATCTACTATAGCAGTATATTCATCTATCTCTTTTAGCGAACATCCCATTGAAATTATCCAGTTATAATCTTTATACAGCTTTGCAAAAACAATTTTTTCAGATACTATTTCGCTTTTCAGTTCTTTAAAATAATATTTGTAGAAAAATTCTCTTTTGCTGTTTATTCCATTCAATTCTATTTGATTCATTTTATTTCCATTGGAATCTAATATATTTGTAGATAACGATATATCTTTTCCACTAATAAGATTATCAGGATGGACATGCTGAAGAGCATAATTTTCTCCCCCATTATAATTTAGTATTTCTTTTATCCCAATATATTGTCCACTGGCAAATTTTATCTGATGAATTTCATTTTTTATTTTTTCTTTAACTATTTCTTTCATTTCTATTTTAGAAATATCAGAAGTTATTTTAATCTCTTCTTCTATTTCAATAATTCTCTCAATTATTTTATTTACATTTTCCTTAAGAAAGTCTTGCTTTCTCTCTAAATATATTATTCTGCTGTTGCTATGATTAACATTCATAACTATTCTTATAGAATTATACAGAAACAAAGATATGGAAATAAATATAAATACGAAAATAAATATTACAAATCTCTTATACTGTGCAAGAAGCTTTTCCATACTTTCCCCTTTTCTAAAATTTTTAATCTGATTATCTCTTCCACCCAAAGTTATTTAACGTCTTTAATACGTACTACTTAATTGTATTATTTAATATAAGATTAGTCAAGGATAAATTTAAAATTTTAATGTTATTTTAAGAATTAATATCCTTTAAATATATAATATATCATTGAATTTTTTATATTTTTCTGATATAATCCTACATTGAAATAAAGTTTAATATTTGTATATATTTATTCTTTATCCCTTCTTAATTTTTAACTTTTATATAGTTTTTAACAAAATAATATATATGAGGAGCTGAAAATGAGTAACTTAAACAATCAAAAAAACATTGAAAAAGATTCTGAATATTCTCTTTCTGCTGTTCCATCTTCAAAAAAGACACAGGGATTATGGGCGGCAATGGTGGTATTAGTAGGATTTACATTCTTTACTCCTAGTATGACTGCTGGAGGAAATCTTGGTATTGGTATGAATATGATGAACTTTTTCACTGCCATGATTATTGGAAATGCATTTCTTGGGGTATACTGTGGAACTTTAGGGTATATTGGACAGAAAACCGGTCTCACTCTTGATCTTCTTGGACATCATTCTTTTGGTACAACTGGTTCTTTTTTATCTTCTGCACTTATTAGCTTTACACAAATAGGATGGTTTGGAGTAGGAGTTGCAATGTTTGCTATTCCTGTATCTGGACTTACTGGAATTCCTGTATGGCTTCTTATTGTCATTACTGGTATTGTTATGACTCTTACTGCATATTATGGTATAAAAGCTCTTGCAGTATTAGGTTCTATAGCTGTTCCGCTAATTGCACTGCTTGGAGTTTTCTCATTAAATTGGGGAATAACAAAAGTTGGTGGATTTATGAATATCTTCCCTGAGAATCCTGCAAGACCTTTGAGCCTTGCCACTGGTATAGCTATCGTTGTTGGTTCTTTTATCTCAGGAGGTACTGCAACACCTAACTTTACACGTTTTTCAAAAAGTGCTAAAATAGCTGTTGTTGCAACTGTAGTTGCTTTCTTTGTTGGAAACTCTATCATGATGATATTTGGTGCTGTAGGGGGAGCTGTTACTGGAGTTGCTGATATTTTTGATATCCTTATTCTTCAAGGGCTGGCTATTCCTGCTGTAATAACTTTGGGACTTAATATCTGGACTACTAACAACAATGCTCTTTATACTGCTGGACTTGGAGTTTCAAATATAACTAAAGTTCCAATGAAGCCAATGGTGCTTTTAGGGGGAGTAATAGGAACTGTAACTGCTGTATGGCTGTATTATAATTTTGTTGGATTCCTTAATCTATTGAGTGGTATGATTCCACCAGTTGGAGCAGTTATTATTCTTCATTATTTCACTCATAAAGCTGAATATACAGATAAAAATTATAAATACAAAGACTTCAACTTTGCTGGTATCTTAGCTGTTGTATGTGGAGCATTAATTGGAATATTTGTTCCTTGGGGAATAAAACCTTTAAACTCTCTTGTATCTTCTGGTATAATATTTATAATCCTTGATAATATGCTTAATAAAAAAGAAAAGTAATTAAACGAATCAAATTCATCTATAACAATGTGAAAAGAAGTATAATAAATAATTTAGAAATGCTTGAAGAAAATTGGGAAGAAAATTTTAATAGAGAAATGAAAAACAAAGAAAATGAAAGATAAAATTAAGATCTGTTAATTTGAGAGAAGTATTTCAATTAACAGAAACTATTATTATATTAGGAGGTAATCAATGCTTATCAAAAATATATTTATTGAAAATAGTAAAACTGCTTCTGATATCCGTGTAGAAGATGGAATATTCAAAACTATTGCTCCATCTCTTGAAGCTCTTCCAGGAGAAGAGGTCATAGACTGCACAGGTAAATCAGCCTTTCCTCCATTTATAGAAAGCCATGTACATCTTGATACATGTCTTACAGCTGGAGATCCAGTATGGAATATGTCTGGAACTTTATTTGAAGGAATAGAATGCTGGTCTAAGAGAAAAGAGAAACTAAGCAAAGAAGATGTAAAAGATCGTGCTCGTCGTGCTATAAAAATGCAGGCTTCAAATGGTATCCAACATGTACGTACTCATGTGGATGTTACAGATCCTACTCTTATTGCAATGGAAGGTATGCTGGAACTTAAAGAAGAACTTAAAGATTTTGTAAATCTGCAAATAGTTGCTTTCCCACAAGAAGGAATTCTTAGTTATCCAAATGGAAAACAGCTTCTTGAAAATGCTGTAAAAATGGGTGCTGATTGTGTAGGAGCTATTCCTCATTTTGAATTTACTCGTGAATATGCTGTTGAAAGTGTAAATTTCTGTATGGAACTTGCTGAAAAATATGGACGTCTGGTGGATGTGCATTGTGATGAAATAGATGATGAGCAGTCAAAAGGACTGGAAGTATTAGCTTGCCGTGCTCTTGAAAGCGGCATGAAAGATATGGTAACTGCCAGCCATACTACTGCTATGCATAGCTACAACAATGCTTATTGCAGCAAATTATTCCGTCTTTTAGGAATGAGTGATATTAACTTTGTGTGTAATCCTCTTGTTAATACACATCTACAAGGTAGATTTGATACTTATCCAAAACGTCGTGGAGTTACTCGTGTGAAAGAACTTCTTGCCAATGGAAATAATGTTTCTATGGGACATGATGATATATTCGACCCTTGGTATCCTCTTGGAGATGGAAATATGATGACTGTGGTACATATGGGGCTTCATGTGTGTCAAATGATGGGATATGAAGAAATTCTTAACAGCTACAAGCTTATTACTCATAATGCAGCTCGTACTCTTCACCTTGGAAGTTCTTATGGTATCAAGGAAGGAAATCCTGCCAGCTTTATAGTATTAAATAATGATAACTTCTATAATGTACTAAATAAACAAAGTGAAGTATTATACAGTTTCAATCGTGGAAGACTTATAGCTTCTGCTGTTCCTGCTGTTAAGAAAATATTATTCTAAAATAAAATGAGGGTAACTACAATTAGATTAAATTTTAGAAACTTGGATGACTAAAAAGCTAGATTAGATTTTAAGAATTTGGAAATTAGAAACATTTGTGTAATTAATGAAGTGAGTAAAACGTAAAAAACAGTATGTTTGAGCAAAGCGAGTTTCCAGTAATTAAGCAGTTAGAATTTTAACTGC